>Ga0207705_10000332_pt1 | contig 42909 bp, 70 predicted proteins | sample KBSC13metaG_FD_184314 | JGI IMG/M metagenome (GOLD analysis project Ga0207705, IMG submission 184314) | Corn rhizosphere microbial communities from Kellogg Biological Station, Michigan, USA - KBS C1-3 metaG (SPAdes) (version 2) | ecosystem: Host-associated > Plants > Roots > Rhizosphere > Soil ... | reverse complement strand
GGGGGCGCCCCCTCCTCGGGCCACGTCAGCTTAATCCGCACGGCCTTCCCGAGCTGATCGAGGCCATTCTCCAACAGCCCAAGCCAGTGCTCTGCGACCCAGTTTCCGAAATGCCGATCGGGTGCTGCGAGGATCAGCGTCTTTCCCTCCAGCTCCACCGGTGAGCACTGGATCAGCTGGGTAAGGGCGTACGTCTTCCCCTCCTCGCTGAGCCAGCGAAGAAGCTCGGCCCAGAGGTCCCCGGCTGGCCCTTCGTAGATCGGCCCGACGGTCACCGCGGCCGGGGCGGGCCGGCTGCGCTTGAAGTTCTTCCACTGGGTGGGCTTCAGAAACACCCGGGTGTCTCCCTGGCGTTCGAGCTCGGCGGCGAACTTCCCCGCCCGGTTTAACCAGGTCTGCAGCGTGTCTAGGAGCCAGGCGGGGTCCCCCCCGTGGTCTCGAAGGGCCACCTCGAGCTGGGCAATATCCAGGGCGGTCGGCTCCGGGCGGGGCTCCATCCCGAACTGTGCCGCCGAGTGGCCTTCGAGCAGCTTCCAGGCGGCGAGGACGGGAGCGGGTGACAGCGGCTCTGGACGATGGTCTCCGTCAAGCATGCCGATCGGCGCCGATCGGCACAGCGGGTCAGCCGGACGGATTGACGATGCAGCGGGCCCGGCGGTTGGAGGAGAAGCTTCTAGATCTCTATCTCTATCTCCCATCTTAGAAGCGTTCGTTACGTGTACCGAACGCGTTCGGGCCCTAGGCCTCTTAGGTGCTCGAAGTTTCTTGGTTTTTTGCTGCTCGCGCCACGCCTTGGCGCGCTTTGCAGACGCCTCCGCGGCGGCAATATGCGCCCCTTCGTGCTCCTCCCACGAGTGGAAAGCGAGCCCGTCCGCCGCGACGTCGATGAAACCCGCCTTGATAGCCGCCGCCGCGAACACGCCCGGAGCACCGCGCCAGCCGCACGCCGCTTCCAGCATCATCGCCGCCGCCTCGCCCCGGATAGCGCCGTCCGGTGCATTCTCAGCCGCCCAGAGCCATCCCTCCACGAGGTAGGTCCAGGCGCGCGGGTCCCTCAGCTCCACACCCAGCGCCAGAGACTTCCGGTGGCGGGGCAAGTCTCGGTAAACGGCGACCCAGGGAAGCCCAGCCATCACCGGCCTCCCTTCGCGCGGGATGCCTGGTAACTGACCGATTTACCTACAGTCCCAAATTTGGGCGCAAAGGTGTTGCTCTCCGGCCCTACGTCACGTAGGTTCCGCATCACATCGCTACGCTTTCTCCCGGCTCGTGACCGGGTGTTTTGGACCTTCGAGAGTTGGCGCTCTCGGAGGTCCCTTCGTTTTAGGGTACTTCTCCCTCTTCCTCCTCACTCTTGCGCCTCTCGTACCGACGGCGGCGCATCAGTGAGAACAGCAACTCCAACGTATCGCGCGGGCCCCGGTCGCCACGACCGTCCCGCACTTCGTCGATCAGCGCCTTCGCCTCGGCGAGCCCGAACTCGATGATGATGGGCCGGAGCCGCGACTCGAGCCGCTCGTGCACCTTCCCGACCCGTGATGCCCAGTAGGCGCGCAGCTCCCGCGCCTGATGCGCGAGCTCCTCGTCGGAAAGAAACCGGTCTCCATTCCTCCGGCCACCGCCCCCACGGGGCGAGCCGCGCCTGTCCTTCGGTGGACCCAGGCCCGCCGTCACAGCGAGGGCCGCCGCGATGTCTTCGGCCCTCCTGCGTGTTTCTGGCGAGCTCTGTTGGACAGGCGGGGCATATGACAGCTCCGGCGCCGCGTGGCCCTCCGGAACAAGCTCCTCCACCACCACGGTGCGAGTAACCCAGCGTTTTGTTGTCGTGGTTCTTCTGAGAACCTGAGGCCCTGCTAAACCGTTGCTCCCGTCGCGTGCCATCGCGGGGCTCCAAACTGCCCCCCGCACCCTCCGGCTGGCTGGCACACCAGACCGGAGGGCGGCGGGGATTCCCCAGGCGGCGCACGCCCGAGGGAAGGTTTGGAAATCTGTAAAAGAGCCGGTGCCAGGCGGCGCAAGGTGTACCGAATGCGCGCAGCCTAAGCGTAAAGCCCGACGAAACCAAACGGATTCTGAGAGAAGACGAAGGGCGGATCGCGCTGCGGGTCTGCGCGTCCGTCCCTTCTGTACTCCGAAGCGCCTTCTCGGCGCCTACTCCCCGCGGTGTCATCAGCACTCCGTGCACTCGAGCGCGCGCCATGCTCGCAGTCACGCAAAGCCCGCCAATTCCGGCCGGACCCTCCTGCTTCTCCCTGGTGGCGCCCAGAGAGCCCCCCGACGGGGAGGCCGAGATTACGGCGCCTTACAGGTCTGTCAAAGCGGCAATTCCGCCCACGTCCTCCCACACGAGAGCCGGCGCCGCCCTCGCGCTCCAAAACCCGCGAAACCTCGAAGGAATGACAGAGCTGTAGCACCACCAACGTTGTCATTCGCACCGCTAAGTTGCATTCGTGTATTGCTGGTGTTGATATATAGCAATGCTGGTTGTCGGACCTCCTACAGAGGGGAATGCAGATGGGCGCTCGCGCCACCCGGCGTCGGCGTCACGTCCGCTCGCCTGCTTCAGTAAGGGGGAGAGGATTCAACCGTACCGGAGGGGCAATGACAGAGAGAGCGTTTAAACATGCTCGTGGGAGCAGTGCACAGGAGCCGCGGCGATGAACGGAAGCATGGTGGTAGCGAAGCGAGGGGGCCTGACGGCCAGGCAACTGGAGATGCGGAGGACGGGCATCGGAGGCTCGGAGATCGGCGCGGTGGCCGGTCGCTCCCGATGGTGCTCCCCTCTTGAGGTCTGGCGCCGGAAGGTGCACGGCGAGACGCTGGAGGAGAACCGGCACATGAAGCGCGGCCGGCTCCTCGAGCCCGCGGTTGCGGACTGGTACGCGGAGGAGACCGGAGCCGAGCTGCGCAAGGTGGGCCGCACGCTGCGTCACCGGGGCCGTCCGGTGGCCATTGCCACCCCGGACCGTATTGCCCGCCTCCAGGGCGCCCCCCGGGTGCTGGAAATCAAAACCGTCAACTTCGCCAAGCCCGAGGAGTGGGGGCCGAGCGGTACGGACGAAGTGCCCACGCCGTACCTGATGCAGGTCGCCTGGACGATGGCCGTGTGCGACCTACCCGCGGCGGACCTCGCCGTCCTCGTCGCCGGGGATGACTTCCGGCTCTACCACTTCAAGCGCGACGCGGAGCTTGAGGGGAACATGTTGGAGCTCGGCGAGCGCTTCTGGGTGGATCACGTGGTGGCCAAGGTGCCGCCGCCCGTGTGTGGTCTGGATGAAGGGTGGCTGCGCGAGCGCTTCCCTTCTGACAACGGAGAGGTGCTCTCCTTCGAGCAGCTGACGGAGGACGCACGGGAGCTGGTCACCGCGTACCTGAAGCAATGGCGGGCCAGCAAAGAGCACGAGCGCGCTACCAGCGACCTCTCCGCCCAGATCCGCGCGCTGATGGGCCAAGCGTCGTCTCTGGAGGGTCCGGGCTTTCGGATCGACTGGAAGCAGAACCGTCCCACCACCGAGACGGACTGGAAGGCGCTCGCCCAGGCCCACCCCGAGCTCGTCGCGAAGTTCACCGTTGCGAAGCCGGGCATTCGTCCGCTTCGCCCCTACCTCTTGAAAGCAGCCTGAAAGGAAGCACCCCGTGAAGAACGAAGCCGAGATCGTAGAGATGCCCCGCCCGCTCATCCTCCGGGCGATGGACTGGACCCCGGAGCGCGTGGAGCTCCTGAAGCGCACCATCACGCCCAAGGAATGCACCGATGACGAGTTCGCACTCTTCCTCGAGCAGTGCAAACACACCGGCCTGAACCCCTTCCTCCGCCAGGCCTTCATGATTGAGCGGACCATCAACTCGAAGGACGCCCGGGGGAACTGGACGCAGGTGAAGCGGTTCGAGTTCCAGGCCGCCGAAATCGGGATGGCCGCCAGGGCTCAGCAGTTCGCCGATTTCCGAGGGATGAAGGGCGCCGCAGTGTTCGAGAAGGACACCTTCGAGATGGACCACGACGCACAGACCGTCATCCACAAGAGCAGCCCCGGGAAGGAGCGCGGCCGGCTTCTGGGCGCCTGGGCTCACGCTGCGCGCGAAGGGCACCACATCCCGCTCACCTGGCTGGACCTCTCCTCGCGTATCCAAACGAACCGCGACGGGAAGCCAAACAAGTTTTGGGCGACCATGCCCGAGGGGCAAATCGCGAAGTGCGCTCGGGCCGAACAGTACCGGCTCGCCTACCCGCAGATTTTTTCTGGCGTTTACATCCAGGAGGAAATGCCTCAAAAGGAGGAGCCGCCCACAGCGCCGGAGCCTCCGGGGAGGGGGAAACCCAAAGGTCGCACCGCACAGGTCAAAGAGCAGCTCTCAAGGCAGCTCAAGCCCAAAGGTCCGCCGCCAGCCGTCGCGGAGGCCCCTGCCCTGCCCGCCGAGTCCGCACACGTGCAGGTGATCAGCGTGGGCAGCCGGGCCGGCGCCGTCATTTCGGAGATGCAGCCGGAGGAGCTCGACGAGGCAATCGTCGAAAGAACGTTCTTCCTGAAGAAGAACCCGAAGCATGAGAAGGCCGCGGAACTGACGCTGGAGCTGGCCTCGCTACAGGCCGAACAGCGGCGCCGCGAGCCGCCCGATGTGCTGGAAGGCGATGTGCTTCCGCCAGAGGAGGACAAGGGGCCGGAGTTCGTGTAAACGCTCCCCATTCCCATGGCGGAGAGCATTGCGCGAGCATGCCGCCCGCGACATGCTCTCTGCCCCATGTCCACCACCATGAAAAAACCGAAGCCGTGCGCCTTCCGCTCGTGCAATCGCGTTGCCCGCGCCCGGGGCTTTTGCGAAGCCCACTACCAGGCCTTGTTCGTGCGAAAGACGCCCGTGCACGAGGTGCTACGCCGCGAATCGGCGCATGACAGGGTGAAGGACGCGGTTCCGGTGATGACGCGGATTGAACGGGAGGACCTCGAGCTCCTGAAGAAGGCCATCACCCAGGGGAAAATCAAGGAACCCCAGTATGCCTTCCTAAAGCGGGTCATCACGGAAGCCATTCGGGCGCTGTAAGTACCCGTTACCTCGTGACTTGTTACGGTCGCATTGCGATTGTTGACATCGAGCAATGCGCGGGCATAGTCTTTTGTTCATGGGGCGCGGCATTCAGCCGAGCCCGAACGAAGGGGCGGCGCACTTGAAGGCCAACGCTCAAATCTGCAAAGTCGGCGATCGGCTGGACGGGTCCACCCGAATCGAGGGATCGGTTACTCAGTTCTGGGCGACGAAGGCTCAAGCCGTTCGGGCTGCTAAATCCATCGGCTGGCCCGTGAGCAGCGTGTGCCCGGTCTTCACCCGCTTTCAGGCGGGCTGGTCTCTTCACTGGGGCACCACGAAGCCCGGTCACATTTCCCGAGAGGAGTGGGCGGAACTGTCCGCACGGTTTTCCCAGTAGCTCCCGCGGGCTCTGACCGGGGCGGCCCTGAGGCCCCGGTCCCACGCAGCACAGAAAGGCGGCGCACGATGGCAAGGGAGCGGATGCGAGCGAGGGGCAGGCGGGGAGCAACAGAGCAGCTCGTGAGAGAGCTTCACGACACCATGCGGAGCATTGTCTCGAGCCACAACGCCATGGCGGAGGCGCTGGCCACCAACGGCGCGCACCTCCACACGCTGACAACGCAGGTCGCGGTGTTGGGTGAGAAGCTCCTAGCGATGGAAGAGGGCTTCGACGATCTCGACGCACGGGTCGGTAAGCTTGAGAAGAAACGCGGTTAAGTAGCGGAAGCACCCCCGGCACAGGGGCAACCCAGGCGGCGCACACAAGGAGAGAGACGTGGAACTGGCACAGAAAGAGACGTGGATTGTAGAGGCGCACCGGCTGCTTCTTGAACGAAGGAGGAAGGCGGAGCGGCGGTTGCTCCGGCTGGAGCGCGCAGCGGTGCGGCTCGCCACATGCGAGCGGTGCGCAGCCCTGGCCGAGCGCATCCGCGGCCGGGAGGCGCTGCAGTACCTGGAACTTCGGAACGTGGCCTGGGCGCTACAGAAGCTCGAGGCGGGGGAGACCTTCTAAATGGCCACCCGACCGAAGATGACGCGGGAGGAGTGGCTCAACGCCGTGGCCGAGCGCCTGGCGCCGCACTTCACAGCGCTCGGGGCCCCTCCCCCACCCTTCCGGGTGTCCATCGGCTTCACTTCGACCGGCCGCCGCGGGAAGCGCATTGCCGAGTGTCACGCGCCCATCAACTCGAAGGACCGGCACCACGAGATTTTCATTCGTCCGGATCAGGCCGCCCCGATGGACGTCGCGGCCATCCTCGCGCATGAGCTCATCCACGCGTGCGTCACCCTGGACGCAGGGCATGGGCCTGCGTTCCGGCGCGTGGCGCGCGCCATTGGCCTTGAGGGGCCGATGCGGGCGACCACCCCAGGGAAGGGCTTTCGCGAGCTCGCAGAGCCCATCCTGGAGGAGCTGGGGCCGCTTCCGCATGCCGAGCTGAACGTGCGCCGGACGCGCTCCGACCTTCCGAAGAAGCAGACCACCCGCATGTTCAAGGCCCACTGCCCGGAGTGCGGCTATTCCGTGCGGCTGACTCGCCACTGGATTGACAACCTCGGTGCCCCCATCTGCCCGCTTGACCAGATTCAGATGGAGGTGCCCGATGCGACGTGACCGAAAGCCGCTTCGGCCCGCCACGCCGGTGGACACTCGGAAGGTGACGGGCGAGGTGCCCGCAGCGAAGCCGGTACTCGATACGCCCGAGCCCACGCGCCGTCGCTGCACAGCCTGCGATGGCGACAACTTCATCCGCGACCTGGACAATGGAGAGATCGTGACGCCGTGTCCCTACTGTCGCGGCACGTTGGTCGGAACTCCTCTTCCGCGAAGGCCAAAGGCGGAGCCGTGAAGCGCCGGACGTGCATGGAGTGCGGCGCGAAGCCGGACCACGACTGCGCGCGCTGCGAGAAGCCGCGTTGCTGGATGCACCTGACGGCCAGAGCCGTGCCGGGTCGCCCCGGTACGTTCCGGCTCGTGTGCCGGGGCGAGTGCCGCATCCGGCGCCGCGCGCAATGCGCTGCCATCTCGCCCACCGGGCAGCGGTGCCGCTTGCCGGGGCAGCACGACGGACCCCACCAGCTTCACGGCTGGTGGCTGTGGGAAGACGGCCAAGGGAAATACCTCCCGGCACCCGTCTCGAGAGGGGCCGCCGACCGATGAAGCACGCCAGGCGCACACGGGCGGACCTCCCCGCATAGCGCCAACCGGTCGATGGCAGGACGTTGTAAACGATAGCAGCGCTAGTGTTGACAGTGAGCATTGCGCCGGAGGATGCTTTCTCCATGGCGCACGACTCCTCCAGCTGGGCTCTGAAAGCAGAACTCGAAGCGATGCAGCTCGATTGGCTGACGGCCGAAGGAAGCCGCTCCGCGGCCCCGGCCATCGCGCTCGAGTGCACGCAGAGCCCCTTCCGCTCGATTCACTTCCGCGACATGCCGGCCGAGCCGAGCGAGAGCGAAATCCTCGCCGCGTGGGTCCTGGCCGAGCAGACCGACGAGGATCGCGCCGCCATCGCTGAGTGGCACGCCGAGTGCCTCGCCGTGGCCGCGAAGACGGCCCGCGCCCGCGTCATCTCCGAGACGGAGACCCGAAACGAGCGCCGCGCCTAACCCCTGTTCAACCCGCAGCACCCAACCGAAAGAGAGCCGCACCTATGTGGAGCCGAATCTTCGAAGCGCTGTTCGCCAAAGCCATCTTATGGGTTCGGGACCTGTTCGAGCTCGACGACCTCGTAGGTACGCGCTGCGAGAATTGCGCGGAGGTCATCCTCCGGAACCACTGGGGCATGCCCTACCCGGTATGCCGCGGCTGCTTCGACGCCATGTGGCACAGCAAGGACGAAGAGGCCCGCTACGCCTTTTTCATGACGGATCACCCGAAGGCCGAAGCCGCCTGGAGACGCCGCATCTCGGTTGATTCCTTCCTCGCCGCTGATGAGGTTGTGAGCGAGGAGAGACAGGCCGCCCTCGACTGTCAGGCGCAGATGGGGCGGAAAATCCTCGCCAACCGAACGGATGGCGTGGCCGAGCTGATGGAGCGCGTGAAGGGCCACCTCATCGATGCTGGAGTCATCGAAAAGGCGATGAAGCAGGCGAAAGAGGACACCGAGGGCAAGTCATGAAGGGCGAGTGCTCCTCCTGTAAGGGCGAGGGCTGGGGATGGGGAGGCTACCCGCAGGGCTTGGACTGCTACGGCGTGTACCAGGAGCTCCTCATGAAAGAGGTCTGTGACGATTGCCGGGGGACGGGGCGGGCAGATCCAGCCGCCGACGCGCCGGAGCCAGACGAAGAGGAAGCGCCGCCATGCAAGTAAAGCTCCCCCCTCGGTGCTGGGCGTGCCGCGCGCCCATCACCGAGAAGAACGGGGAAGACACGGGGCTTTGCTTCGAATGCGAGGAGCGCACAGACCGCTCCTTTCAGGAGTGGGGCGGCTCGGTGTGGCTCCCGTGCGTCGGTTGCCATAGCGTGCAGGTGGCAGCGTCAGAGGGGTTCAACACGTGCATCGAGTGCTCGGGGACAGCGTGACGGGGAACGGAAAGCCGCTCACGCGTGGCCAGCTGAACGAGGCCAAGTGCCAGGATCCGCACTGCTCGGCGAAGCACGAGGACGAGGGCGTCTTTCTCGCGCCGCCCTGCCACCCCACGGCGCCGGTGGCCGCCCTCTACCTGAAGGGAGCGGGCACGGTTCAACTCATCTGCATCAAGTGCGGGACGGCGACCCATGAAATCCAGGTGGCGTCCGATGCCTGACCTCGACCTGGTCCCCAACGCGCGCGGCTACTGGCTCGAGAAGGAGCTTCCCGATGGTCGCGTGTGCGCGGTCGGGCCTCAGCTCTGGGGGGCGGCTCAGGTGACGGCGGGCCGAAAGGACCGATGGGAAGAGGGGCATGATGAGCAATGGATGTACTCCACCGGCCCTGAAGCGCTGATGTCGTTTTCCGCCTGGGATGGAGCAGGCGAGCCGCAAGGGTGGGTCCGGCACATGCCCAGCGGGCGCCGCCGGGAGGAAGCGGACGCGGCCAGGGAGACGGTGCGGCGGTGACGTTGGATTTCCCGTGACTCGGCTCTGGCACTTCCATCCGGATTTCGATGCCTACTTCCGCGCCGCGGGAAAGCGGATCGCGGGCGTGCTGCATTGCGGCACGTGTGACACCGAGCAGCCATGCCCCGCGGACCTCGCCGAGCACTATCTCCGGAACGGGTGGCCCCTCTGCTGTAACGAAACCATGTCCCTGGTGAGCGCCAGCGAGGCCCAGGAAGGGCCGGACCCAGCCCCCCTACCCCCAGGCACCCCCCACCGCCCGAGGCGCGGCTAGCGGAGCACCTGGCCGGCTTCCCGGGCCCTCTGCCGCTCCTCCGCGGTGCTCTCCAGGTAGTGTTGCCAGTAGGCGTCCGCTGCTTTGCAGCGAATGCCTAGAACGGTTGCCAGTGCGCCCAGCAAGTTTTTCATGACGCAAGAGGCTACAGGGTTCCGCCGAAGCGGGGAAGGTCGTACACGTGCCCCGCCTCGATGTACCCGAGCCAATGGTCGATTTCGAGGAGCGGATCGCGCTTCGGGCGTTCCGTCCACACGGTGAGTTCCGTGAAGCGCGTGCCGGCATGGTCGTACAGCCGGGGCCGCCCCTTCCCGAGCGTCATGTCATCGCAGGAGCGCGTGGCCACGAACCAAAGCGAGAGCCGGTGCTCCCTGGGCGTCGGTAGATCCGCACACCGCGGGCAGTCCATCTCCACCCCGACGTCGAGACTCTTCGCGCCGTCCTGGTGGAGCCACTTGGGGCGGAGCTGCTCGAGGGGCCGGCTCACCGGCCATTTCTCCACCACACGTCACCACTCCCACTTCCAGCCCGCATAGATTCCGGCGTCGCTCCTGTCCGCCTCTCCTCGAAGAAAGAGGGACTGATTGCTGGTGAGGCGGGCCCCAACCTCTCCCCACGCGAACGCTCCGCGCGCCGCGGTGAGGCCCGCGCCAACTTCTGCGTAACCACGCCCGGGAGCCAGGTTCGCTTTCACCTGCGAAAGCCCCGCGTCCACCGAGAGGCGCGGGGCGTCTAAGGGCGCGGGATGGGCGTCCCAAGGGCCGGGGTCGGTGCGCTCGACGAGAGCGGTACGGCGCTCGCCATGACGGTGCCCGGAGGCCTCTGCAGCTGGGCCGCGACCGCCGTCACCGCGGCGGCCTGCGTCGGGTTGGCGGTGTGGTCGAGGTACTTCTTCAGCACCACCGCGCCCACCATCGGCGCAAGCGTGGTGGCGGAGGCCTGGAGGATTTCCAGGAGACCACCCTTCTGAAGCGTCTGCGACTTCGTAAACGACCACGTGGAGGAGGTCGTGAGGGCGATGCCCGCCACCGCGAGGGCCAGCCGAAACCAGACGTTGTTCGGATTCATGTCCGAGGCTTGCCGAAACAGCGGCTCCAAGGCGGCGAGGAGCGCCAGGACGACGCCCGCGATGGCGCCGAAGATGGAGAGCTTCCCTTCGGGCGTGCTGGCACCGGAGGCGAGGGGATCAGTCGGGTTGGCCACGAGATGAACTCCTGAAGAGCGTTTAAACGCACTCTCCCCTACCCCACCGCTCAAGGATAGGGGTCCATTCCGACGGCAAAGCATCCCATTCGGAACAGGACGTCGCTCGCAAAGTCGCCGTGAGCGGTCCTCCCGTCCGCCATGCGATGGAGGGCGGCCAGCGCGGAATGGGCGGGCGCTTTGGCGAGCACTGCCTTCACCGCGCCGGCGCCGGCGTTCCAGGCGCACAGCGCGAAGTGCAAATCGCCCTTGAAGAGACGGAGGGCCGGCAAGAGGACGGTGCGCATGGCGTAGTCGCCGGCTTCCAGCGGGTCTTCCCACTTGAAGCGCCCATCAGGGAGGCGCTCGAGCAGAAAGGCCGCGTGCGAGCGATCGTCGAGCTGCCAAACGCCATGTCCGTGCCCCGCGTCGCCCTTCCCGGACGGGCCCAGGGGCCGGAGGAGTGGAGAGGTACCGCCCCGCGTCTCGCGGTCCATCAGCGCCCCGGAGAGAAGGCGGTGGATGCCGTGCCGTCGATGCAGCTCAAAGAGCACCGGTTCCCACTGGGCGATTCTGTCCGGGAAGCGGCTCACTTCAGCACCCCGAACCCTCGGTCGAGCAGCGTCACCGTCAGCGCCAGGCCACACACGACGCCGCCCATGGAGAGGCCCACGTCCAGCAGGATGCGAAGCTCCAGCGGGAGCGGCCCCAAGCGGGAGAGCAGGAACGCACCCGCGCCGAGCGCGGCGAGGGCCCAGGTGAAGCGAATGAGGGTGCGAGGCTTTCGGAGGATGAAGGCAGCGCCGAAGTTGAACACGATGAGCGCCCATCCGAGGACGCCGGCCATCACCAGCCCTCGCACCGCCATCACGGGCCACCCCGGAGGCGCCGCTTCGTGGTCCAGCCGGCGCCCGCTCGCCGAATCTCCGTCACCGCGGCGGCCTTCTCGAGCTCGCGCACCTCTGCCTTCTCGGCTTCGAGGCGCGCTCGCTCCTCCGCGGTGGGGGCGCCGAACGCCTGGTCGAGTTCCTGGAGTTCCTTCTCGGGGATGAGCCGCTCCAGTGCGTGGTTCAGCCGCTTGCGCCACTCCTGACGGAGGTCTTCCAGGTGGCTCGGTGTCACGACGTGCTCCCGGCCGGACGCTTCCGGGCGTCCTTCGCGGCCTGCTTCTTTGCCTCCTGGAGGTACTGAGCGGCTTCCTGACGGTGCTCCTCCGCCTCCAGGCGCGCGTTGACGGCGGCGAGGAGCTCCGCATCCAGCTTCTCGCGGACCCGCGCGAGCCCCTCCGCCGCGGTCGCCAGCTTCACGAGGTCTCGGGTGTGGTCGAACCGGATGCTCTCCGCCTGCTCTCGGCTCTCGTTCCGCTCCCGTTTGATTTCCTCGCTCCGCTCCTTCTCTCGTAGCCAGTTCTGCTCGTACAACCGTGACTGGCCCTTCGCCCCCCACCAAAACAAGGAGGCCACCACGCCCGAGAGGATGCCGATGGCCCCCAGCGTGAGGGCCAGGAAGTAGGGAATCGGGTGCGTCTCGAGCTTCCCGGACATCTGGTCCGCGCTCTCGAGAAAGGCCCCCGCAGCGGCGAGTAGCAACGGCACAGCGAAAGGCTACCCGAACCACGCCGTAACCCACTGCGCCCAGGCCTGAGCGAGGCGAGAGGAGGACGGCGCGGGCGCTACAGGCATTTCCCCGCCCGCTGATCCATGCACACGTTCCAGACGTGGCCGTCCAGCGTCTCCGCGCTCCCCGCCCCCGCCGCGCCGCGGTACCCCAGGTAAAGCGAGGCCGGGAGTGCACCCAGGGCACCCGTGCCGGCGCCGCTCACCGACACCGCTTCCTCCGCCCCGTCCAGATACAGGTTGCCGCCTGCCTTCGAATAGCAGAACGCGACCCGATGGCCGCCCGTCCCGGTCCATGTCGTGCCTCCCGTGTACGTCAGCGTCGCGCCGTCCGCGTCCTTCATCGTGGCGACGGTTTTCCCATTGGTGTCCCGGTGGAGAACGAGTGTCCCGCTCTGCCCTGACACGCCCAGCTGAAGGAGGGCGATGTTCCCGCTCCGGCTCGGCCAGGTCCGGCCCGAGGTCGGCTTGAAGCTGGCCCCGACGCAGAACTTCGCATCTTTCCCCGAGAGAGGATTCTCGAGAGTCACCACGTCATCCGCGGAACTCGCGGTCGCATTGCTCGAGGTGGGCACGTACGCATGTGGATACCCGAGTTCTATTTGCGAGCCCCAGAGGAGGACGGTTTGCGCGGGCTGCGCGAGCTGGGCGGAGTCTCGGGTGTCCACGCCAAACTGGTAGAAGACGGTACCCGCGACCGGTTGCACCGAGTAGACGCAACGCGAGTAGCTCGTCGTGTACACGCACGGCGTGCTTCGCCAGGCGTTGTCGTAAATGGACTGGTAGAACGTCCCGCCCGCGCTGGCGCCCTTCGCGAACAGCGTGAAGGCGTAGGTGGCGGCGGTGAAGGTGATGTCACTCCGGTTGATTCCGAAGTTATCGGCCGAAGCGGAAGAGGGCATCGCCACCTGTTTTGCACTGGTGGCGCCGGTGGGCGCCGTGGCCCCCGCGGTGATGGTCTGCGAAGGTCCCGACGTGTACGTCCCCCAGGGGACGGAGCCGATGAGCTCCGAGCCGGTGGAGAGGTTGGTGGCGCCCCGCTCGACGAGAATGCCCTCCGACTCTACGGCGAGCTGATTCGAGGTCAGAACCGCCGCTGTCCCGTCATCCCGGACGCACGTTCGCACCGACGCCCGCGAGACGCTAGGGTTACCACCCAGGGTGGACGTGACAGCGCCTGTGCACTGGCCAGACGTCGAGGGCAAGGACGCCAGCAGGCCGAGGAGCTGCTTCGGGCCTCCGCACGTGCGCATACGCGCGCAGCCGCGGGAGAGCCGCGCTTCGCGCCCAAGCGGCGAGGGCGAAGGCGTCAGGAGAAGAAGGCCAGCGAGGACCTGGGCAATCACCGGTTCACCTTCGGCCGGAGAAACACGTCGCAATGGATGGTGGATGCGCCGTCCGCTGGGATGACGGCCACATAGTTCTGGCTCGCGTCCGTCTCGAAGGACACCAGGGAATCCGCGAGTACCTTTCGTCCCTTCGTGGCGCCCGAGTTGGCGACGGCGGTTCCGCTGCCCGCCCCGGTGCGAAAGCGCGCATCCCCATCACACTGGACTTCGTACAGCTGCCCGTATTTCAGAGCGAGGTTCGCCGTCACCCCCGCCGCGGTGATGGTGCCCACGAGGTCCCCCTCGGCGAAAGTGACACAAGGGAGGCAAAGAGCAATGGCGCAAAGGAAGCGTGTCATGGGCACAGCCTTTCTCACGAGAGGGTGACTCGGTAAATGGTGCCGAGGATGACGATGTTCAGTCGGTGGGAGGAGTCGAACCAGAAGTCGCCCTCCACGAGCGTCACGGGGTCCGTGGTGCGCACCGTGGCGGACATCGGCGCGCGGCTGCCGCTGGCGTTGGCCCGAATGCCGGGGCCGTTGGTGGAGCTCCCCACGAGGCCTGCCCCGCTGTCGCTGGTGCCGGCCAGGCCCGCGGTGGAGCCGGTGGCGGTGGCGGTGGTGGGCCCAAGCGTGGCGGCGCCGGTGACGCCCAGCGTCCCGCCGATGGTCGCGGCGGCGGACGTCGCAAGGGAGATGGCGCTAATCGCCCCATTCACACCGACGGCGCCGGTGACGTTCATCCCGGAAAGAAACGTTTGCACCTGGCTGAAGGTGTTCGCGAGCCCGAGGAAGGCGCACGCGCTTTGAAGCATCTTCACCAGGTCAGCGAGCTTCCCACTGCTGGCGTTGGCGCTCGCCGCGGTGAGGTCATCCCCATCCGTCGGCTGGGTGATGCTGGCCGGCTCGGTGCGAGGTGCGAGGGTGCCGGCACTGCCTGTGTACGTGGAAGACATGTCTTCTCCTTACGGGGTCCACCGGACGTTGGTGCCGCCCCAGTCCAGGCTGGCGTCCCCCCACTCGAGGCCCGGCTCGCCCCAGAAGTGGCCGGTGAGGGTGGCGATGTAACCGGTGACGCGCGCGTGCGCGGGCTTCCACCGGTTCACGAGGCGGCGGACGGTGTCCGCCTCCGCGGAGTTCGAAGCCGGAACGCCGCCGACCTGCCAAGAGGTAATAAAGGGCTGGGGGAACCAGACGAGAAAGCTATTCCAGAAACCTTCCCCCCCGAACCAGCGCGGTGGGGAAAGGACAGTCGTCACGAGCTCGCGGGAGGCGTCCAGGGTGTGCGTGCGGCGAGAGGTGAGGAGAACGACGTTCGTATAGCCCGCGTCCCAGAGCGCATTCAGAACGCCCGTCGGTGTGCCCGCCCAGGTCCAGAGCGCCCACGCGTCTTTCAGGCGGTCCGCGTAGGTGTCATCGGTGTCGGTCGGTCCGCGTTCCAGGCCGCGGTCCGCGCCAATGGCCGCGAGCGCGTCCGGCGCCGCGGACTCGATGAAGCGGGCCTTCACCCCTTCTTTCAGGCGCTGGGTGATGTCGTCTCGGACGCTCCCGAGGGCGCGCAAAAAGGCCTGGCCCTGGGGCTGGAGAAGCCAGGGAGGGGCGAGGTCTACGGCATAGTCGCGGTAGCTCTGCGCCATGTCACACCGTCACGAAGGTGAGGTTTTGCGTCAGCGTGGCGACCTCGGTCGCGCCGAGCACGACGTCTCCACTGGGGAGCGAGAGCGAGACGTTTCGGACGCCCGCGGGCAGACTCAGCTGCTCGATGATGTTGCTCCAGTAGAGAGTCCCCCCGACGGGAAGGTCAGCAATCATCGCGTCCAGGTTCGTCGCGCACGCAATGGCGGCCTGGCTCTCGTACCCGGACACCACATAGACGGTTGCGGTGATGGTGATGGGGTGGGCGCTGGCGTTCTGGACGTTGACGGTGTTCGTCAGCTCTACCAAGGGCTCGATGTAGTCGGTGACGGCCGTGACAGCGCCACCGGACACCGGCCCACTGGCTCCGGCCAGAAAGACGTCCACCTCTCCGGGCACCGTCGGCGAAGCGCGCACGGTGGTGCGTGTGACTTCGGTGGAGGCCTTTCGCGCCCACAAGTCGTAGACGGAAGCGGTGGGCCCTGTCCCCAGCGCGGGCCAGCGTGCTCGGCAGCGGCTTCGGTAATTTGCGTCACTCTCGATGTCCGCGCCCTGGGCGACAATCCACGTGCCGCTGCCAGGGTCCGGGTTCGCCACGGTGACGCCGGCAAGCTGCGTGGCGAGGGTGTTGATGGTGTTGTTCGCTACGTTGTACCGGGCGCCTATTTGCTCGGCGCGGAAGATGGGCGTCGCGGTCCCGGAGGCGGGCAGGGTGAAGGCCGACTCATTCGAATACAGGAGGCCCGAGTTCGAGACGGCCCAGAGCTGCCCGGCGCTGATGTTGAACGGCCCGGCGCTGGCAACGTCGGTGAGGAGGAGCTGCCCCCGCGCCACGCTGCCTTGGAGCCGCGGCAGTTTGTAGAAGTTCTCCCCGAGGAGGTCCAACCAGTCGTCCTCGGCGTAATCGAGGAAGCCGCCCGCGGCGATGACCTTCGCAATCGAGTACACGTCCTCCGTCAGCTGCGCGTCCGTCTCCAGGAGGGTGAGGGGCGTACTGCCCGGCTGCCACGCGGTGGGGGCGAAACCGGACAGCGTCAGGTCGATTTGAAACGTGCTGCCGGCGTGGAAGGACTCCGTGACGCCCGAAGGGCCGTTGTTGAAAACGAGGGTGACGCCCGCGCCCGAAACGGCCAGTTGCCCGTTGCTCGGGATGGTGGTGGTCGCGCCCCAGGTCAGCCCGCCATCGGTGGATACTTTCACCGCCGCTGTCCCGAGCTGACCGCCGGTGACAACGGACAGAAGAAGCGAGGCCTCGATGGCAGGCGTCCCCGACGCATAGACGCTGCCCGGGGAGTAGCCCTGGGTGCGCTGGGTGAAGCTGACGCCCTGGAGCGCTCGCAGAAGAGCGGTGCGGATGGTCTCCTTCGAAGGCGTCGTGAGAATCTGGTCCAGCGTCAGTCCCATGGCTATTCCTGGCTCTGGAGGAGAGAGAGGCCGAGCGCGTCAATGCCCGCGGTGAAGGTGAAGGGCCCATCCGCGTCCGTAAGGCCCACGCGGATGAGAAGCGTCCGGGACGGGTCATCGAAGGCCACGCGGTTCTGGCACGCGAGGACCCTCTCCTCCTGTTCCGCCTCCCCTTCAGACTCTTGCTTGATGCGGGCGAGGAGCTGACTCGTCATCGGCTTGTTCAGGTAGCGGCGGAGGTCGCACCCGTACGAGGGGTGTTTCCAGAGGGCGCCCTTCGGGGTGATGTAGCGGCGGGCCACCGCCTCGAGCAGAACGCGCCGGCCCTGCATCAGCGCGAATGAGACGTCGAGGTCCGGAAACGTGGAGATGTCCGCGCCGACGTCGAGCAGCGTCCCCGCCTCCTGGCGCTTTCGGATGTCCGGGAGGGTGATGGGCGTCGCGGGCCCACCGCCCAGGCGAATCGGGAATGGAGCAGGAAAGGCCATGGCCTAGAGCATCCCGAGAGGAATCCACGTGGAGCCGTTGGAGACAAAAAGGGCGGCGTCGTACTGGACGGAAAGCACCTTGCCCGCGACGGTGACAGTGTTGCCGCTGCTGTCGGCCTTGTAGACGAGGTAGAGCCGCCCCGCGTTTTCCGACGCAGCGGCGGGAAGGGTGGGCACCAAGGCGCCGGAGGTTGCATCGGCGGCGTACACGAGAGCAGACGAGAGCGCGGCGGACGTCGTCAGCGTGCCCAGCTTCGCTTGCACCGCACCGTCAGACGCTGCGTTCAACGTCAGCGCGCCCGTTGTCCACCATTTCAGTCTTCCCGCGGTCACCTCGGCGGCGACCTCCTGGGTCCAGCGCTCGAGCTGAGCGGCGGTCACCGTCATCGTTTGCTCGGAGTTGTCGGCGAGGTTGGCCGTGCCGCCGATGACGAATGGAAGGATGTAGCCGCCGCTCGGAATGCCGCCGATGTGCTGGAAGTGGAGAACCATCAGTCATCCCCTTCCGTGAAGAGGGTGATGAGCAGCTTCCCCGCGCTGAAGGTGAGGGGGTTCCCCGCCTCGGAGACGCAAGACACGAAGAGGGTCCACCCGGTGTTGGGGTCCGCGCCTGCCGGGTAGTAGCCCCCTGGCTGGATGAACTCCGGCGCCAGCCCTGCCCCGAGGTGTTCCGGCTTGTCTCCAAACGTCCCGAGCGCGGTGATCGAGAAGGGCTTCAGCACATCGCCCAGAAACTGGGGCAGTGGGTCAATCGGCCAGTAGCCGAGCCGCACGACGACACTCCCCGCGACACCGGTGAAGGCCTGCGTCACCTGGGCGCGCACGCCCTTCAAGCGCTGGCGCGGGTTCAGGTTGGCGAACTGCTTCCACATCTCGGTGACGCCCGAGTTGGTGAAGGTGGTGTGTGTGAGAAGCTTTTGGTGCTTGCCGCCCGAAGTGGCCCCGTCTTTGTAGACGGTGGCGCCCCAGGAGTCCCCCCACGCGCGCATACGCGCCGTCTTCGTCTCGAGCGGCGCACCCACGACGTTGCGGAGGGAGCGAAGGCCCGCGCCGATGGTGCCGCCCAAGTCATTCAGCGAAAAGACACTGTGTTCCGTGTACGTCGGGTACCCGCCCCCTCCCGAGATGAGGTTGGCAGAGCCGTCGTAGACGGGAACGTCCTGGTCCGAGCCCTGGTAGAAATTCCCGATGGACGTCACCGTCCCGAAGTTGCCGCCGAGGGGGTGGACGCCGAAGCCGGCGCCCGCCACCACCTTCGCCGGGTGCGTGCCGTCGCCCCGATTGTTGATGAAGGTGTTCCCGAGGAGAAGGAGCGGGCCCGGCCAGCGAATCATCACGTCATCCAGAACGCCGTCTCGTCCCGCGGGCAGCGGCGCCACCGCTTCGCAACCGAGCACCGTGCACACGGCGGTCGGCTGGGAGCCGAGCCCGCCGTCGATGAAGTGGGCCTGGTAGGGGCCCGAGGGGTCCCCCTCGTAATCCACGCACTCGACCCGGAGGTTAGCGGCGCCGGCCTGGATGCACGCCACCGAAGCGAGGCCCATGGTGCCGCCCTTCACGACGGCATACCCGGAGCCTCCGAGCTGTGCGTGCACGCCGTTCGCACCGAAGTGGCAGTTCTCCAGCATGAAATTCTTGCAGTTCCCCGCGGTGAGGGCGGTGAAGCCATAGCCCGTGCAGTCTCCCGAGAGGTTCCGTCCCCGGATGACGGAGTTACGCACCACCACCTCGGAGGTCTGCGTGTTGGCGACGTCCACGGCGTCGTTTCCGACAGCGATGCACGCGCAGCCGACGCCGCCGTGGTCGTAGAACGTGCATTCATCGATGAGGACGTTCGAGCTCGCGCGAAAAGCCCCGGTCCCGCCCTCCTCGAACTTGTTGTCGATGTGGAGGAGGTACTTCGAAAGGCTGGAGCCGTTCAGGTTGATGCGCTTCACCAGGCAGCCATTCGCCCCGCGGATCCGCAAGAGAGGCTTGCCCGTGCCAGAGCCCGGCGCCCATTTCAGCTGGAAGCCGGTCTGGCCGTACGACGGGCCCCCCAGCGCCTCCAGGAGGAAGGCATAGCCGACGCTCCCGGTGTACGTGATGGTATCGGTGACGAGGGAAATGCCGGTGGGCGGAAGCGTCAGGCGGCCCGGCTTCGCGTTGCCGGCACCGCTCTGGTCCCCGAGCCAGTTCATCGCGGCTTGCCACCCGGCCGTATCATCGGTGCCGTTCGCCTTGATTCCGAAATAGGTATGGTCCCGGTCATTGGCGTGGCGCCCGAGGGCCTGCCAGGCCTGGCCGTCCTGAGAGTGCCAGAGGCGGTTCAGGTAACTCGCCATGCGCGATTGGCCTGCGGGTGCAACGGCGGGCAACGCGAGAAGCGACTTGATGCCATGCCAGTCGCCGGCTGAGACGGCGACCTTCAGGTCGGTGAGGTACTGGTTAATTTTGTTCAGCTCATCGGCCATCAGGTGGTTCTTGAGGAGCTGACCCACCCCCAGGCCAGAGAGGTCCTCCTTTGAGGGGCCGACGCTTCCGCCACCGAAGACAAATTCACTCATGCCTTCACCTTGGTCGGGAGGAGCGGCGGCGTGGGCGCTACCACGGTGATGGACGTCGGCGTCGGGCCCAGCGCGGCAATAAGGACGTTGTCACCCGAGCGCAGAACGGGCCCGATGGTGGGTGAGGTGCCGCCGAGGTCCACCGCGGGGGCCGAGACGACAACCTTCGTCTGAGCGGTGATGACGAGCTCCGTCAGAACGGACGACTGAAAGAGGGCGCACGCAGGCGCGGACGGGTCCCCACGCTCGAAGAAGAGAAGGACGCGGCTTCCGGCCTGGACCTTCGCCTCCACCCCAGGCACGCCGAGACGAAGCGGAACGCGCTGGAGAGTGGGAAGACGCGCGTCATCGGGGATGAGGTCCAAAGAGAGGTCGGCCGCTTGGGCAACTACCCGCGCCGGGTAAAAGGCGAGGTAATCCACCTCCGGGACGGTGGTGCGGATGAGGCCCTGGAGAGCGCGCTTCAGCCTATCCGACGTCATGCCGCCTCCAGGTAAGCCACGGTGCGCACGTCATCCCCGGTGACGTGGTGTTCCACGTACGAGACGCGCCGCTCCCGGAACGTCTGGCCCGGAAGGAGGGCCGGCTCCTGGGTAAAGAGCTCGAAGGCGTCGGCGAGTGGCACCTCGGTCAAGAGAATGTGGTTGAAGTCTGGCGCCTCCGGCCAGGCCTCATTCCCCACCCAGAAGGTACCGTCCGGGAGAACGCGCCAGCTCGCCGACGCGCGGCCGAGCAGGACAGCGAGGCACTGGCAGATGGGGAGGCTCGGCGTCACCCAGGCGGGGAGAGCGGCGTCCAGCACCTCTCGGTGCGCGAAGGGGCTGAGTGTCTCCTCCGCTTCGGCGAGCAGGTCCGAGAGCGGAATGCGACAGGGCGCCTGGCGGTAGGCCCGGGGCCGGGCCGTTCGGTACAGGTTGCCACTGCCGCCCACCAGCATGAGGAGGCCCGCCCCGTCGGCCGAGCCGCTCCGGCGTACCGTGCCAGTGAGTGAGAGACTGGGCCCGAACTGAAGCGTTCCCCTCCCCTCCCCGAAGGCTTCCGCCTGGGCCAGGGCGACCTCCGCGCGCCAGACGCCCACCCTCGGGAGGGAGATGCGCGCGCGCGAGACGGGCAGGCCATTCAACTGGACGAGAGCGCTCACTTTGCCCCCGCGTTCGTCTGGCTCGGGGGCAGGGCCGCCTTCGCCTGAGGAGTGGTTGGGAGCTGGGCCGGCTTCCCAGGGTTGAGGGCCCTTTTGACGTTGGAGAGTGAGGGCACCTGCGTCACGCCCTTCCCCGCCACCGGCTGGGGGATGTGCTCGAGCAGGTCCAGGGTGCAGTTATAGACGTCCATCCCCGGCTCATCCTGAGACAGGAGAGAGACGTGGATGACGTCCACGTAATCGACGCCCATCAGCGTGGTTGCCGGGTGGGAGATGGTGACGGAGTCGGGCTGACCGCGGCCAGGCCGTGGGCGGAGCGTCTGAAGCTGCTCGGCCCAGTCCTGGAGGTGCTCCTTCGTCCAGAGCACCATCTTCACCTGGAACTTCCCCGCCTCGTATCCGAACTGAACCGGGACGTGCCCATGCACGCCCGTCACCTTCTTCCGGGAGACACGGATACCCATGGTGCCGTCGATCCACGAGAGTCCCGGAAGGCGCCGGCCGGCGAGGTAGACCGCCTCCCAGGAAGCCGGGTCCTCGTTCCACCACGGCACGACGTCTACGGCGTCCATCGGCGTGCGCGAGAGGACCTGAAGCGCCCCCATGTCCACCACGACGCGCGAGAGGTCCGTCGGGACGCGGGAGATGATGCTGGCGGTCCCCAGCTTCACGGCCACCGTCATGTGGCACCTTCCGCGCCCACCTCCATCCCCAGGCCTTCGAAGATGGACGTGACGGTTTCGAGCAGCGCAGGCCGGAGCTGACGGGCGAGCTCCTCGGGGTCCCCAGAGCCTCCCTGGACGACGATGGGAAAGGCCCCCTCGTGGATATGCACCGTGCCGCCCGCGCCCTTCTGGGAGCCGCTGGCGGCCCCAGGAGAGGCCATCTCGCCCAAGGAGCGGGCAACGCCCGGCATCCCGGCGCTGAGCCCCTGGGCGTAGCCCATGGCCGAGAAGCGGCCGAGCTCCTCGAAGACGCGGGAGGGACTGTGCGCATCGATGCCCTGGGGCCCGGCGAAACCCGCCGCGTACTTCTGGGCCGTAACGGCGGCGTCCTGGTGGGCGCCGTACGTGCCCGCGGCGAGCCCTTCCCGGACCTTCTTCCCGTTGGCCAGAGCCGCGTTGTAGAGGTCCTTTTCGCTACGGTCGCCGAGGGTGCTTACCCACCCCGCCGCTTCCCCGAGCCACTTGCCAGTGGTCCCGAAGGCCGTGCCAATGGCGTTGATGGCCTTTGCTACGTACATCGCGGCATTACCGATGCCCTGGAGCGTGGTACCGAGGTCCCGGAAGGCTGCGCCCCAGTCCACTCCTTCGGCCCAGGCGAGGAAGCTTTCCATCTTCTCCTGAAAGAAGAGGTCCCCGGCGTTCCCTTGGAAGGGGCCGAAGATGCCACGGAGAAGCGAGTCGGTGATGCGCTCCATGGCCTGCTGGAAGCGCTTCCCGACAACCGTGGAGCTGTCAAAGAGCTTGATAACGGTCTTCAGCGCGCCCTTCAGGGCATCAACGCCCTTCATGTTCTCGGCGAAGCCGAAAATCACGTCGGTGGGAATGCTCTGGAAGTTGGACCAGAGGCCGCGAAGCGTCTCGCTCTGGCGCTCGGTAATTTTACCGACGGCCCCGCCGCCTTTGTTCGCAATCGTCTGCATGAAGGCATAAATGAAGCGGTCCGCGGAGATCTGCCCGCCGCCCTCCATCGCGGCAACAGCCTGAGGGCTCGTCCCGATCTCCTTCGCGAGTTCCCCATAGATGGCCTCCATCCCGATGCCCGCCTTCGAGGAGACGGAGAGAATCGGCTTCAGGTCGGCCATCGTGACTTTTCCGAGCCCCTTCATCTGCGCCAGCTGAAGGGCAATGGCCTTCATGCCCGCGGGGTCAAAGTCCGAGAGCGCCGAGATGTCAGAGAGGCCCTGAAAGACCGTCGTCACTTCGTCACGCTTGAAACCCGCGGCGAGGAGCCCCGAGTAAGCGTCGACCACGTCCTGCGTGCCGAAAGGCGTCAGCTTGGCCATCTTCGCGGCTTCGTCGAACAGGTCCTTCGCCGCCTCTTTCGTTCCGAGAATCATCTCGAAACTGGCGAGGGTGCTCTCCTTCATCGCGAGACTGCCGACCACCGTCTTTCCGAAGTACTCGCCGATACCCCGAAGCGCGCTCCCGACGCGGGAGGCGATGTTCAGGAAGGCGTCCAGGTTGAGCGCGTCGAGCGATTGCCGGAAGCGGCCTGCGCCTGCGCCCGCGGAGGCGAGCGCCTGGGTGTTTCGCCGGAGTGCTGCCTCGGCCCGGGTGAGCGCCGTCTCCATGCGCTTCGCGGGGCCTGAGACGCGGTCCAGGAGCTCGAACACCCATTTCAGTGGACCGCTGCTCGCTGCCACGACGTCACCCCTTCAGGAACGACCGAATCAGACCCACCGCCTCCACCAGAAACAGCGCCCCCACCATGGAGGCCTCCGGGTCCTCCGGGTCGGGCCGGAGTAAAGCGAGGAGCGCCTCCGCCATCTCCTCTCTGTCCTGAAGCGCCCTCTCGTAGCGGAGGGCTACAGCGCTTTTTTTTCGGCCTTCTCCGTCGCCCCGATGAGACGGATGACTTCGGCCGCGAAGCTGTCCTCAAGCCCGGGAAGGTCTTTGAGCCACCCATCGAACTCGGCTGGGGGTGGGTCCAGGAGCACCGTCTTCACGAGCGTGAGTCCCGCGATGTCCTGCTTCAAGTCGTCCCTGGATTGTTGCTTGAAGCGTCGCCACTCGGCTTGCTTCGGGACGCGCACCACAATGGAGCGTTGTTGCTCCCCTTCCCCCAGCGTCAGCTCAAAAAGCTTCCCGTGCTTCGCCTTCAGTTCTTCTACCTGGCCCTCATCCAACGGCATTCATCCTCCAGCGCCCCAGCGTGAGCGCCCAGCGTGGTGGTGCTACGTCGAAAAGGCTCGCATTGGCCCCTCGAGCACCGGGTCGAGCCCGCTCTCGAGAACCTTGAGGAGGGTGAGGTCGCACTTCACCACCAGGGCCTCCTCCCCTTCCGAGTGACTGTTTTCGGCGGACTTCAGCCGGCACGCAACGAGGGTATCCGTCACGATTTCCAGCGCTGGGAGCTCCTGGTAGTTCACCACCGCGGTCCACTCGGCCAGCATGTAGTTGGGGCCCAGCGCCCGGATGAACTCCTGGTATTCGGACTTATAGAAGGTGATGGACGCTTCCGGCTCGTACTTGCCGCGCGTCCGGCCATTCACCGCCGCACGCGTGCCGCTCATCATGCCGGGCGAGAGCGAGTGCTTATAGGTGATCTCCTTCACGCCGTTGAAGATGCGCGGGCCGAGCGCGATTTCGACCGAGGAGAAGTCGAACCGAACGCCGTTGATGAGGGGGTAAGGGACGGGCATGGCTTCCTCTTACGCAGCGAGCTGCGCGGCGGTTTTGACGTTGGTGAAGGCGAGCTCGCCCTCGATGAACTTTGCGTAAGCGAGGGGGAGGAGGCGGAACTGCACCCGAAGCGTCTGGGTGGAGAGCATGTTGACCGTCCTATCCACCGTGACAGAGGCGTCGGTGGCCCGGCCGCGAGAGACGGTCACCTCCTTGAGCGCCTGCGTGAAAATCTGCTCGGCCGCTCTCGCGTCCGCCTCGAGCACCGTGCCGTCAGACTTCACGCGGAACGGCTTGTTCAGGTAGCGGAGTTCCGCCGCACGCACCGCGCGCGCTGCGATGTCCATGACGCGGCCGTACTGGATGAACTGGAAGTCCGACGTCGGCCCGGCATTCAGCCGGCCGTTGGCCACGTAGAAGCCGGAGAGCCCCAGGTGGGTGCGCAGGGTGGTGGCGCCGTACTGGTCCAGGTTCGGCGTCTTTCGCTCGTCCCGGTCCAGGGACACCACGAAGGGAAGCGGCCCCAGGTCTTCTGTTTCGCCCGGGTCGATTTCGGGCCCGATGGACGCGAGGCGAGCCATGTAGCTGTAGGCCGCCTCCCGCTTGTACTGGCCCAGCGTGACGACGGACGTCAACTCGTGGAAGCCAGCCACCACGCCCACGTAACGGGACACGGCGAGCGCCTGGAGGGCCGTCTTGATGTTGGCGTCGGTGTCATCGAACGCATTCACGTAGCCGCGCGCGAAGCGGTAGGAGGCCGCCGCGGTGGCGAGCTTCGAATCGAGCGTCGCGTAGAACGCCGACATGGCCGTCGAGTCGGTCGGGACGCCGACCGCCCACACCGCGAACCACTCGGTGACGTCACCCAGGAGCGCGTCCATCGCCGTCGCCAGGCCGGTGTTGTCGTACGTCGGTCCCGTGGTGGCGAAGCTGTAGACGTCGCCCGCGACGAGGGAAGCGGCGGACCAGGTCAGAGAGACCCCCGCGCCCGGAATGGCGTAAGCGCCGGACGTCGGCACCGCTGTCTCGGCCGAGTAGGTCCGGCCACCGTCCAGGCTGTACTTGAACGTTGCTGTCCCCGCGGCGGGGTTGGTCCCGCCCTGGACGATGAGCGCCTGGACCTGGAAGGCATCGAGCGGCGCGCTGCCCGTAGTGGTGAGGACGGACAGGCCCGTCCCGACCTTCGTCACGCTGCCCGCCGCGCCCGCGGAGGCGGACGTCGCCTTCACCAGGACGACAGGCCCGCCCGCCACGGTGAGGACGTGGCACGCCGCCTCTACGAGGGGCCCGCTCCCGAACGTGTCCTTCACCGTCTGCTGGTCCGAGTAGCTCCCCACGACGTTCGCCGTGCCGGAGGAGCTGGTCCCGATGATGGCCAGCGTATTGTCCGGGTTTTGGGGCGAAAGGCCCAGCGCGCCGTCTTTGATGGTCAGCTTCGCTTCGGGGATGGTGGCCATGGCTCAGCCCTCGTTCTTCGGGGTGGGAGTGGCCCGCATCTCGAGCTTCCCCGTCTTCTCGAGAAGCGATTTGAACTCCTCGTGCGTCATCTCCTTCCCCACCGGGATGCGGAAGGCGGAGCGCGCGGAAGCCACGAGCCAGACCTCGGGCTTGTCCTGCTCCACCCAGTGCTCGAAGGTCTTCGGAGAGAAGTCGGTGTCTTCCATGGCGTGCCTCTAAGGGGTGGGGTCGAAAACAACGGGGGTGGGCGTCTCCAGCGTCCCTTGCATGTGGAAGTCGGCCGGGGCGGTGATGGTGACGGTGGGCCGCGGGTCATCGGTGATTGGGACGTCCCAGTACAAATCGACCTCCGCCGCCTTGCCGTAGTCGGTGAACGCTTCCCCGTCCTCACTCATGAAGCGAAGGTCTCCGAGGGCGTACGCACCCGGCGCCACGCTGCGCAGCGCCACCAGGAACTTGCGGAGGAGTTCCCAGAGCGCCTGGCTGTCCGCTGCGCTCCGGTCATACCCGTCCGGAACCGCCTCCTCTGGCGACCACGCCGCCCACAGGTAGCAGGTGACCTTCAGCGCACACGTTGCGAGCGAGCGCGGCTCGGGGCTGTCCCACTGGTTGACGCGCTTCCCGGGCGAGAGCGAGCCACCCACCGGCTCCCAGACGATGAGGGGCGGTGCGTCGTTCCGCGCCCGGAACTCGGGGCCCAGGAAAGAGGGCACGCCCGGGACCGTCACCTGGCTGAAGATACGGTCAATCACCGGGGCACCTCAGACAGCAGCGCTTCTTCCGCGGCGGCCTTGAACTCCGCGCGCCACTTCGTCGGCACCCCTCGCCCATCCGGGAAGTACGGCCGGCGCGGAATCCGCTTCGTCCCAAGCTGGTGGTAGGCCGCATAGGCCACGTTCGTCTGAAGCGTGAAGCCCCCTCCCCCACTCCGGATGCTGAGCGAGTTGTAGAGCCGGCCGGTGTCCCGGAGCGGCTCGCCGCTCCTGTCCTTCAGCGGCTTCCAGGTGCGGCCGTACGGGTCGGCCTTTGCCTCGATGCCCTCGTGCACCAGCTCGAGCGCGACGCCGGCAATGGCCTTGTTCACCTTCCGCACGACTCTCCCACCCTGGAGGCGGCGGAGGCCGCCCCGAAGGAGCGTCAGGCGACGGAAGGCGTCGGAGTTACTCGCCATGGCTCACCCGTTCCATCCGCGGCGCCAGGGCGCACCCACCACGCCGCCCACCGCGTGCCGGGTGTGACCGAAGAAGTCCGCTTCCCTGTCCTGCACACTGGAGAGGTCCGCCGACGCAGGCGAGACGACAAACGGCGCACCCTGCCCCGTGTCGCTGGTGCCAATGTCCTCGGAGTCCGAATCCTCGACACCCATCGGCGTCACGGCGCCGGCCTGGACGCGCTCGAACCACTTCATCGCGTCCTGGTAGGCCAGGTGGTACGCGTCCGCGTCCTGGGTGCCGGGCTTGAAGCCAATGACGGGCATCAGCGTCCAAGCCGCAATCTTCGCGACGTACATCCTGACGTCAGCGCCGACCTGCGTAAGCGGCACCTTGAAGCGGCTTCCGAGGAAGCCGTCGGCAACTTGCGACGCCGCAAGCAAGTGCGCGTTCTGTTGATCCACAGACGCACGCGCCAGCGCGGCCGGCGTTGAGCCGTACAACGCCAACTCCGTTGCGCTTGCGTACTGTGTGGCCATGGCTCTCTTGCGCTCTTGCTCTCTGGCCTAACGGCGCAACGGCTTCCCGGGCGACTTCGCGTCCTCGTCCGAAGCCGAAGGCGTGGCGCCAGGCAACGCCTGCTGTGAAGTGACCTGTCCAGGCTGGATGGGGTCCGGGCCCCGCTCTGCCGTCTCGGACGTGGGCTCGATGGAAACCACCACGAGGAGCGACGTCTCCTGTTGCAGCTCCTTCGCCTTGCTCTCGGGAAGGATGGCCTCCGAGTCGCCATTCGGCCACTTGCGCTGCGCGGCGTAGAACGCCGGGAAGCCCTGGGCACTCCGGTCCGGCACGCGCACGCGCACCTTCACCAGCTTCTCTTTTTCCTTCTGCTCGTCTGCCATGGCTCCCGCCCTTTCGAGGTGTCCCCGCTGAAAAAAGAGCGCCCCAGGTGGGGGGTCCGGGGGCGCTCTGGTGCTCGCTGTTGGACCGTCAGCTATTCGCGAGCGTTCTCTAGGCCGTGCACTTCGCCATCAGAAACGGCAGCGCCACGCCGGCGTTGCCTCGGGTATCGACGCCGTAGATGAACTTCTTCTGGAAGAAGACGTTCGAGTCGGTGGGGTTCGTCAGCGCGACGAAGCGCGGCGCCTGGCGGTTCTGGAAGATGAGCGGCTTGATGCCCTTGGACAGGTCCGCCAGGTACCAGGTGGTCGGGTCGTTCGCGAGCTCGGGAATCTCGATGACGCGGGCGGTGCCCTTATTCACGTTGGTGACGCCGGCCGCCGCGGTGTTCGAACCGAAGACCTGTCCGATGAGGTCCGCCTCCACGATGCGCCGGGCAGTGGGCCCAAGCTGGGGCGGGACAATCAGCGCGTTCGGGACGATGGACAGCGCCTTACCGTCCTCGCCCGTGTAGGACATCATCGCCGCCCGGTTCGCCTCGTAGTTGGCCGCATTGAGCGGGCTCGAGGTGAAGAGGTTGGAGAACGTCCCGGACACCGAGCCGGTGGGCGAGATGGGGTGGGAGGCGTTGAAGAAGGGCTGGCCGTCGTAGGCGAGGACGCTGGAGGCGGCGCCATTCTGAAGCGCCGTCGTGAGCAGGTCCTGGGGCCAGAGCGCCGCCGCCTCGCCGAGCCCGGAGGCCTGGGGAGCGAAGACGCCGAGGTTGTCGTCCTCGATGTCGTTCCGGTCAATGGCGATGGTGTCTTCGAAGTCCTTGTTTCGCAGCGAGTAGACGTTCGCAGCGAGGTTCCGGAGGATGCGCTCGCCGATCCACTCGCGAAGGCGGGGGACCCGGCTCATCCACGCATAGCGGTTCTCCGCCGTCGTCGAAGGCATCTCCGTAGCGAGCTCGCGCCACCAGAGGGGCGGCCGGCTGAAGCCCTCTTGGAACGCCAAGCGGAGGTTGAAATAGATGCTGCTTAGACCTGAGGGGGTGACTTGCATGGCGGTTCCTTTGTGCCGTTGCTCTCTTGCGGCTTAGTGTCGTTACGGCGTTGTGGCTCAGTACGTCTCGACGTACGCCATGCCGTCTTCCAGCTGCATCAGCGTGCCGCACGCGCTCCGGGCGGCGGAGCCGTCGGTCTTCCCCACGGTGTGGTCATCGATGCCGTAGACGGTGGCGCCGATGTCAGCGTCGGTGAGCGCATCGGAAGAGGTCCCGATGTCCCAGGCGAAGGTTCCGCGCTCCACCTCGCCGGTGATGTCACCAGAGGAGCCGGACGTGTTGTCGTAGGTGGCGCACGCGCGGCCCGCCTTCTTCAGGCCGGTCGCCGCGGTCCAGGGGGCGAGATAGCCGCCATTCAGGCAGCACAGGGCGCCCGAGTAGATTTTGACGCCGCCCTTCACCTTCACGCGCCACTTCGAGATGACCGCCGCGTTTCCGAGTTGGGCGGTCTGGAGTCGGGGGGCTGACAGCGCTGCCATGGGCTACTCCTGGAAAAGGACTGCTAGGAAAAGGGTGGGGTGGGGGAAGGGCGGCGATTACGCGCTGGCCTCGTCCTCGGGCTTCGTGGAACCGACCGGGACGATTCCCCGCTCGGTGAGGCGCAGCTGCGCGAGCTTCTTCGGGTCCGTGCCCATCAGCTGAGCCACCTTCATGTCTTCGGCGGACAGCGTCACGACGCCGTCCCCGTCCTTGGGCTCGTTCAGCTTCTTCTTCGGCAGCACCTGGGGCATGGCCGCGACGAAGGCGCGCAGCTGCTCCAGGCTGTGCTGGCCCATGCTGGTGAGCATCGGCACTTGGGCCGGGGCCACCTTGCCGTCCGCGACGGCGGAGTCGAGGAGCTGCTTCATCTCCGCCTTCGCGCGCTCCGTCTCGATTTCAGTGATGCGGGCGGTAAGGGTCGGGACCTGCTCGGCCGTAGTCTTCCAGGCCATCAGCGTGCCGAGGATGTCCGCCTGGCTCTGCTTCTGGGTGAGGGTGGCCAGGGTGGCTTCCAGGCCGCCTGTAGCGCGCGCGCTCAGGGCAGTGAGGGCGGCCAGCGCTTGGGCTTCGGTCGCATCGGCGGCGAGGCCCAGGAGGGCGAGGATTTTCGGATTCATGGGAGAGACCTCGGAGGGGGAGGGGGGGGGCGAAAGCGCGGCGCGGATCGCCGCCTGGTCTTCGGGGGACAGCGAGGCGATGAGCGGCTTCAGGCCGTTGGTCGCGGGGATGTTCGTCAGGGCGACGTTGCAGAGCTCCTGGATGTGCCCGGCTTCGTCGCGATGGAACGTCGGCGAGATGTAGCGGAACTCTCGGGCGGCGAGCTTGCGCGCCGCCTTGTCCGTCCAGGTGACGTCAGTGGCCCAGAGCTCGCCCGCGCGCAGTGCCGGCTTGAACCACCCGGCCGCCGCGTGCGTGTCCGCGGGGTCGCCCCCACCGAAAACGCTGAACATCGCGTGCCCGTAATCGATGGAGTAGTCGGCGCCATGCTCCTTCGCCTTGTGCATCAGCGCTTCGGCGTCTTTGTCATCGAAGAGGAAAACGCCCTTCTTCGTGTGATTCGAGCCGGCCTTGAAGATGCGGAACTCAGAAGGCGGCTCGCTCCCGTTCAGCGACAGCTCGCAGAGGAGCGCTGAGAGGAGCGTGCGCACTGTTAGGCCGCTTGTCCGTGCCGGGAGGTCAAGATGGGCGGGACAATAGAGATCGTTTAAACGCTCTGTCCAGTACGACTGAACGGAATCGTTTAAACGCTCTCCTTGCCGGCCCGGCGCCGGGCCTGTTTCGCGGCCCTCTGCTTCCTCTCGAACACCTTCACGAGGCGGCCAGGGACCGCGCTCAGGTCAGGGGTGAAGTCCTCTTCGATGAGCCCGAAGCCTGGCGAGCCTCGCTCACGTGTAGGGCGCTGGGTGACACCCACGCGGTCTGCCGCGCGCTTCGAAATGCCCACGATGGTGGAGCGGCACCGGTGGTGGAGCGGAGGCACACGGGTCCTGAACCAGGCCGCGTTCGCGGGTAGGACGGTGTTCGCGAGGGGGCGGCAGATAAGCACCGTCGTGCGGGCGTCCAGGATGGCTGCGAAGCGCCAGAAGGGGAGCGCCTGCATCATGTCCGGGTCTTTCAGCTGGCGAACGCGGCCGGCGTTGTAGGCCGCCTGGACGTTGTTGCGAAAGACGGTCTCCAGTCGGGCGATGGGGTTATCGACAGGGCCCCAGGCCTTCGACAGCCGGCTTCCCACGCGGACCTTGAAGCTCTCGAAGGTTTCGCCCTTCTCAATCGCCCCATCGATGGCCTTCCACACGGCCTTCACGACGTTCAGGTTGGAGACGCCCGCCACGGTGAACGCCCGCTGTTGCGCCCGCTCGGAGAGCCGGGAGAACTGCGTCTCCGTCATCGGCACCCGCTCCCGGAACCAGTCCACCGCCTCCTGGAAGCGATGGAGGGAGGCGACGGGGGAGGTCATCCGAGAGGATCCACGCTGTCCGCGAACTGAAGCAGGCTGACCCCCAGGCGCCGGGCGAGATCGGGCCCTACGGACAGGTTGATTTCCGGCTGGCCCTCCTTCCGGCTCATCACCCAGTAGAAGCCCCCATATATCGCCGTCCCCAGAACTGCGTCCCCGTGCGCGTGGAGCCGCTGCATCTCGTCATTCCAGGGGAAGGGTGGGGGGAGGGGCTCTGGCCTCACGGCTCTTCTTCCAGGACCGCGTGGCGGCCCTCCAGCTCGGCCAGAACGAGCGCCTTTTCCATCAGGTCCGCGAGCTGCGAGCGGTCATCGCCCGAGTAGATGGAGAGAAGGCGCTTCTTCAGGTCTTCGTACGACGTCGCCTGGTTCACCGCATGGAGGAGCTGCACCATCAGCGGCGAGAGCGAGAGGGCGCTCTCCTGCGTCCCTTCTTTGACCACGGTGTCCAGGTAGAGCTGGCCTTCCACCAGGCGGCGGCGTGTCTTCGTGGGCAGGCCTGCAAGCTGTACCTGCGAGTGCGTCTGTGGCTCTTCTCCCACGCTGTCCTCCTCGTCGGGGTCTGCCTCCGGGTCGTTTGCCTCGGGCGCCACGTCTTCAGCGTCCACGTCTTCCGCCGGGCCGGTGGTGGAGATGCCTGCCCGGTCCAGAATCTCGTCCACATCGGGGTTAGCCCCGGCGTTTCGCAGCGCGGTGATGCCCTCGCCGATGTTCTTCATCGCGGTGCCGGTCTGGGCTTTGTCCTCGGGCGGGTCGGTGGACCAGGTGGGAAGCGGCGTCAGCTCCCCATCCCCGTGGTTGTAGACGCACCAGGGGCGGAGCACCTGGGCGCGGAGGCATAGCCCTAGGTTCTGGGCGTCGCCGCGCAGCACGCTCGCCTTGATGTTCTCGTGCACCTGGGCGGCGGCGAAGCTGCCCCCCTTCACGCTGGTGGTGAGGTTCTGCCCGAGGATGTTGACGGCGATGGCGTCGTCCGCCTTCTCGAGCAGCTTCTCGAACGTGAAGTAATTGTTCGAGAGCGCCTCCAGCAGCTCGACGTCGTACTTCTCGCCGTCGTTCGCTGCCTTCGGGAGCCGAATGGTGTTCTCGCTCCCGAGTTTCGCCACTTCCTTGAGGAAGCGTTGCTTGTCCGTCTCATCCGCACCAAAGGGGGTGGTCGCCTTCTTGATGGGGAGGCCGTGCACCTCGTTGTAGCGGGCCCAGTCGCGCCAGTCCCACTGCCGCACCAGCCACGGCACATAGAGACTCCGCGCCTTCCCGTACATCCAGCCGCGCTTCAGCCCGTAGGGCGCGTAGACCACCCACTGTCCATCTCCGGGCGTCACCGTGACGTCCCCGTCGTTCGTCTGGACGTGAAGGGTGTCGTCCTCGAGCTTGTAGAAGAGGCTCCGAGGGTGCCAGATAGAGAGGGTGGGGACCCAGCCGATGCGGGTGCCGACCCGGCGCACATCCCACTTCAGCTGCCCGAGGCCGATGCCCAGCATCACGCCCCAGTGCTGAAGCTTCAGGAGCTCGGCGTTCGGACAGATGTCCTCGAAGAGCTTCGAGGCCTCCATCGCGATGGCTTCCGCCTTCTCGGGCGCGTCCTCCGCAACGCCCATCGTGAAAGGCAGGGAAGGGAGCGCCTCCGTCCGGGTGAGGAGACAGCCGGAGATGCGGTCGTCTCGGCCCATGGCGTCGATGATCTGCGACGCCTGGTCCATGATGCCGAACTCCATGTCGCGAAGCGCCTGCTTCACCAGCGACAGCGAGTCCCACTCACTCCAGGAGTAGAACGGGAGCTCCGTTGCCGGACGGGTCGGCGGGCCCAAGGCGGGAAGGGGCATGCCGGGAACCTACCCGGAGAGGGTGTTTAAACGCACTCTCTTCCAGGCGTGCATCCGTGAGGTAGCGTGCACTGGCTCCCGGTGGTGGCCTCCCTCCGTGGCCCAGTCCTTCCCAGCGTGGGACCCTCCAGGGCCACCCGGCCGCCATCACCGGGGGCACCTCCTTCAGCGCCTCACGGCACCCGGGCCAGCTTCTCGCGGATGGCTCGGCGCACCCACTCATTCACGTTGCAGCCGTCCACCTTGGCCGCACGGACCATTTGGAGTTCAAGCGCCCGCTCCATGCGGAGGGTGAGCCGAGCTTCGGCTGAGCCGTTGGGCGCGCGCGGACGGGAAGGGCGGGCCTTCATTTCGGCTCCGTGGGTCGGTAGTAGCCGCGCTCCAGCGGTCCCGGCGTGTGCTGTGCCGCCAGAGCCGCCGTCACTGCGTCGAGAGTCTTCGTGATGCTCGGGCCCTTCATCGCCGTCCCCCCTTCTTCTCCAGTGTGGCCAGGCGGCCCTCGTGGTCGTCTAGGCCTTCCGCCAACGTCTGCATCATCCCGCCGAGCGAGGCGACTTCGTCCCGAAGGGTGTCGGTCGCGTCGGCCAGCACATTCACATCTCCGCGCAGCGCGTCCACGGCCTTCGTCACTTTGCCCATCGACCCCATGAGCGCCGCAACTTGCTCGCGGACCATCTGCACCATTCCGTGCGTGTCGCGCGGCCCTCTCGCTCTGATTCGCTCTCGTCTCATGCGCCAAGTAGACAGCAACTCGACGTCTAGAGTCAAGCGGCTCACATCCTCGGTTTCGTACTCTCCGGCATGGCTTCGTAGCTCGGGGGTGGGGCGCCTGTGACGCCGTGGGCCGCCACAGCGGCGTCCACCTGGTCATCCTTCGCGTCATTCACCCCGGTGAACTCGGCATGTTCCACGAGAAACTCGTCCACCCATCGATGGGCGGTGGAGTCCTCCGGCACGAGCACGCGTCCAGAGTTCCAGGCCGCCGCATACCCCAGCGCCCGGACGAACTTGTCTTCCCTCGCCGTCACCAACTCGATGGGTAGCTTTGCCTCTCGCACGAAGTCCGCGACGCCCACCTCTGTCCCGGCCGCAATCCAGCGCAGGCGAGCCGTGGGGTAGCGGGCTCGATAGGCCCGAATCACTTCCTTGAACTCGGGGGCGCGCATCTGCACTCGCACCACATCGAGGACGTAGAAGTACCCTTCGCAGGACATCATCACGACGAGGGCGGAGTAGTCGCTGGACGTCTTTTTCGTGAAGGCGAAGTCCAACCCGATGCCATGGCGACGGGGAAGGGCGGGGTTCGGCAATTCTGCATAGCCCCAGGGGTCACCGAACACCGCGCCGCCACGAGGACGTGGCACGCCCTGAAAGAGGGAGGCCCAGACGTACTCCCCGACATCAATGCGCCGTTGCTCCAATGCGCTTTTAGGCCAGCGTTCCGGCCAGAGCGGTTCTCCCGCGTCGTTCAGCGCCGGGAGGCGGATGTACTCCCAGCCCATCTTGATGAGCCGCCCGGAGAGGTCGTCGGCATGCCACCGAGTCATGCACACGAAGACCGAGCCCTTCGGCTCGATGCGCGTCATCAGCACGTTCTGGAACCAGTCCCACTTCACCTCGCGCTTCCGGGCGCTCTCCGCCTCGAGCCGGTCCTTCACCGCGTCATCTACGAACGCACAGTTGTGGACGAGTACGCCGTTCGCAAAGAAGTTACTGAGGCCCTCCACTTGGATGTCGAAGACCGGGTCCGCTGAGCTGCCAATCGCCCTAACCCACGAAATTGAGTCTCGGCCGAGTGGTGGTGGGTCATGTGACAGGCATGACAGAGGCGCCACCCTCGCCGCTGGTGCTTCCGATGCACCCCGTACGGCCGAAGGAACGTTGCACGGCAGTAGTCGCAAGAGAGGGTCACCGGCTTGCACGTCCCCGGCTGCGCGGTAGGCACCGGCCGCCCAGATGCGATGGTCATCCGTACACCTTACCTTGAGCCCGTGTCCGCTCATGACCTCCACGAGAGAGCGGGGCGAACGCATTTCCCGTCCCGCTAGAATCCGACGGAGTTCCGCTCTCCCAGTCGCGTGGTTGAACGCCCATACCCGAGGCGGGGAGGGCGCCCGGACGAGTCGTTCTATGGGCACCTGCCCGGACTCCGTGGCCACCAGCGTGCCCGTAGGAAAGCAGTTCAGGCCGTAGCCGCCCAGGCCCTCGCCGATGCCCCTGGCCAGGCATCCGCCGCGCTGGGGGGTCCGCCACTCGGTGAGGTTGTCCGTCGCAAGGTGAATGCCCGCGCTACGCGCCAGGTCCAGGGAGATGCGCGACTTCGAGCGGGTAATGTCCGCGTTGTACGACGTGTATCCGAACGTCCAGTCGGGCCGGTGCTTCAGGCCCCACGGGATGCTGTGGAGAATGCTCTCTGTCTTCGAGTGGCGGGGAGGCGCGTGCACCACCGCGCGAATTTCTTTCCCGCCTAACACCGCCTCCTCGATGCGCGAGAGGAAGGGCCGGAGGTGCTCTGGCGGGAGGTAGCGCGGAGAGAGGTACGGAACCCAGTCCACCAGGGACTTGAGGGCTATCTCCCGGTCGAGCTCCGCAAGGCTGGGGAGACCTTCCATCACTCCTGGCCTAGGAACCTCAGGACGTCTCTCGCGCAGAGAGCGCACACAAGCACGCGCCAGTTCTTCGTCTCGGCGATCATCCACCCGGCCGGTCCGAGGCTGGTCACCTCAACCGGAACCAGAATCTCCGTCACCCTATTGCAGCGCTCGCACTTGAAACTCCTCCTCCGGCGCCGCCTCCGCTTGGGCTGGGTCTTGCCAGCGGCCCTTCCCGTCCGCTTTGGGCGCGCCGTCACTGGACCGACGCCTCCGCCTCGGGCTGTGCCTTACGGACCAGGTCACGCCACGCCTTCAGCTCCGCGACGGACAGCTTCGAGAGGTCCGGCCCGCCCGCGACGCGCACCGGCCCGTCATCCATGCCGGTGAGTTGTACCTGCTGGCGCGGCTTCCCGCGGCTCTGGTGGAGCCATTCAATCGCCGCCTGGAGGCCCAGCTGGTTCGGCCGGCGCGGGTCTTCCCAGGGGCGCTCGGGGTTCGGGCCGAGCTCCATGCACGCCAAGAGGTAGTTGAGCGCCTTTTCTTCGCCCTCCTCCCGGAGGATGCGGCGATATCCGCCGAGGTCCGGCGGACGGCCCTTGTAATTGATGCGCGGGTCCCCGGGCTTGAAGCCTCCCGACGTCGGCTCTCGAAGCCGCTCCTCGGGCGCTTTCCGGCGCGACTTGCGAGGCTGTTTCAGGCTGTTCTTTGCCATCGGTGGTGAATGTAAGTCGTGGGAATCACTGCTCGCCAGGGAGCGGGGTCGGGAGCTGTCCGAACAGGTATGGCCGGAGGCTGGCCAGCGAGCGGTCCAGCTCGAGCAGCCGAGTGGCCGCCCACCGGACTTGCAGCCGACGCCCCTGCGTCTCGGCCACCGACGTCAGCGCCTCCGCGAGCTGCAACGCCGCCTCCGCTGCGTCCTCGACTTCACTCCGGACGTGCTCCATTGCTCTGTTGTGCCGACGGGCGGGCTCCTGGCGCATCGCGGGGAGCATCCTTGGGACGCTGCTCGAGGTCCACCGCCCACGCCACGAGGAGTCCGGCAGCGTCCATAATGGCGTCACGGAGCTCCGGGAGCCGCGCCTCCGAAAAGGCGTTCATCAGCCTATCCATGGCCAGTGCCCGCCAGGTGCCCCGGCCCTCGGCGAAGGCTTCAATGCAGGCACGGCGAAAAACCAGCGCGCCCCGCTCTGACTCGACGCCGCCCGTCCCATCACTGGGGTTCTCAGGGCCCCACTCATTGAGATGGGTGACGGTTTCGTGCTCAAGCTCCATCAGCGCGCTTCGGATGGCCTGGATCCTGCTCACGTTTCATTCTCCGGTAGTGCGCGGATGAAAGAGGCTAGGTTTCTCAATGCTTGGGCGGCGTTCTTCGCATGCCAGCCCCGAGCATCGGCCTCCGCCAACTGCGCGCACCGCTCCTTCGTCTCGCGGATGGCTTGGGCGCGAATGCCCGCGGCGCCGGGCGACCCGATGTGGTCGGGCCGACGGCCCTCCACGCACTCGACACACTGGCCGCACGGACAGCCACGGTGCTGCTCTTGTGGCTTGGTCATCGCTTCGGCTCCGTGGCGGCGAGCAGGGTGCTCACAGCCCCTCCGGGAGGCCGTATATGGCGGCATGGATCCCCCTGATCAGTTTTAGATCGGCCTCCAAGGCGCGCTCCTTCCAGTCCGCGGCGCGGGGCCGGCGCGCCGTACGCGCGGCGGTGGCTTGGGCGCGGACCTCGTCCAACAGCCGGAGCGCGAGGAGCACGTCCTCACGACACACCTTCACGTGGGGGGACGACACTTTGCGACGGAGTTCCTCCTCTTCAGGTGTCACCGTCCGGCCTCCTGCAGAGGGATGAGGTCCGACGCGCGCTGAAACACCTCCGATCGCCCCACGCCGTCCCGACGAAGGCACATCACCGCATCCACCAGGCACCCTTCCAGCTGACGAAGCCGCTCCCGGGCCCGCCCCAACTCCCTTTCGGCTGCTTCGAAGCAGCGGGCGCGCTCCAATGCCTGGGCGATCTGCGAGTTCAGCTCGCCCTCGAACCCAGCCGCCGCGCATTCGCGGCTCGCGACCTGGAGGAGTTCCCGAAGATGCTGCGCTTCCACTTCGAACGGTTCCATTGCGCTTTTGCTCCCTGGCTCTGTTGTACTGTCCTCAGGGTCCAGCCTATCCGCGTGGCGCGCGGTCATGTGAGAAGTCCATCGGTCCGGACTCCCGTACATTTCGCCACACAGGAAGCACCTCACTTCTTCTTGGCCGGCACGGGACAGTTGAGGACCCGGCGCGGCCTGAGCTCGAGTTCAAGCTTCCAGACGCGGTCCTCGAGCTCGGCGAGCCGCGCCTCCAGCTCCGTCACGCGCACAGGGTCGAGGCCCTTTTCATAGGCCTGCTCCATCACCGCCGTTTCGCGCTCGCGCTGACGTGCTTCGTCGGCGCGGGCGTCCTCCGGGTTTCCAGCGAGGAGGAGCACCACCACCAGGCCCAGCGCATTCATGCTCTCCCCCTCCTACTGAGTAGGCCCTTTCCCGCGTTCTTCTGGAAGGCGTTCGCCTCTCGGACGTAGCCCCGGAGGATGTCCATATTCCGGTGTCTCGTCTGGTCCGCGATGAGCAGCTCACTGTGTCCGGCCCTCGCCGCGGACGTCGCGAAGCCAGCGCGGAGGCTATGCCCAGCGAAGCGGGCGGGGTCCAGCCCATCTACTCCGACATGCTTTTTCACGATGAGCGCCACGGAGCGACCGGTCAGCGCCTTCTTTCCCACCTGTCCGGCCCGGCTGATTCTCCGAAAGAGTGGGCCAGACGTGGTCCGCGTCGCCTCCAACCACGTGCGCAGCGCTTCAACGGGGCAGATGGAGGGGTCTGCTTCCTTCACGATGGCAAGCCGCTCCCCCTGACCGGCCTGATCCGTTTTGCTGGACCGGATGACAATCCACATACCTTCCGGGGTGAACTCCACGTCGCGCACCGTCAGCGCGACGAGTTCCTCACGACGGAGCGCCGCCGCGAAGCCCACGAGGAGGAGCGCTCTGTCCCTGAGCGCCGCCAGGCCCGTTTGCACGTTCAGGTTCTCGACGATGGTGCGGAGCGTCTCGGCGATGAGCGGCGCCTTCCGGGACGGCTTCGCTCCCACCGTGCGCCGAATGCCGGCGAGCATGGTTCGCACCTCGAGCGAGCCCGTGGGCGAGTCAACCTTCGCCGCCTGATGGGCACGGCTGATCGCCGCGAGCGCCAGCGCGAGCGACGTGGGCCGGATGCCCGCCTTCGCGCGAGCGGCCAGAAACAGGCACACCACCTCCGGAGGCGCGGGCAGGTAGGCAAAGCCGTTTTGCTCGCACCATTCCTTGAAGGTGCGCCAGTTCAGCGCGTAGGCCGCCTTCGTCCGAGGGGCGAGGACGTTGGACGCGAACTCTCGCGCCGCCTCCTCCGCCCAGGGGGAGACCCGGAGAGAGGCGCTTCCCCGCCTGACGAGGGAGCTGGCCACGTCACCTGCCCTCGGGCGTCACGCGGGAACCTCTGAGCCCTGGCGCCGGATGGTGGGCGGCACCGGCGCGGCTTGGCGCTCCGGCGCTGCGACGTTGGGCGCTGATGGACGTTCCTGGGGCGGACCCTTCGGCGGGAGGCGCTTCACCTCCGGAACCAACGTGTAGCGCTTACCCATGGCCCTCCCGGTGATTTCCCGCGCCCCAAGGTCATGCACCACAACCTTGTAAACGTTGGATGGGTGCTTCACGCCCGTGTGCTGGACGATTTCCCCCATGGAAAAATCTCCCGACCGAAGGAGCCGCTCCACCTTCCGGGTGAGCTCGCCCTGCGTGTAGCGCCCCGGGTCCTTCCGCGGCGCTGGCTTCGCCGGCGCCTTCTGGGCGCGCTGACGTGGCACAGCCGCCCGCACGGCAGCGAGCGCCGGGCCGAGCAGTTCCCCGACCACCGAGCGCACGCGCTCGACGTACCCGGGGGCGGTGTCCAGCTCCTCCACCGGGACCCCCTTGGGCCAGCGGAGCTGCAAAATCAGCTGAACGACCCTTTCTGATCTATCCATTGTCCTCCCCCACTTCCGCTAATATGGGATTGTCGGAAGTAACTGGTTCCGTGGTGCTGTTTCTGATCACGCCGGCCGACTTGGTCCAGACCCGGCCAGCCTTCCCGCGGCACGTTTCCGCGTGGGGCCGCCTCCGCGGCGTCGAGCCGTGCTGCGCCGCATTGTACGTCTCCACGTAAAGCAGGGGTCGCTCCTGCCGCCCGGAATCAATCACCACCAACGTCCCGAGTTGGCCGTGCGAGTCGGGGTCCACCGCAATACGCTTCCCGCTCACTCGATGGGTGGCCCAGATGACCCGCCGACCGCACGCAAGGCACTCCCGCTTGTGGGCTTCGTGGCTCATGGGTCCCCGGTCGGCTCCATCAACTTGGCCGCCTGGAACAACTCCGAGCGCTGTTCACAGCACTCGCAAGCCTTCCCGGTCTTCGGGTCTCGGCGACGGCACGGCTCGCGAAGCGCCAGGTCAAGCGCCACCGCCCATCGGCCGTAGCTCGAGACAAGCGTCCGAAGGCGAGCGATCTCCTTTGTCTGGCTCAAAGCCACACCTCCTTGATGCACGGGTCCTTCTCTACGGCCGGAACAACGGACACAAGCGCCAGCCCTTCAGGAATGAGCGCTCGCACTTCCTCGAGCGTCTGGCCGCACATCGCTTCCCTAGGCCAGTTAGGGTGGCCCGGCGCGACCTCCCAGCGCCGGACCACGTACGGGTAACCCGGCTTCGCATCGATCGGGTTCTCGTACACGACGAAGAGCTGCATCGGCCACCCATCAGTGCGCCGCTCAATCCGGAAGGGCCAGCTCACGAGGTCACCCCGGGACCGCATCGCCTTTGGTTTGGTAAGCATTGCGCGGCCGTGACGGTGCGTCTTACGGATAGCCTTACGAGTTGTCAACGCGCGTCTCGCTACCTACCGACCATCTCCCAATCTGTTGACCCGCTGCAGCGCTCTAAGGAGCATTTGCCCAGCGAGGCCAAGGCCAACCTTGGCCGCCGCCCCCCGCGTCTCGTATGGCTGTGCCCCCTCCTCAACCTTTCCGCCCCAATGGGCCCCGGCCGGGTGGACCGTCACTGTCCATCGGGTCGGGTCCTCCTTTGCTTGCTGGATGAACACCCAGAAGAGCCCGTCCACATCCAGCTGATAGGTCGCCCTCTCGCCATGTGGGGAGAAGTGGAATCCACGCCGCCAACCCGAAGCGTCGGACTCGAACAGGCGCTCGAGTTCCTCCGCGATGGGGTCCTTAGACGGTGCCACGTCCATAGGTTGTTGCTCCTTTGCTCCATAGTTCCTTAGTTGCACAGTTCCTTGCGGTCAAGGTGAGGTCGTGCAACATAGGGCGCCATGCTCCTTTCTCTCGTGAGTCAGAAGGGCGGGGTCGGGAAATCCACGCTGGCGATTTCCTTGGCCTGGGAGTTGATGCTCCGGGGTCAGAAGGTGCTCCTCGCGGATGCCGACCCTCAGGAGACTTGTCTGGATGCGTGCGCCCGCGCCGAGCAGGAGGGGCGGCCCACGCCGCATTGCGTCCGGTTCGGGGAGGATCTTCACCGGGTGCTGCCCGGCATGGCCCGTCTCTATAATTGGACGGTCGTCGATACGCCTGGACGCATTGGGAAGGTGTCCCGCGCCGCACTGGCCGTGGCGGACGTGGCTCTGGTGCCCGTCCGACCGTCAGGGCCGGACGCCTGGGCCTTGGACAGCACCCTGGCGCTGATCGACGAAGCCAAGGCCGCCCAGCCTCGCCTCCGGGCCGCCGTGGTGCTGACGCAGGTCAGGCGGACTCGACTCGCCGCCAAGGCACGGGAAGCGATGGAGGCGGTTTCGCTGCCCCTCTTTCGCTCGCACACGATGAACCGGACCGCGTGGGAGTGGGCCATTTATCGGGGCATGGGTGTCACCCAGCACGAGCCCAAGGGAGAAGCAGCGAACGAGCTTCGGTCAATCCTGGCCGAGCTCCAGCGATTTGTACGGAGAGGAAAATGACGAAGGCAAAGAAGCGAGTGCAGGAGTTCGAGGTTCGACGGCCAAGCCGGACGCAGAAGTCCGCGGCGGAGAGGTTTGTCGAGGGGAAGGACCCGGACAAGCCTCAACGGCAAAACCTGTGGATCCCGGACTCGCTGCGAAGGGATGTAGCGGTCCGGTGCGCCGAGCAGCGAGAGACCATCTCCGCCTTTGCCATCCGAGCGTTTCGGCGGGAGCTCGCCGACCCCTCAGGGCCCAGCCGTGACTGATGCCCGTTTCCGAGTGAAGTTTGAGAGGGTCGGCCGGGAAAAGATCTCGTGGGAGGCCCGCCTCCCCGACCTGGCCGACGAGACGCTTGAGCGGACCGCGCGCGAGAACGCGAGCCTTCGAAGCCGCGACATCGGCTTCGTCGTCCGCGCGGACGGGACCGGGTTCATCACCGCGGGGATAGCTCACAAGGTCGGCGAGTTCTCCTGGACCAGGCTGGGGGACTCCTGATCAGGCTTCCCGACCCGGCCCCGGGGAACGTGGAAGAGGAGTGAAGGGGTGAAGGTTCGCGAGCCAGCGCTTCGCCTTGGCACCGAGCGGCTTCGTCCGGCACGCGGTGCACACAGGTAGAACGGGCACGCGAAGGCGGGGCTTCGGCCCCAGCCGCGTTTCCCGACCGCACCGCGAGCAGCGGTGTTGCCACCTCTCCAGCGCCTCGAGCCAGTCCTCCCCGGTCCATTTGTGCGCCTGGGCGTCTCTTTGTGCGCGCTTCAGCGCCGCCTTACAGCGGAGGCTCCCGCATGTAGAGCGCGGCCGGCCGGTCATCCCTTGGGGTATGCCGCTGCCACAGAACGGGCACGTTTCCAGACGCGCCCGTCGTCTCGAAACGTGACCGGCGGGCTTTTCGACGGTCGTTCTCATCCGAGCCACCACCATGGGTCCAGCATTCGTTCGCGCGCCGTCGCGCCGCGACCGAGCAGTGCGCCGAAAAAGGCGGCCGTCAGCGCCACGGCACCCAGGGCAATCGCCACGCGGCGGAGACACGGGAGGAAGCAGGACCGAACTGAAGCGGAGATCATCGGACAGCCCTCCTCGCCGAACTCGCCTGAGCCTCGACCCGCTCTTTCACGCGCCCCCCTCGGCGGCTTCACGGATGAGCTGGAGCACGGTGGAACTGTGCACGCGCAGCCGCTCCCGAATGGCCCGAGTTCCGTAGCCCTCGCGGTACATGTCCAAGGCGACGCGGCGTTGTCGTTCGCGCTTCTGTGCCTTCTCCGCACGCCGCTGCTCGGCGAGTTCCTCCAGGTGTCCGTTGCGTCTCACGCGGCGGCCCTCGCATGGGTGTAGCTATGTCGCTCCCGAAAAGACTCGGGGGGCGCCCCCTCCTCGGGCCACGTCAGCTTAATCCGCACGGCCTTCCCGAGCTGATCGAGGCCATTCTCCAACAGCCCAAGCCAGTGCTCTGCGACCCAGTTTCCGAAATGCCGATCGGGTGCTG
>Ga0207705_10000330_pt1 | contig 43029 bp, 45 predicted proteins | sample KBSC13metaG_FD_184314 | JGI IMG/M metagenome (GOLD analysis project Ga0207705, IMG submission 184314) | Corn rhizosphere microbial communities from Kellogg Biological Station, Michigan, USA - KBS C1-3 metaG (SPAdes) (version 2) | ecosystem: Host-associated > Plants > Roots > Rhizosphere > Soil ... | reverse complement strand
GAGTCAACGCATTGCGCCAGTGTTGATGAGGTCTCGGTAATGGCGGGCCATTTGCAAATGCGCTTCACGGGCCTTCGGATGCTCGGCCTCCGTTGCGGCGGTCAGCTCCTGGGCTGCTCTTCGCGCGAAGTAGATTGCATCATCTCCCATCGGCTTCCCCCCTTTGTTGCGCTCTGAAAACCAGCCGCATTGCTCCACAACAGCGGCGCGACCGCCGCGATTGGCCGTCGTGACCTGACGTAGCTCGGCACCTCTGCCGGCGACGCGGCGGCAGTCCGCGAATGCGTGGAGCGGAGCCAGGTTCGCGTGCCCACCCAATGGCCAGAGCGATGCCAGGTCCAAGGCGTCGAGCTCGTGCACCGCCAATCTGTCCCGCATCGCTCTCTTCCTTGCTGCGACTAATTCGCATTAGCATAAGCTGGCGATCGGTGCTAGAGCTTTGTTGAACGGAGGGGCCGCCGCAACTCTCTCGAGCCCGGAGAGTTCGATTGAAGGGAGACGCATCTCATGACCCACGAATATGGCGATCCATTCAATGAAGAGACGATCGCGGTTGCCGTAAGACGGACGATCGCGCTCACCGAGCTGACGCCCGGCGACCCGCTCGACGCACATGTCGAACGCGCGGTCCAGGAATGTATCTGCGCCTGTGCCGTCGCGATCGAAGATGCGATCGAGGAACGCCACTCGGGCATGCACGCGACCTTGTTCCACGAGGTGCGGTCGCGCGCCCAGCGGGAGATTCGAATCGCCCGGCGCCAGGCCGAGGTCGACGAAGCCTCCGAAGAATCCTTCCCTGCGAGCGACCCGCCGGCGTGGATCTGGGAGAAGCAGCCGGCCTGACCGCCGGTCAGCTCGCTTCGGCGCTGGGGTGATAGCGCTTGACGCGATGCAGCCTGTTCTTGTCCGTGTGGTGCATTTCCTCGCCCGTCGCGGCAAGCTTGAGCAGCAGATCGGACGTGTAGCTGAGCGTCCCGTCGTCATGGAAGGTGAAGCTGCTCTTGAAGTCGCGGATTTCCGCGCGATCGAGCAGATATTTGTTCTGCAGAATGCCATAACAGGGTTCGCCGGGCTTGGCGTCGAAGCGCAGCACGCTGTCCTGCGGTTTGGCGTCGCTGCCGGCGAGGATCGCGATGCCGCGCCCGAACACGACGTTGCGCATTACCTGGCCATGGGCCTTGTCCCACAGCAGGAAGCCGACCTCGTCGTGGAACGGGTCCATCGCTTCCTCGCCATGGCGCCAGGCGGTCATGCCGTAGATCAGGCCCCACAGCACCTGCTGGCCGTTCTCCTGGACCGGAATCGGCTTGAAATGGGCCTTCTCGAAATAGGTCGTCTCGGTCGTCCAGTCGTCCTTGTTGTGATAGGACCGGTCGACGCCGCCATCCCCTTCCCATTCGCCGACAAACGGCGTCAACGGCCCCAGTTTCCGCGAATAGGGAATGTCGTTCGGCATCGCTGCACGCTCCTCTTGTTTCGTTGGTGAGGACGTCAGGCTAGCACTTGGGCAAGCGCACTGGCTAATGAAGCCTGTCACTAACATCGATTGAGGAAACCTATCGATGGATAGGCACTCGACGGAGCGGCAGTCAGGCCGCGGCGACTCCGACCGATGCCCCGCGGACCGAAGCACGCGCTCCGGCGACGGCTACACCGCGACGGCCAATGCAAAAGAGAAAAATGGTGGGCGTGGCAAGGATTGAACTTGCGACCCCTGCGATGTCAACACAGTGCTCTACCACTGAGCTACACGCCCACCGAGGCCGTGGCCGAGGCGCGCATTTAGGGGGCAGTTGGGAAACGCGCAAGGCGCGTCTGCACGCTTTCAGGCGGGAGCTCGAGACTTCTGTTCGAGAGCGGCGGTGGCCGCGCCCGGATCGAAACCTACAGCCGTCCGTGCTGGTCCTCGGTCTGGAAGATCCGGTCGACTTCCATCACCAGGTCCTTCAAGTGAAATGGCTTCGACAGGAGCTTCGCCTCGGGCGCGGTGCGGCCGCCCTGGAGCGCAACCGCGGCGAAGCCGGTGATGAACATGACGCGGATTGCGGGGTCGATCGCGCTCGCCTTCTGGGCGAGCTCGATGCCGTCCATCTCGGGCATGACGATGTCGGTCAGCAGCAGGTCGAAGTGATCGCTCTGCAAGAGCGGCATCGCCTCGGTGCCGCAGCCGACCGCCTCGACCTCATAGCCGACCCGCTGCAGCGCCCGCTGCAGATATTCGCGCATCGACGTATCGTCTTCGGCCAGGAGAATTCGCGCCATGCCCACTGTATGCTCCGGCGAATAAGGTTTTTCCAGAAGCGAATAATGCGCTCGCGCGTTGCTTGCTCCCTCGGCAAGTCCTAAACTGGCACGGATTTTAACCTTCGATCGTGAACAAGCTCCCCGCCCCCATCATCCATCCGCCCCGCGGAGAGCTGCCGGTGCTGCTGTCGGTGCCGCATTCCGGACGCGATTATCCCGACTGGCTGATTGCGCTCTCGTCGGGGGGCAAGACGGCGCTGGCGGTTCTCGAAGACCCGTTCGTCGACCGGCTGGTGTGGCGCGCGCTTGCATCCGGCTGCGGCGCCGTCATCGCCCGCACTCCACGCGCCGCGGTCGACTGCAACCGCGCCGAGGATGAGGTCGATCCCTCGGTCATCGACGGTGGACGGCGCGGCCGCATCAGCGCGCGCGCGCGCGGCGGTCTCGGGATCGTGCCCGGCCGGACACAGCAGCACGGCTATCTGTGGCGCCGGGCGATTACGCCCAACCAGCTCGAAGACCGGCTGGTGCAGGCGCACCGGCCCTACCACGATGCGATCGAGGCGCAGCTCGCATTGCTATGCGATCGCTTCGGCTGCGCATTGCTGCTCGACTGCCATTCGATGCCGCCGCCGCCCAAAGGCCTGCCGCCTGTGGTATTCGGCGACGGCCGCGGCCGCACCGCCGAGCCCTGGATCAGCGCCGAGGCAATCGCGATCGGCAAGCGCCTCGGCTTCGAAAGCGGGCTTAACGACCCGTTCGCAGGCGGTCACGTGATCGAGCGCCACGCACGGCCGGCGAGCGGCGTCCATGCGCTGCAGATCGAGGTCGACCGCCGTTGCTACCTCGATTCCAGGCTCAAGCGTCCCGACGTGGGCTTCGACCGCGTCGCGATGCTGATCGAAAGCCTCGCTGTCGAACTCGGCGAAGCCCTGCTCGGCCGGCAGTACGCGACAGCGGCTGAGTGATCGAGCCGCCGAGCGCAGGTGAGCGAATGCGCAGCAATCGGGAGGCAGCGCGGAGATACGGCGAGACGCGGACGGCCTGCGCGCCTTGGCGCGACAGGACCGACGTCACGCGATTCACTCGCGTGACGGCTCACCCGCTCTAGGAGCTAGACCGTCGCCGGCGACGGCTGCGGAATGAGGCTCGGTGCCTTGCCCTGCTGCACCTGCCGCGCGAACACGTCGCGCATTTGGCTCAACGAGAAGAGGTGCGCGTAGATGAGCGGCAGCATGCCGTTCTGGTTCATCTTGCGGAGCTCGTCGCCGCGCAGGTTGCGGACCTTTTCCTCGTCGACCATGCGGAAGCCGCGATAGACAAACGGCTGGTCGGCGCCTTCGGGCTGGATCGCGACCTCGCCGTCCATCAGCAGGTCCGATTTGACGAGGTCCTCGACGAATGCGTTGGTGCGCAGGCCCGCCGCCTCGAACTGCTCGCAGAATTCGAGGATCGCCTTGGTCGCGGCGCTCGGCTGGTCGCCGTCAAACAAGGGCTCGCCTTCCTCGAAATCGCCGACGGCGCCCGAGGTCGGATCGAAGCACAGCGACAGCTCGTCGACATCGGGCCGAAGCTTCGCCAGCAGGAACGGATAGCGGCGCAGATACGCCGGGATGTAGAGGTTCGGATCGGTCGACCGGCCGTTCTCGTCGAGGAACACGTTGACGCCCTCGTTGAGGCCCATCAGCGCGATCGGCACCGGCGTTCCGCCGACTGAGAAGACGATCGGAAAATGGCGCTGAACGAGCGTGAACTCGTCCACCGTCAGGGGCACCGCGTGAGTCCGGCCGAGCTCGGGCAGGCCGGTCAGCCCGCGTACCTTCATCTTCCCGTGCTGGTCCAGGTTCAGGGGCTCGAGCGCATTATAGAACAAAGGCAAGCTCTGGGTCGGAGCGGCGGTCGCCATCGAAAAACTTCTCCTGGGGTCCGGACTTACGGCTGCGCGGCCCCCGCGCACCTGCCAAGAACGGTGTGAGGCGCCTCTATTGGGCTCTTGCCCGTTAGGCAAGCGCGCCCGTGCGTGGCTCGAGCGGCGCAGCTAGTTCATTGAACATTCAACGCTTTGCTGCGAAGCCCGCGTTCATGGGGACGGGCTGTCAGTGACTTCGGGCGCAATCTGGAATTTCGTGCCGCTGCTGCTCGGCCTGTTTGCCGCGCAGCCCGGCGTCGTCGGCCAGTCGGTGACGCGGCTGATCATCCAGGACGAGGTCATCCTGCGCGTCCCGGTCCAGCCGCGCCCGCTAATGCCGGAAATCGATTGGGTCGAGAATAAAGGCCCCAAATGCATTCCCATCGCCGAAATCCGGAGGGCGATGCTGTCCGGGCCGGAGCAGGTCGATTTCGTCATGTCCGACCGCACGCGGATCCGCGCGCAATTCGATGAAGGCTGTCCGGCGCTCGATTTCTACGGCGGCTTCTATCTCGAGCCGCGCGACGATCGCCTGTGCGGCGGCCGCGACGCGGTCCACTCGCGCATCGGCGGAAGCTGCACGATCGAGCGGTTCAAGCAGCTCGTTCCAAAAATCCGGCGCTGACCGGGCTTGGAATCCGCGCGCCAAAGCCCCACTTTCCTTGACAAGCGCGACATGCCCGGCATAGCCGGACTGCGCGTGATCGCCGCTCCGGGTCAATGCCGCGGCGCCACTTGAACCTTCCGGAACCTCGATGACTTTTGCCGACCTCGGCCTTTCCGACGAATTGCTCCGCGCGGTCGCGGACAGCGGCTATGACCAGCCGACCCCGATCCAGCGCGCGGCGATCCCGTCAGTGCTGATGGGCAAGGATTTGATCGGGATCGCCCAGACCGGCACCGGCAAGACCGCGGGCTTCGTCCTGCCGATGCTCGACATCCTGCACCAGGGCCGCAGCCGGGCCCGCATGCCGCGCTCGCTGATCCTCGAACCGACGCGCGAGTTGGCGATGCAAGTGTCGGAGAATTTCGAAAAATACGGCAAATATCACAAGCTCTCGATGGCGCTGCTGATCGGCGGCGTTCAGATGGGCGACCAGGTCAAGGCGCTCGAAAAGGGCGTCGACGTGCTGATCGCGACGCCTGGGCGGCTGATGGACCTGTTCGGCCGCGGCAAGATCCTGCTCACTGGCTGCGAGCTCCTCGTGATCGACGAGGCCGACCGCATGCTCGACATGGGCTTCATCCCGGACATCGAGGAAATCTGCTCGAAGCTCCCGAAGAGCCGGCAGACGCTGCTCTTCTCGGCAACCATGCCGCCGCCGATCCAGAAGCTCGCGGCGAAGTTCCTCAACGAACCCAAGCGAGTCGAAGTCGCGCGGCCGGCGACGGCCAACGTCAACATCGATCAGCGCCTGGTCGAGGTCCGTGGCGACAAGAAGAAAGACGCGCTGCGCAGCATCCTTCGCGGCGAGGAATTCAAGAACGCAATCGTGTTCGCCAACCGCAAGTCGACGGTCCGCGAGCTCACCACCAGTCTCAAGCGCTCGGGCTTTGCGGTTGGCCAAATCCAGGGCGACATGGATCAGGCCGACCGCATCGCCGAGTTCGACCGGTTCAAGAACGACGAGATCACGATCCTGGTCGCTTCGGACGTTGCGGCGCGCGGGCTCGACGTCAAAGGCGTCAGCCACGTCATCAACTTCGACGTGCCGTGGCAGCCCGACGACTACATCCACCGCATCGGCCGCACCGGCCGCGCCGGCATGAAGGGCATCGCGATAACCTTCGCCACGCGCGACGACGCCGAAGCGGTCGAGCGGATCGAGAAGTTGATCGGCCACAAGATTCCGCGCGTCGGCGGGGAAGCCGTGGCAGCCGAGCCGGCCCACCGGCCGGAAGCGGCGAAGAAGCCGTCGCGCAGCAAGGCCGAAAAGCCTCAGTCTGTGAAGAGCGAGGCGGCGGCAGCCAAGCCCAGCCTACCAAAGGCCGAGCGGCCACCAGAACGGACCCTGGAGCGGACCCCCGTCCTCGAGGATATCAGCAGCGACTGGAATGGCCCGCTTCCGTCGTTCCTGTCGGTCAGCGCGGGCTAGCCGACACTAGAAAGGTTGCACATTCGTACCTAGCTCGCTCCCAAAACAAGAAAGGGATGCCAGCATGAGCGATTACGTGCTTCCGAAAGTGTGGACCTGGGACCAGCCGAGCGGCGGTCAATTCGCGAACATCAACCGCCCCGTCGCAGGACCAACGCACGACCAAGAGCTTCCGGTCGGCAAGCACCCCCTGCAGCTTTATTCACTGGCGACGCCGAACGGGCAGAAGGCCTCGATCATGCTCGAGGAGCTGCTCGAGAAGGGTCACAGCCAAGCCGAATATGATGCCTGGCCGATCCGCATCGGCGAGGGCGACCAGTTCGGAAGCGGCTTCGTCGCGGTCAATCCCAACAGCAAGATCCCCGCGCTCGTCGACCGCAGCGGTCCCGAACCGGTGAGCGTGTTCGAATCCGGCGCGATCCTCGTCTATCTCGCCGAAAAGTTCGGCGAGTTCCTGCCAGCTTCAGGGCCCGCGCGCGCGGCGACCCTCTCCTGGCTGTTCTGGCAGATGGGCAGCGCCCCCTTCCTCGGCGGCGGGTTTGGCCACTTCTTTGCCTACGCGCCGGAGAAGATCGAATATGCGATCAACCGCTATTCGATGGAAGCCAAGCGCCAGTTCGACGTTCTCAACCGCCGGCTCGCGGACAGCGAATATGTCGCCGGCCCCGATTACACGATCGCCGACATCGCCATCTGGCCCTGGTATGGCGGCGTCGCGCTCGGCCGCAGCTACGAAGGCGCCGACACGTTCCTTTCGACCCACGACTATGAGCATGTGATGCGCTGGGCCAGGCAGATCGATGAACGCCCCGCGGTCAGGCGCGGGCGGATCGTCAACAAGCTGACCGGCGATCCGTCGGAGCAGCTGCACGAACGCCACGATGCGAGCGATTTCGACCTGCGGACGCAGGACAAGCTCCAGCCGGTCGACGAGAGCGAAAACGTCAAGGACGACGCGATCTAAGCACCTCCCTCCCTGCAAGGGGGGATACAGGGTGGGTGCTTCTGAAGCGGCTCAATGCCGCTGAAGAAGCTCGTTCGCGGGCATCGAGCCCGCTCACTCACACCCACCCCCCTCCCTTTGCGGGGAGGGGAGTCACCCGCGCCGCATGATCCAGTGCGGCATCACGTGCGCGGTTTGAGCGTCCGGATCGATCTCGAACCCGTGCTTGCGATAGAAATGGATGGCGCGTTCGTTGTGGCGCACGACGTTGAGCCACATCGGGCGCTCCTCGCCGAGCCACGCCATTCCCGCCCGCATCAGCGGCGCGGCGACTCCGCCGCCGTGGAAGTCCGGATCGACCATCAGCCAATCGAGTTCGCGGCTTTCCTCGCTGTGCCGCGTCGCGATCATGAAGCCCGCGATGGTCGCGCCGGCCATGGCGATGACCAGCCGCTGGTTGGAATTGCGTGCCGCGGCAACAGCCGTTTGCGCCGACATCTCGACGACCCGCTCGATGAATGCGAGCTCGTCGGGATTGAGGCCCGCGGCGTGATACGTCGCACCGGTGGCGCGGCGAGTCAGCGCCGAGATTGCAACCGGGCTGGTTCGCCCAAGCGCGGCCGAGTCGGACAGCAGCTCAAGCACGCGCGCTCCTGTACCGTTTGAGGAATTCTCTCGCGAATGCCGCCAGCCGCCGCTCCGCGATCGCATCGCGCAGGCCTTGCATCATGCGCTGGTAAAACCACAGATTGTGCTGCGTCATCAGCATTGCGCCGAGGATCTCGCCAGCCTTGATCAGGTGGTGGATGTAGGCGCGGCTGAAGCGGCTGCAGGCGGGGCACGGGCACCCGGGCTCGATCGGTTCCGGGTCCTCGGCAAAGCGCGCGTTGCGCATGTTGAGCGGACCATCGGCGGTGAACGCCTGACCGGTGCGGCCGGAGCGCGTCGGCAGCACGCAATCGAACATGTCGATCCCGCGGGTCACCGCCTCGACGATGTCATCGGGCTTGCCGACGCCCATCAAATAGCGCGGCTTCGCGGCCGGGAGCATGCCGATCGCGAAATCGAGGCAGCCGAGCATCGCCTCTTGCCCTTCCCCGACCGCGAGGCCGCCGACCGCATAGCCGTCGAAGCCGATCTCGATCAGCGCCTCGGCGGAGGCGCGGCGCAGGCTCTCGTCGAGCGCGCCCTGCTGGATTCCGAAAATGGCGGCGCGCTCGGCATGGGCGCCGCCGCCGTCGAATGCATCGCGCGAGCGCTTCGCCCAGCGCATGGAACGCTCCATCGCCGCCGCCTGGACGTCGCGGGTCGAGGTGGTTGGCACCAGCTGGTCGAAGGCCATGACGACGTCAGAGCCCAATAGCCGCTGCACCTCGATCGAGCGCTCCGGACTGAGCATGTGCGTCGAACCGTCGAGGTGGCTCTTGAAGCGCACCCCCTCCTCGCTCGTCTTGGTGAGCTCCGACAGGCTCATCACTTGGTAGCCGCCGCTGTCGGTAAGGATCGGCCGCTGCCAGTCCATGAAGGTGTGCAAGCCGCCGAGCTTGCCCATCCGCTCGGCGCCCGGGCGCAGCATCAAATGATAGGTGTTGCCGAGGATGATGTCGGCGCCCGAGGCGCGGACCTCGTCCGGCCGCATCGCCTTGACGGTCGCCGCGGTCCCGACCGGCATGAACGCCGGAGTGCGGATCTCCCCGCGCTGCATGGCGATGGCTCCGGTGCGCGCCGTGCCGTCGGTCGCCGAAATCGAAAAGGAGAAGCGGGACATCGGCCGTGCGCTTAGCGGCTTTGGTCCCATCCGCAACTCGAGCGACGATCGCAACCGGAGCAAACGGACACTGTCGCGGGTTAGCGCGACATGGCGTCGACCGGCGATATTGATCGCTTTGCGTTCATTGTGGGCGCGCCGCGCTGCGGCACGACGAGCCTGGCCGGGTTCCTCAAAAGCCATCCGGACGTCTGCTTCCCGCTGGTGAAGGAACCGCACTTCTTTTCGCAGACAGATCTTCGCCCGGTACCGACGTCCCAGTTGCGTCGTGAAGTCGACGAGCAATATCTCGCGCGCTTCTATCCGCGCCGGGACGGCCGGATCATGGCCGCGGATTGCTCCGTCTCCTACCTCTACGCGCCGGAGCAGCTGGAGCCGGCGTTGCGGCTCTGGCCGGATTCGCGGTTCGTCATTAGCCTGCGCGACCCGATGGAGATGCTCCCTTCGCTCCACCAGCGCCTGATGGTGCTCGGCGACGAGACGATCGGCAGCTTCGATGAAGCCTGGGCAGCGACGCGCGACCGCGCCTCGGGCAAGCGCATCCCGCGCAGCTGCGTCGAGCCGCGCTGGCTTCGCTACGACGAGGCCGGCCGCTTCGCGACCTATCTCGAGCGGTTGTTCGCTGCTGTGGGACGCGAGCGCTGCCTCGTGCTTTTGTTCGACGACCTCGTCGCCGATCCAATCGCACAATATCGCCGCCTGGTGGATTTCCTTGCGTTGCGGCGGCTCGAACATGGGCTCGACCTCACCCCGAAGCGGACCAGCCAGGGGGTGCGGCATGCCTGGCTCCAGCGCCTGCTCAAGCGGCCGCCGCGGCGGATGCGCAAATTCCTCGCCGGCGCTCATTACCGCAGCCGCGAACGCAAGCTCAGCGGCGACCTCGCCGACAGCCGGGCCGTCGACCTGCTGTTTTCCGCGCGCAAGCGCCTGCTCGACTGGAATCGCGTGCCCGCGCCAAGGCGGCGCCCCTCGCTCGCCGTCCAGAAAGAGATTCGCGCGCGGCTGAAGCCGCAAATCCGGCGGCTTGAATCGATGCTCGGACGCGATCTCGGCCACTGGCTGGAGCTCCGTCCAGAAACCCGGACCGCGACGGATTCCCCAAGGCGGGCACGTGCGCCTTTGTCGCCGAGTCTCAGAGGCGCCGACTAGATCGGCAGCAGCAGGCTGGCATCGCCGTAGGAGTAGAAGCGGTATTCCTCTGCAACCGCGTGGGAATAAGCCGCCTTCATTACCTCAATCCCCATCAGCGCGCTGACCAGCATGAACAAGGTCGACTTGGGCAGATGGAAGTTGGTGATCAGCCCGTCGATGGCGCGGAAGCGGTAACCGGGCGTGATGAAGATCGCCGTGTCGCCTTCGAACGGGCGGATCACGCCGTCCTCGCCGGCCGCGGTTTCGAGCAGGCGAAGGCTGGTCGTGCCGACTGCGATCAGCCGGCCGCCTTTCGCCCGTACGGCGTTCAGGCGCGCCGCCGTCGCGCCATCGATCTTCCCCCATTCGGCGTGCATCTGGTGGCCGATGGTATCTTGCACCTTGACCGGCAGGAAGGTGCCGGCGCCGACGTGCAGGGTCAGCGTCTCGCGACCAATGTCACGCGCGTCCAGCCCCTGCAGCAAGCGCGGCGTGAAGTGCAGCGCGGCGGTCGGCGCCGCGACCGCGCCTTCCTCCTTGGCGAACATCGTCTGGTAATCGGCGCGATCCCGATCGTCTGTCGGCCGCTTCGACGCAATGTAAGGCGGCAGCGGCATGCGCCCCGCGCGTTCGAGCAGCAGTTCGACCGGTTCGTCGCCGAGGAAGTGGAGCAACGCCGATCCATCCTCGGCCTTGTCCGTCACCGACGCTTCGACGCCTTGGCTGAACTGGATCGTGTCTCCGACCCGCGCGCGCTTGGCGTTGCGCAGGAACGCGCGCCACTCGCGCGGCCCTTCGCGCTTGTGGAGCGTGGCGCCGATTCTCGCCTCGCCCCTCCTGCCCTCGAGCTGAGCGGGGATGACCTTGGTATCGTTGAACACCAGCACGTCGCCAGGTCTGAGCAGCGACGGCAGCTCCAGCACCTGATGATCGGAAATGTCGCCTCCGTCGACCAGCAGCAGCCGCGCGCTGTCGCGCGGCCGCGCCGGCCGCAGCGCGATCCGCTCCCGCGGAAGCTCGAAATCGAACAGGTCGACGCGCATCGGCGCCGCCTAGGCGCTACTTCGTCGCGGCGGAAGCGGTCGAGTCATCCCCCAGCCAGGCCCGGACGATCTTGGTCGGCTCGGCTGGCGGCTCGCCCGGGGCGATCGCATCGACGGCATCCATGCCCGAGATCACGCGGCCCATGACCGTGTAATTATTGTCGAGCTCAGCCCGCGGCGCGAACATGATGAAGAACTGACTGTTGGCCGAATCGGGGCTGTTGGCGCGCGCCGCGCCGAGCGTTCCGCGGAGGAACGGCACGGCGGTGAACTCGGCCTTGAGATCGGGCAGATCGGAGCCGCCCTCACCCGTTCCCTTGGGATCGCCGCCCTGGGCCATGAAGCCGGGGATCACGCGATGAAAGGTGAGCCCGTTATAAAAGCCGCTGCGCACCAGCTTCTGGATCCGCTCAATGTGGTGCGGCGCGAGATCCGGCCGAAGCACGATCTCGACCGTGCCTCCAGTCGACAGCTCGAGGAACAAATGGTTCGCCTTGTTTGCGGCGACCTCGGCCGGGGCCAGGATGCTCGGCATCGGCGGCGGCACGGGGGCGGGCTTCGCCGCGATCAACGCGAACGCCATCAGCGGCAATGCGAACAACATTTGCTTCAACTCAAACTCTCCCGAGCATTTCATTGCGCGGCTGCACCGGCGCTGCTGACCTTAGACTGAACCGCCATTGAGATGCCGGCGAACATCCTGCGCCACGGTCGGTGTCACGAACTTGTCGATCGAGCCGCCGAACCGCGCGATCTCCTTGACCAGCTTGGACGCGATCGGCTGCAGAGATACGTCGGCCATCAGGAAGACCGTCTCGATTTCGTCGTTGAGCTGCTGGTTCATCCCGGCCATCTGGAACTCATATTCGAAGTCGGCGACGGCGCGCAGGCCGCGCAGGATCGCGGTCGCACCCTGCTGCTCCGCGAAGTCCATCAGCAGCGATCCGAATTCGACGACCTCGATATTGCCGGGGATGTCCCCGACCTCTCGGCGGACCATCGTCAGCCGCTCCTCGACCGAGAACATCGGTTCCTTCGACGGATTCGTCGTGACCCCGATCACGAGCTTGTCGACGAGGTGCGCGCCGCGCCGGATAATGTCGAGATGCCCGAGCGTGATCGGGTCGAACGTGCCGGGATAGACTGCCACTTTCATCAATGGTCTCTTTCTATCGCGAAGCGGGCGATGGCGCGAAGCAGGTCCGCTTCGCTGCCGTGCCCCGACAAATGCTCGATCGCCTGGCTCACCAGCAAGCCAGCCTGCTGCCGGGCGCGCTCTTCGCCGAGGAGCAAGACGAACGTCGCCTTGCCGGCGTTTGCGTCACGCCCGGTGGGCTTGCCGGCCGCGGCCGCGTCGCCGCTATGGTCGATGAGGTCGTCGGCAATCTGGAAGGCGAGACCGATGTTGCGCGCATAGCCGCGGTACGGGCGCCGCGCCTCGGGCGGCATCTTGGTCATGATGCACGCGGCTTCAACGGCATATTCGATTAGCGCGCCGGTCTTGAGCTGCTGCAGGCGGGTGATCGCGGGAAGATCGAGCTGCTGCCCTTCTGCGGCGAGATCCATCATCTGGCCGCCCGCCATGCCCGAAGGCCCCGCGGCGCGGGCAAGCTCGAGTACCAGGTCGGACCGCACCCACGGGTCCTCGTGGGTGGCGGCATCGGCAAGAATCTCGAACGCCAGCGCGTGCAAACTGTCGCCCGCGAGCACCGCGACCGCTTCGTCGAACGCCTTGTGCACCGTCGGCTTGCCGCGCCTCAAATCGGCATCGTCCATGCAGGGCAAATCGTCGTGGATCAGCGAATAGACGTGGATCGCCTCGACCGCGCATCCGACCCGCAGCGCGCGCACACGGTCGATCGCGAACAGGCGCGACGCGGCAACGGTGAGCAATGGACGCAGCCTCTTGCCGCCACCAATGGCTGCGTGCCGCATCGCTTCATAGAGCCGGTCGCGGCTGTCGCCGGTGGGGGCGAGCAACTGCGCGAAGAACGCGTCGACGTCGGCGCGGACCCGCGCGCTTTCGGCATTCAGCTCGTCGCTGAGCCGATCGACCGTCTCAACCGACATCGAAGGGCTTCAGCCCCGCCGGCTTGCCGTCGCTGCCGAAGGCGATCTGCTCGATGCGAGCTTGCGCGTCCTTCAAGCGCGCCTCGCAGTGGCGCTTCAGCCGGTCGCCCTCCTGGTAGAGCTCGATCGACTGGTCGAGCGGCGCCTCGCCCTTCTCGAGCGTGCGGACAATCTCTTCGAGCCGCGCGAGCGCGGCCTCGAAGCTCAACAGGCTGACATCGGTTGCGGCACTGGCCATGATCCGGTTGTGACCCCCCGCAGGCGTCGAATCAAGCAATCCGCTATTCGATCGGCGTGTTCTTGAACGGGTCGCGGATGCCCGGCACGACTTCGTCGCGCAGCGCTTCGTCGCCGGCATCGGCCAACGCCGCCTCGGCCTCGCGGGCATGGCGCTCGCGCTCGTGACGAAGCTCCTCGATCAGCGCCTCGCGGTCGCTGTCGAAACGCGTGTCGGTCGGCGCCTGGATGCCGGCCGCCTTGGCCGCCTTGGCGACCGCCGCGTCGAGCTCGCGCTGGGTGGTGAGGCCGAGCGTCACCGGGTCCTTTGGCGTGATATTCGCCATGTTCCAGTGGGTGCGCTCGCGGATCGCCGCGATGGTGGTGCGCGTCGTGCCGATCAGCTTCCCGATCTGGCCGTCGCTGACTTCCGGGTGGTTCTTGATGATCCAGGCAATGCCGTCGGGCTTGTCCTGGCGCTTCGAAACCGGCGTGTAACGCGGACCGCGCGTCCGACGCACCGCTTCAGGCGCCTTCCACATCTGCAGCCGGTAGTCGGGATCGTTCTGCCCCTTCTCGATTTCCTCGTGCGTCAGCTCGCCGGCCCGGATCGGGTCGCGCCCGGTCAGCTTGGTCGCCGCCGTATCGTCGGCGATCGCCTGCACCTCGAGGATGTGCAGGCCGCAGAATTCCGCGATCTGCTCGAAGGTCAGCGATGTGTTGTCGACCAGCCAGGCTGCGGTGGCATGGGGCATCAGGGGCTGGGCCACTGGTTGTTCTCCGGACAAAAGCGGGTCGGTACAAATGAATAGGGCCGCCCCTTCACGGAGCGGCCAGCTTGCCGCGCGATGTAGCTACAGCGCGAGCGTGGTGCAAGACTGTTCGGCAAGCCGCGCAGGCAGCCATCGGCGTGGACGCGAACTGCGCGTGCCGCGCCCCGGTTCAGCGCTTTACCGCCGAAACGGCGAGCAGTCCGGGAGGAGCTTCGCGCGCGCTCAGCCGCGCCAGGCGCACGCAAGATACTTGTTGCAGAATCCGTCGACGAGCGTCGAATAAGCGCGCTTCAGCGCCGCCATCGGATGAGCAACGTAATAGCCCGCAAGGTTCTGGCGCATGTCCTCGAGCCGCGCCTCCTTTCCGGAAAGTATTCTGAGCGGCTGATATGGCTGCCACTGCAAGAGCGAATCGAGCTCGACGAAGCCGCGCGTTTCAAACATCCGCCGGAACGACGATGCGGTGAAATCGTGCAGATGATGAGGATTGACGTCGACCGAGGGGGTGATCGGTACCGAGGCGACGAGGATGCCGCCGGGCTTCAGCAACTTCCTGAAATTGTCGATGAGGGCTTCGGGATCGGGTACGTGTTCGATCGTTTCGAAGGAAACGATCAGGTCGAACGGGTCACTGTCGAAGGTCGTGGCATCGGCGCAGAGGAACTCGGCGCCGCCCTCGCCGTAATTGGCGCGGCCATAAGCAATTGCGGCTCCGTCGATGTCCACACCGGTCACCCGGGACGTGCCGGCGCCTGCGTCCGCCAGCCGCTGCGTCCCGTAGCCGACGCCGCACGCGCAATCGAGCACGGTGCCGCCACGAACATAGCTGGCAGCAAAGTCATAGCGCTCGATGTGCAGTCGATAGGTTTCCGTGCCTGTGACGTCGTCCGGATCGAGTTCGGCCGGCACCAATCGTTCAAGCGTTGACGGATTGGCGGTCGCGCCGCTGCTCATGGCTAATCCCATCGACGAACTCTCCAGTATTTCGAGTGCGCCTCCGTTTAGCTGTTTATCAGTAAATTCCGCATAAACGATGTTTGCACTCAAGCAGAGAACGCAGGGCAAGCGAGGAATCGGCCGTGAAGCACGACAAGATTTGCGGTCCGCGCCCACCCGCTTCGCCCGTCGCTCGAAAACCGATCCGCGCAGGTCGTCTGCCCGGCCCCCGCTCTGCGCAATCGGCCGCCGGGACCTCGGTGTGGATCGTGATCCCGAGCTTCAATGAAGGCCCCGTAATCGACCGCACGCTGGCCTCCCTGGGGCCCTGGCTTCCCAATATCGCCGTCGTCGATGACGGCTCGTCGGATGAGACTCCACGGCTCGCTGAAGCGGCTGGCGTCCATGTCCTGCGGCATCCGGTCAACCTCGGCCAGGGCGCGGCGCTCGGCACGGGAATTCGCTACGCACTTCTGCAGGGTGCCGACTTCATCGTGACGTTCGACGCCGATGGGCAGCATCGACCCGAGGACATTCTCATGCTCCTCGCGACGGCTCGCCAGCAACAAGCCGATGTCGTGCTAGGGAGCCGTTTTCTCGGCGCGCCGGATAACATGCCGCGAAGCCGCCGATGGCTCCTCAGGACCGCGGCGGCCTACACGCGTTTCAGCACCGGCCTCGAACTCACCGATGCGCACAACGGCTTGCGGCTGTTCACACGCAAGGCGGCCCAGCAAATGCGCCTGCGCCAGAACCGAATGGCGCACGCCTCCGAAATCGTCGAATGGCTCGCTTCGTCAGACCTTCGCGTCGTCGAGGCGCCAGTGAGCATCGTCTACACCGACTATTCGCTCGGCAAGGGCCAGTCGCTGTTCTCGTCGTTCAACATCCTCTGGGACCTTTGGTCCAGCAAGCTATACCAATGATCAAGTTGCCGCTCGTTGCGCTGCTGCTCTGTTGCGCCCTCTACGGCTGGCGACAGCGGGCGCTGTCTCCTCTTGTCGGCTTCCTGACCCCGCTGACTTGCCTGATCGGCTCCGCCCTCGTGATCAAACCGGAATGGTCTTCCGCCGCGGCGAAAATGCTCGGCGTCGGGCGCGGCGTCGATCTGATCCTCTATATATGGACGGCGATCAGCATCCTCATCTTGGCCAACATCCACTTTCGCTTGCGGGCCCAGCACGGCATGATCACCCTGCTCGCTCGGGAAATTGCGATCCTCGAAGCTCGCGGGCCGCCGAACGGGGACCAAGCTTGAACGCCGAGCCGGGGCTGCCGGGCCGGCGTACGCGACAGCCGAGACGTTCCCATTGGCTCGACTGGTTTGGCGATGGCAAAGGCGGATCCGGGTCGGCCCTTCTGTTCCTCTTGCTGGCGCCACTGCTTTATGCGGCCTACGCGCTGCTCACCCCACCGTTCCAGACTCCGGACGAACAGCAGCACCTGTTTCGCGCCTGGCAGCTGTCGGAATTGCAAGTCATCGGAGAGCGTCGCCCCAACGGGAGCGGCGGCGTTCTCCCGGTCAGCCTCGGTACGGCCGCCGCGTCAGAAATCGGCAGCCTTGAACCGCATGCAACACGAGAGGTCGTCGCGCGCCCCCTGAAGGAGATATTCGCGGCCGATACCGCTGCCGCCGCTCAAGCCCGTAAGTTCTACGACTTTCGGGGCGCGGTGATTTACGCGCCGGCCGGCTATGTTCCGCAGGTGCTGTCGATCTGGCTTGGCCGTTCGACAGGACTGTCCATCGAAACCATCATCCGCATCGGACGCCTGCTGAATGGCGGTCTTGCGATCCTGCTCATCTATCTTGCCCTTCGCCTGGCTCCCGTCGGCGCCCTCGCCATCCTGTGGGTTGGCCTGCTGCCCATGAGCGCGGCGGCATCCGCGTCCTTCGGCCAGGACGGCATGGTGATCGGCGGCGGCTGCCTGCTGACCGCGATCGGGATGCGGGTGTTGTTCAATCAGCGCTGGAGCCGCGTCGACCTGCTGGTGACCGCCGGACTGGTCAGTGCGGTGACGCTCGCAAAAATCTGTTATTTTCCGCTCGCGCTGATCGGGGCGGATCCCCTCGCCGGGCGAGACCGGCGCCCGCGAAGACTGATCATCGCCGCCGCGATCTGTATCGGCGCGCTCTTGCTGACGGCACTCTGGTTGCGCAGCGTCGCCGACGTGACGATCTCGCCGCGGCCCGATATCCCGCCGGTATCCGGGCGGGTGAATGCATGGATGCGCGACCCTGCCCAGCTCCTTGGCATTCTCGATCGCACCTTTGTCGCGAACGGCCCATATATTACCGATACATTGTTCAAGTTCGGCTGGCTGAGCATCGGCCCGGTTCGCGGGGCCAAACTCCTCTCGCTCCTCGGCGCCTGCTTGGTCGTGATTGCTGGCGATCGCGCCGCCCGACACTTGCGCTGGTCGACGCGCTTGTGGCTCTTCTCGATCGCGGGCGCAGTCGCAGTGCTCGTGGCGGCAGCCATCTATCTCTATTCGAGGCCGGCAGGCGATGCCTGGGCGCAGGGTTTCCAGGGGCGTTATCTCATCCCGGTTGCACCGGCGCTGTTGCTTGCGTGTTTACCGGCCCGTTCGGCCGCTCCGTCCTATGACGGCGTGATCGCATTCCTGATGGTCAGCGCAAACATCCTTTGCCTGCGCACGATTGTCGACGCCTTCTATTTCTGATCAATGGTCGATGCGCAGCACGATCTTCCCGATATGGTCGCCCTGCTCCATGCGGGCATGCGCCTCGGCCGCCTGATCGAGCGGGAAGACGCTGTCGATCACCGGCTTCAGGCGCCCGCCCTCGACATACGGCCACACGGTCCGCGCAATCTCGTCGGCGACCATGGTCTTGAACTCGATCAAGCGCGGCCGCAGCGTCGAGCCGGTCAGGGTCAGCCGCCGCCGCATGATGTCGAAGATCGGCACCTCCGCACTGGCCCCCCGCTGCACCGCGATCGACACGTGCCGGCCCTCCTCGGCAAGCGACGCGAGATTTCGCGGGACGTAATCGCCGCCGACCATGTCGACGACAACGTTGACGCCGCGCCGGTCGGTGACGCGGTGCACCTCCTCGACGAAATCTTGAGTCGTGTAATTGATCGCCGCGGCCGCGCCGAGCTTGAGCGCGGCGGCGCACTTGGCGTCGGTTCCGCAGGTGACGATGACTTTCAGGCCGAACAATTGGCCAAGCCCGATGGCCATGGTCCCGATGCCGCTGGTGCCGCCGTGGACCAGCACCCAGTCACCGTCCGCCGCGAAGCCTCGCTCGAACAAATTGACCCAGACCGTGAACAAGGTCTCGGGCATCGCGGCGGCGTCGACCGCCGTCAGGCTGCGCGGGATCGGCAGGCAGGTTCCGGCGGGCGCGACGCAATATTCGGCATAGCCGCCCCCGGCGACCAACGCGCAGACCTTCTCGCCCGGAAGGTGCAGCCCGCCGCTCCCGGTGGTCACGATCTGACCGGCGATCTCGAGTCCCAAAATGTCGGGCGCGCCCGGCGGCGGCGGATAGAGGCCGCGCCGCTGCAGCACGTCGGGCCGGTTGACCCCCGCGGCGGCGACCTTGACCAGCACCTCGCCCGCACCCGGTCGCGGCACCGGCCGCTCGACCAGCTCCAGCCCTCCGGCGCCATCGGCGACAATCGCTTTCATCGTGGCGGGAAGCTCAGGCACGCGCGGGCTTATTGACTTGGGGGCTCATGCGGTCAACGATTCCGCGCATGGACCTCGACGACCTGTTCCCGAGCAAGCCGGGCGACCCGCTGGTCGAGCTCGGCAAGCAGGACCTCGATCCGCTGTCGATCGAGGAGCTGCAGGCGCGCGTCGAAGCGCTGAAGGCCGAGATCGCGCGGGTCGAAGCGCACATGGGCCGAGCCCAGACGCACCGCTCCGCCGCCGAAGAATTGTTCAAGAAGAGCTAGGCGCCGGCATTGCCAGCGCAGCGAAGCAATCCAGTGCGGCGGCTGGATTGCCGCGTCGCCTTCGGCGCCTGGCAATGACATTCGCGAGCCCCATTCAGCCGCCGAACATCTCGCCTTGTCATAATCTGTTGAAAAGCCGTTGGGCCGCACTTGATTGCGCGGCAATAGCGTATGACATTGAAATCAAAGCCCGCGGGCTTCCGCCGCGGGTGCGGGAGTAACAGCCTCAATGCCCAGTTTTGCTCGCGAACTCGAACAGACCCTCCACAATGCCCTGGGGGAAGCCAGCCGCCGCCGGCACGAGTATGCGACCCTCGAACATCTTCTGATCGCTTTGATCGACGACGAACATGCGTCCAAGGTGATGACCGCGTGCGGCGTCAACCGCGACGAGCTGCGCGCCTCGGTCAAGCAATATCTCGATAATGAGCTTGGCGCCCTTGTCGCCGACAGCGCCACCGACCCGACCCCGACCAGCGGCTTCCAACGCGTCGTCCAGCGCGCCATTCTCCATGTCCAATCGTCCGGCCGCGACGACGTGACCGGCGCCAACGTGCTGGTCGCGCTCTTCTCCGAGCGCGAAAGCTATGCCGTCTATTTCCTGCAGCAGCAGGACATGAGCCGCCTCGATGCCGTCACCTACATCAGTCACGGTGTCGGCAAGGGCGAGACTCCACAGGAGACGCGCGCGCCGGAAGGCACCGAGGAGAAGACCGAGAAGGAAGGCGGCAAGAAGGAGTCCGCGCTCAAGCAGTTCACCGTCGACCTCAACGAGAAAGCCAAGGCGGGCAAGGTCGATCCGCTGATCGGGCGCATGCCCGAGGTCGACCGCACGGTGCAAATCCTCTGCCGCCGCTCGAAGAACAACCCGCTCTACGTCGGCGACCCTGGCGTCGGGAAGACGGCGATCGCCGAAGGGCTCGCGCGCAAGATCGTCGAGGGCGACGTTCCCGACGTCCTCAAGGGCGCGACCATCTACGCGCTCGACATGGGCGCTCTGCTCGCCGGCACTCGTTACCGCGGCGACTTCGAGGAACGCTTAAAGAGCGTCGTCTCCGAGCTCGAGAAGCTTCCCAACGCGATCCTCTTCATCGACGAGATCCACACGGTGATCGGCGCCGGCGCGACCAGCGGCGGCGCGATGGACGCATCGAACTTGCTCAAGCCGGCGCTCTCCTCCGGTGCGATCCGCTGCATCGGCTCGACCACCTACAAGGAGTTCCGCAACCATTTCGAGAAGGACCGCGCGCTGCTCCGCCGGTTCCAGAAGATCGACGTCAACGAGCCGACGATCGAGGACACAATCAAGATCATCGCCGGGCTGCGCTCCTCGTTCGAGGGCCACCACAACGTCCGCTACACGCCCGACGCGATCAAGAGCGCGGTCGAGCTGTCGGCGCGCTATATCCACGACCGCAAGCTCCCGGATAAAGCGATCGACGTGATCGACGAAGTCGGCGCGATGCAGATGCTAGTGCCACCTTCGCGCCGCAAGAAGGTCATCACGCCTAAGGAGATCGAGGCTGTGGTCGCGACCATGGCGCGGATCCCGCCCAAGTCGGTCAGCGCCGACGACAAGCAGGTGCTCGAGCATCTCGAGGCCGATTTGAAGCGCGTCGTTTTCGGCCAGGACCTCGCGATCGAGAAGCTCGCCTCGGCGATCAAGCTCAGCCGCGCGGGCCTGCGCGATCCTGACAAACCGATCGGCAATTATCTGTTCAGCGGCCCGACCGGCGTCGGCAAGACCGAGGTTGCGCGTCAGCTCGCCTCGATCCTCGGCATCCCGCTGCAGCGGTTCGACATGTCCGAATATATGGAGCGCCACTCGGTCAGCCGGCTGATCGGCGCGCCGCCGGGCTATGTCGGCTACGATCAGGGCGGCCTGTTGACCGACGCGGTCGACCAGCACCCGCACAGCGTGCTCCTGCTCGACGAAATCGAGAAAGCGCACCCGGACCTGTTCAACATCCTCTTGCAGGTGATGGACAACGGCAAGCTGACCGATCACCACGGCAAGACGGTCGATTTCCGCAACACGATCCTGATCATGACGACCAATGCCGGCGCGGCCGACATGGCGCGCGAGAGCATCGGCTTCGGTGCCGCGAGCCGCGAGGACGCGCAGGAGGACGCGGTCAAGAAGATGTTCACGCCCGAGTTCCGCAATCGTCTCGATGCGATCGTGCCGTTCAGCTATTTGCCGCCGGCGGTGGTCGCGCGCGTGGTCGACAAGTTCATCCTGCAACTCGAGCTGCAGCTTGCGGACCGCAACGTCCACATCGAGCTCGACGATGAGGCGCGGCAGTGGATCGTCGACAAGGGCTATGACAAGCTCTACGGCGCCCGGCCGATGGGCCGCCTGGTCCAGGAGAAGATCAAGCAGCCGCTCGCCGAGGAACTGCTGTTCGGCAAGCTGGTCAACGGTGGCGAGGTCAAGGTTCGGATCAAGGACAATGCGCCGGCGTTCGAGATCGTCCCCGCCGCGCCCAAGGCGAGCAAGGCCAAGCCCAAGAGCGCAAAGCCCAAGGCCGCCGCCAGGAACAAAGCCGGCGACGAACCCGCGCCAGCAGCGGAATAAAGCATCAGCTCAGATCAGAGCGGGCCGGGAGGAGACTCCCGGCCCTTTTCTCATTACTCTTCCCCTCGCTGGAAGGGTGGCCCGCGGGCGGACGAAGTGCGCGGCACAGCGGCCGGGCAAATGACGGCCGCATTGGGTGGAAAGCTGCGATAGCCATCTTCGAGAACTAACGAATGAGCAGATCCAGTTCGCGCGCATCGAGACCCGCGTGCTGATAGTGGTTGCGCATCAGCTCAAGCAGCGAAAAGCCGTCTTCATAGGCGGCAAACCCGCCGCTTTCCGCCTTGTCCAAATATATCAGGCCGCCTTCGACGACGAAGAAGATCACCGCAGGCCCGGGTGAATCGTCTGCGATCACGAGCGTATGCGCCTCGCCCGCGGGCTCATAGATGAATGAACCGGGGCCCGCGACCCAATCATGCTCAAGATACCGCCAGCGACCCCGCAAGGTGTAACCGCGCACAGTTCCTACATGGTAATGAACGCCGAGCTGAGCTCCTGGAAGGCCTTTCAGTAGGACGCTGAACCCTCCTGAGGTGACATCGAAGCAGCAGGGCTGAACCCAGACGCCGTCCGCGTAGGGAACCCACGGACCATCATCGTTGAGATTTGTTTCCGTGACAAAGTGCTCGCGGTCCCTCCGGCTCGGATCGAGACCGTCGGAGACGCTGTTGAAAGCGGTTATCGGCATTGCTTGCCCCCGTGTCAGCACATGATGGCACGCCGCACATGCAACGGCATCTGCCCATTCGCGCGGCTTGGCAAGCAACGATCACAGGGCGTCGAAGACGCCGGGCAGTGGCAGCTTTGGGTCGAAAGCAAACACTCCGCTATTGTCCGCAATGGGGTGGAAAGCAGACGTTAGCCTTCTGGCAGTTTGGTCCCGCACCAAGGGCAAAAAGCGATCCTGATTACGCTCTCGCTGCCGTCGTGAATGATGAGGCCATAAGTTCGGGATGCAGGCCAGTAGTCGATTAGACAGTCGGGGCAGTCATGCCTCTTAGGGTGGTCTGCGCAGGTCTGCTCAACGTTCGCCCGCATCATGTCACAGCAGTGGCTCGACATGCTCCGAAGCTTACATGGCGGCTCGGTGTCCGCAATGGGTGGAAAGCTGACGCTAGCGGCCTTTAGTTAGCCAGAGTGTCCAGCCGCCGATGACAACGGCCAGCCACAGCATCGCGAAATAGAACAGGGCGCTCATCAGGTCGAAGGGATGCCAGGGCACCGGCTCTGCTTGGCCGATGGCAATCTTGTAGGTCAGCCAAGCGAACCCATGGCCGATGAAGAAGGCCAAGCTCAACGGCGCAATCCAGCCGACACTGGCTAGCAAAATCCCTATCCGCTTCGGCGTGCTCACATCGGCAAAGTATCAGCGGCTCGAATGTCTGCAATGGGTCGGAAGCGGACCGTCAGCTGAATGTGCAGAGCGGACCTATGCGGTCAAACAAGATGCGCCTCGCGGTCTGCTGCTTCTGCGGCACCCACCCTGCCCCTCCCTTCCAGGGAGGGGAGTGAACTGGCGATCGCTTTCGCGCCGCTCAGGCGATCTGCATGAGCGCGGTATTGCGCCGACGGCGGCGCATGGCCAGGCCGATGCCGCCAAAGCCGAGCAGCATCAGCGCCCAGCTCGCGGGTTCGGGGACCGCGCCGTTGATGAAGACCGCGTCGGAAAAGCCTTGCGTGTTGAGCGACAGCGTCGTCGTCGGCGTGGTGAAGTTGAACAGATAGAATTGGGTCCGCTCGACCGCGCCGCTGGTCGACGCGCCGAAGTGGACGCCGAGGATCACGTCCCCGAGCAGCGCCTGGGTGAAAGTGATCGTGCCCGTCGCGTCACTTCCGCTGCCCGACACCATCGCCTTGGTCGGCTCGAGCGTGGACCACAGCACGTCGGGATAGCTGGTGCCGGTCACCGCATCGAGCGCGGTGTTGATGGCACCGATGTCGTTCGCATCGAGGAGATTGCCCGAATAAGCGACGCAATTGCTGTAGGTTGTCGTCGAGGTCTGGTTGCAGACCCCGGCGCCGGTCAGCACCGTCGCGGCGTTGGCCGGACCGCCAATCGCCAGTGCCGCCGGCATACCGGCGATCAAAAGTGCGCGGATTATGTGTTTCGACCTCATCATGCTGGGAACCCCTTAACTGGCCGCAGGGCGGCGTTGGGGTAAACGGCTGATTAAGCATCAGGTTTCGTTACAAAGCGCGTGCACGCCGGCATGTCGTCGAAGCTCGGCACCGGCTCACCGCGCCAGTCGCGCGGCCTCCGGTCAGCAGACGGCGGGCAGCGGCGCCCGGCCGCGGCGGCGGGCAGAGGCGCCGATCGCCGCAAAGCCGAGCAGCATCAGTGCCCAGCTCGCCGGCTCGGGCACCGAGCGCGTGAAGATGGCGACGTTGAGCGGCACGGTGAACTGGCTCCCGCTATAAACCCAGGGCATGTAGCTCACACTGTCGCTAGACGCGGTGTTGAATGCCGCCTGGCTGTCGATCGCCGAAGAATAAGGCACCGCCATCGCGCAGGAGATCAATCCGCTGCAGAAGAGCGTCGCGCCGGGATTGCTGTCGAACTGCCCGTCGGGCCCGTCGATGAAGACCTGGCCGAGCAGTGCCTGAGCCGCCGCGGTCGCGTCGCTCGCAGTGTGAAAGAAAGGCGTGCATGCGATGGTGAATCCGCTTCCGTTCACCGTGCACTGGGCGAACGATACGTCGTAGAGCAGGCCGCCGACGTCGACCCCGGTGGCGCCGGTCAGCTGGCCCGACCCGTTGACCAGCAAGGTCGCGGCGGGCGAAATCGACGGCACCGAGCAGAAGAGAAACGACGCGGCGATCCGCGCCAGACGCGACTTGAGCACGATGTGTCCCCCTGTTGACGACTCGTGATGGGGACCGAGCTTAAGCGCGCGCGCGGCCGAGGGAAACCGAAAGCTCAGTGCCTGTCTTGGATCGTGACAAGCCCTTGCGAGCCGCTGCCGTCCGGGGAAACCTTGATCGCGAACGCGCTGCCTTCCCTGGTCTTGCCGGTCACGGTGTCGCCGGCAAGCGCGGCCTCGACGCCCTTCTGCTTGAACTGGTCGACATAATAGGAGCGCACCGCGTCGGGCGCCGCGGGCGCGTTGAAGCTCATCTCGACCACCGCGCCGTCGCCGCCGCCGTTGAGGTTGAACCCGGTCATCGTGCTGCCCGGCATCAGCTTGACGCCGCCGATGTCGACATTGCCCTTGTTCATCATCGACGCGGGCAGCTTCACCTCGCCCTTGGCGAACGGGAAGTTGAACGCGACGCGCCCGCTGCCGTCGGCATTGATCATGACATTCTCGTCGGAATGGGCGGGGTTCTTCCCCTGCACATGGCAGCCGGCGAGGACCAGCGGCAGCGCAAGGACTGCAGTTGCGGCACGGTTCATGACTGACCTCCTGTATTAGTGCACTAATACGGCACTTAAGCAAGGAGAGTCAATGGCCGTCCGCTCAGCTGAGCGCCTTCGCCACCGCGTCGCGCGAGCGGGCGTGCAGTGCCCAGAAATTCTTGACGCCGCGGCCCGCGAGCCGTTCCTGAAGCACCGCCAGGTGCGAGGTCCAGCCGCTGCCGAAATCCTGTGCGCCCGTGCCGCTTCGGATGTCGCTGTGCGTCAGCACCAGCCGCGTCCGGTCGCCGTCAGGGAATAGCTCATAGGTGACGACGCCGTTGTTGCCGCCGGCGAAGGTCGTCTCCAGCAGGCGCGGCGGCTCAAAGCGCAGGACCTTGTCCTTGTACACCCTGCCTTTGGCGCTGGCGTAATCCTCAGGATAAGGCACGTCGTCCTCGGACAGATTGTCATGGTCGACGATCAGCTCGAACTCGCCGCCGGGCGTCGCATCGGTGCCGCCCATGAACCAGGTCCGGCGCAGCCCGGCCTCAGTCAAATAGCGCCAGACGGTTTCGATCGGCGCATCGAGCATGCGCTCAAGCCGGATAGCGTCGGGCGCGATGCGCTCCACGGGCGGGCGGTTCGTCGTCGTCGCTTCAACCATGGTCCTTCTCCTCATCTTCGAGTGCCGCCTCGAGCCGGTCGAGACGCACCGTCCAGAATTTTTCCCATTGGCGGAGCCATTGCTCGGCCTCGGCCATGGGCACTGCATTGAGACTGCAGATCTGCTGCCGCCCGGCCTTGCGCCGCGCGATGAGGCCCGCGCTTTCCAGCACCCTCACATGCTTGGCCGCGCCGGCGAAGCTCATCCGATAGGGCTCGGCGAGCTGGCCGATCGACTTGTCGCCGAGCGCGAGGCTGGCGAGCATGCCGCGCCGGGTTGGGTCGGCGAGCGCCTGGAAGGTTGTGTCGAGTCGATGCTGAACCATGTGGTTTAAGATAGCGCCGCGCTCGAAACAGTCAACCGTTTAGTTGAACGAATGCGGATGACCGGTCCGAGCAAAGGGGCTTCCCTCCCCTTGTCGCACTAACTAGTTGCGGCGGCGTGATATTGGCGCCTGCCGAGGCAGGTTCGTGACTGGGGAGAGAATGATGAAGACTTTTCGCTGGCTGGCGGCGAGCGCGATCGCTCTGGCTGCAGTGCCGCTCGCAGCCGCCTCGATGGACGACTTCAGCCCGCAGCGCCTGTCGGAGATCGACAAGTACATTTCGTCCGACGCGTTCCAGGGCCGCGGCCCGGCCACCCCGGCCGAGACCAAGACGATCAATTACATCGCCGACCAATTCAAGGCGGTCGGACTTCAGCCGGCCGGCGACACCGTCAACGGCAAGCGCAGCTGGTTCCAGGCGGTTCCGCTGCTCCAGTCGCAGATCGTCGGCACGCCGCAGCTCACGCTCAACCTCGGCAACGGCCAGAGCATGGCGCTGACGCAAGGCGACCAGATCGCCGTCCGCTCGCCGATGAACGGCCAGACCAGCATCGATTTCACCAACCTGCCGCTGCTGTTCGTCGGCTACGGCGTGACCGCGCCCGAGCGCAACTGGGACGATTTCAAGGGCCAGGACGTCAAGGGCAAGCTGCTCGTCGTCCTCATCAACGACCCCGATTTCGCCGGCGGCGAAGGCGATTTCGGCGGCAAGGCGATGACCTACTACGGCCGCTGGACCTACAAATATGAGGAAGCCGCCCGGCGCGGTGCCGCCGGCGTCCTGATCGTCCATGAGACCGATCCCGCCTCCTACGGCTGGAACACGGTCAAGAATTCGAACACCAACACCATGTTCGACATCGTCCGGGCCAATCCCGCGACCGACCACACGGGCTTCGAAAGCTGGATCCAGCGGCCGCTCGCCGAGCAGATCTTCGCCGCCTCGGGTCTCAATTTCGACCAGGCCAAGGAAGCCGCCAAGCGCCGCAACTTCCAGCCGATTGCGTTGAAGGCGACGCTCAGCGCCAACGTGCAGGCGCAGGTCCAGCAGATCACCTCGCACAACGTGGCGGGCTATCTGCCGGGCAAGAAATATCCCGACGAGACGGTGATCTACAGCGGCCACTGGGACCATCTCGGCATCGGCAAGCCCGACGATCGCGGCGACACGATCTACAATGGCGCGCTCGACAACGCGACCGGCATCGCCCAGCTGATCGAGCAGGCGCGCGTCTTCGCGAAGGAGCCGCGTACCGACCGCTCGATCCTGTTCCTCGCCGTCACCGCCGAGGAGAAAGGGCTGCTCGGCTCCGAATATTACGCCCAGAACCCGCTGTTCCCGCTCGCCAAGACGGCCGGGGTGATCAACACCGACGGCGGATCGATCTGGGGGCCGGCGAAGAACTTCACCATCTCGGGCAGCGCCAAGCTCGGCCTGCTCGACATGCTGATCGCGGAAGGCAAGAAGCAGGGCCGCTATTACAGCCCCGACCCGCACCCGGAGGCGGGCTATTTCTTCCGCTCGGACCATTTCTCCTTCGCCAAGCGCGGCGTGCCCGCAATCAGCTTCGGCGACGGCAACGACCTGGTGAACGGCGGCGTCGCGCGCGGCGAAGCGCTACAGAAGGAATATACCGAAAAGCACTACCACCAGCCGAGCGACGAATGGCAGCCGAGCTGGGATTTCACCGGCATGGCGCAGGACGATTATTTGCTCCACCTCGTCGGCCGCGATCTCGCCAATTCGCGCGCCTGGCCGAACTGGAGCCAGGACAGCGAGTTCCGCGCGATCCGCGACAAGAGCGCGGCCGAGCGGCCCGGCGGTGAAGCCGCGCCGGCTCCCGCGCCGAAGAAGGGCGAGCGCGGGTGAGCGAGACGCTCGAGCCTGCTCTTCCGGATCATCTGGACGAGCAGGCCGACCGTCTGATGCACGAAATCTGCGACAGGAAGCTGAGGGTCGCGACGGCGGAAAGCTGCACTGGCGGCATGCTTGCGGCGCTGCTCACCGACATCGAAGGGGCGAGCCACGGCTATGACCGCGGCTTCGTCACCTATACCGAGGAGTCGAAGACCGAGCTTCTCGGCATCGAACCCGATGTGCTGAAGAACAACGAGGCGGTGTCGGAAGTCGTCGCGCGGGCGATGGCCGAAGGCGCTCTCGCCCGCTCGCATGCCGACATCGCGCTCGGCGTCACCGGCTTTGCCGGGCCCGCTGGCAAAGGCCACGAACAGGGGCTGGTGCACATGGCGCTCGCCCGCCGCGGCCGGCCAACCATGCACCGGGTCGAGCATTTCGGCGCGGTCGGTCGTGGCCCGGTGCGGGTGAAATCGTTGAAAGTCATGCTCGACATGCTGGAGCAGGCGCTCGAACAGGCGTAACCTGTCGTCCGCCTTCCAAGGGAGGAATTGATGGCCGACCTCATCTTCTACACCAACCCGCAATCGCGCGGACGGATCGTCCGCTGGATGCTCGAGGAGGTGGGCCAGCCCTACGAGACCGAGATCATCGCCTACGATCAGCTCAAGGATGCGCGCTATCTCGCCGTCAATCCGATGGGCAAGGTGCCGGCGATCAAGCACCGCGATCATGTCGTGACCGAATGCGCGGCGATCTGCGCCTATCTCGCCGATGCGTTCCCCGCCGCAGGCCTCGGCCCGCGCGAGAACGAGAAGGCCGATTATTATCGCTGGTTCTTCTATGCGGCGGGACCGGTCGAGCAGGCCTTCACCAACAAGGCCGCTGGCTGGGAAGTGCCGGCCGAGCGCGAGCGGATGTTCGGCTACGGCAATTACGAGCGCGTCGTCGCGGTGCTCGACGAACTCTTTTCACTGCACGATTATGTCTGCGGCGACCGCTTCACCGCCGCCGATGTCTATGTCGGGTCGCAGATCATGTTCCCGATGCAGTTCGGCATGATCCCCGAACGCGACAGCTTCGTTCGCTACCGCGACCGGCTGCAGGCGCGCGACGCCTACCAGCGCGGCAACGCGATCGACGAGAAGCTGATCGCCGAAAGCCAGCCCGCCCAACCGCAGCCGGCGTAGCTCGCACGAGCTTTGGCGCGCCGGCGAACATTTCCATCGCGCTAACCATTTCCCTTCGATCGAGCTTAACGCCGCGCCGGTTAAACCCGGTTTCGCACCCAGCCTTACCCCCCGGGTGCTTGCACAAGACCGGTCCTGCCTCTTCCGCTTGAACCCAACGGGCAGGACCGGGATTGCCCATCACGAAAAGGGCCGCCGGATCGCTCCGGCGGCCCTCTTCTTTTGTCCGTTCCGATATCGGTTAGCGGCGGTCGCCCATGAACCGAAGCAGGAACAGGAACATGTTGATGAAGTCGAGGTAGAGCGACAGCGCGCCCATCACCGCGGTCTTCGTCATCGCGTCGCCGTAGCCGGCAACCGCGAAATACATGCTCTTGATCTTCTGCGTGTCGTAGGCGGTGAGCCCCGCGAAGATGAGCACGCCGATCGCGCTGATCGCGAGGTTGAGCCCCGGCGACTGAAGGAACATGTTGAGCAGCATCGCGACGAACAGCCCGACCACGCCCATGATCAGGAAGGTGCCGAAGCCCGACAGGTCCTTCTTGGTGGTGTAGCCGTAGAGGCTGAGGCCGAGGAATGCGGCAGCCGTCGCGAAGAAAGTCTGCGCGATCGACGCGCCGGTGTAGGCGAGAAAGATCGTCGACATCGACAGACCCATCACGGCCGCGAAGCCCCAGAACAGCATCTGCAGGGTCGAGCTTGCCATGCGCTGCACGCCGAAGCTCATCGCGAACACGAAGCCGAGCGGCGCCAGCGTGATGATCCAGCCGAGACCGCTCATGCCGGTGCCCGCCTGGTTGATCAGGACGCCGCGCGCGTAAGGTGCGAACAGCATCGCGATGATGCCGGTCAGCAGAACGCCCGACGCCATATAGTTGTAGACCGAAAGCATGTACGACCGAAGGCCCGCATCGCGGGTGACGCTCGGAACGCCGACCGAAGCGGCACTCATGCCGCCACTCGTCTCGGCAGTCCTGCGCGGGTCTTGCCAAATGGCCATTTCTTCTCCTCTTGCGCGGGCGAAGGGCCCGTTCGCTACTGTCGATATATCGTGGATGCCCGAAGGGACTTCAAGCAAATCCGGTCGATATGCACCTGGCATTGACCGATGTTCCTCGAACGGAACATTAACGCCATTGCCGAGGCGCGTTCTCGGTGCGACAGTGAGCGCATGCCGCAGGGCATGAGCCTGGCCCGCCTCGGGCGGATCGCGCGCGCCGCCGCGAGTGCGTTTGCGGCGTTGTCATTGGCGATGACCGCGCCCGCGTCCGCCCAGCAGCCGCAGCGGATCGTCGCTGTCGGCGATCTCCACGGCGACTTTGCCGCCTGGCAGGACATCGCGCGCGGCGCCGGCCTGATCAACGCCGGCGGGCATTGGGCCGGCGGCAAGACCATTCTCGTCCAGCTCGGCGACGTCACCGACCGCGAACCCAATTCGCTGCAGATCATCCGCAGCCTCCAGCAATTGCAAAAGGAGGCGCCGCGCGCGGGCGGCAAGGTGTTCGTCGTTCTCGGCAACCACGAAGCGATGAACCTGCTCGGCGACAATCGCTACACGACGCCGGGCGAATATGCGGCCTTTGCCGATGCCCAGTCCGCCGCGCGTCGCGACCGCGTCTATGAAGGCAACCGTGCACAGCTCGAGGCTTTCTACAAGGCGCGCGACCCGAGCATCACGCCGGACCAGGTGCGCGCCAAGTGGATGGCCGATCATCCGCTCGGCTGGGTCGAGCACACGCTCGCCTGGCAACCTGCGGGCGCGCTTGGCAAATGGGCCGAGCACAACCCCGCCATCGTCAAGATAGGCGGTACCTTGTTCGTCCACGGTGGAATCAGCGCCGAAATCGCGCGCCAGCCGCTCGAGACCGTCAACACGCGCGTCGCCGCGGCGATGGCGGGGGCCGACGACAGCGCAACCTCGATCCTCACCGATCCGCTCGGGCCGCTCTGGTATCGCGGTCTGATCGCGAGCGACCCGGATGCGCAGAAGGAACGTGCCGCGGCCAAGCCGCCGCTGCCAGCGCTGACACCCGAGCAGGAGCTCACGAGCGTGCTCGCCGCCTATGGCGCCGAGCGGATGGTAATCGGCCACACGCCCGATCTCAAGGGCATCCAGATCGTCGGCAACGGCCGCCTGGCGCGCATCGATACCGGCAATTCGCGTTACTACGGCGGGCCGCTCAGCTGGCTCGAGATCATCGGCAACCGCATGATTCCGCACACGGTGCCGCGCTCGCCGTAAGCGGCAAGGAGGGGCAAATGAGAAACTGGATTGGTCTTGCGACGGTCGGGTTCGCGTCGGCAGGATTTGCGGCAGCGCCGCAGCCGCCGACGCCGCTGTTCGCCAGCGACGCCCCGATCAACGTCCGGATCCAGGGCCCGATGAGCTCGCTGGTGTCGAACCGGAAAGAGGTGGCTCGGCCCGGCACGATGGTTGTCGATGGAGTGACCTACCCAATCGCATTGACGCCGCGCGGCATCACCCGCCGCACGAGCGACACCTGCGATTTCCCGCCGCTCCGCGTCGAGCTGACGCAGGCCGCGCCGCCTGGCTCGCTGTTCGCGCATCAGCGCAAGCTCAAGCTCGTCACCCACTGCAAGCGCGACACCAGCTTCCAGCAGAAAGTGCTGTTGGAATACTCCGCCTACCGGCTCTACAATTTGATGACGCCGCTGAGCTTCCGCGCGCGGCTCGCGAACATCGACTATGTCGACGAGAGCGGGCGACCCTATGTGTCGCGGATCGGCTTCTTCCTCGAGGACTTCAGCGACGTCGCCAAGCGCAATGGCATGGCGACGGCGCACATGCCCGCTCTGATTTCGGTCTCGCAGATCGAACCGGAAAGCGGCGCCCGCTTCGCCGTGTTCGAATATATGATCAGCAATTACGATTGGTCGATGCGCGCGGGCCCGCAGGGAACGGAATGCTGCCACAATGGCCGGCTCCTGAGCGGCGCCGCGAGCGGCCTGCTGACGCCGGTGCCCTATGACTTCGATTTTTCCGGCCTCGTCGACGCTCCCTACGCGGGTCCGCCGGAGGGCATTCCGATCGATAATCTCAAGCAGCGCAACTATCGCGGTTATTGCATGCACCTGACGCAAGCCCGCGCGTTGGGCGCTCAGCTACTGCCGCGGCGAGCCGAGTTCCTCGGCGTTTTCGCGACCGTCCCCGGGCTCGATCAAAGCAATCAGGCGCGCGCATCGGCGTTCATCGACGGCTTCTTCAAGGACCTCGCCAGCGGCCGCATCTTCAAAAGTTGCGTGAGCTAACCGCTATTTCTTCTTCTCAACCTCCGGCGCGGAGTGATCGATCCCGTCATAATCGGCGAGGAAGCGCTTCATGCCTTCGCGCTCGCCATATTCGGTGATCCACAGCACCGCGAAACAATAGTTGAAGGCGATGCTGATCACCGCGGCGAGCTCGATCGCGCCGATGCCGGCCGACAGCCCGGTTCCGACCGCGAGCAGGATGAACAAGGCGTCGCCCGAACTCTTGAGCGAGTTCCTGAAGCGCACAGCGCCGGCAATCCCGGCGAGGCTGAACGCCAGCGCGAGCGAATTCTGGACGATGATCACGATACCCGTGACGACCATCGGCAAGACGATGATCGTGTTGACCAGCGACTGGTCATATTCGGTGCCGCCGCGCACCGCCATGTAGACCCAGCTGACCGGCAGCGAGACAAGGATCGCGGCGATGATCGCGACCACCAGCCAGAACACGCTCTGGCCGAAATTGGCGACATGGGCGGCGCGCACCGCTTCGCTCGCCTGCAGCGGGTTCTTGGCCGGCTGTGCGATCAGCTGCTCGACCCCGCCGATCGGCAGATAGCCGCGCAGCTCCGGCCAGATCTTGAGCGCGATGAACAGGCCGATGGCGATGACCAGGTAATAGAGCGTGATCTGTATCAGCAGCTTTCCTGCACGCATGCTTCACCCCCTCCGCTGCGCCGACAAGCGCGTTTAGTTCACCTCGTCATGCCGGCGCTGCCGGTGGCCCGCGCTCGTCTTCGGTATCGGATAGTCCGGGATCGGCTGAAGCACGCCGAAGCGCTCCTTCAACGGATCGCTGGCGAGCGGCGGCCATGGGATTTCCGCCATCGGCAGCTCGGTATCGGGCACCCGGTCGAGCAGGTCGCGCAGCAGGGTCAGGCGGCCGACCGGCTGGTCGTTGAAATCGATCAGCGTCCACGGCGCATAATCGGTGTGGGTCGCGGCCAGCATCAGCTCGCGCGCCTCTGTATAATCGTCGTAATGCTGCCGCGCTTTGATATCGATCGGCGACAGCTTCCAGCGCCGCACCGGATTGTTGAGGCGGTTCTCGAACCTTTGCTCCTGCACCTTCTGGTCGCAGCACAGCCAATATTTGAACAGCAACATGCCGTCGTCGATCATGTGCCGCTCGAACTCGGGCGCGGCGTTGAGGAAGTCCTGCGTCTGGTCGGGCGTGCAGAAGCCCATCACTTTCTCGACGCCCGCGCGATTGTACCAGCTGCGGTCGAACAGCACGATTTCGCCGGCCGCGGGCAGATGCTCGATATAACGCTGGAAATACCATTGGGTCTTCTCGCGCTCGCTCGGGCTCGGCAGCGCGACGACGCGGCACTGGCGCGGGTTCAGCAGCCGCGCGAACATGTCGATGGAGCCGCCTTTGCCGGCGGTGTCGCGCCCTTCGAACACCACGACCATCCGCTGGTTGGTCTCGGATACCCAGCGCGCCATGACGCTCAGCTCCTTGGCCATCGGCTTCAGGAGCTCGACATATTCTTCCTCGGTGAGCTTGCTGTCCCCGCTCATCAGCGCCCCCTGATCAGCCAGTGTTCTGACATGGGAATGGAGCGCAATCAATTCGTGCGCGGCACGATTGCAGCCGTGCGCCGCGCCGCCTAGCGTTGTTCGCAGCATTCGCCATTCGCGAGGTCTGCCATGCGCGTCATCCGCAAGCCAGCCGCTGTCTTGTTGCTCACCACCGCGCTCGTCTGCGGCAGCGCTTCGGCGGCCCCCGTCGATCCGGGATTATATTCGACCCTGCAGTGGCGACTGCTTGGGCCCTTCCGCGCCGGCTGGGCGGAAATGATCGAGGGCGTGCCGAGCAAGCCGAACACTTATTATTTCGGCGCGTCGGGCGGCGGCGTGTGGCGCACCGACGATGCCGGCGAGACCTGGACTTCGCTGTTCGACAAGGGCGGAAGCTCGGCGATCGGCGCGATCGCGATCGCACCGTCGAACCCGAACATCATCTATGCCGGCGGCGGCCAGCCGGAGCCGCGCTACGACGTCCAGGCTGGCCGCGGCCTCTACAAGTCGAGCGACGGCGGCAAGAGCTGGACCGACCTCGGCCTCGCCGACACCCGCTACATCGGGCGCATCTGGGTCAGCCCGACCGATCCGAATGTCGTCGTGGTCGCCGCGGTCGGCCATTTCTTCGGCGCCAGCGACGCGCGCGGTATCTATCGCTCGACCGACGGCGGCAGGACCTGGACCCACCCGGTCGCGCCGGGCGGCTTCACCGGCGCCAACGACATCGCCGCCGACCCGAAGAACCCGCGAATCCTGTTCGCCTCGACGTGGGACGCGCGGCAGTGGCCGTGGCAGAGCTATTTCACCGAAATCTCCGGGCCGGGGAGCGGCATCTGGCGCTCCGACGACCAGGGCGCTCACTGGCGCAGACTGTCTGGCGGCGGCTGGCCGACGGGCTCGCTCGGCCGCATCAGCCTCGCCGCCACGCGGCACGCCGGCAAGTTGCGCGTCTATGCCGTCATCGATTCGAAGACCAGCGGTGGGCTCTGGCGCTCCGATGACGGCGGCGCCCATTGGAAGCGCGTCAACCCGAGCAGCGCTTTTGCCAATTATTACTTCAACCGCATCACCGCCGACCCCAAGGACCCGGACGTGGTCTATCTGACCGGGCAGTCGATGCGCCGCTGCGACCAGGGGGGGGCGCATTGCGTGATCTTCCGCGGCAGCCCCGGCGGCGACGATTATCACTCGATCTGGGTCAATCCGAAGGACCCGAGCCACATGGCCGCCGGCTCCGACCAGGGCGCGGCAATCTCGGTCAACTCCAGCCGGACGTGGAGCAGCTGGTACAACCAGCCGACCGGTCAGCTCTATCATCTCGCCGCCGACAACCGCTTCCCTTACTGGGTCTATTCGGGCCAGCAGGACAGCGGCACCGTCGCGATCGCCAGCCGCAGCGACTATGGCTCGCTCAGCCTGCGCGACTGGCATCCGGTCGGCGGCGACGAGCGCGATTACGACATCCCCGATCCCGTCGATCCGAACGTCGTGTTCGGCTCAGGGCTCGGCGGTCGCGTCAGCCGCTGGGACGCGCGCACCGGGCAGGTCACCGACGTCTCGCCCTGGCCGGTGCAGAATTACGGGCTGAGGCCGACCACCGTCGCGCACCATTTCAACTGGGTGACGCCATTGGTCTCGTCGCGCGTCGGACCGCCGGCGCTGTACCTCGGCGGCGACGTTCTCTTCCGCACCTACGACCGCGGCGCGACCTGGTCCGTCATCAGCCCCGATCTCACCGGCAAGCGCGCCGGCGCCGAGCGCTGCGACGGCGATGTCGCGATTCCCGACGCGATGGCCTGCGGCTATGGCACCATCACCGCGATCGAACCGTCGCCGCGCTCGCCCGCGGAATTGTGGGCCGGCAGCGACACCGGCCTCGTCAGCATCACCCGAGACGGCGGCGCGAGCTGGTCGCAATCGACGCTCCCGGGAATCGCGCCGTGGAGCAAGGTCTCGAGCATCGACCTGTCGCCGCTCGATCCGGCGACGGCCTATGTCGCCGTCGACGCGCACCGCATCGACGATTTTCGCCCGCACGTCTTGCGCACGCATGACGGCGGCCGCAGCTGGACCGAGGTGACGCGCGGCCTTCCCGCCGAACAGGTGGTCAGCTCGGTCCGCTCCGATCCGGTGCGCCCGGGCCTGCTCTACGCCGGCAACGAGAGCGGCGTCTTCGTCAGCTTCGACGACGGCGACAACTGGCAGCCGCTGCAGCAGAACCTGCCGACCGCCTGGGCGCGCGATCTCCTCGTCAAGGACGATGACCTGATCGTCGCCACCCAGGGCCGCGCCATCTGGGTGCTCGGCGATCTCGCGCTGTTGCGGCAGGTCGGCGGAGATATTGCGGCCAGGCAGGCGCATCTGTTCACCCCCGCGCCGGTGTACCGCGTCCGCTTCGACAACAACCACGACACGCCGCTCGCGCCCGAAACCCCGGTCGGCCAGAACCCGCCGCAAGGCGCGGTCATCGATTATTGGCTTGGGAGCGCGCCCAAGGGCCCGATCACACTCGAAATCCGCGATGCCTCCGGCGCCCTCGTCCAGCGTTTCTCGAGCGCCGACCGGCCGATGGATATTCCGGACGAGCGCTATTTCGCGCCCGAGTGGGTCAAGCCCGAGCCGATCCTGTCCGCCGCGCCCGGCGCGCACCGCTGGGTGTGGGACTTGCGCCGGCCGAGGCCGAAAGCGGTCAGCTACAATTATTCGATCGCCGCCGTGTGGGGCCTGAACACGCCGCTCGACCCGCGCGGCCAGTTCGTCGAGCCGGGCCGCTATACCGCGGTGCTGACGGTCGACGGACAAGAGCAGAAGACCAGCTTCGACGTGCTGCCCGACCCGCGCGTGATCGGCGCCGATTATGCCGCCGCGCGCACTTTCTCCGAGAGTCTCTACGAGCCGATGGAGAAAGCCTGGCGCGGCTATGCCGAAACCGAGGCGGTGCGCGACGCGCTCAAGCAGCGCATCGCCGCCATCCACGATCCCGCCCTGCTCGCCGAAGCCAAGGCGCTGGCGACCAAGCTCGAGCCGCCCAAGACTCCCAACGCCGGTTTCGAGGGCGAAAGCGGCACGCTCGCGGCGCTCGAAACCTCGGCCGAAGCAAGCGATTCCGCGCCCGCCGCCGGGCTGCGGGCGGTCGCCGCGCAAGCCATCGCGTGGGTGAATGGCGACTGGGCCGCGTGGCAGCAGGTCAAGACGACCGACCTCGCGCAGCTCAACGGCCATCTCGCGGCTGCCGGATTGCCGCCGATCGCGGTGCCGCCCGAGGCCGAGCTGCGGGTCAAGCCGCCCGAAGGCGGCGCCGATCTCCCCTGACGAAGGGGCCGCGCGGGAAAAATAGTCCGTTCTGGATGGAAGCTTATCGGGCGCTTAGGACCCGCGCCCATAGAGGCGCTTCGTGCAACTCGCGAGCAAAGCCGAACCGCCCGTGCAATCCAGTGACAGCGACGCCCGTACCGAGGCGAGAAGCAACATCTATGTTGCGGCCAAGATCGCCTCCGCCGAGGCGTGCGGGCCGGTGTGCATCCGCAATCTGTCGGCGACGGGTGCGCTGATCGAGGGCGGCGTGCTGCCGCCGCAGGGGTCGCGCGTCCGGGTCAGCCGCGGCAGCCTCAGCACGACCGGCACAATCGCCTGGCGCGAGGCCAATCGCGCCGGCGTCCGCTTCGATTCCGCGGTTTCCGTCGCGGCGTGGCTCCCGCGCGGCCCGCGCACGCAGCAACAGCGCATCGACGAAGCGGTCCACGCCTTCAAGAATGGCTCGGCGCCCCTTTCGTCTGTGCAAGCAGCCGCGAACAGCGGAATGGACATCGCCAATGAACTGCGGGACCTTGAGCAGAAGCTGCGCGCCGTTGCCGAGCAGCTGTCGGGCGACGTGCTCGTCTGCGAGCGCCACCTCGCGGCGGTCCAGGTGATCGACATTGCCACCAACCGGCTCGCGGAACTCGCAACCAAGGCGGATTAAGCGCACCGCGACCTGCTAACTGGCTCATTTGGCGCTCGACCGGCTAAACGGCGCCGATGCACCGCCTGTTCGTCGCCATCCGTCCGCCCGAAGCTATCCGCGACCTGCTGATCGACGCCATGGATGACACCGCCGACTTCCGCTGGCAGGACGACGATCAGCTGCACCTGACGCTGCGCTTCATCGGCGAGGTCGATCGCCCCGTCGCCAACGACATCGCCGACGCGCTCGGCCGAGTCCGCGCGCAGCCGTTCGAATTGCGCATCGTGGGCACCGGCCGGTTCGAGCAGCGCAACAGCGGCGCACTTTGGGCCGGCGTCGAGCCTAAAGCGCCGGTTGCCGCGCTCGCCGCGAAGATAGAGCGCGCGTGCGTCGCCGTCGGGCTCGAGCCCGAGCATCGCGCCTTCCATCCGCACATCACGCTGGCGCGCTGGAAAGGCCGGCGAACCCGCGAGGCCCACGACTTCCTGGAGCGTACGGGCGGCCTGTCGTCGCCGCCGTTCGAGGTCACCCACTTCGCGCTGTTCGAGAGCCACCTCTCGCGTCACGGCGCGCATTATGAGGAAGTCGCAAGCTACCCGCTCGGCTGAGCGCGATTGCCTCAGGGCGCGCCTCTGCTAGGCAGTCGCCGGGTCCACGCCACCGCCGTTCGTAGAAAAGCCGCGCCCGGCTGGCGTGAAATCATGGGTTGGTCCGCGCTTCCATGCTGAGGCGCGCGGGTGCCGGTCGAGGGGATCGAAGTGAAGATTTGCATCATGGCGAGCACCGCGCTGGCGGCGGCTTTGGTGGCGGGCGCGGCGCATGCCGCCGAGGCGCCCCAGAATCCCGGGCCCGACATCTACGTCATCGGCGAGCGCCAGGAGAACACGCCCGAGAAGCTCGACCACATCATGCGCGAGGTCGACGGCACCAAGATCACCGTGACCAAAAAGACCAGCGTCACCAAGCTCGACCTCGTTCCCTCGATCGTCGACAACAACCAGCGCGAGCTGTTCGCGCGCACCCCTGGCCTGTTCGTCTCCGAGCAGCAGACCCCGACCCAGTTCAACATGAGCTATCGCGGCCTCGGCAATCCGCAGGAGGGCGAATATGTTCTGCTCCTGCAGGACGGCCTGCCGATCTCGACCGACTGGATCGGCTTCCCGACCGTCTACTACATGCCGCTGCCGCAATCGCTTTCCGAGGTGCAACTGATCCGCGGCGGATCGAGCCTGCTCTACGGGCCCAACCCCGCGCCGGTGGTCAACCTCGTCTCGAAGCGCCCGGCCGCCGACCAGCCGCTCGGCGGCTATTCGGAAAACACGATCGGAAGCGACGGCCTGATCTCCAGCTTCAACATGCTCCAGGGCTCGAGCGGGCCCATCTCGGCGCGTGCGAATTTCGGCTATGTCCGCAGCCACGGCCAGCGCGACAATGGCGGCTCGCGCGTCCGCCAGGGCGACGTCTATCTCGCCTACCGCCCGGTCAAGGACAGCCTGTGGTTCGTCGATTTCCACGACCATGACGCGACCTCGGGCGATCCGGGACGGCTCAGCTACGCTCAATATCTCGCCAATCCCGACCAGGCGGTGACGCCGTTCAATCGCAACTGGGTCCAGCGCACCTCGGTCACGCTCGGCAACGAAAGCGAGCTCGGCGCCGGCTGGCGGGTGGAAGCGAAGGCCTGGGCGGCTTGGCAGCGCTTGTACCAGCGTTCGGCGCCCGCCGGACAGGCGCCCGCGACCACTACATTGGTCGACGAACAGTTCCGCAGCGAGGGACTCGACCTTCGCTTCCGCAAGCGCTGGGGGCGCGGCAACGCGCTGACCTTCGGCACCGTGCTCTACCATGACAGCGCGCCGTTCCGGCAATGGACCAGCAGCGACATCCTCGCGCCGCGCAATTCGCACAGCGGCACGCCCCGCCTCGATCAGGACCGCGACAGCTGGTACGGCGCGATCTTCGCCGAAAGCGTGTTCCGCCTGCCCGGCCGCTGGCACATCGTGCCCTCGGTCCGTATCGATCACGAGAAGATCCGCATCGACGAGAGCGTCCGCCCGCCCAACCTTTCGCGGCCGCTGATCCACCAGTCGGCAAGCCGCACCGTGCCGATGTTCGGCCTCGGCGCCGGGTTCGACTTCGGCAACCAGAACGAGACCTATTTCAGCGTCAGCCAGGGCTATCGCCCGGTCCGCTTCTTCGACGTCGCCTCGCCCTTCTCCAACGTCCCGGCCGGCGGCGTCCCGGCCGCGTCCAAGTCGCTGTCGTGGGAAGCGGGCGTCCACGGCACCCCGGTCCCCGGCCTGTTCTACGACGCCAGCCTGTTCTGGATCGACTTCAAGAACCGCATCGAGACGATCGTCATCTCGCCGGTCGAATCCGTGTTCCAGAACAGCGGCGACACGCGCCATCGCGGCTTCGAGGGCGAGCTCTCCTACGACTTCCTCGCCGCGCGCAAGGACGGTCTCCACCTCACCGCCTTCGGCAACGTCAGCCTGCTCGACGCGACATTCACGAGCAGCAAGCTCGCCAACCGCGTCGGCAACAAGCCTGCCTTCGCGCCGGCGGTGACGGCGAAATACGGCATCTCCCTGCGCAAGGACGCGCGCTTCAACCTCGCCCTCACCGCGTCGAGCGTCAGCAGCCAGTATTTCCAGGATTCCAACCTGCCCGTCGGCACCCCGGCAAGCGCCAACTACATTCCGGCCAAGGTTGCTGGCTACACGCTCGTCGACCTCGCCGGCGACTGGCAGCTGACCCGCAACCTCCGCCTGCTGGCCGGCATCTCTAACCTCACCGACAAGAAATATTACAATCGCGTCTTCCAGAACGGCATCGAGCCGGGCGCCCAGCGCAAGGTCTATGCGGGGATCGCCGCCGGCTTCTGACCGCGCGACGCTCGCAATCCGGCGCAACAATTCCCATCTGGATTGATGCCGCGTTGACCTGCTGCGGCGCCTCACGCTAGACTAGAACAAAGCTGGAACGAAGCCGAAGATGCTGACGCACATAAAAGTCCGTGGCGCGCGCGAGCACAACCTCAAGGGCGTCGATGTCGACATCGCGCGCGAGAGCCTGACGGTGATCACCGGGCTTTCGGGATCAGGGAAAAGCAGCCTCGCGTTCGACACGATCTATGCGGAGGGCCAGCGCCGCTACGTCGAATCGCTCTCCGCCTACGCGCGCCAGTTCCTCGAGATGATGCAGAAGCCCGACGTCGAGCATATCGACGGCCTCTCGCCGGCGATCTCGATCGAGCAGAAGACCACCAGCCGCAACCCGCGCTCGACCGTCGCCACGGTAACCGAGATCTACGACTATATGCGCCTCCTCTGGGCGCGCGTCGGAATCCCCTACTCGCCCGCGACCGGCCTGCCGATCGAGGCGCAGCAGGTCAGCCAGATGGTCGACCGGGTGATGGCGCTGCCCGAAGGCAGCCGCCACTATCTCCTCGCCCCCGTCGTCCGCGGCCGCAAGGGCGAGTATCGCAAGGAACTCGCCGAATGGCAGAAAGCGGGCTTCCAGCGCGTCCGCATCGACGGCCAGCACTATGCGATCGAGGACGCCCCCGCGCTCGACAAGAAATACAAGCACGACATCGAGGTGGTGGTCGACCGCATCGTCGTGCGCGACGGGATCGAGCCGCGCCTCGCCGACAGCTTCGAGACCGCGCTCAAGCTCGCCGACGGGCTGGCGTATCTGGACCCGGCGGATCCGACTCCCCCTCTCCCCGGCGGGGAGAGGGACGGGGTGAGGGGGAACGACTTTTCCGCAGAGCGCGGCCCCCCCTCACCCAACCCTCTCCCCACGGGGGAGAGGGCTAGCGGCATGAAGCTCGACTATGCCCCCCCCGGCCGGATCGTCTTTAGCGAAAAATTCGCCTGTCCCGTCTCGGGCTTCACCATCGCCGAGATCGAGCCGCGCCTGTTCTCCTTCAACGCGCCGCAGGGCGCCTGCCCCGCGTGCGACGGCCTCGGCGAGAAACTGGTGTTCGACGAGGACCTCGTCGTCCCCAACCACAATATCTCGATCGCCAAGGGCGCGGTGGTGCCGTGGGCCAAGTCCAACCCGCCGAGCCCCTATTACATGCAGGTACTGAGCTCGCTCGCCCGCGCCTACGACTTCAGCCTCGACGTTCCGTGGAAGGACCTCCCCGAGGAAGCCCAGCGCGTGATCCTCACCGGCACCGGCGGCAAGCCGGTCACCCTCCGCTTCATCGACGGCAAGCGCAGCTACGAGGTCAAGAAGCCGTTCGAGGGCGTGCTCGGCAATCTCAACCGGCGCATGCTCCAGACCGAGAGCGCGTGGATGCGCGACGAGCTGTCGCGCTACCAGGCGAGCCGCCCGTGCGAGGTGTGCGGCGGCGCCCGCCTCAAGCCCGAGGCGCTGGCGGTCAAGATCGCCGGCGAGGACATTTCGCAAAGCTCGCGCCGCAGTGTCGCCGACGCTTACGCCTGGTTCGCCGCGCTGTCGGAAAAACTCACCGCCACCCAGAACGAGATCGCCAAGGCGATTCTGAAAGAGATCAACGAGCGCTTGGGCTTCCTCCACAATGTCGGGCTCGATTACCTCCACCTCGACCGCACCAGCGGCACGCTATCCGGCGGCGAAAGCCAGCGCATCCGTCTTGCGTCACAGATCGGCTCCGGCCTCTCGGGCGTGCTCTACGTCCTCGACGAGCCCTCGATCGGCCTCCACCAGAAGGACAACGACCGCCTGCTGGAGACGCTGAAGCGGTTGAAATCGCTCGGCAACACCGTCCTCGTCGTCGAGCATGACGAGGACGCGATCCGCCACGCCGACCAGGTGATCGACATGGGCCCCGGCGCCGGCGTCCACGGCGGCGAGGTGATCTATTCGGGCGACCTCGACGGCCTGCTCGCGTGCGAGAACAGCATCACCGCCGACTATCTCAGCGGCCGCCGCGAGATCCCGCTCGCCAAGACCCGCCGCAAGGGCAGCGGCAAATATCTCACCGTCCACGGCGCCACCGCCAACAACCTCCAGAGCGTCACCGCCGCCTTCCCCTTGGGCACCTTCACCTGCGTCACCGGCGTCTCGGGCAGCGGCAAGTCGAGCCTCACCATCGACACGCTCTACGCCGGCGCTGCGCGCGCGCTGAACGGCGCCCGCATCCCGTGCGGCCCGTGCAGCAAGATCACCGGGCTCGAGCACTTGGACAAGGTGATCGACATCGACCAGTCGCCGATCGGCCGCACCCCGCGCTCCAACCCCGCGACCTACACCGGCGCCTTCACCCAGATCCGCGACTGGTTCGCCGGCCT
>Ga0207705_10000328_pt1 | contig 43220 bp, 38 predicted proteins | sample KBSC13metaG_FD_184314 | JGI IMG/M metagenome (GOLD analysis project Ga0207705, IMG submission 184314) | Corn rhizosphere microbial communities from Kellogg Biological Station, Michigan, USA - KBS C1-3 metaG (SPAdes) (version 2) | ecosystem: Host-associated > Plants > Roots > Rhizosphere > Soil ... | reverse complement strand
CAGTTGGGTTGACCGGTCCACGGGGATTGCGCCAGGCTCGACCACGTATCGAGTATCACGTTTAACATTTTGACTCCTGGATGGATGATCGAATCTCGAATGTGTTTTAGTGATTTTGACGTGGTGTTGCGACGCAACATACAGCGATCAAGCCCTGTGCCTGTAGGACAAGGTCCAGTACATGTGAAGGGTTCGTGGTACACCTTGTTCATTGACGAAACAATGGAAGACATGGTCCATCAACCTGGCGGCCATGCATAATTCGATGCAGAAGGACATGGCAAAACATGTGACAGGATCGTCACTGGTGCTCAGCGCTTCGCAAACATTCGGACGGAAAAAGCATGAGTCAATATCACCACACCGTCGGCACGCGGACCTATACGTTTGCCGACCTGCGCGATCTGATGGCCAAGTCGACACCAGCCCGCCCCGGCGATCATCTCGCCGGAGCGGGCTGCCGGCAGCGCCGAGGAGCGCGTGGCCGCACAGATGGCGCTCGCCGAACTGCCGCTCACGACCTTTTTGAACGAACCGGTCGTGCCATACGAGGTGGATGAAGTCACGCGCCTGATCATCGACGAACACGACGCCTCGGCCTTCCTGCGCATCCGTTATTTGACGGTAGGCGATTTCCGCAACTGGCTGCTGGGCGACGAAGCCGACGCGGCGACACTGGCTCAGGTCGCGCCCGGAATCACGCCCGAGATGGCGGCCGCCGTCTCGAAGATCATGCGGATCCAGACCTCGTCCTCGTCGCACGCAAATGCCGTCCGGTCACGCGCTTGCGCAACACGATCGGCCTGCCGAGCACGATGTCGACCCGCCTGCAGCCGACTCACCCGACCGATGACGCGTTCGGCATCGCCGCGAGTCTGTTCGACGGCCTGCTGTACGGGAATGGCGATGCGATCATCTGCATTAACCCGGCGACGGACAACCTGCCACAGGTAATCCGCATCGTCGAGATGCTGGACGAAATCATCTCGCGCTACAACGTCCCTACCGAGTCCTGCGTCCTGACGCACGTGACCAACACGATCGCCGCGATCGATCGGGGCGCGCCGGTCGACCTGGTATTCCAGTCGATCGCCGGGACGCAGGCCGCCAACGCCAGCTTCGGCATCGACCTCGCGCTGCTGGCGGAGGCACACGCGGCCGCCCTGTCGCTGCGACGCGGCACGGTGGGCGACAACGTCATGTAATTCGAGACCGGGCAAGGCAGCGCGTTGTCCGCCAATGCCAACCACGGCGTCGACCAGCAAACCTGCGAGGCACGCGCCTATGCCGTGGCGCGCAAGTTCAAGCCGCTGCTGGTGAATACGGTGGTCGGCTTCATGGGACCGGAATACCTGTACGATGGAACGCAGATCATCCGCGCCGGCCTGGAAGATCACTTCTGCGCCAAACTTCTCGGACTGCCGATGGGCTGCGACGTCTGCTACACCAATCATGCGGAAGCGGACCAGGACGACATGGACGTGCTGCTGACGATGCTCGGCACCGCCGGATGCACGTACGTGATGGGCGTCCCGGGTGCGGACGACATCATGCTGAACTACCAGACCACGTCCTTCCACGATGCGTTGTACGCGCGCCGCGTCTTGAGCCTCCAGCCCGCGCCGGAATTCCAAGCGTGGCTGCGCGACATGGGCATCTTCGCGGGCGACGGAGAGATCAGCCTGGGCCGCACCGTGCCCGCGCCGTTCGAACGGGCGCTGATGCGTATCGCCTGAGGTGGGCGTCATGTCGGACACCATCGTCACGCCCAACCCCTGGCAGGCACTGCGCCAGTTCACGGCCGCGCGCATCGCGCTCGGCCACACGGGTGTCAGCCAGCCGACGTCGGCCCAACTGGATTTCCAGCTGGCGGATGCGCGCGCGCGGGATGCCGTGTACCTTGCGCTCGATACGAAGGCGCTCGGGACCGATATCGAGGCCGTGCGGCCCGAGATCGGTCCATGCGTGCAGCTGCACAGCGCGGCCGCCAACCGCCACGTCTACCTGCAGCGTCCCGATCTCGGACGGCGGCTGGACGACAATTCGCGCGCCGCCCTGGCAGCCCTGCGCGCTGCCGCGACGGAGACGCGGCCGCACGATGTGGCCTTCGTGGTGGCGGATGGACTTTCCTCGCTTGCGGTCGCGCAGAACGTCGCCCCCTTCCTGCAAGTGATGCGTGAACGGCTCCTGCAGGAGCAATGGTTGGTCGCCCCACCCGCCATCGTGCTGCACGGGCGCGTGGCAGTCGGCGACGAAGTCGGCGAACTCCTGGGTGCGAACATGGTCGTTGTCCTTGTCGGCGAGCGCCCGGGCCTCAGTTCGCCCGACAGCATGGGCCTGTACATCGCGTGGGCGCCCTGCGTCGGCCTGACCGACGAGCGACGGAACTGCATCTCGAACGTCAGGCCGGCCGGTCAACGCTACGACAAGGCCGCAGGCAGGCTGCACTACCTGCTGGCGGAAGCGCGCCGACGCGAGCTGACTGGTGTGAATCTCAAGGATGAGACGAGCGGTTTGGTCTCGCTCGCGGGCGAAGAAAAGCGGAATTTTCTGCCCTGACCACCACGACCGGAATGCCGATGCAGGGCAAGCTATTCGGAAGCCGGCTTTTTTACGTGCATCGGACTGCGTGAAGCCAACCGGAACGATCGGCTTCTTGCATGAAAAAGCAGTTGGAGACTCCGACCGGAGCGAATATACGCCCCGATAGGCTCTGCCTTGTCACGCGGGTTCAGTGCCTCCCGCTTTCAGCATTTTCTTCGCAGCACGCATAGCGATCGGCGGCGTCAAATCGGCAATCACTTCCCGTACCTTGACCTTCCAATCCATCCTATCTGCCGTCCCGGGGCGAGCCTTGAATTGCGTTGTGTGTTCGCGTTGCGTTCCGTCCCATGTCGCAGTGTAATAATACAATGCAATCGACCGGCGCGAGACATGATGCGGATGGTTGACGGGATTCGGATTACCATGAAGGCTGGTCGAGGTTGTATTGAATACGACGCAGCGGTTAAAAAGTGGGACGAAGGATTTCAGGCACGTCTCCATATTATTATCCCATATTTCAAACTGCCCCCCGTATTCCGGTCTCCAATCTTCGTTCAGATAAATCAGAACGTTGATGCGACGTTGCACCCTCATCGGCTTATGCAGGTTGAAATCCGCGTGAATATCAAGGTGACCGCCGTTCTTCACCTCGTGAATACCGCCGCCGAGAAACATTGGATCGGGAATCAATCCTTTGATGCCGGTAAGACCTGAAAGAAACGAAAGAAAAGGGCGCGAATTGAAAAAACGGAACAAATTACGCGTTGTTTCCGGCAATTCCTCAGGATTAAATGAAGACTTGAGGCGTTCCTGTGCTCTGTTATGGGATGCTTCCGGTTCAGGCATCACGCTCAGGTCTTTCAGCACGGAATACAGAATCTGCGGATTCAGAAAATTATCCAGGCAAATATATGGATACGGATCTCCAGCGCCGTATTGCTCGTGGAAAGACGCACCAATTTCAGCAGCTGTTTTCGCGTCGCAAAAAAAGTCCTCAGTCAAAGGAAATACCGGCGCAGCAGGTTTATCTAGCATTGCATTCATGTCAAAATATATTCAGAAAAATAAAGTTAAAGCGCCCTAAGCATGCGACCGAACATCCACAAGAACATGACAGCTTAACCACCACGAAATTGCAAAAACGACAATGCCTTCCTTGAGCATTTGAGTTGCACTTGGCACACTTATGTAAATTATGGCCTAGTAATTGATCAGTTGCAACAATAGTAACCCGACGGAAGCAAAAAAAGCTCGAGCGCAGGAAGACGCGCACGCAAGCGAAGCCGGTTTTCCGGCCTTCTCGACACGCATGCAAAACACGACGCCGCACGCGTTGCGCGCGGCGGCGAGCCAGTATGACGGGTGGCCACTATCCAACGGCAGGTCGGTATTCAGACAGACGGTCGAGGTGCTGGCGCTCATCTTCGTGGACGCTGTGCAGGGACGCGGCGAGCATCAACTCGACGCCGGGCATATAAAGGCCGAAGCTGATCTGGTCGGCGCTGGCGGCGCGCGGTGTGGCAGACGCGGCGGCCGAAAAACAGATTGGGCGACGCCATCGGCGGCACCTGCAGGGCTTCCAGCGTGAGGCCGATCGCGGGCGCGTCCTGCACGAGCCTACCCAGGCGCTCCCTGAGCAGGCGCACGAGGTGCTCGTCGCGCCACGTCGCCTCGGCCAGCACGATCTCCACGCTGGTCGGCGCACGCGCCCCCTGCCGCGCACGTGCTCCAGCTGCAGGAGTATGCGCTCCGCCGCCAGCTGACACACACAACCAGCCCGTCAGTTTCAGCAACAGGCACTGGGCACCGGCCAGCAGCAGATCGGCGTCGTCGATGCGGTCGTAAAGTTCCAAGCGCGCGCGGAAGGTTTCGGGCGGAGCAATCCATTCGTGCAGTTCGGACACGAAGCGGTAGACGGCGTCGAGCAGGTCGAGCAATCGCGTCCGCAGCGCCGCTGCAGGCCGGGACGCGGCAGGCGGCGCAGGTCGCCCAACGTATGTCACGTGCTAAGCTCGACTTTGTCCATTTGTGAGGATGGATGGAGAAAGCGTAAGCCCGGGGTATAGTTACCAATTGACCGATCCTGGCGGGGAGGTCAATCATGGCAACTATTCCATCCGGGCTTACGAAAGCCATTGTAGGATTGTCCGATCTGTTTTCCAAGCGTGCCTGGCCACTGGCGCAAGTACTGCTGACAGGGGCTATCCTGGCGGTCGGACCGCGCACCGTCAGTGCCGTGTTACGGGTCATGGGCCTGTCGCGGGAGCGGCAATTTCAGAAGTAGCACCGGGTATTGAACCGCGTCAAATGGTCGACGCTCGCGGGAAGCCGGTGTCTGCTGAAGTTACTGGTCGAGGGGTTCGTGCCGGAAGGTAGTCACTTTTGCGGCAGCACGTCGGCATCTGCTTGTCCCAGTGTTTCTGCTGATAATTTCAGGTATCGCATGGTGGTCGCAACTAGGCTTACTTTACAGCGTTCTGTATGGAAGCTTTGACTACACCACCGCTCCAGCCATCCAAGGCAGCCCGGCAGCTGGTCGACCCGTCATTCTCGCACTGTCATTTGCCTGCCCCAGCAGTCAAGTCGGGGGCGGCAGGCTCCGGACAGTAATTCGCCAGCGGCAGCGGCTGCAGGACGTTTTCCGGGCCCAACGCGCGCGGCCAGCAAGTACAGCATGTACATGTGGCCTTCCTCGCTGCCGCCTGGTTCGGAGAACAACGAGGCGTTGGGCGGCGCCATCGGCCAAATGTGGGAATGTGTGATTTTTTAAGGCTTTTAAATTGCTATACTGAAATTTTGTATTTCTAATGCATGAGTGACGATGCTGTTGGCTCAAAACATGGGAAAACCGCACCAAATAACAAGATCAGCGTTGCTCGCATTCTCATTTGATGATGTAACTGAGCCGTCAAAAATATCGATACCCCTCGATACCGCCCCAAAAATTCAATACGAATATGAAAAACAATAAAACCGCCGCCTTTCTCTTACTCGCTGGCGCTTGTGAAGCTACTTATTTGGATGTGCTCACGCAGTAGAACATATTGGACCTCCCGGTGTTGTTTTCCTCCGCCCAGGCAGCAGCAACGGCTTTGGCACGTTTCCCTCCGTATACGCCCCCATGGATTTTTATGACTACATCATTTATCCGCGCGGTATTGACCGCATTAATTTCAGTCACAGCCACTACCGCCAACTCGGGCACTCTGATGTGTAGCGGTTCTGTAGCAGAGGTCGCATATCACTCTCCTGGGAAGTTAATGATCAGACTGAGTAGCATGAATACAGGGGTTATATTTTGCAGTACGGATAGCGATTGGTCGGTGACGGGTACAGAATACGGCAGCACCTCTCCCTCGGCGTGCAAGGCGCTTTACAGCACGTTCCTGACAGCGAAAGCGCTTGGGACGCCTATCGTTCAAGTCCGTTTCGATGGCGACGCTGTCCCGGCAACGTGCGATTCGTTTGCGCCTTGGGCTTCCGTTAGTATTCGTTACGCCACATCCTAATTGCAAGACGTCAATGGTTATTCACGAGCAATCGCAGGCAAATGGAATTTGCTTAAAACTTTAAAATGAGATGGGGAATATTTTATGGCACTTTTTAGAACAATCGCGCTGTCGGCTCTTGCTGCTGGCACGTTCTTGGGCAGCTTGAATGCATATGCAGGAGAAAATCTCAGTGCACGCAAGGTCCTGGACATTGGTTGCCACAATACCAACGGCACGTGCTTTGTGGATCTTGACGGCCCCGTGTTTGGCTCTTCTCTTAATTGTCCGGTCAATTCGACAAGCCAGTTCAGGTTTGATAATAGTGATACCAGCGTCGGAAAACGAACCTTCGCTGCATTTCTAGCAGCCTATCTAACCGGTAAGCGCGTAGCAGTATATCTTGAGGGCTGTAGTGCGCAAGGTTGGCCAACCGTTGCGTATTTCTACGTAGTGGATTGAGGTTGAAGAAAGATTTTCGAATGCCCGGATTGGTTTAAACCGTCGTTCGCGAAAGTTTGATAAGCGCATAAGTGGGTAATCAAACAGAACGCTTATGGCCGCAACACTTATGTCGACTGCGATGAACAACAGAAATCTCGCTGTGCACGCAAAGGAAGTTAGAGCCGCCGGATTGAGAGTTAACTAAATTCCTTACCTATGCGGCGCGCAAAACAATTGAAAATTAGACAACAAAAGACGGCAGTATGGATGGCATGCTCACTATGTGTGAACACAAAAAAGCTCAACATGTGTTTGCCGAACTAGCAAAACACTCCAATCCTCAATTACGTCCATGTTAAAATAAGAAGAAAACACATCCTATCAGTTACATTAACTCTCACCAACTGCTTATCTGCAGACGTATTTTCGAACTATCACTGCGCTGGCACAGTAAGCTATCTAGGGGTCGATAGGAATGGTGCAGTGCTCGTCGCGCTAGGCAATTCGGCCAAGATTCATGCAATTTTCAACATAGACAATCAAGGCGAAAATCTCATGCTGCCTGTTGCTTGCAAGGCAGCTTATACAGCGTTGTTATCCGCAAAAGTTTCAGGCCGTTCCATCAGACTTACTATGAAGATAATGGTTAATCCTGCAACACCATTCCAGACTGGCCTAGGATACCAAGCACGTATTTTGTAGAGGAACCTTATTAATGGCAAAAAAAATCTGCATCGCATTATTCTTCTTCCTAACTCAACTTTTACCATCTCAAGTGGCTCACGCTGGCTTTGACCTGTGGGGTTACGTACAAAGAGTACAGATTGGCCCAGATGGAAAGATCTGGTTTTTGTTAGACTCGCCTGACGCCCCGACATACTGCAAAGCGGACTGGTTTGGGTTTAATTTATATATCCCCCCTGAGAATCCGCAATATGCATTTTATTATGGAATCCTCATGACTGCACTCGCCAAACAAAGGATGGTAGTTGTGGCAAATATCAGTGTATTCAACGGCACGACAGCTTGCGATATTACCAAAACAAACTATGGCATTGTGCTCTTGAAATGAACGGGACGTGCCGATGGCTAAAAATCCATGTTTTACGATGTGGACCTTTCGGCATCCAATACACTACTGGGTCACCTGCACCCATGGCATAACCGCATGAAAAAAAATTTGTTCTTTTATCGACTACGCTTTTGCTTATTTCGAACCTGACGATAGCCACCACCAATTATCGAACTGGCTGGATCTCCGATCACACGTCAATTGAAGGTGCATTGCTGATCCGATTTGATCCTAATGTAACGGCTCTTCCCGATATTTGTGCTGGGAGTGGCTCCGCGTGGATGGCCATTCCTGAATCAAACAAAGCACTTATGGCTGTCACACTTATGGCAATCGCGATGAATAACAGAAATGTGACTGTGTATGCAAAAGGAGTTGGGACTACCGGGTATTGTGAGTTGATTCAAGTAGATCCACAAGGTTGATCGTTCTGGCTTTAAAATTTTTGAACTCTTGGAGAAGGAAATGAATGTTCATGCCAGGAACCTTATTAAAAATTGCACCATATTTGCTTTTCTGTACTCAGGAATAACGAACGTAGCGTTTGCCGGAGGAACACAAACAGGACGAATCACCTTGCTAACGATCCGGGCAAGCGACGGACTTGTGTTGGTTGAGCTTGATGGAACGGCCTCAGGCAAGCCAGCTTGTGCGCGTTATTCGTATTGGATTCTCAAGGATGAAACTTCGCTAACAGGTAAGCAACAATTAGCAGTGTTGGTGGCAGCCAAGGTGACGGGCCAAACAGTAGCTATTTCCGGCACGGGCAGCTGCACTCGTTGGCCCGACGGTGAAAATATCGATACCATACAAGTGCAGTAGATGATTTCAAATAACAACATACCGGCATTACAGGACCAAGCACGGCATATCGATTTTATCGACAATATATGAAAATGCAAAATTTTTTAAGCGCTACCGCATTAGCAATGACGTTGTGTGGAATAGCCATTACTTCATCTGCACAGAGCCAATCGGTCGATGAGTATCAAAAGACAGTCAGGATACTGGGCGCACAGGGCGACTATTTTTATGTTACGTTCAATGAACCATTCACTCTCAACTGTGCATATGGTGTTGTCTATATCGCGGCGAACCGCAAAGGTTTGTATACACAACTTCTCGCAGCCAAGCTTTCTAACAAGCGAATTAGTCGTTTAGTGTACAGCCAACCGAACGGTGCAGGGACTACTTGCAACATGGATCTGGTTGAAATAACGGATTAATATTTTATTTGTGGTCATGTTGTAGATTGGCGGGCGACTCGAATTACCCGGAGCGCCGAGGATCATATCTCGATTACTTACAAAACCTTATGAAAATAAATAGACCCCTGTCCTTAGTCATGTTGTTCTTAGCCTTCATCATATCGCCTCTAGCAAATGCGTGGGACGGCGTAGCAACGGGTACAATCACCAAAATTGACACAATTAATGAAGCAAACAATTACGAGTTAAGGGTTTTTCTTGGCTCAACGGCCATGTGCAATAATCCAGACCCAACCGTGAAGACTTGGGCATTTCTCAACTCCTCCGACGCGAATTGCAAAGCCACGCTCGCCAATCTGATGCTCGCTTTTTCCATGGAAAAAACCGTAACATTTATACATTGAACGAAGGCTATGGCTGCCATATTCACTATGTATCCGTACAGGCCTGAACTACGCCGACACTGGGCTTTGTTGCACCAAATGGCCCTGCAGCAGCCAGGGTGGAGCACGGGTAAACTGACGGCATGACCGCCCCTGCAAAAACAAAATACCGGACGACCAACTGGAAAGACTACAACGCCGCATTGAAGGCGCGGGGCTCGCTGCTGATCTGGCTGGACAAGGACATGCACTGGCACGGCAGTGCCAGCGGCAAGCGGGGGCGCACTCCGAAGTACAGCGAGGCGGCGGTCCAGTTCTGTCTGACCGTCAAGGGCCTGTTCAATCTGCCCTTGCGTCAGGCGATGGGCATGACGCAGAGCCTGCTCGAGTTGGCCGGGCTGGACTGGCGTGTTCCCGACTTCAGCACGGTCAGCCGGCGCCTGAAGCATCTTTCGGTGACGATCGGGGCGCAGCCGACGACAACGGGATTGCACCTGCTGGTCGACAGCACGGGCATCAAGATGCTGGGCGAAGGAGAGTGGAAGACCAAAAAGCATGGCGCCGATTACGTCGCCAATGGCGCAAGGTCCACCTTGGCATTGACGCGGCCACCCTGGAAATCCGGGCCATCGAGGTAACCGACAACGCCACCGGCGACGCGCCGATACTGCCGTGCCTGCTCGACCAGATTCCCTCCGACGAGATGATCGCTAGCGTCAGTGGCGACGGCGCCTACGACACGAAAGGCTGTCACGAAGCGATTGCGCAACGCTGTGCACAGGCGATCATCCCGACTCGCAAGAACGCCAAGCCATGGCAGGGCCAGCGTCCCGGTGCAAAAGCCCGCAATGCCATTCTGGCGACCACGCGCCGGCTTGGTAGGAAAATCTGGAAGAAATGGACTGGGTATCATCGGCGCAGCCTCGTCGAGACCAAAATGCGTTGCTTCAAGCTGCTTGGTGAACGCGTCATGGCGCGTGACTTCGACCGCCAGGTCGCCGAGTTGCAGGTCCGTGCCGCCATTCTCAATCGCTTTACGCAGTTGGGCACGCCCACGACCGTGGCGGTGGTGACCATGCCGTAATTTCGTATGGGGTTTTGGGTATTACGAGCTCCGCTGATTTATGCAACAAAGCCTCTGCTGGAACCGCTCAGCTATATACCGCCGGCTGAGGCTGAGGCAAACTATTACGAGCAGTTGAGCGGTCAGGCTATCCCAGCCTGACTCACATAAACCGGCCTCCACGAAAGCCGGGGCGGCTCAAAGTCTCTCATCAGTGATTGAATCTCGTCGAGTAAGTCTGCGCCGTTCCTGGCAACGAAGCGGCGCCAGAAATACTTGGCATCCTTCCACGAGATCTCAATCCGATTGAGTTCCGGACTGTAGGGCGGCAAATAGTACAGGTACAGTCTGTGTTTGGCCCACTGACGCCGCTGTTTCTCCATCAGGTCGCCCTTGTGAATGCCGGCATTGTCGATCAAGACGATGCGTGGAACCAAATGAGATTGGAGCGCCATCTGATCGAAAAAAGCGATCACATCATCGCGTGTCGTCGGCCGCTGCTGAGTACTCGCGGTCAGCTGGCCATCATGGCGCAAGGCTCCAAGCACGTTCACCCACTGCCGATGCGCGAGCGGTTCAACGGCCCGGGGCTGACCGATCCTGCCCCAGCCGTATTGCACGGGAAGATTCGGGCTGAAGCCTGATTCGTCGAAGTACATCTACTCGCACCGGTGCTCATGGTCAAGCCGGGCCAGACCATTGATCACTTTTCTGGCGCGTTCAAACGCCACCTGATTTCGCTTTTTTTTTAAACCGTACGGATAGCGCTTGTACGTGAAGTTCATCTCCTTCAGATACCGATTGGCTGTGCTTTCACTGATCGGAGCGCGGTCTCGGCATTGCTCGGTCTGTCGCAGCAGTGCGACCACGCATGGACAAGCCACACACGAACACCGAGGTCGCCTATAAGCTCGCGCGCATGGTGTATTTCATGTTGACACGCGGCGACAAGTACGCTGCAGCGTCAACGCATTATCAGTACTCTCAAGCGATGCGCTGTAGCCCTCGGCCTCCACTTCACCCCAGTGGTCGCGCCGGCATAAACGCCTTCGGATTCACAGGTCCGTTTCTCAAGAAGACAACGCAGTGGAACCGGTGAATGGCGAACACGCACAATGCGAGCGCCTTACTGCGCTTCCAAGCGGACGGAGATGGCTGACTCAATGAATCCAAAGTCCGCGCAGGTACCGGATCCGCGTAGGGTCACAGAGCGTCCAGTCGCATAGGCCAGCAGCAGTGTCGCGTGCATTCGCTTGTCCATGTCCGACACAATCGGCAACGTGTAGGTCCAAGCAAGATTGGTATGACAAGCGATCGGAGCTGAGGGATTGACGTCAAGCTTCACGAAGATGAAGTTGCCGTAATCCTTCGACATGTCGATCATAACGACTTTGCCAGTGATCGAAGTGCCTGCATGCGACTGTGACGCGAGGCCGAAGCACAGCAGGAAAGCAACGATGCGTGCGAGACAGCTTGCGATAACCTGCCTACGAGCGGCAGGTTTTTCGCTACTGACGAAACCACCGAGCCTACTCGAGTGATGACAAGAATGGTCACCAGATCGGGGCCAATCGCCAACGACGCATGGTGTATCTCTGTTCAGGGACTCAAGTAATTGCATGGTTTTCCTCTCTAATTTTTGAATTGGGCCGTAGGCTACCCCGGTTTCCGAACGGCAGTCAATGTTTCCAAGCGAAATTCACGGTAAATTTTTCATGACTGCTTAGCTCGACTTTGTCCATCTATCACGCATAGCAGACGGTTTCTGTCAGGCGGTCGAACGGGGCGCGCGGTATTTTTAGCATATCGCGCTGATCGCGCGACCCGCTTTAAATCTCTTCACTCCATTAATGAGGTAGGTCAGTGCAAGAGTACCGATATACAGATGCGCTGGAGGCGAGGACAGGAGCCGAACGCGTCCACACGCTCTGCAGACCGCTTTTCTAAAAATCATTGAGCTAGTCGCCAGACAAGCGCCTCGCCGGACGACGAGCCTAATTACTGGTCAACATGGAATGGAGCCGACACATACATAAGAAAGATCCCATGAATTTGGATATGTATTGCATGTATTTGCGTACGCGACGACAATCGGTAACTGGGCATAGAAGGATGCCATAATTGCCGCGCGCACGCTCTTGAACCTGGGTTGCGAGCTGTCGATAACGAAGCGGCCTGTAGTATTGCAACCGCCGGCCACGTTTCCTTCGATTTGAACGAAAAACAATTCTTTACCTTGGAAATCATACGGAACGAAACCGGTAATTTTGGCACTCTGGCTCTGGTAATTCTCTGCGTTAGCCACGAGGCAGAAAGCGAAGATGATGAGGGCCACAAATTTTTTCATTCGACGTCCTAAATAAATCAAAAACAGAAATGGCCGACTTATATATCCAACTGCTTGCTCGACGGAAATCCCCAAATCAATCAGCCGGCACCTAGCCAAATAACTCATCGACGCAGAAAAATCAGGTTCCAAATTTTCTTGCGCATTACGACAGCGGTATGGCATCAATATCTTCGCCAGCTTGAGCCGGAGAAGTCAGGATTAATACGTTGTTTCTAGTGTTGATGCCCAGCAGAGGCCATCGGCATCTTGGGAATAGGCCAAGACTGAAAGCTTCTGACCTAACGCCCTGCCAGAGATTAGCAATCCCAGCTGCGCCCGTCCTGTGGAAGTGGAGGTATCGATATAGACCACACTGTATCGACAGGCCACCGTTAGTGGCTCGACAACTCGAAAATATGCGTGCCCATTTTCCACGCCAATAGTCGAGATTGTCTTTGTATTTTCTATCGTCGGCGCCGCATTCGCATCAGCAAGGACGCACAAAAAAAGCGCCGTTAGGTATTTTCTCATCTCGATCACAAAAAATGAGTCATTCGAAGTCTTTCCGCATGACCTATCTCATGCACAATCTTGATCTAAAATTCAATTTTACCTGAAGAAATACACCAGAAATCTATCCAATCACAACAACATCGTGACATCGAAAAATTAAGCCGCCATAAATAATAAAATAAAGAAAGATACCGACGCTCACTCAAATATAGATAGCGTTTCATCGGAGTGAGGCTGCTCCGTCGCGCGTCAGCACGAAAGGAAACGGTGATTCATAGCGCTTCGGCCCCGTCCATCCAACCTTCTATGTCGAGGTCGCACGGAAGAGCGCCAGTTGGGTTGCCACAGCTGGCGTCCAGGTCCATCATGCATGCGACGTCGGCGGCGCGACCGGCCGGCTGGCGTATGAACTGGCGCGGCATGTCGACCGAATCGAGAGCGTGACGTTGGTCAAGCCCGCGCCGGCGCTCGCGCAGTGGGGACGACGCTTGCTGCTGGACGGCGAATCGATCGACAGGGCTCCCGTTGTGCAGAGTCATGCAGGATGGCCGTCGCCGCGCCAGCCCGCATGTACGAAAGCGGTACGCCCGCCACGAAGAAAAACTTCAAGGATTACGAGCCCGGCTTCCTGCAGATCGATATCAAGTATCTGCCGCAGATGCCCAACCAGACTGCTAGGCGCCACCTGTTCGTCGCCATCGACCAAGCCACGCGCTGGGTCTTTATCTGTCAAGGCCACTGCTTGTCGCGTGCGCTCTCGCCCTGCCACATTAGCGCTGCGTCCTGGGCGTAGCTGCTCCGCTGCCGGAACCAGCCTGGGGCGGTTCATACACGAAGCGCCACCCGGCATAGCTCGTAGCGCCTTCAAAGACCTTGTCGCGTTCGGCGAAACCACTGCGCTTGATAGTTGGAATATCGGACAGGCTATAGACACCCATGATGCCGCCGTCTGGCGCTCGCACTACACCCCACTGTGGCGCTGCCGTCATGGGGTCGATGTACCGGCTCCGCAGGTAGCGCGTGGTCGCTAACTGGCGGGTGTCGAGCAGCAGCGCATCGAGTGTTTTCGGATAGTATTTGAGCGTGCCTGGCGCGCGCTCGTAATACAGGCCGATTGCGGTCCGGTACGCATTGCCGACGAAGAGCAGTTCGCGCTCCTTTGCTCGCTGTTGCGCGGTCGACCATACCATGCCGGTCTGCGCCAGCAGCACGCCCAGCGTTGCGACAAGAAATAGCAGCGCTAGGTAAGTAAAGCCGGAATCGCGTTTTTTCATGCTTACCAGTCGTGATAGGCGCTGCCGTCACTAGCCTTGCCTTTGGCGCCGCTGTGTACGTCGAAGATGGCGCCCTTCTTCGGGTCGGCCGGTGCCACCAGCACCCAGGTGCGATTGGAATCGGTGAGCGGATCGTTCGGAATTTTCCGGATATAGCGCCGTGTGACCAGCTCGTCGAGGGTCATCGGGTATTTGCCGGTGTCCGAGAAATGCTTGTCGAGCACGTCGCGAAGGCTGGCCAGGTTTTCGCGCAGCACCGCCTCCTTTGCCTTGTCGACGCTACCGATATAACGCGGTACCGCCAGCGCCAGCAGGGTCGCGATGATGCTCATCACGACCAACAGCTCGATCAAGGTAAAAGCGCGCTGGCGCATCCACGGACGTCCCATTACCAGTTCCTGAATGGGATGCCGTTCATGCCAGCGCCCTGTGTGAGCGAATGGACGTCGTAAACATCGGCGCCCTCCTTGGGAGCCTCGGCACTGGAGGCATAGCTGCGCTTGCCCCAAGTGAGCGCCGGCGCCACTGCGGCATCGGGAAACGTCGGATCGCGCGGCAGGCGGCGGAGGAAATAGCGCTTTGCGCCGGCCGGATCCTTGACATCGACGACGCCCTTGACGAGATCATCGAGCGAGCGGGGGTAGCCCGACTCACCGGGCTGCCGCGCGATTCTGCCGTCGTCGCTGGCCTGTTTGTAGGCGTCCAGCGCCCCACGAATCTGCATTAGCGCTTGGCGCAGTTCATGCTCCTTGGCGCGCTGCCTGGCCAGCTCCGCCATTGGCAAGACTGCGCTCGCGAGGATCGACACGATCACCACGGTCACAAGCAATTCGACGATGGTGAAGCCAGTTACGCGACCACGCCCGACATGGTATGTGATTGCCCTCATGCCTGCCCTAATTGCCGACATTGACCACGAAGGGCGCCGGCAACGCCGGCACCACTTGCTTGTCACCCATCGACACCGGGGCCGCCATCAGCAACGTGATACCGGCCGGCTTGGCCTCCAGCGCACGCACGTGCAGCACGACCACGTTGTCGTCCCCACGGGCGCCGTCGGTACCAGAGCGCACGACGCTGACAAAGGCCTTGCCGCCAGCCTGATCGACACTGCTCGAGATGCTCGTCTTGGCCTCACGCTGCTTGAAGAACGGTCCTTCCGTGATGTCGACGATCTGCATTGCGGCGCTGTCAAACCCGATCTGGACCGGGAGGCTGCGCACACCGCCATCGCTCTTCATGCGCAGCGCGACCTTGAACAGCTCGCCCACCTTGGCGCTGGCCGGTCCCTGCCACGACAGTCCAATCATGCTGGGCGCCACGTTGCCGTCGGCGTTGTCGACGGGCGACGCGTCCTCGCTGCCTTGAGTTGCGCGGGGCAGCTCGAGGGTCAGCGGTTTGGTGCGCAAGGCCGAGTCGGTGCCGGACCAGAACTCGCTATTGGCCGCATCCGGCCGGTTGATGTTGCGCACCAGACGCGGCGTGATCGACAGCACGATCTCGGTCTTTTCGTGGTCGTCCTTCTGGCTACCGAAAAGACGCCCCAGCAGCGGGACGTCGCCAATGCCGGGCACCCGGCTCGCGGTGCTGCGGTCTTCATCGCTGATCAGGCCCGCCAGCACCTGGGTTTCGCCATCCTTCAGGCGTAGCACCGTCGATGCTGAGCGCGAGCCGATCTGGTAGGCCAGCGAACCGAGCGGCGTGCGTACCTCGCGCACCAGCGAACTGACTTCGAGGCCGATCTTGATCGCTACTTCGTCCTGCAGGTAGACATTCGGCTCGACCTCAAGCTTGATGCCGACATCAAGGTATTGCATGTTTTCGGACGAGCCGCCGGTCGGCGAGGTATTCACGGTCACCACCGGCACTTTGTCGCCAATCATGATCTTGGCCTTCTCGCGATTGCGTGCGCGAATGCTCGGGTTGGCAAGGATCTTGGCGTCGCCCAGTTCACGCCGCAAATTGACGGTAGCGCTTGGCAAGGTCACACCGATGCGATCGGCGTTCAGGCCGCGCAGACTGGCCAGCGCCACTTGGCCCGGCGGCACCAACGGCGTAAAGCTCAGCTGGCTCGGCACCTGGACGCCCAGTTCGGTCAGCCGTGAGCGCTTCACTTCGAGCACTTCCACCTCTAGCATTACTTCCGGTTCGTACAGGTCATGCATGGCGATCAGCTTTTCAGCCAGGCGGATCGCTTCCGGCGTGTCGCGCATCACCAGCAGGTTGAGCTTTTCGTCGATGAATATATCCTTGGCCTTGAGCAGGCCCTTGAGCATCACTTGGGTCTGTTTGACGTCGGCGTTAGCCAAATAGAAACCTTTCACTACCAGTTCCTGGTATTCCTTGAGCTTGTCCTGCGTGCTTGGATACAGAATAACAGTGCTGGGGTTAAGGACCTTTTTTTCGAGATGATTGGTCTGCAAGACCAGCTCGATGGCGTCGGCGAGCGACGCTTGGCGCAGGAAGATGGACGTGCGTAGGTCAGGCCGGACGTCCTTGTCGATGATGAAGTTGATACCCGCTGCGCGTGCCAGTGCCTCCAGTACCATTTTAAGATTGGCGTCGCGGAATTCCAGACTGATCGGCTTTTTTTGGCTGACGCTCAGTAACGGTTCGCTGACCCGCGCACGGATCGCTTCATCGTCCATGGCGCGTTTTAAGGCCAGCGCCTTGGCATTGGTCGGGTTTTCGGACAGCACGGCGCGCAGCAAAGCCTGAGCTTGCTCGACGTCGCCCTTCTTGACCGCCACACCAGCCTGCTCGACGATGGGCGCGTAACGGCGCTCGCGCGCCAGCGCTTCGATCTCCTCAGCCGCGCGACCGTTGCCGGGCATGATGGCCAGCACGCGCTGGTACAGGAGCTCGGCTGGCTCGAGCTTGCCGGCGGTGCGAGCGCTGTCGGCTTCCGCCAGCAGGCGGTTGACCTGCTCGGCGCGCCGATTCAGAAGGTCGGCGCGGAACACGACATTGTCGGGTTCTTCCTTGCTGGCCTGTTCCAGGTTGCGCAGTCCTTCTTCAACCTTACCTTCGGCAAGCAGGCCAAGGCCGGCGCGGTGATAGCGCTCGCCGGCGCAGCCGGCCAGCAGCAGCGCCAGCAATATGCAACTTGAACCCCACGAACGCCATGTCATGTCTGTACTCACTTGAATTGCTCATCCTTGCCAACTGGCAGAAATTGTTTGGTGGCCAGCGGCAGGTACGTGATCACCAGCTTGCCGTCTTCGAGGCCCTCGAAACGGTAATTGGTATCGAAAGTATCGCCCTTGCTAAGCGCGAACGACTGATCGCCTCGGGCGAGGTAGACGATCCAGTGGCCCGGCTCATCCTCGAGCTTGCCGGCGAAAGCGAAGGGCAGCGGCGGCGCGGTCGGCGCCGGAGCCGGCGCCTCCTCCGGGGGCGGCGCGACGGGATCAGGCGACTGCGCCTGTACGTTGGCCCAGCTCTTGACGATAAAAGGATTGAGCTCGCCAACGAAGACACCGGGCCGTTCGATGGTTTTTATCGCCGCGGCGCTGACTGCAGGCGGTACGGTCGGCGGTGCGACCGCCGGTTCGGCGCGTTGCGGGCGCACGGCATCCGACGGCGCGACCACAACGGGATTTTCGCTGGCGTGCGACATCCATGCTGCCCCGGCGACGCACACAGCCAGTGCGCCATATAGCGCAACGCGTCGTTGCAGGGCCGTCACTGCGCGCCCAGGTACAGCGTAAACCGGAGCTCCGCATTAACGACGGGTGCGTCGGCGCCGGCGCGGCTCAGGGAAATGGCGTCGAGCGACAGAGTCGGCAGCTCCTCCAGCACTTGCGCAATGAAGGTGCGCAGGGATACGTAGTCGCCCTTGATCGGCAGCGCGATTTCGTAACGCGCCAAGTGCGCGTCGGGGCCGCTTTCCAGCAGCCGGTAATTGCCCTGTTCGAGCAACAGATTCTGGCGTTCGGCCGCTGCGTAGAGCTTGGCGACCAAGTCGGACGTACTGTCCTGCCCGGGGAAGCGACGGTAAAAGGCGGCCAACTGGGCGCTCGGGCTCAGGGCCTTGGCGTCGAAGGTGGGACGTTGCGGGTGCGAGTGCAAGTCGGCGATGGCTACCGCCAGCGCGTGGGTGCGCTCCCGGGTCGGCACGAGTGCAAAACGCCAGGCCGCGGCACTAAGAACCAACAACAACAGGCCGGCAGCGAAAGGCCAACCGCTGGCCGCAGTGAAGCGGCCAGCGCGCCAGATGAGGCGTGTAATGAACGAACGAACCATGATGATAAGAACTTTACTTTACTCTCGGTACAAATCTGACAACCATTTAAGTCTCATCGCGCTTCTTACGTATGGCTCTCTCTGAAATTGCGCCAAACCGACGGTCGAGCGCAGAAGATCCCGTGCTGTTGCCGAGGTAGCGCCTCCCGCTAGTCGTCTGCAAAATGCCTCCCACAAATGCTAAAAGTCCGCCAGCCGTCGCCCTGACACACTAGCCCCACCTTTAGGTAACAAAGGAGCATATTGATAAACCCTGCACGAAATCGGCAAGAAGAACCCCGAGACATACTTGCAGGTACGCAAGCATTTCCCGCCTTCGCCAAGAAAACGGATTCTTCGATAATTTGATCCGCAGCGCTTAATCTCGATCGCACTGGAAAAAACCATCTCCAGCACCTCCGCGACTGCATTCGTCTCCTCCGAAACTTGTTTGTCGGACCAGTCAAAAACCTCCGTCATGTCATCGATACCCACTTGCATCCCATCGGACGAAATGGCCAAGTCAATGCGAACTGCGCCGTCCCTCCTCATCGAGTACTCGACGTAGTTCGGAAAGTTTCTACTCTCATTCAGTGCAACACAAGGGGTGTCCGCAATCCCTCGAACACCGAGCTTATTGAGCACGGAGTTGACAAGCTGCAGTTTTTTTAAAACCTCGACCTCGTATTCCATTGTTTCTACCTCGATTCCAATTTGCGGAGCGACTGCTTGACGGCTAGCGAACCATTTGCAAAAGAATCGGGAACAAAGGAGCCCCAGACGCCAAAGTGGAAACGTGCGTGATTTAAGTTATCGCCGGTAAACAGGCCTACTCGCAAATACATGCCACCACCATAGTCCGGCGTACCCGACCACCCCATTTTGAACCACTTCCCCGGTTGATTGAGCGAACCTTTAACGCCGCTCGCGGAGTGTCCCAAGAGATCAGAAGTAATGCCAAAACTCTCGCTTAAGAACAATCGGCGACCAATTTGGGTCTTCACCAAACTTATCGCAGGCCCAGCGCCAGCACCAGCGGCAGCAGAGACGGCGGCCTTCCCCTCGAACTCGCCTTGCATCTGCCCGGCCTTCTGCCATTCACCACTGCGCGCGGCCTTGAAATAGCTTCGTGCCCAATCTTGCATCGCGTGGCCACCGTCAACCAAACCGTCAATTGGATGGAAGTTACTCAGGCTATCAATTGGGCTTTTCACGAAACCCCATGCCGCTGAAGCCGCATTCGGAACATCCTCAGTCACAAGATTCCATGCACCCGTTCCAATACCTTGAAGCCGTCCCAAGCCATACGCCCCCACATCAGACATAGTCAATGTCGGGCTTACCCCACTGTTTGCAGAAACAATGTTTGGAGCAACCCATTTTTGCGCCACCGGGGCAGAGGTGCCGTTGCCGGCCGATCCAGGGCCCATCCAGTAGTACTGGCCGTTGGTCGAGCTTCCCCACGAAAAGTTGAACGTGAAATTCGAGCCGGTCTGGCCGTCAGAACTCGTCGGCCACCAGTTGTCCGTGGTGTAATAAGACACCGGCGTCTGCGGTACGCCATTCGTGCTGATGTCTGCGTAGCCGCTCGGGTCGACGTAGGCCAGCGGGTTATTCCGGGTATAAGTGTATCGGTTGTACGACTGCATGTCTTCCGGATGCGGCACGCCCGGATCGGCCGTCGTGAAGCGCCCCAGGGCTGGGTCATAGACGCGGCCATTCATATGGATCAGGCCAAGGTCGTCCAGATGCTGGTGCTCTTCGTAACCCCGCTCGGAGTTGGTGCCCTTGAGCAGGTTGTTCGGATCGAGCGCGCCCGCAGGAGTGCGGCGTTTGCCGAACGGTTCGTAGGCCATGCGCTCGACCACACTGCCGGCTTGATTCGTCAGCGCCGTGACCGAACCAAGGTAGTCCTCGTGAACATAGGTGACGACAGGACCGTTGGCATCCTGCTTGACCAACGCGACGAGCCCGTCGCCAGCCGTAACGTAAAACTTGTTGACCACCGACTGATCGGCCTTGATTTCCTTCTCGTACGCGAGACCTCCGGCGTTATCCGGATGGACGAAGATGGTCGTGCCGGACGGCCTCACCAGTTTGGTACGTTGGTGTTCCGGGCCATAGCTGAACGTCAGGCTGGTGCCTGGTGCGGCGATCGTTGCCGGCATGTCGAAACTGGTGTAGCTGGTCGTGCGGCCACGTGAGGCGACCACGTTGTTGGCTGCGTCGTACTCCGTTTCGCTGGTCAGGTTGCCGTTGCCATCGTAGTTGTAATAACGCGTGCCACCGCCGGCAAGTGCGATATTGTCAATGGCATGCGGCCGTGCGTTGAGCGAACCAGGGGTGTAGGTCCCCTGGTCCGAACGGAAGGTGATGTTGCCGATGCTGTCGTAGTTATAGGTTTGCGTGACAATGCCGGCCCCGCTCGCATTGACGGTCGACGAGATCAAGCGGCGCAGCGGGTCGTACAGGAAACCCTCGCTCAAGTTCTGGTTCGCATCGCTGCGGTTGAGCAGGCTCCCCGCGTCATCGTAATTGAACGTCAGGTTCTGTACGCTATTTCCTGGACCGGCATAGATATTCTTCAAGCGCCCGTTGTTCGGGTCGAACACTTGCTGGGTGACGATATTGTTGCCATAGGTCTGCTGCAGGATATTCCATTCGGCGTCGAGCGCATCGGCACGCCAGTACAAGGCATTCGTCACCTTATTGCGCACCTCCTTCAGGTCGCCGAGCGCGGTGTACACATACTTGACCGCAAAACCGGTCGGGTAGGTCTGCGTAGCCAGGCGGCCGGTACTGTCATAGCTCAGCGAGGCGGTGTAGGTGGTGTCAATCTTGGTGGAAACCGCACTGAGGCGACCAAACGCGTCGTAACTGTTGGTGCTGGCATAGCCGTTGTTTGCCGTCGAGCCGCATAACTTACCGACGCCTTTGTCGCAGCTGTCGTACGTCCAGGTGCTGATCAAATCGTTTTCGCTGCGGCCGGTTACGCGGCCGAGCTTGTCGTAGCTGACCGTCGTCACCTGGTTCTTGGCGTCCGTCTGCGAGACAGGTTCACCGAGGACGTCGCTGGCATACGTCGAGCTGCCAAGATCGGGATCGACCATCTGTAACTTGTGGCCGACGCTGTTGTAGGCGATGCTGACGACGTTGCCCTTGGCGTCGGTCGTGCTGCTCAGATTACCAAAGGGATCGTACGTGTAGCTCAGAGTGCCTTGTGCCGGATCTTGCACCTTGGTCACGCGCCCGTTGACGTCCCTGGTGACGGTACGGTTCTGCTGCAGCGCATTGGTCGTCGTCGTGATTCGACCGTTATAGGCGAAGGTCGTCGGCTTCCCATCCGGTTGCACGACAGCTGTGACGCGGTGCAGGATGTCGTAGTAGAAGGTCGTTACAGCTGGCGTCTGGGTAGTGAAATACGGGCGCGTGCGCGTGTACACATTGCCGTCGCTGTCGTAGCTGGTGGTGGTGCGCACCATCGGGTCGTTGCAGTTGAAACCAGGCGTATCGGTTTCCACCTCGCGATCAAAGGCGTCGTAAAACACAGTGAACCACGCCCCATTGACGGAACCGTCCTTCGCGAGCGGTGTCGTCACGACGGCGTATTTCGCTTCGGCCGGGCAGTCGGCGGTACCGCCATTGATGCCATAGCAATACAGGTAATCCCATTTGGTCTGGGTTCCGTCAGCGCGCGTTTCGTTAATCTTGCGGCCGAAGTTATCGTAGCTCCAGGTCGTGGATAGTTGGTTCGGACCGGTCAGCTTGGTCAGGGTACCAAAGCGGGCATCGAACGCAACTGTCGTGCTTTGATTCAATGCGTTGCTACTGGTATCGACAAACCGTCCTCGCGTATCGTAGGCCGTGCTACTGGAGCGGGAGGCAATGGCGGCAGTGCCAGTCGCCGGCGAGGAGACGGTGACCTTGGTACGGTTGCCATAGGAATCGTAGTTAGCAATCGGATATTCAATATCGATGCGTAGCTGCGCGTTATCCGGCTCGACAATTTCCTTGGTCAGCAGGCCGGTGTCCGCGTCGTATTCATAGGAGGTGGTGCGCGTAATCGATTTTGGCGGTGCCGGTAGTGGTGACACCGGCGCCGGCCAGGCAGTCTGGTCGGCCGACACGGTCACGGTCACCGATGGTGTTTGCGCCCCAAACCAGGTCACGCCTTCCTGAAGCATCTGCCATTGGAAGGTGTAACTGCCCGCGGCACTCGGTGCCTTGACGACAAACGTAAAGGTGCGCTGCTGGCCCGATGCGATCTGCGCTGCAGGGTCGAGATATGCGCGGCCGATACCCCAGGTGGTGTTGTCCGTGGGATTCTGTGAGCCGAGACGAAATTGCGACGCTTCCGACCAGGTACTGGTACCGTTGTTAAGCATGGTGACCGACACCGTGTACGATCGTCCCGCGCTCATCTTCGACGGCACGCTTTGCGAGACAAAGCTTGCGTTGCTTTGGGCCTGAGCCTGCATCGACACGCAGGCCAGCGCCAGCGCAACGGAACACCATAGCCAGAACATGGCGCACATGGCGGCGAGCCACCGCGCCGCGAGTGCCACGCCGCCGGCCGCCTGATCCACGATCGCGAACCGATTACCCAATTGCTTCATGTGATCCTCTTCGTATTCTTATTTGCTGTGTCACGTGGCATCTCAAGGGGTTGCCTTGGTGACGGTCGATCGTTTCAGGCGGCCAATGAACCAATTGCTCGTGTCGTTGAGATATTCGTTGACTGTCGTGGTAGTGAAGGCTGTCGCGGTATTGGAGGTGCTGTTAACCGTGGTCGTGACCTTGGTCGGGTTGCCGAAATTGTCGTAAACGGTTACCGTGGTGCCCTTGTTAAGCATGGTGTCGTTCAGATCGTAGCTATCCACCTGTTCTTCCTCTATATACGGGAAATAGCTGTGGCCGGGTGCATACGTGCAGGAAACCCCACTCGGCTCCTTGCATTTGACCAAATAGACGACGGACGAGTGGCCACCGACGGACGAGTGGCCTTGATCGTATGTGGTGTCGACACGCAGCGGCATGTTGTTAAATGGAAAACTTCTGTGGATGGTGACGGTCGTGATACCGCTCTCCACCTGGGTCGTAGAAATCTTCCCAAAGCCGAGCAAGCCGCGGCCGGCACTGTCAGAGGTCAGCGTCTCATATTTGTATTTGGTGGTTGCATTGCCGCCGATTCCGTTAGGCGACACCAGCGATGACACCACGTATTGCGGTGCGGTAACGGCAACGTTCGGGTAATAGATACTGTCGTAGCTGATACGGTCAAGCGAATACACGCTGGTGTCGGCCGTCGTCGCGTAATTGACGACATACTTAGCGCCGAGGCCGGTGGTCACCCCAATGATGCGGTCACCTGGCGGACTGGACCCATGAACGTCGACAGAAACGCGCCCGCTATCGCTGAAGACGTTAATCAACTGCAAATTGCCCTGACCTTTGGGATCTGCCAGCATCCAGTTCTGGGCATCCCAGTAGCCACCCGAACGCAATTCCCATTGCTTGTAGTCGAAGGCGCTACCGGTGCTCAAGCGCACGTCGATGGTCGCCTGGTTTTGGTCGTTGTATACAGTCACCAGGTCCGCGCGACCGTCACCGTTGACGTCGCCAACAAACGTTTTCTGGGTCGCTGCGTACCGACCGGAATTGGTCGACCATCTTTGTATCTGGAACGCGCTGCCGGTATTGAGATGGACGTCGATGTTAGCCCCGACGGCAGGAATTCCTGCTTCGAACACGTTGATCAGGTCCGGGAGGCCGTCACCATTGACGTCACCGACGAACCACTTCTGAGTGTCCGAGAAACCGCCCGCGCGGGTCTCCCAGGTCGAATAAGTAAAGCCGCTGTCCGTGCTCAGGTACACGTCGATGGTGGCGCTGCCGGCGTCATTGCGCACGGCAAACAGGTCGGCACGACCGTCATTGTTGAGGTCGGCAACAAACCACTTTTGTGAAGCATCCCATGGCCCGGTGGATTGGAAAGGACCATTACGCTTACTGACGGCAAGCGTCATTCGTGAGGCCCCGGCACCGCTATTGAGGTTGAAGCGATACACGTCGATGGCAACTTTTCCGCTGCCATCGTTGAAAACATTAATGACGTCGTCGCGGCGGTCGCCGTCGGTGTCGCCGCCGAGGAATTTTCCGTTCTTCGCCAGGGTACTGCTGCTCCCGCCAGTATCGGCCGGATAGAAGTTGAACGCCGGATAATAGAAGTTGTTGAGTGTGTGGAAATCCCATTGGGAAAGGTAGAATTCGACGCCGATCTTGCCGTTGGCGTCGACGACCCTGACTACGTCGCTTGTGCCGTTGCCGTCGATGTCGAGTGCCAGCCAACTCAGCGCTGGGTACGAGGACAGTCCGCCGAAGTCGGCGCCATTAATGCCCCACGGCTCACTGACGTAGCCTGTGCCCGTGCTGCGCAGGACTGTGAACGCAAGGCCGGTGCCGTCGGCGTTCTGCGGCCCCATGCCGACCAGATCCGTCCCACCATAGACGTTGACGTTCATCGGCAAGAAGCTCATCTTGGCGAAGTCGCCGACATTGGTAGCCCAGCGTGCGATCGCAAAGCCGCTCGCCTGCGCCGCCCATTCGAATGTCGTGGCCGGCAGGCAGGTATTGGTGGCCGCTTCGCATTCGGTCACGCTCTGCAGTTCGGAGCGTGCCGTCTGCGGACTCTGCACATAGCCGATGCGGTAGTCGAGCACTTGCGTGGCGCCGGCATAGGTCCGCACATGCGACAGGCGCACCACATTGCGCACCGCTGCCGTGCCTTGGTAAGTCAAGTGCGGGTCAGGACGGCTCTCGTACTCGAAGCGCACCGAATTATCTGGTGCCTGGCCGGTGCTGCTGTTGCCGGTATAGTCGATGCGCGACGGGTAGAATTCGCCGTTGACGGTGTCGTTGACATAAGTGATGGTCTGGTAATTGCCCTTGATGTCCTGTATCCGGTTCATGCCCCAGGCGCGTGTCACCGACTGGCTCTGGGCGCCGGTGACCTTAATATTCGAGTCCGCCGTATTGCCGTACTCTAGAATTTGGCCAGACTTCGTCCACACCTTGAAATAGCCGGGCGAAATCGCATCGCAGCTCCACATCATTGTGCCGATCGGCGTGCATGCGTTGGTCGAAGCGTACGAAACGATTTTCGAAAAATTCGATATTTCGGTGCGGTATTCGGTGCCGGTCGCGCCGTAGGCGCCGCTGACGGCAAACAGGCGCTGACCATCGAGGCAGAACCGGTCGTTGCCGTCGTAGTTAAGGCTGCCAAATACGCCGTCCTGCGCCCCGGTCCTGGGACAGCGGGTGATGACCGAGGTCGCGCTCAGGCCGGCACCGAAACCGACCAGGCCGTTGCCGTCGCGGCTGTTATACGTGATGGCGACCGTGGGCGCCAAGCCGGCCGTGCCAGGCGGCACCCGCATCGGCACGGAGAAGGTGGCGGCGCCCAGTTCGTTGACGCGAAGGTTCACCGGGCTCGACATCGACGCCGCCAATACGGCGCTGAAAGGAATGACAGCGGCAATCACGCAAAGCAGGGCGGCACCGATAGTGCGACGGAACATAGAAACTTCCTCTTGGGTTGAGACGCGCCAAGCCGGCGCGCCCATTCCTACCGCAACACGGCAGGGGCAAGCTGTTGGCTAAGTGGGGAATGACTGCGGTGTTTGGCAGACGACGACCGGCAAGTTGCGCCGCGCCCATAACCATGATTGAACTGCAATATTTCCTTGAAGCAGCAGTTCAAAATTATAGGATTATGTTATTTGTTCGTCAAGTCAGATTGGAATTATTTATTCCTTATTAGCAAGCCGGGAACAGGCGCGAGAAAAAGACCGGAGGACGCACGGATTCAGGGCGCGCCCGGCGCCGATTCCGACGGCGCGGGAACCAACAACCACCTCGCGTTGACCGTAAAGCGAACCGGACGTTGCGGTTCCTGCAGCTGCATCTGGTGGCTTTGCAGGTAAGCCCCCTTGAAAAATGGGCTCGCCCGCATGCGCTTGGCGTAGGCAAGCATGGCATCGAGGTTGCGCGCTTCCGCCTCGATCTTGAGTTCGCCTTTGTCGGCATCGGGTTCCAGGCCGAGCAAGGTCACGTGCTCGTCGACTGACGTTTCTACTTCAAGGAACAGACGGTCCCACGGAAGCGAGAGGCGGCCAACCGTCTGGTTGGCAGCTCCGAGTTCGGTATCGAACTGCTTCCAACCGTCGCGCGACGGAGGGGCGGCAACGCTGCGTTGACTCTGCAGTGCTTCCCAGCTGGCATTTCTTCTAGCTAGCTCCTCGCTCGCCGACTGATACGAGCGCCCGACCCACAGTGCCACGACCATGCCAGCGACCAGCAGCACGATGCCGAGCTTGCGCAGCGGGCCGGGCTGCGCCGCGAAGTCGAGCTGTAGCGGGCGCATCATGCTGACGATCCAAGCACCGCCTGCGTGGCGCCGGTGTGCATGTGGCGCGCCACCTTGGTGTCGAGGCCTTGCAGCACAATTTCGCGCTCGATGTGCGCGGACAGTTCATCACTGCTGCAACGCACTGTGCGGATGCTGTGCCAGGCGCCGTCGCGACGGCTGGCCAACACGCACTGCCCAGGTTCCACGCAGGCGAGCAGCGCATCGGCCCCGATGTCGCCGCGGGCGCCATTGATGATGCGCATGAAGCGCGGCCGCAGCGCCACCAGACGCAACCGGTGGATGCCACACAGCGCGCGCAGCGCCTCCAGCAGGCTAACGTCGAGTGCGCAGGCGACGCCGGCGCTGCCATGTTCGCCCATGTCGGCCAGTATCTGCCAGCCCGAGGCGATGTCACCATACAGCGCTTCGACGTGCACGCGCGCCAGTGCCGCCAGCTCGGCGCGGCCACTTACCGCATCGGACCACGGTACCAGTGCGTAGCGCACAAAGCGGTCAGACAGCTCGACTTCAAGCGCAGCGCGTGCGCCGCCCTCCTCTTCCAGCCAGTGCTGCAGCGTTGTCAGCGCGCCCTGCCACGGCGGCATGTCGACGACCGGTGCACAGGCGCGCACCTGTGCCGCGCCCGCGCTGCGCTGCCATCCGCGCGCGACGCTGCGAATGGTGACGTGCTCGGGATCAAGCGTGACGACCAGCCGCCTAGTCAACGAAAGTAACACGGTTGATTTCCTCTAAAGTCGTCCTACCGGCGGCGGCCAACGCGATGGCGGACTCGCGCAGGAAGCGTGTGCCGTTCGCGCGTGCCCGCTCCTTGATGGTGCGGATCGGGGCGCGCGAGACAATCAGCTCGCGCAATTCGTCGTTCAGAATCAATACCTCGCCGATGGCGTGACGTCCCTTGTAGCCACTGCCGCGGCAGTGCCCACAGCCGCGGCCGTGTCGAAACTCAATGGTCGCGGCCTGCGCGGCGTCGATGGCGCTGGCGGCCAGTACGTCGGGGGTGGGCACGTGCGGCACCGAACATTGTGGGCAGATCAGGCGCACCAGGCGCTGCGCCAGGATGCCGTTGAGCGCGGATACGAAGCTGTAAGTGTCCACCCCCATGTGCAGGAAGCGGCCGAGCACGTCAAATACATTATTTGCGTGCACACTGGTGAGCACGAGGTGGCCGGTCAGCGCCGACTGCACGGCAATCTGGGCGGTTTCCGGATCGCGGATTTCGCCGACCAGGATCTTGTCGGGATCGTGGCGCAGGATCGAGCGCAGGCCCCGCGCGAAGCTCAGCCCCTTCTTCTCGTTGACGGGGATTTGCAATACGCCTGGCAGCTGGTATTCGACCGGGTCTTCGATCGTGATGATCTTGTCCTGGCCGTTATTAATTTCCGACAGCGCTGCGTACATCGTGGTGGTCTTGCCGCTACCAGTTGGTCCGGTCACCAGTAGCATGCCGTAGGGCTTGGCCGCCAGTTGTCGGATCTCGCGCAACGAATCGGCGTCGAAGCCGAGCAGGTCCAGGCGCAAGCCCTGCAACTGGTCGGTCAGCGTGCGTTTGTCAAGCACGCGAATAACGACGTCCTCGCTGACCAGCGTCGGCATGACGGAGACGCGGTAGTCGATCTCGTGGCCCTTGACCGACAGCTTGAAACGCCCATCCTGCGGAATACGGCGCTCGGCGATATCGAGTTCGGCCATCACCTTGATGCGCGAGACCACCTGCTCCGCCATCGCCGCCCCCGGCACCGAAACGATGTGTGCGAGCACGCCATCGATGCGGTACTTGACCTGCAGGCCAGCGCCGTTGGTTTCGAGGTGAATATCGCTGGCGCCAACCTTGAGGGCGTCATAGATCGTCGAATTGACCAGTTTGATGACCGGGCTGCTGTCGCCGGCGATGGAAGCCAGCGAGAGGTCGTCAAGGCTTTTTGTCGACACCTGCTCGTTGCCTGTGTCGATGCTCGCGTCGATTGCGCGCAAGGTGTCTTCGTGACGGGCAAAAAACGCGGCCAGGTCGGCCTTATGGGCGATTTGCCAGCGGACCTGGCCGCACCGCGCTTCAATCCACGACTGCAGCCCGAGGTCGAACGGGTCGGCGACAACACACACGCGGCTGCCGGCATCGTCGGCGGGCAGGCAGTTGCGCTGAAATGCCTCGTGGAACGAAAGCACATCGAAAACAGGCGTGAGCTCATATAGCTGCGCCATGTCCGCCACCTGCAGCCCAAGCGTGACGCCAAGGCGACCGATGAAGTGAGCCGGCGCCAGGCCGAGCTGCTCTTCGAGTACATCAGTGATGGCGCCGCCAGTCGCGCCGGAGCGCGATCGCGCGCGGGCGATTTCCTCCGCTGGAATGGGGAGCCCGTCTTGGAGGGCCGGATCTGTCATGTTCACTGGATGGTATCGGCGAGTTCAAAAATAGGCAGGTACATCAGCACGACAATGACGCCGATGACCAGGCCGATCACAATCATGAGGAGCGGCTCGAACAGTTTGGCGAACCAGGTAACCCAGCGCGAGACCTCGTCGTCGTACAAGCGGGCAATGCGTTCCATCGCCTCCCCGAGGGCGCCTGAGCGCTCGCCCACCACTAGCAGGCGCACGCCCACCTCCGTGGCGAGCGCGTGGGCGGCGAACGCGTCCGACACGGTGCGGCCCTCGCGGATCGCGCGCGCCGCCAATCCCAGCCCATCGCGCAGCGCGGGCTGGCGTAGCAACTCGCCCACCATGTCGAGCGCCGCCACGAACGGAATGCCGCCGTTTATTAGCATCGCCAGGGTCCGTGTAAAGCGCGCCAGTTGATACAACCGCATCTTCTCGCCAATAACCGGCAGCGCCCAAAAGGAGCGCGCCAGCGCTGCGCGCACGCGCGTCAGCGTCCAAGCCAGCAGCACGGCGCCGGTACCTGCGACAGCCACGATGGTCCAGGTGTAACGGCCGACGACCTGCCCCCAACGCATCAGCACGCGGGACATCCACGGCAGGTCGCGACCGAGGTCTTCGTAGACCAGGCTGAAGCGCGGCACCACGTAGCCGAGCAGGAAGAACACTACCAGGGTACCGAGCACCATCAGCAGGGCCGGGTAGACCGAAGCGGCAACGACCTTATCGCGCACGGCATTGAGCTGCTGATGGTAGTCGAGGTAGCGGCGCAGCGCCACTGGCAGGTCACCGGTCTGCTCGGACGAGCGCACCGTGGCGATATACAGCGCCGGAAAGACAGCCGGCTGGGCCTCGAGCGCACGCGAAAAGGACATGCCTTCGTGCAGGTGGCGGGCGATGCTGTCGAGCACTTTCTTCGACTCGGCGTGGCGGCTCTTGCGCGCAAGGATGTCGATCGTTTCGACCAAGCTAAGGCCGGCCTCGATCAGAGCCAACAATTCCTGGCTGAACAGTGCGGCAGAAAAACGATGGCGGCGCCCGGGCTGCGGTAAGGTCAACTGGCGTCTAGTCGAGATGACCCGGTAGCCCATGCTTTCGGCCTGCCTTGCGGCCTCAGCAGCACTGACGGCGTTCAACTGCAGCGCCGTGATGCCATCAGAGGCGCGATACACTTTGGCCTGGAATTGCATGGTTGTCTATTGGGGAAGGCGCGCCGCCCCGTCAAGGACAACAATCAAAAAGTTCGCTACTCTGCTGATTCGATCAAAAATCAATGAAAACATACCAAATCAAACATCAAACACGTTCGGGGGGCGCCCGATAGCGTTCCTTGCTCATCATGTGAGGAGAGCAGGAGCGCCCACGCATACCAGATCGATCATCTAAGGCGAAACGGCGTGCACATGAAGGGTGTACCTCCGCCAGTGACCCCGCCTGTTGATTGACTAGCGATCTGTAAATCACCTGTATCAGTGAGGGCGACAACAAATGTAGGTCCCGAACCTTCAGCTAAGCCAAGGACCAAAGAAAGAGTCGCGGCATTCGCGCCGTCTCCAGCGACCGCTTGATAATTACTCGTGCTCCAGCCGGAAAATCCAGTTGTATTTGCATCCGGATTTGAAACTAGAGAATAAGAGCCCGATGGCGTCGATAACAGAACGAATGTGGGCGCAGGCGGCGGAATAACGATCGGCACATCCAGATCGTCATCGATGGGCAGCATAATCAGCTTCGGGGCCGGCGCCTTAATCAAAAAGTCCGGCTTCCCATCCCCGTTGACATCCCCACTTACGATGCTATAACTCGTCTTGACGAGCCCATCTTTTGCCGCTGCGGAACAGGTCCGCGCCGCGAACGACATTGAGAGAAGTACCGCCAGCGCACTTGCGGAAAAGGTGCGAAACACTCTAGCTCCCGGCTCCGTCCGGAGCATATATGCAACAGGAAACGTTCTATCAAGCATGCTTATGTCGCGACCAAAATAGCGTCAAGCCTAGTAAAAAACCGGGCGAAAATATCCTAGGGAAAGCAATCCGGACCTACTCGCTGGAGCTGACCATCGGGAGCGTTGAGGTGGCTCTGATTCACTTCTTTGACGACAGCTCTTCGTCAAGTGAAGAGAAAAATGCAATAGTAATCAATGTTTATCAAACATGCAAGGACTTGATTGCGAACATGGCCGATCTAGCCAACGTTTTCGATGAACTGGGCCGAAGCGATTGAACCAACGGTTGCCCCAATCGCAGCCGTTACAAGGATTTTTGTACAGTTGCTTCGATTGTTAATCCCCTCTTGGAGGCCGCGTCATTTTGAACCAGACGATCGAATACGTCCATAGCTGTCCAGTCCCGGTTGATCGCAAACGCGTTTGACGAATAATTCTGGCCGCTTCTGCTGCCATTCTTTGAGTGCGAGGATAAGTGTTTTACTGCCGATGGCGCGTTGTGGAATGTGGTGGTTGTACAGCTTTAAATAGTTCAGCAAAGTGGCCTGCAGGTCAGCCCCGCTTTCGAAACGGATTAGCTGTAGCAGTGAATCGACAACGTATCCAGCGCTTAGCTAGAGTAGACGCAGGTAAAGACTTCTGATCCCGTTACATTTCGATAGAATTCGGCACTACTTTCCAGCTATACTGGAATTCCGGTAGGACACGCCAATTTGCGAATGCCGAGTATGCAATGCCTACCCACTACCTCAGATCGAGCAGTTGGTCGGACGCGGCAAAAAAACACCGCGACAAAGCTATTCGAGCGCTGTCGCCAATTTTGCGTTTGTACGAGTAGATTGGCCTTCACTCAACTTCATCACTGGACCGCCTGCAAAGGTGAGCCTCACAAATGAATAAACTGTTTGCCGCACTATTCCTGGTGGTTATCTCGTTTTCGCCGCTGCCGGCGTACTGCTCGAGTGCCGTCACTGCTCATGTCAAGTCTTTCGGGACATACGGCAACGGGAATGTTTGGATCACTCTTGATTCAACGATCGATGAACCCGGGTGTTCCGGGCCATACTTGGAATTTCCTGCAAACGGGGCTGCCAACAAAGCTATACTCGCGTCCGCTGCACTTGCGCTTGCGACAGGCGCGTCAATCGTCGTTCAGACAGATGGCTGCTTCAACTCGGTCCCATCGTTCACCGGCGCCAGAGGCGCATACTTCGGAGTCAAAACCCCTTGACCGTCCTTATGCTCTTGAGCGGCGCTAATTAGTGGCCTGAAATAACGCGGAAAAGGTGTTTTGGCGCACGATAACTGTTACCTTAGAGCCCTTTGAAAGTCATGTCTCTATGAGACGATTCGGTGAGGGAGCCGGGAGAGGGCTTTGTTGGGCAAATCGAGCGAAGGGCGAGCTGACGCTATTTGTAGTTCGTTTTATAACACTGGGACCGTAACCGGAGTGCCCAGCCGAGTGAAGCGGTTCAGTACCGCAGCCCGCACTTGTAGTTCGGCGACCTGACGGTCGAAGTCACGTGCCATGACACGTTCACCCAGCAGCTTGAAGCAACGCATCTTGGTTTCGACAATGCTGCGCCGGTGGTAGCCGCTCCATTTCTTCCAGATTGCCCGTCCCACCCTTTTTGTCATCCGCAGGATGTCGTTACGTGCATCGGCACCGCAGCGGTTTGCCTTCCAGGGCTTGGCGTTCTTGCGGGTCGGGATGATGGCATGCGCAGCGCGCAATGCGATGGCTTCATGACAGTCCTTCGTATCGTAAGCGCCATCGCCGCTGACGCTGGCAATGCGCTCGTCAGCAGGAATCTGGCTGAGCAGCGCTGGCAGGACAGGGGCGTCGCCGATACTGTTGTCGGTGACTTCCATGGCCCGGATCTCGAGCGTGGACGCGTCGATCCCGAGATGCACCTTGCGCCATTGGCGGCGGCGATCCGCTCCGTGCTTCTTCCTCTTCCATTCGCCTTCGCCCAGCATCTTGATGCCCATGCTGTCCACCAACGGATGCAAAACCGTCGTGGTCGGCGCCGCACCGATGGCCACCTGCAGCGTCTTTTGCCGCCGGCTGACCGTACTGAAGTCCAGCACAGGCCAGTCGAGTCCAGCTAGTCGCAGCAGGCTTTGCGTCATCCCCATGGCCTGGCGTAGTGGTAAATTGAAGAGGCACTTGATGCTCAGGCAGAACTGGATCGCCTCGTCGCTGAACGTCTGGCTGCGTCCGCGCTTGCCGCTTGGTTGCCCATGCCAGTTCATCGTCGGGTCAAGCCAGATGAGTAGCGAACCGCGTGACTTCAACGCTTCGCTGTACTTCTTCCAATTGGTCGTGCGGTACTTCTGTCGAGCTGGTTTCATCCCGTTGAGGCTACCAGACCTACGCGTTCTACGCTGGCCGAGCCTGATTTACGCAACAAAGCCTTGCTCTACCAATCTTTCGAATAAATCTTTTGCCAGTGGAGGAGTTGACGGAGTCGCGTCACCACTTCCGAAGCTTGCCCCAGCACCTAAAAGCACGACAGCAACCACGACAACTCCCTTTCGAATAGACAATAAAAAAAGCCGCACGAGGCGGCTTTTTCTATCAAGCGATATTAGATAACCATCTAATATACAGCCCTGTTGACACATACAGCTGGCGCTGCAAGTCTTTGATTCTATTGGTCGGGGCGAGAGGATTCGAACCTCCGACCACGTGCACCCCATGCACGTACGCTACCAGGCTGCGCTACGCCCCGACTCGGGCCACAATTATAACAGAGGCAGCCAGGACGAGTAGGTTTTTTGTCACCAAGCATCTTGGCAACTACTTCCAGTCCCCGCGCAAGGCCAGCACCTGCTCGTACAGGCCTTCCGGCGTCACCTCCTGCGGCGGCACCGGTTGGCCGACGGCCAGCGCCAGGCGGGAGCGCAGGCCGCGCGAGAACGAGCGCTCGAACACGTTCGATGCATCGCGCGAGAACACGCTGCCCCACAGGCCGCGCAACGCCATCGGGATCACCGGGACCTTGCTGCGAGCGACGATCTTGGCGATGCCGCCCCGGAATTCGTTCATCTCGCCGGTGCGCGTCAGTTTCCCCTCCGGGAAGATGCACACGAGTTCGCCTTCGTGCAGGGCTTGCGCGACGTCGACGAACGCCTTTTCCATCAGCCACGGATTTTCGTGCGCCGGCGCGATCGGGATCGCTTTGCCGGTGCGGAAGATAAAGCCCAGCAGCGGCGTCTTGAAGATCCGGTGGTCCATCACGAAGCGGATCGGGCGCGGGCTGGCGGCCAGGATGACGATGGCGTCGACATAACTCACGTGATTGCAGACGAGGACCGCGGCGCCCTCTTCCGGGATGCGCTCGACGTCCACGGTCGAGACGCGGTGGATCGTGTGGATCAGCAGCCAGGCCAGGAAGCGCATCAGGAATTCCGGCACCAGCGAGAAGATGTAGATGGCGACGACGGCGTTCAGCAGCGCGGTCGTCAGGAACATCTCTGGGATCGTGAAGCCGCGCTTGATCAGGAAGACCGCCACGCCTGCCGATGCCACCATGAACAGCGCATTCAGGATGTTCATGCCGGCGATGGTGCGTGACACGTGCTGCGGGTCGCAGCGCGTCTGGATCAGCGCGAACAGCGGCACGATGAAGAAGCCGCCGAACACGCCCAGCAGCAGGATGTCGGCCAGGATGCGGACGGTGCCCGGCTGCGCCAGCACACCGGCGAAATCGACCGGGGTCGTGTTCGTGTAGCCGAGGCTCGCGAAATACAGGTCGATGCCGAACAGCGACAGGCCGATGGCGCCGAACGGCACGAGGCCGATCTCGACCTTGCGGCCCGACAGCTTTTCGCACAGCAGCGAGCCGGCGCCAATACCCAGCGAGAAGATCGTCAGCAGCAGCACGAAGACGCTGTGGTCGCCGTGCAGGTAATCCTTGGCGTACAGCGGAAATTGCGACAGGACGAGGGCGCCGTAGAACCAGAACCAGGAATTGCCCAGCATCGACAGGAACACGGTGCGGTTCTGTCTCGAGAACGCCAGGTTGCGGACGGATTCGGCGACGAAGTTCGCGCTGATCCTGAGGTTCGGCGCGGGAGCCGGCGAGGCCGGGATGCGCCAGCTCGTGACGAGGCCCAGCACGGCCACGGCCAGCGTCCCGAACGCGACCAGCTGTACACCGGCGGCGCCGTGGCCGGCCAGGATCGCGCCCATCACTTCGCCCAGCAGGATGCCGACGAACGTGCCCATTTCGATGACGCCGTTGCCGCCCACGAGTTCTTCGGCTTTCAGGTGCTGCGGCAGGTAGGCGTATTTCATCGGGCCGAACAGGGTCGAATGGACGCCCATGCCGGCGATGGCGGTGACGAGCAGCCACAGCGTGTGCGTCAGCCAGCCGGCGGCGGCTACGGCCATGATCGCGATCTCCAGCACCTTGACGATGCGCGCCAGCCGGCCCTTCTCGACCTTGTCCGCGATCTGGCCCGCGGTGGCCGAGAACACGACGTACGGCAGGATGAACAGGCCCGGAATCAGGTTGTTCAGCAGCGCGGGAGACACCGTCGTCCACGCCAGCGCGTCATAGGTCAGCACGACCAGCAGCGCCGTCTTGAACAGGTTGTCGTTGAAGGCGCCCAGGAACTGGGTCCAGAAGAACGGGCCGAAGCGGCGCTCGGTCAGCAGGGAAAACTGGCTGCGATGGGTCGGGTGGCTCATGCTCGTCGAAGCGGGAATGTGAACGAAGCGACAATCTACATCACAACCGGCACGTTGAACACAGGATGTTGCTGAGCGAGGATCAAGGGTCGTGGATTCCGCTACCCGAAGCGGCTGAACCGACTACTCCCGCATGCCACGTGAATGCGGCTGGAAAATAATGGAAACGGATTTCGAAAAAAATATGACAGCCAATTAAATTCAATTATGTTAATGGCGCCCAATCAGCATCGAAAAACCCGTAAAAAAATCGAAAATCGTGAATATCCGTGAGGATGTTTTCGAATTCGCGAACCTACAATGCGGAACGCAAAGGAGAACGAAACAGAAAACATTCGAATGGCCCGCGCTATTCCAGCGCGAATCAAAACAATATCCGAACGCCATTTCGAACAGCACCATCAGCCAGGCAATGCCGCGCGGTCCGATGTCGTACCGCGCACGACGACAGATTTCCGCTCGCCGGAAACGATCGCGCCTGTGGCCATACCGCGCAGGCCTGGTCGATGAATGCCTTTTCTTTCAATCCAACAGGAGACAACTTGATGAAATTTCTGTCCAAAGCACCGATGAAATCTTTTGCCGCCGCTGTCGTTGCGTTCATGGCCTTCGCCATCCCTGTCCAGGCTGACGAAATCGGCTGCATGAATACGTGTTCCGCCGCCGCAACCCAGGCTTCCAATTCCGCCAGGTCGTCGGCAACGCAGCAGGCAGCAACCAGCTGCGGTCAGAATGCCCACTCGCAGCAAGAATTTAACTCATGCATGAGCGCAGCCCAGCCGTACATCGACCAGGCGGCCCGGACCGCTTATGACTCGGCGTATTCCTCGTGCATGGGCCAGTGCCGCGCTTACACCTACTCTTACTGGTGATCTCCCGATAATGGACCAGCGCATGTCGATTGAGCGCTGGTGCCTGCCGGCATGACAAAGCGTTGGATACGCCATGCCGGCCAAGAAACACCGGTGAATCCCCGGATCGATATCCGGTAACGATCAGGCCACCCGCGTCCACGCCCGATACAGCGGCCCGATCCCGAGCACCACGGCCACCATGCGCACCACGTGAAATGCCGTCACGACGGGCACCCCCAGGTGCAGCACGCGCGCCGTCAACGCCATCTCCGCGATGCCGCCCGGCGACGTGGCCAGCACCATCGTCCCCGGATGCATGCCCGTGATGCCCGCCACGCAGAACGCGAACAGGCCGGCCAGCAGCAGGGTGACGAGCGTGCACGCGGCCACGCTGGCCAGGTAGCGCGGCGCCGTGTGCACGAACTGCGGCGTAAACCGCGTGCCGAGCGAGACGCCGATGAACAGCTGGCCCGTGCGGATCATCCATTCCGGCAGGCGCGAAAGCTGCACGCCGGCCGCCGTCAACATCAGGGCGACGACCAGCGGACCGATGACCCAGGCGTTCGGCACGCGCAGGCGCTTGAGCACGAGCGCGGCGCAGGACGTCACGGCGACCAGCACGACGAGGCCGGCGGTGTCGACCCGGCCCGCGAGCGGCACGAAGGCATCGAGGCCGGCGCCCCAACCGTGCCCGGCGAGCCAACGCACCACGAACGGAATGCTGCCCACGACCATCATGATGCGCAGGCTGTGCGCGGCCGCCACCCTGTCGACGGCGGCGCCGTGGCGCTCGGCCTGCACGGCCATCTCGGACGCGCCGCCGACGGCCATCGCGAAGAACGCCGTCGCTTCGTCGCAACCGGACAGCCGGCGCAGCAACGCGCCGGCGGCCAACCCGAGGCAGACGGCGAAGGCGACGGCGAGCGCGATCCAGCCCAGGTTACGCGCTAGCGCCGCCAGCACGGGGGCGCTGAAGTACAGGCCCAGCGCCGTGCCGATGGCCCACTGCCCCGCCTCGCGCGCCTGCACGGGGGCCGTGAGGCGCGCGCCCAGCATGCAGGCGATCGCCGTCGAGAACAGCGGGCCGATCATCCACGGCAGTGGCGTGTCGAGGACGATGCACAGCTGCGCGGCCAGGAATGCCAGCGCGAGCGCCGGCAGGAAGGTTTTTATCAAAACACCCAGAGCTTCTCGGCGGGCATCTCGAGCCAGTACTGGCCCGGGTCGATGCGGTACTTGGAATACGCCCGCACGTTCGCGTCGCCGTGCTTGAACAGGCATTCCCAGCGGTCGCCCAGGTACATGCACGTGGACAGCGGCAACTGGATGCCATTGTCCACGGGGGTGCGGCCGATGCGCACTTCTTCCACGCGGATCAGCGCGGTGCCGTCCGGGTCGGAGATGGTGCCGCGGGCCGTCGCGTTCAGCGCCATGCCCTCCACCTGCACGCGCGCCGCGCCGCCGTTGCGGGCCACCACGCGCGCCGGCAGGCGGTTGTTACTGCCCATGAACTCCGCGGTGAACAGCGTGTCCGGCGTTTCGTACATCGACTGCGGCGTGCCCTGCTGCTCGATCTTGCCGTTGTTGAGCAGGAGGATGCGGTCGGAAATCGCCATCGCCTCGGCCTGGTCGTGCGTGACCATCAGCGCGGAGAGGCCCAGGCGCACGATCAGCTCGCGCAGGAAGGCGCGGGCTTCCTCGCGCAGCTTGGCGTCCAGGTTCGACAGCGGTTCGTCGAGCAGGATCACGGGCGGGTTGTAGACCAGCGCGCGGGCGATCGCCACGCGCTGCTGCTGGCCGCCCGAGAGCTGGTGCGGGAAGCGTTCGCCCAGGTGGCCGAGGCCCAGTTGCGCAAGCACCTCGCGCACTTTCGGCTCGATGTCGCGCGCGGCCATCTTGCGCAGCTTGAGGCCGTAGGCGACGTTGTCGAACACGGTCTTGTGCGGCCACAGCGCATACGACTGGAACACGAGGCCCAGGTTGCGCGCCTCGGCCGGCAGTTCCAGCTTCCTGCTGCCGTCGAACACGCGGCGCTCGCCGATGTCGATCGTGCCCGACTTCGGGCTCTCCAGGCCCGCGACGGCACGCAGCAGCGTGGTCTTGCCGCTGCCCGAAGGGCCCAGCAGCGCCACGACTTCGCCGCGCTGCAGGTGCATCGACACGCCTTTCAGGATCGGATTGGCGGTAGCGCCATGGCCGTAATCGAGGTGCAGGTCGTTGACGGTCAAAACGTTCATGATGTTTGTCTCGCTTTGGTTTAGTTATGCAGCTTGACGCCGAAGCGCAGCGCGATGCCGAGGCCGATGGCCACGAGCGTGATGTTGATGAACGAGAGCGCGGCCACGAGGTCCGTCGAGCCGCCGGCCCACAGCGACACGAGCATCGCGCCGATCACCTCGGTGCCGGGCGACAGCAGGTACACACCCGTCGAGTATTCGCGTTCGAAGATCAGGAACACCATCAGCCAGGCGCCCAGCATGCCGAACTTGATCAGCGGGAGCGTGACGTCGCGGGTGACCCTGCCGCGGCTTGCGCCCACGGCACGTGCCGCCTCTTCCAGTTCCGGGCCCACCTGCAGCAGCGAGGTCGAGACGAGGCGCATGCCGTACGCCAGCCACACGACGGAGTACGCGAGCCACAGCGCGAAGATCGTCGAGCGCAGCTGGCGCAGTTGCGGAATGAAGTGCTCCGACAGCCAGGCCGCCACCGGGTTGTTCATGGCCTGCAGCAGGCCGTCCAGCCAGCTCGGCACGAACAGGAACACCCACAGGAACGACAGGCCGGCCAGCAGGCCCGGCACGGCGCGCGGCACGAGCACGCTGTAGTCCAACAGGCGCGTGATGCCGTCGGCCTTGCGGTGCATGGCCAGGGCGATCGCGGTGTAGCAGGCAACGGCCAGCGCGCCGCCGATCACGCCGATCAGCACGGTGTTGACGATGCCGCGCACGAGCGACGGCTGCTCGAAGATGTCGCGGAAGTGCTGCAGGGTGAGCACGTCGGCGAGCTTCACGCCCTCGCCCCAGTACTGGACGAACGAGCGCAGCACGATGCCGGAGATCGGCAGCACGATGGTGACGAGGATCCAGGCGCCCAGCACGGCAAGGGCCATCCATTTCCACTTGCCCAGCGCGAGCGGCTTCTGGCGCGCGCCCTTGCCCTTGATCGACACGTATTTGTTGGCCGACTTCAGCAGCCAGCGCTGCAGCATCACGAGCGGCAGCGTCACCGCGACGAGGCAGACGGCGACGGCGGCCATCAGGTGGTACGACGGCGTGCCCAGCTTATTGGTCAGCTTGTACAGGTAGGTCGCCAGCACGAGGTGGCCTTCCGGGTCGCCCAGCACGAGCACGAGGCCGAACACCTCGAAGCCGAGGAAGAACACCAGCACGCCGGCATACGCCAGGGCCGGCATGATCATCGGCAGCGACACGTTGAACATCACCTGCCACGGCGAGGCGCCCGAGACGCGCGCCGCTTCCTCCACGTCGGAGCCGAGGCTCTTCAGTGCGGACGAGGCGTACAGGTACACGTGCGGCACGTGCGTGAGGCCGGCGATGACGACGATGCTCGTGAACGAATACACGTTCCACGGAATGAAGCCCAGCAGGTCGTGCGCCCACGTCGAGTAGAAGCCCACGGGGCCCATCGAGACGACATAGCCGAAGCCCATCACCATCGGCGACACGAAGATCGGTACGAGCAGCAGCGGCGCGATCCAGCCGCGGCCCGGCAGGTCGGTACGCACCATCAGGAACGCGAGCATGCCGCCCAGCGGGACGGCGATGGCGGCCAGGCCGGCGGCCAGCAGCATGCCGTTCTTGAACGCGAGCCAGAAGTCGGCGTCGTCGAAGATGAAACGGAATGCGTCCAGTCCGAGCGCCTTGTCCGGCATGAAGAACGGCGCCGTCAGGAAGCTCTGGTAGAAGACGAGGAACAGCGGCACGAAGATGGCCACGCAGGTGAGCAGGACGACGATGGCACGCGTCCAGTTCACGCGCCGCGTGCGCACGGCGGGCAGGTCGCCGGCGCCGTTTGCGCCCTTGGTTTCCAATGGCATGGTTGAAGTAGACATGAAAGTATCCGATCGATGTGGAACCAGGACGGCGGGCGCGCGGCCCGCCGCGGCAGGCTTACTTCTTGCCGGCGGTGGCCTTCCACTCCTTCAGGAAGGCCATGCGGATGGCCGGATCCAGGTATTCCGCGACGGCCGGGCTGACGGGCAGCGGCTTGACGTTCTTTTCGCCGACCAACTTGATCAGGTCGCTCGACGTCGTCTCGCCCGTGACGTCGGCGCGGATCGCATACAGCTTGGCGCCGTTGGCGACGACGGTCTGGCCGCGCTGCGACAGCAGGTAGTCCGTCCACAGCTTGGCCGCGTTCGGGTGCTTGGCCTGCTTGTTGATGAAGTGGACGCGCGAGATGATCAGGGTGTAGTCCTTCGGCAGCACGACGCCCAGCGACGGATCGGTCTTGGCGCGCACCAGGGCGTAGGAGCCGAGCACGTTGTAGCCGATCAGGTTCTCGCCCGACGAGATGCGTTCCAGCATGGTGCCGGTCGACGACTGCACGCGCACCTTGGCCGCGCCGAATGCCTGTGCCAGCTGCTTGTACTGCGGGAAGTCCTTTTCGTCCTGGGTCATGAACATGAAGCCGACGCCGGATTTCTCGATGTCGTACGTGGTGACCTTGTCCTGGAACTTCGGCTGCTGGATGATGCGCACGAAGTCGGCGTGGGTCTGCGGGACTTCTTCCGGCTTCAGCAGGCGCTTGTTGTAGACGAAGGCCGCCGGCTCGAACGTGGTGCCGTAGGCCATGTCCTTGTACACGGCCCAGCCGGGGAGCTTTTGCGCCTCGACCGATTTATAGGTCAGCGCGTGGCCGCCCGCGACGAGCTTCATCTGCAGGTCCATCGCCGAGGACCACATCACGTCGGCCGTGTCGCCGCCGGCGGCATTCTCGGAGATGAAGCGGTTGTACACCTCGGTCGAGTTCATGTCGTTGTACTCGACGCTGATGCCGGGGTATAGCGCGTTGAAATCCTTGATCAGCGGCGCCGCAGCCTTGCTGTCGGTGGCGCCGTAGATCACCAGCTTGCCTTCCTTCTTCGCGGCATCGACCATCTGCTGGTAGTTGGCGGGATAGCCGGTCGGCACCTGTGCCAGGACGGGTGCGGTCAGCGCGAAGGCAGCGGCGGCGATCAGGGTAGTCTTGATGTTCATGTTTGTGTCTCCTAGGGTGTTGTCAGTGCTCGCGAACCAGGTTGAATTCCCTGGCCTGCCTGTTGTAATCGTCGATGGCCTGTTTTACCCACCGCGTCAGCGCGTCGCCCGTGAGCGAGAACGGGTACAGGCCGGCGGTGGCGCGCAAATGCGCGAATTCGGGTGTCTGTTGCACGCGGGCGAAGGCGTCGACCCAGCGGCGGTAGTCGGCATCGGACACGTCGGGCCCCATCCACAGGCCGCGAATCACGGGCCACACGACGTCGTAGCCCTGCTCGCGCGCCGTGGGCACCGCGGCCAGCACGCCGGGCAGGCGGTGCTCGGCCAGCACGGCCAGCACGCGCACCTTGCCGTGGTCGGCGTACAGCACCGCCTCCGACGCGTCGCCCGAAATCACCTGCACGAAGTTGGCGTTCATCGCCGTGAATGCTTCGCCGCCACCTTCCAGCGCGACGAAGCGCAGACGGCGCGGTTCGATGCCGGCGTGGCGCGCCAGCAGCGCAATCTTCATCCAGTCCTGGCTGCCGATCGTGCCCGACACGCCCACCAGCACCTGCTGCGGATCGCGCCGGATGGCCTCGAGCAGCTCGCGGAGGGTGTGCCAGGGCGAATCGGCGCGCACGGCGATCATGCCGTAGTCGACGCCGAGCGCCGCGACCCAGCGCACGTCGGCCGCATTCGCCTTGCCGAACTTGCCCTCGGCAAGGTTCAGCAGCGAACCGCCCGAGAACGCGACGAGGGTGTCGGGTTCGGCGCGCCGCTGCGACACGAGCGTGTGCCACGCGACGGCGCCGATCCCGCCCGGCAGGTAGGCCAGTTTCAACCGTCTGTCCGGCAAGGCTTTCTGGGCCAGCTTGCAGGTCAGGTCCATGGCGCCGCCGGGTTTCGACGGCACCACGCATTCGGCTCCGGTGGAGGCCGAGGTGGCCGCCGCGTACAGCGTGGCGGCGGACAGGATGTGGATGGCGCGCTTCATGATGTTGCGGCCGCGGGTCGGTCAGAACCGGTGCTGGATGCCGGCGGTGACGCCCGTCTGCGTCGACGCGAAGCCCGGATCGTCACGCGACAGGCCCACCAGCTGGCCGTGGTCGGCCTTGGCGTGCGCCGCCGACACGTACAGCCAGGTGCGCTTGGACAGCGAGTACATGGCGCGCGCCACA
>Ga0207705_10000327_pt1 | contig 43259 bp, 48 predicted proteins | sample KBSC13metaG_FD_184314 | JGI IMG/M metagenome (GOLD analysis project Ga0207705, IMG submission 184314) | Corn rhizosphere microbial communities from Kellogg Biological Station, Michigan, USA - KBS C1-3 metaG (SPAdes) (version 2) | ecosystem: Host-associated > Plants > Roots > Rhizosphere > Soil ... | reverse complement strand
GAATCTACTACTCTATAGTTCCGATATTGATGACGCCTTCAAACCGCTACGCTTCACCATGTTCACCCTTCCACTTGTCGACCGGTCACGGCTCGTATCCGGCCGTCCTGGCTGGGAGCGCCAGGACCGCGTCCTTACTACTCCACATGCAGTCATCGACCAAACCGTGCATCGGCTGGTCAGCCAGGCAGTGCGGTTAGATCTCGCCAGCTTCGCTTACTAATGATTCGTAGGCAGCACGCTGGTCGTCAGCGTGCATGATAAAACCACCGACGTTCAGCACATCGACGCCACCGTTTGCCAACACGCCGGCATTGATTGCATTGATGCCACCATCCCAGCCGATTTCGACATCGGGGTGATGTTCGCGGGCTTTGGCGACCTTATCTAGGCAGCCTAGATCGGCTTCACTACCGCCCTGGTGGCCAAGGTTACCGCTAAAGACCAGCACGTGGTCGAAAGAGTGCATAATCTGATAGGCCCATTCTATCGGCGTGTCATGCAGCACCGCCAAGCCCACTTCAATATCAGCTGCATGCAAGCGGGCTGCGAAGTCCATGTGGTGGACGTCGGCTTCATTATGAATAATCACCATGCGCGGCCGCTTGGCGATCAACAGGTCAATCACCTCCATCGGCTTCTGATACATCAAATGAATGTCGACCGTCCATTCGTGCGGCCACCAAACATGCGTAAGGTCGGGCGATGTCGTCGGCGCAAATACGCCGTCCATCAGATCTATGTGCACATGCGTCGCCAAGCCTTTGAGCGTTTTAACCTGCTCATTGTAGTCATACTCATCAAACGCCGTAATCGTCGGTGCAATAATAGCCATTAGCACTATTCTAGCACTTAATAACTCCCCAGCAGGCCTGGTTTGCTGTATTCTCGGGCGTAATTTGAACTAAGATTTTCTATTAAGCAGCACAAGCGTGTAGAGAACTCCTATTACACCGGCAGCCATACCGATCTCCCAGAATGTGTCACCTTGGGAAGTATGTTGACCGATATTACTCCAGGCGTTATAGATATCTGCCGCAAAGCAAACTAATAATAGAACTTGGAGCCATCTTGGAAGTGTTTTTTTGTTATTCATAGTAATGGGAGTCTACCGCAGTCGATTCACGCAGGTCAATTATAAACTCGTCCTCCGCCATGAGTTCCTGGAATTCCTGCGCAATATGCAGCCATTCCCGCGGTCCGTGCGTCAGACTCAGCGGCCGGTGTATCCCGGTAATGCTACGCTGCACTAGCGGCAACCCTTCACGGCCGGACTCAAAATCAATGCTCAGCGTCTTAACTAAATCGCCGGCCTCTTCAGTGTGAACTGTCGTTACATGGCTTACTACGAGACGCCCAGCCTGTTCCCGGGCAATGCGCAGACCAGTCTGAAGACGCTTTTCGTCCTCATCGCCTAACCTAGCGGCAGCAGTATCATAGACAGCCTTCATCATTTCATGCGCCGGAGTACCGGGCGTGCCACGCTTCATAAGTGTATTGTACGCCTCCTTAGCCGAGCTGGTCGAGTTGTTCGAGGCGGCGCTTAAAGCGGGGTGCGGCGGCAAATGGCGTCGTCAGAAATGTATTGACGATGGCGTAGGCGTCTTCGAAGTCAGTGTAGCGAGATGATAAGCACAACACATTGGAGTCGTCGTCATTGCGAGCAGAGCGGGCTTCGGCTAGGTTCCAACAGAGCGAGGCGCGGATGCCCTTGTGGCGGTTGGCAGCCATGCACATGCCCTGACCTGAACCACAAATCAGGATACCCTTGGCTTCGTGGTCCGCGTCGCCAAGCATGGCATGGACGACTTCACCGGCAAATTTCGGGAAGTCGTCATCTGGATCGCGCGAGACGTCACCGGCGTCGACCACTTCGTGACCAGCCAGCTTCAGCTTGTCAGCCAGTTGCTGCTTGAAATCATAGCCATTGTGGTCGGCACCGATGTAAATCTTCATATTAACTTTCGTGTTTGTGGGCGTGCCCCTTAGCGTGCAGCAGTCGGCCGGTATCAGCTACTACTTCAACCAGGCGGTTGCTATAGCCCCATTCGTTGTCGTACCAGGCGACGACCTTCAGCATGGTGCCGCCGACGACGGCAGTCAGTTTCAGGTCGACGGTTGCACTGTGGCTGTTGCCGATAAAGTCACCACTGACCAGCTCCTCTTCAGTTACATCGAGGATGCCCTGGTAATACGGCTCTTTGGCGGCTTTTTTGAAGGCTTCGTTGACTTCTTCGACGCTGACGGCGCGCTTGGTGATGATGACGAAGTCAGATAGTGACACAACCGGGGTTGGAACACGGACACTCAGACCACCGAAAATACCCTGGAGGGCTGGTAGTGCCTGGCCGGCAGCGATAGAGGCGCCAGTGGTGGTAGGCACGATGTTCTCAGCAGCGTTGCGAGCCTCGCGCAGGTCTTTGGCTGGTGCATCCTGGAGTTTCTGGGAAGCGGTATAGCTGTGCACGGTGGTCATCATAGCCTTGTCGATACCGAAGTTGGCTTCGATGACGGCGGCGACAGGCGTGATGCAGTTTGTGGTGCAAGACGCGTTGCTGATAATGTCTTCAGCGCCTTCCAATGCGTCTTCATTGACACCGAGTACGACGGTGGTTGCGCCTTCGCCCTTTGCAGGAGCGCTCAGGACGACTTTTTTGGCACCGGCGTCGATGTGGGCGCGAGCCTTGGCAGGATCGACGAAGAAACCGGTGGATTCGATGACGACATCGACTTTGAGCTCTTTCCACGGTAGGTTGGCGGGATCCATCTCAGCTAGTACTTTGATGTGCTTGCCGTCGACGATAATGCCGGTGTCGTCGTGGCCGACGTCGTAGTGATACGTACCATAATTGCTGTCGTGCTTCAGCAGGTGCGCCAACGTCTTGGTATCTGTTAAATCGTTAATTGCGACGATCTCGAGGTCACTGCGTTCAAAGGCGACCTTAAACGCGTTACGGCCGATGCGACCGAAACCATTGATGCCCACTCGTGTTTTCATGTGTGTATGATCCTTTTAGTTTTTAGAGCCTATACCAGCAATTCTACCCCATATATAGCGCTTATGCAACAGATGGTCATTGCTTAATGAATGAAACTCTGCAACGCAAGCTCTTCACTGAAATCAAACTGCTCTACAGGCCTGGAAACTTCCAAAAAGTGCTCTAGCATGGCGATCTGACCGACGTGGAGAAGTCCACGAAGCACATCAGCAGGCGGTAAAGCCACTACCTTTTCCAGCTCAGATGACTGCACACGCGGTATGAAGCCATTTGGTACAACCGTCCAATACAGACTAACCAGGGTATTGCCGCTGGGGCTCATGTCCTCATTTATGTAGTACATCTCCTCTGATCGTTTACGCAATCCGATCTCCTCACGAAGTTCGCGCACTGCCGTTTTCAGTGAACACCCCTCATCGGTTGGCTCCTGGCCACCGCCGATGAAATCCAGCTGCCCGGGGCGTTTATCGTCCCGCCGCGAACGTACTCCGACTAAAATCTCACCGATTGAATTGATCGGTAAAACCTTTGACGCCTGTTTAATCGGAGCGACTTCTGCCCTAGCTTCAAAACTCATAGTTTTGGTCTTTTCTCACCTTACTTCTGCATGCTAGCCTACGCCGACCTATTACCCTAGTCAAGGTTTTTTATCAGGTGTTCCTAAAGTACTCATTTGGCACCACATTGGGAACAAGTGTTGAAATGTTAATCACTGGTAATGGCGGCCAGCAAATCGTGGTCACGAATGTAGGTGAGGACTCGTTTGTGACGCTCATACTCGAATTGCTCGAGGGCCTCGTCGAGCGTCAGCCAGGCATATTCGCCGTGCTCTTCACTAAGCGTAACCTCTGCCTGATCAGTCGAGGCCAGGAAAAAGGTAAAGGTCACGCTAATACCCGTCTCTACCGGCTCTGTCATGGCGTATACGATGTGGCAGTCGCCGGCGGCAATCGTGATGCCGGCCTCTTCGGCAATTTCGCGTACGCAGGCTGCCTTGATGTCCTCACCGGCTTCGATGTTACCGCCCGGCAGATCCCATTGGAGCGGTCGGCGCCAGTCGTCAGCCGTTCGGCGCAGCGCCAGCAATTTGCCGTCGTGAAGTACTACAGCTTTGGCAACGGCGCGCGTCTCAGACATTATTTGCTCTGGTAGCGCTCAATGCACTCAGCGATAATCTGCTGAGCCGATTCGAGGCCTTCGAAGCCAAGGACTTTGGTGCTACCGGGTTTCTTGAGGTCTTTGTAGTGTGTGAAATGGTGTTCAACTTGCTTGAACCAGTTTTCGCCGAGGTCTTCCAGGCTGTTCAGCCAGTCGCCATCGTTGCGGTCGTCTGCGACGCGGACGATGATCTTGTCGTCGACTTCGCCGTCATCCTCGAACTTCATGACGCCGAGGATTTTGGCTTCCAGCCAGATGCCAGTGGGCAGCGGTTCGTCACAGACGATCAGCGTGTCAAGCTCGTCGCCGTCCTCATCAAGAGTTTGGGGGATGAAACCGTAATTGACCGGCTTGGCAAAGATAGTCGGCTCGACGCGGTCAAGCTTGAAGGCGGCGTGCTCGCGGTCCCATTCGACTTTGAGGCTGGAGCCTTCGGGGATTTCTACAACGGTATTGACGACGCCATTCTGGTAGTCGCCGGGGGACAAAACTTTGTTAAAGTCTGGCATGGTATCTCCTTAAATTCTGATTTTGTTACCTCCTATTGTACACTAGGACGGATGATTATTATCGGTCACCGCGGCGCCCGCGGCCTCGCTCCTGAGAACACTTTAGCCTCTATCCGAAAAGCCCTCGAACACAATGTCGATGAGATTGAGTTTGACGTCCGGGCCACCAAAGATGATGTGGCGGTGTTGATTCATGACGCCCATCTGACCGATGCAGCCGGCAATCACCTACCTGTCGAGCGTCACAGCTTCGCCGAGCTTAAGAAACACAAAACCGATCTGATTTCGCTGGTCGAGTTATTTGACGCCATCAAGCCCACCAAGCCGCTGTACATCGAGGTCAAACCCGGCACCAGTGTCGCCCCTGTTATCACTGCCGTCGACTACGCCCTGAAACACGGCTGGACCGCCCAGGACCTGCGTCTCGGGTCATACAGCCAATCGATCCTAAAAGAACTGCATGCCACTTTCCCTGACATCACCAAGATTGTCATCGAACGCTGGTCCGGTGTCCGTGCCAGCTACCGCGCCCGTCGACTCGGCACCAAGCGCATTGCTATGAACCAGCGCTGGCTGTGGTGGGGCTTCGTCGGCCCGGTTAGCCGCCGCGGCTGGCAACTCACCCCATACACCGTCAATTCGACCAAACAGGCCAAGGGCTGGATGCGCCTCGGCCTGTACGGAATTGTTACAGACTACCCCGACCGCTTTGAGGCTAACTAATAGCCATGATCGTGACGCTCGACCATATCCATGATGAAGCTGACAATATCCGGACATTCTTCTGGCGCCCCGAAAAACCGCTGCAGTACACGGCTGGGCAGTTCATCGAACTAACCGTCAAACACGATGACGCGGATGATCGCGGGGAGCGCCGCTGGTTTACATTATCCTCGTCACCGACCCAGGAACTGCTGACAGTTACTACCAAATTTGCCGCTGAAAACGGCAGCAGTTTCAAGCGCGCCCTGCGTGACATGCAGCCGGGTGACACCGCGATCATGAGCGATCCAATGGGTGATTTCGTACTACCGAAGCTGGCGCAGACCCCACTAGTATTTGTGGCAGGTGGTATAGGCATCACCCCTTTCCACAGTATGTTGCAATATCTGGCAGACAGCGGCGAATCGCGGCCGATCAAAATGCTGGTAGCGGTACGCAATGAGCAAGAAATCATTTTCCAGGACACTTTCGATAAGGCCAACCAGCACGTGACATTCGTCGTCAGTGAGCCGTCACCAGCTTGGGGCGGCGAGCGTGGCCGCATCACTGCCGAGATGATCATCGGGCTCGAACAGCCCACCGAAGATACGCTGGTATACGTGTCCGGTCCTGAAGAGCTGGTCGAATCGCTGCACGCCGACCTCGCCAAAGCCGGTCTCAAAAAGCACCAGCTGGTCGGCGACTTCTTCCCCAACTACAGCGCCGGAATATAAAACGCTCACGCTTGCAGTCGAGGCCTCATCGGTCATACTGGATGTATGGCTGAAATTATTCCTCAGATTACTTACGATGCACCCGAGCTCGTTTTCCATATCACCGGCGGCGATCCGGTTATGCGTGGGCTCGATCACCTCGATAAGATGACGTTCGTCTCAGTCACAGAGCAGCCAACTGGCACTGTCGTCAAAGCCGACATCGAAATGTTCAGCAAGCCCGGCGTATATACCGGCGGTCAAGAGCAAAAACTCATGGTCTGGCTGAACGGTATCGCCAATATGCTGCCACTTCTTCCGCAGCATGATGAAGCTATCTCGATTGGAAATATTTCCGAGTATGGTCCCGTTGCCCATATCTATCCCAGCCTGCAGCACTGGATCAACCAGGATGGGCTTCACCCCGCAATCATGAACACAGCCATGCGCAACATGGCCGCTGTCATGGGCGAGCGCTTCAAACTGCAAACGCCGGAGTCACATATTACTGTTACAGGCCACCTCTGGCCGGCTGAATTCGATCTCACGCGTTGGCGCGACCACGGCGAGCAATCTGCCGAAGGCCACGCGACAGTGCGCTGGAATACGCCATTTCTGCAAACACTAGGTAATTGCGCCTGCCTGGGCTCAGATGCCTCCAAACGGGACTTATTCGTCGATAATCGACCGGAATTGTACGCAATTGAGCCACATAATGTCGACTCGCTTCGCCAAACACTCAGCCTGCTTGTGGGCCTGGGCACAATAGCTACGAATATGCCAAAAGAGTTCGAGCCCGACGATTTCTGGGGCGGCATTGAGTGGCAGGAGCACGACGTGCCGCGCTTCTAGAGAGCGCGGGCCTGTGTCAGCAAACCGAGCGATCGGTAGAACAATAGAAATGCGATGAAGATGCCTGCGTATGCATCAAGGTGACCATGCACCCCGAAATAACTGAGTACACCGGCGCCGAAGACAATCAGGCCGCTGAGGGCACTGAAAAACAGACCGACGATTGGGGCCTTGGTTATGACGTCTCGCTTACGACTTTTTAGTGCAGCCGCGGCAGCGAAATTAATAACGACAGAGAGAAAACCAATGAACATCAGCAGCTGGCTCGGCGGATTACTGGGATTATCTAGTTTGTGGAAGGCCATCCCGCCGATGAATAGGGCTATAAACATCAGGATTAGGGCATCAATAGTCGCCGGCTTTTTCGCCGCCCGCTGATCGCGCGAACCGCTGGCTACAAATGATATTGCGATCACCAGGCTGTCGCTGAGGTTCTGGATGCCATCAGCCAGGATTGCCGCACTACCGGATGCAATGCCGGCAGTCAGTTCGACAATGGTCAGAGCCGTATTGATTGTAAAACTATAAATGTAAGCGCCACTTTGGGAGCGTGTTTGTTTTGCCATAAGCAGTATTGTAGCAGATCTAGGGGGTTCTTAATTCTGGACGGGGTGCAGGTGGCCTTCGAGATACTCGCGGATCTTGAGCGCTGCGGTCGCACCTTCACCGGTTGCGGTGGCAATCTGCATGGTAGCCCCGGAGCGGATGTCGCCGGCTGCGAAGACGCCTTTGATGCTGGTCATCATGTGTTGGTCAGTGATCACGAAACCAATCTCATCGAGCTTCACGGGTGTAGGCTTCAGGAACTGTGAGTTTGGCTCGAGGCCGACGAAGACGAAGACTCCATCGGTTTCGAACTCAACGGGTTGGCCGTCTTTGGTGGCTTTGACAGAAGTCACAAAGTTGTCCTTGCCAAGAATTTCATCCGTGGTGGTAGCAAGGTGAACGGTGATCTTGCCGTTCTTGACGTATTCGTCGAGCTCGTGCTGCAGCACATCAGAGGCTTTGATGGTCGAGCGCACTAGTAAGTCGATGTGGGTTGCAAAGCGGGTCAAAAAGATCGCTTCCTGGATGGCCGAATTGCCACCGCCGACGACGACCAGGCGCTTGTCACGGTAAAAGGCACCGTCACAGGTGGCACAGTAGTGGACACCGCGGCCGTAGAAATCCACTTCGCCTGGCGCGCCGATTTTTTTATAATCTGAACCGGTGGCAATCAGTACGGCTTTGGCCCACATGTCACCGCTAGTGGTTTCCAGCCGCTTGTACTCGCCCTCGTCTTCTATGCCCGTCACTTCGCCGAGCTCAATGACCGCACCGAAACGTTCAGCCTGCTCACGCAGACTATCTGCCAGTGTCAATCCTTCAACGCCTTGCGGGAAGCCGGGATAGTTATCAATTTTGTCAGTGACCGCGGCTAGACCGCCGACGACACCGCGTTCGAACAGCATTGTCTCAATATCTTCGCGAGTCGTATAAATAGCCGCTGACAAAGCTGCCGGACCAGCGCCGATAATAATCACGTCATGCTTATTGGAATCATTATCTGCCATGGTCTCAGTGTCGCCTTTCAGGTTAAGTGCTGCGAGCAGCTCGTCGTTCGACGGTTCTTCAAGTATTGTAGCATCGATCTTGATGACCGGGATGACGTTACGACCGTCATTCAGCGCATGCATTTCGGCCTTGCGCTCCGGTTCAGCGTCAATATCGTAGTAGGTGTAAGCCACGCCGTGCTGGTCCATCAGACCTTTGGCTCGATGACAATCGGCGCACCAGTCAGCGCCGTAGACGATGATGTCCGCCACTTAGGCAACCGCAGGGGCGAGTTTGGCAAGGTTGTACCCAACAATGACTTCTTTTGAGTCATCGGATTTGGTGACAACAGTAACAGGCACGGTCAGCGCACCGGACAACTGCAAGGCTTCAGCCTGGCGGTGCGGTTCCTGGTCAAGGTTCACTTCCTGGTAACTGTGGCCCTTGGCACCGAGGTACTTCTTGACCATCTGGCAGTAACCGCAGGTGTTAGTAGTGAAAATGGTGATGTCCTTGACCATAGAATCGTCCTTTTATTTTTTAATTTAATGCTACTGCTTAGTATATATAGCGCCCGGGTAATCCGCAATACGCTATATATTGTGCTTTTTAGTACAAAGCTACTTAATCGCGTGTAACGTAATGTCGAAGACCAGATCCGCATTATCGGGGATGCCGGAACCGGTTGGTGCGTGGGCACCGTAGGCCATAGCGGCCGGGATGAGCAGGCGTCGGGTACCACCGACTTTCATGCCTGGAACGCCGTCGGTCCAGCCCTTAATCACGCCGCTGAGTGGGAAGCTGATCTGTTCACCGAAGTCGAGCGAGCTCTGGAAAATCGTACCGGTAGCAGCAACTGCGCCGGTGTAATCAACGGTGACAGTTGCGCCGGGCTGGACCTCCTCGCCAGTGCCCGGCGTAACATCCTCGATCTGGAGCGAATCGATGTGCTCGACGGGGGTGAAATTTGCTAATTGAGTGCCCTGTAAAACATCGCTCATGATTAATCTTTCTTGGTTACGGTTACGTCGAAGACCAGGTCGGCATTCGGTGGGATCGAGGCTCCTGCCCCGCTGGCGCCATAGCCTTGGGCAGCTGGGATCAGAATCCGACGGCTACCACCAACTTTCATGCCGTCCATGCCCTTGGAGAAGCCGGGGATGACGCCGCCGTTGAGGTTGAACGGTACTGCGGTGCCGCCATGATCGGCCGAGGCATCGAAAATGACACCGGTGGCGGTAAGGGCGCCGACGTATGTTGCCTCGACTTTGTCAGTTGCACTGATCGTGTCACCGGTACCAACTTTGGTGTCGGTATACGAAAGTTCGGTGACTGGGCCGGTCAGCGGCGTGAAGCCGGCCAGCTTGGTACCCGTGAGCTGTTTGGTAGTTGGAGCCGGCGTGGTTTTGGCAGTACTGTCTTGTTTGTGGTTCTGGATCAAAATGATGATGACGGCAACCGCGGTGACCGATGACGTTACCAGAAATAAAATTGCACCGAATAGTGCGAATGCGCGCTCATGCATGCGTGCCATAACTGTTTCCCTCTCACATTGCTGTTGGCATGTAGTATAGCAGTTTTCAGCACGTCAGACCAGAGGTTAGCTGGCGGACATTTCGTAGTTTTGCAGTTTCTTTTTGGTGGCCTCGGAACCGTCCTGCAGCGCCAGTAATTGCGCATAAATGCCCTTGCTACGAGCTAGCTTAGCTGGTGAGCCGATCTCGTCAACTTTGCCGTTCCGGATAGTCACGATCTGGTCGACTGCTTGGATAGTACTTAGGCGATGGGCAATAATCAAAGTGGTACGGCCTTTCATGAGCCGTTCCAGAGCCTCCTGGACCATGCGCTCCGACTTGGAGTCGAGGCTACTGGTCGCTTCATCGAGGATCAGGATTGGCGCGTCCTTGAGCAAGGCGCGGGCAATCGCAATGCGCTGCTTTTGACCACCACTGAGCTTCAGACCTCGCTCACCAATCTCGCTGTCATACCCTTTGTCGAACTTGGAAATAAACTCGTCAGCGTTGGCGGCTTTGGCGGCGGCAATGATCTCTGCATCTGATGCCTTCGGACTGGCATAGGCAATGTTTTCACGGACTGTACCGCTAAAGAGTGCTGGCTCCTGGAACACTACAGCAATCTGTCGCCGCAAGCTGGCCTGACTGACATCACTGACCGACTGGTCATCTATGCTTATGCGCCCGCTCTGGATGTCATAAAGCCGCATTAACAGATTGGTAATAGTCGTTTTGCCTTCGCCGCTTTCACCGACCAGGGCGGTCTTGGTGTCAGGCGCAAGCGCAAACGTGACGCCTTTCAGGACTTCGGTGTCATCATAACCGAAGCGTACGTCTTCAAATGACACTGCTCCTTGTTTCACGCGGAGTTCACTCGCCTGCCGGGCATCAGCAATACTGGGCTGCACGTTCATGATCTCGAAGTAGTCGCGGCTGTCGGCGACGGCGCGCTGGAAGTTATCGACCATGAAGCTGATGGTGAAAATCGGGATGCGGATCTGGGCACTGAAGAGTATCAGCGTCACGACATTGCCGGGGCTGAGCTGCCCATGGGCCGCTTGGACAAAAATAAACAGATTGACGGCCAGGAAAATGATATTGAGCACTACCCTGCGCCGAAAATCGCTGAGGTGCCAGTGCTGTGACTGCGGCGTATTGATGGCTATCAGCTTGCGGTAATGTTTGTCGAATAGGCTGAGCTCGCGCTTTTCCTGGAGGTAGGTCTTGACCACTTTAACCTGGTTGATAACTTCGGCGAAACGACCGTTGGCGATATCGAGGTTGAGGTTTTTCTCGGCTTGCATCTTCTGCCATTTGGGACTGCTGCGCACCGTCAGCAAGACATAAATCGGATACAGCGATGTCAGCAACAGCCCGACCTGCCAGCTGTAATGATATGCTACTGCCAGCGTGAAGATGGTCGTAAACCACATCTGCAGGAAGTTATTGGTGATGAACTGGAAGAAGTTGGTCAGCTGTGAAATGGAGCGGTTGAGGCGGTTGATGATCTTGCCGGTCAGCTCGGTGTCGTAGAACTGCTGCGGCAGCGTCAACAGGTGCTCATAGTACGCGTGACTAAGGTGGAACTGCAGCCGGGCCTGCAGCCTATCGCCGATGTGTCCACCGATGTTACTCAGGAAATTGGTGAAGAAATCGAGCAAGAAAATGCCGATCGCCAGAACGATCAGGTAGTGCAGGTTAGCCTGCGTGCCGTGACGCAGTTCGTCGATCGCCCAGCCGGTAAACAGCGGTGTCAGTACGCCCATCAGCGCCAGCAGCACCGTCAGCAAACTGACGCCGGCATACATAGGCCACAGCTCACGGGTAAATCGAATAATGCGCCAGAGTTGTTTCATCTAGGGCTATTGTACCGTTTACTTCTTCCAAATGCCACGACTACGGTCATGATCTTTGGGAAAAGAACAGGTAGTACGGGATGAAGAGGAGCGAAGGGTGTCATATACTGACAGCAACCTGGTGAGGCTCAACTCAATTCATAATTGTTCTTCTCTACAAGCTTGGGGTGGCGGCGAAGCACGCGGGTCTCCGGGATTCCACGGGGGGGTGTGGTCTTCCGAAACCTGAGACGTGCTTCGCCGCCTGATCCAACCGGTAACACCAGTGGGGGACTGATGCATTGCTACGGTCGGACCGTTAGGGGTTGGGAAGGATGTTCCCGGAGTAATGGCGAGAGCCATTGAGCCCGGCGATAACGCCAGCTCCGATCAATGCTGCTCGTACCCTCAGACGGCGCAAAGAGAGACCTGCTCGGTCACCTTCCCTAGCTCAGTTGATAATGAACAATCTACACCTGTTCGGTGTGTTTACAGAAAACTCCGTAAAGCTAGACTATTTTACCCAAAATAAACATAAAAATCAAGTCCCTAGCGCGTCACAAAGATATCGTGCGGATGGCTTTCGTGCAGCGACGCCTGGGTGATCGGCCGGAACACGGCTTTGTCATAGAGCTCAGGTATGGTTCGACAGCCCGTGTAGAACATACCCTGTGTCAGACCGACCGTCAATTGACCAATCAGTTCGGCAACGCTGCCACTGCAGGGTACCAGGCCCTCAACGCCCTCCGGCACCAGCGTTCCAAAGTCATTTCCGGCATAGGACTTACCGTGGAACTCATCCTCAGCCGCCACCTGCCTCCCCCGCTCCATGGCGCCGATCGAACCCATGCCACGGTAGGCTTTGAAGCGGTAGGCCTGCGCACCATTGAGGATGCTCTGGAAGCGCGACGGGACTTCTGAGGCCTGCAAACTGATAATTTCACCGGGTGATTCTTCGGTCGCGGCAAACAGGCGCCCCATCATCACGGATGAGGCGCCGGCCGCCAGGGCTTTCGTGATATCGCCTGGATAATTAATGCCCCCATCGGCGATCACCGGCACCCCAGCCGGCTGGGCAACTTCGGCAACTTCCATGATGGCAGTCAACTGGGGCACGCCCATGCCAGAAACGATGCGAGTCGTACAGATAGCGCCCGGCCCCATGCCGACCCGAAGCGCGTCCGCACCGGCATTAATCAGCTCCATTGCTGCATCGGGGGTAGCGATGCTGCCCGCAACGACGTGAAGTTTCGGATACGTCTTTTTGGCGTACGCCAGCGTGTCCAATAGAAAATCTGTATAGCCGTGTGCAGTATCGATGACAATGGCATCAGTTCCAGCCTCAACCAATGCCGCCAGTCGTCGCTCATAGCCGTTACCAGTTCCAATCGCGGCCGCAGCAAAACTGTGATCGGCAGCTGCTTTTACCAGGCTTACTTCTTCCGCCTGGGCTTCAATTGTTAGGTTCCGGTGAATAACACCGACCCCGCCGAGCCGACCGAGCTCGATCGCCATTTCGTGCTCGGTAACGGTATCCATCGGTGATGACACGAACGGAATTGGCATGTATACGTCGCGTGCAAATTGCGTGGCCAGCTCTATATCATTACGCGTGAAAGTGCTTTTTCCGGGTTGGAGGAGAACGTCGTCGAAGGTAAGCGCTTCATTACCTAGTTTCATACCCTATTCTAGGCGTAAGCGTTACGGTTTGTCAAAAAGATGCTATGCCAGCCAGTTAACCACGGCTTCGATCATTGGTTTGCGGCTACCGCCAGAGAAGTTATGGTCGGCCTCGTCAATGGTCTGAGCGGTAATGTTTTCGTCCAGCGCCAGGTCATTGTAGTCGGCGTCACCAAGCACTTCGTCATCGGTCGGGATGAGCAGCAAATACGGCTGAACGCTGGCATAAGCCAGCAGGTCTTCGGCGGCATCGATCTGCTCGATCTCGTCGAACAGCGCAGTCGGGATATAACTGGTAGTGCCGTCGCGGCGCGGGATTTGCCAGAGATCACCCTGCTGCTTTGCACCTGGCTTACGCGTAAAGTAGTCGCGGGTCCGTTCGCCAATTTTGAGGGGCGGCGCCAGCATAACGACGCGCTGCAACTCCGGTGCCTGCGCCCGGGCTGCCACCACGCAACCCATGGAGTGCGCCACTAGCGATATGTCGGTAACCATTGATTGCTCGGCCAGCCAGGCCACGACTGCCAATAGCATCCGCTCCTGATCAGCAAATGTCGAAAGATTCATAGCCTGACCATTGACGCTGTAATAATCGAACATGACGTAGCCATAATCATCCGGCAGCTGCTTGACGATATCGCTGAACATGCCGCGGGAGGTTCGGTCAACGCCGAAGCCATGACTAAAGACGATCATGTGCGGCGCCAGTTCGTAGTCGGCATGCAAATCTAGCACCAGCTTACCGTCCATGGCTACACCCTTTCGGCGCCGAGCGCCTCGTGTGCCAAGCCGGCGGCAGTGTCAAGTAGTGTGGCGACTTCCCCATCGGTCAGCGTTCGTTCGTAGCTGGCGATAGTGAGGCGCAGGCTAATGTTTTTGTGACCTAGGTCGTCATCGGACTGGTAGATGCTGAGCGGTTCGAGATTGGCATAGGTTTGCGCCGGTCGGTTGTCCTCTATAGCCAGCCAGACTGCATCGTGCAATTGGGCGTATCCAACCTCGCCGGCGACTTTCAGCGTGATATCCTGGGTGACTTTCGGGAAGCGTGGCAGTGGCACATACTGCGGGCTATCGTCCTCATGATTGAGCACGGCATTCAGGCTGATTTCGAAGCCAGCACAGAATTCAGGCAGTTTCAGGGCTTTGCGGACGGAAGCCTTATATTCGCCAATGTAACCGATCGGCTGGCCGTTGACATGCACTTCCGCCGCTCGCCCAGCTTCATAGTAAGTCGCGGCCACATCTTGAGCATCAATGTGTAGTGGCTGGAAGGATACATTCTGACCGATGGTCTTTAAGGCAGCTAACAGATAGGTCCGGGCTGCGTAATAGGCAGCACCGGCCTGCTGCTTGGCGGCTTTGGGATCGGCGGCAAATACCAGCGACAGGCGATCGAATTCATGCGGTAAACCTTCGTGATCGTGACCGAGGACATGGGCTTTGCCGATTTCGAAGATGGCGAACCGGTCATAACCGGCCTTGATGTTGGGGTGGACTTTTTCGAGTAGGCTCGGCGTCAAGCTGAGACGGTAATACTGCAGCTCAGGGCTAAGCGCATTACTGAGTTTGAACGCCAGTTTTTTGTCCTGACCGACCTTGTCGAGTAGGTTGCCGTGGACAAAGCTGTAGCTGAGGATTTCGTTGGCACCAGCGGCGGCCAGTTCACGGCGCAGACGGCCTTTGAGGCTCAGTAATGGATCGACGACGGCAGGAGTAATATCGCGCTTCGGCAGATCGAGCGGCAGCTGATCATAGCCGTATAAACGACCGATTTCTTCGACGATGTCTTCGCGCAGCTCGATGTCGGTGCGCCAGAATGGCGGCTTCACCACCAGGCCACTATCAGTGGTCTGGACGTCGAATTCGACATTACGCAGGAGCTGCGCCATGACATCACGATCGAGCTGGATACCTAGCCGGGCATTTATAAAATCAGTGTCGACCGTGACCGGCTGGTATTCACGGCTCGGCTGGTGGCTGTCGATGACACGGCCCACCGGCCGGGCATCAGCGCACAGTTGCTGGACCAACTGGACTGCCTGGAAGAGTACCGCCGGACATTGCCATTCGGCTTGGCCCTTGGTGAAGCGCGTCACGGCGTCGCTGAAGATACCGTGCTCCATGCTGGTGCGGCGGATGTTGAACATATCGAAGCTGGCGCATTCGATGATGATGCGCTTGGTGCCAGCGTCGATCTCAGAGTTCTGGCCGCCCATCATGCCGCCGAGGCCAATCGCCTTGTGCAGATCAGCGATCAGGATCGCCTCAGGCCGGGGCTTGATAGTTTTGCCATCGAGCAGCATCAGCTCTTCCTCAGCATGCGGATTGCGTACCACGATGTGGGCCTCACCATCGACGGCGACTTTGTCATAATCGAAAGCGTGCAACGGCTGGCCGGTCAGGAGCATCAGGTAATTGGTGACGTCGACGATGTTGTTGATCGGCCGGACACCAACGCGGCTCAGGTAGGTCTGCAGCCACACTGGGCTGGGCTTGATCTCAATACCATCAACCATGGCCAGCATGTAACGCGGCACCAACTCTGGAATCTCATTGGTCAAACTAATGCGCATGCTGACGTCGCCGGACTCGGTCACTAGACTGTTAGAGTTCAGGTACCATGACGGGGAGCTGAACTGCTGGCCGAGGATGCCGGCGACTTCACGCGCGACACCGAGCTGGCCAAAACAATCTGGACGGTGGGTAAACATCTTATTTTCAACATCGATAATAATGTCATTCAGCTTGTAGGTTTCGGCAAAGTCATCGCCTGGGTTACCTTCTGTCAGCTCAAGCAATCCCTCATGACTATCACCAATTGCCAGTTCTTTGGCACTGGCCAGCATGCCATTGCTCACGACGCCCCGCAGCGGGCGGGCACTGAGCACGAACGGCTCGGCTTCATCGTAGCTCGACGGCACGATACTGCCCGGAGGAAGCCAGGCGACCAACATGCCTTCACGCACATTCGGTGCGCCGCACACAACCTGCACGAAGCCACTGTGCTCGCGGTCAACATTGGCCGTCACCCGACCGTCATCGATCATACAGACATTTAGGTGGTCGGAATCTTCTAGTTTGCGCACAGTCGCCACCCTTACCACAACAATGCCGCGGTAACGAGCACCGATGTCAATGACTTCTTCGACACCGCCAAGTTGGGCGCCGATTTTGGTCATCAGCTCATCGGTCGCCGGCAAATCGAAGTTCAAATATTCACGGATCCAATTAGCACTTACTTTCATGAGAACTGCCTCAAAAATTCAAGACGGCCGGATTCGAAGTGGCGGATGTCTTCAATATTGTTCTTCATCATGACTAGACGTTCGATGCCGCCGCCCCAGGCAAATCCAGTGTAGACATTGGTGTCGATACCGGCTTCACGCAGGACATTGGGGTGGATCATTCCGCAACCGAGCAGCTCAATCCAGCCGGCTTGAGAGCAGATTGAACAGCCTTGTTTGTCACAAAATGGGCAGCTCAGCGCGAACTCAAATGACGGCTCGGTAAATGGGAAATAAAACGGCTGGGTTTTGACTTCCAGCGCCTTGCCGTAATACTCCTGCAAGAAGGTTTTGAGGGTGGCGATCAGGTGGCCGGCATTAACGCCTTTGTCGACGTATACGCCCTCCAGCTGGTAAAAGGTGTGTTCGTGGCGGGCATCGAGGTCTTCGTTGCGGAAGACGCGGCCGGGAATGACGGCAGCAATCGGCTTGCCCTGCTCCAGCAAAGATTTACCTTCGGTCAGGACACGGTGCTGCATGCTCGAGGTATGCGCCGGAGCAATATACGCTTGACCGTTGGCATCAGCCTGTTCGGTCATGAATGTGTCATAGTCATCGCGGGCCGGGTGACCTTCGGGGAAGTTCAGCGCACCGAACATGTGGAAGTCATCGTCAATCTCACGCGACTCGACGGCCGTGAAGCCCATGCGGTAAAAGATGTCGAGGACAGTCGCCAGCTCGGACATCAGCGGGTGCACGTTTCCAGTTTCACTAGGCAGCAGGCTCGGCTTTTTGTCGAGGGGCGTATTGACGTCAAACGGCGCCGTAACATCGATCGGTGGCAGGGCCGATTCCGCGGCCGTCGCGTCATCAACCATGGCTTGCAATTCCTGCCGCAACTGGTTAACCTGCTGGCCATAGCTACTGCGTTCTTCAGGGGCAACTTCACGAATACCATCGAAAAGCGCCTTCATTTCGACGGCTCGCAAAATGTCACGCTTATCGTCGAGTTCGGCGAAGCGGGCGCGCAGCAGATTGGCGGTTTCGGCTACCTGAGGATTGTCGTAATTCATCTGTTAATCAGTATACCAGTTTGGGCGTGTATCAAATATCACATCCATCATATCCCGTGTGACGAGCCCTGTTACGGAGCCGGCTAACCCTTATGCTTTGATGCATATATAACAATTTTGCCATTCCGCCCAACCGGCTACACTGTGGTTTTACCCAAATAAATAAGGTCCTCACACTATGACGCAGCGCACCCATGAAAGAGCTATTCCACAGCAAACTCGCCACAATGTCGAAGCTCCGGTAATTCAGGTTGGCGACTGGGCTTACCTACAGCGCACCTTTGTCCGCAAAGCCTTAATTGACCCCGAGCACCCACTTAAGGGATACGAAGACCAAGCCACATTTATGCATTTCATTGGCAGGGTTACCCGCACGCCTGAGAGTACCGCGAACGAAATTGTTGAGGTCAAAAAACGAGGACTACCTTCACAAATGCGGCTCTTTGGAATGTATACGTTAGCCGAGGTAACGCTTGTTGAAGTCAATAACGAACCACGATACGAAGATTACAATGACATCTCAATCGATCCCGCCGACGAACACTGCTTACTGGCGCACCTGGAAACCGGACATCCGCTAGGCGGCCCGATCGACCTGCGATAGAGCGATGCGCTATACTAACGGGTATGGCAAACTTTTCTTTTGACATCGTCTCCGAATATGACAAGGCCGAAATGAACAACGTCTTCGACCAGACCCAGCGCGAGATCGAAAACCGTTACGATTTCAAAGGCACACCGGCCGCCATCGAGTGGCTGAACGGCGACAAAACCGGCATCAAGATCACCGGCAACGGCGACTGGCAGATTGAGGCCATCCTCGACATTTTCCGCAAGAAGCTCGCGACGCGCGGCCAAAGCCAGAAAGTCCTCGACACCTCCAAAGAACTCACCGAATCCAACCTCAAAACTACCCAGGAAGTGCCCTTCAAACAAGGCCTCGACCAGGAAAAGGCCAAGAAAATCACCGCCATGATCCGCGAACAATACCCCAAGGTCAAACCGCAAATCCAGGGTGACGCCGTTCGCGTCATGAGCACCAGCAAAGACGACCTCCAGGCCGTGATGCAATTGGTCCGCGGCGCCGAGCTGGATTTCCCGGTCAGTTTCAATAATTACCGCTAGACGGTACGGGTACGAAAAGTCAGCAGATCTTTGTCGAGCTGTGTCCACCAGTGGCCGATGATGCTGTCCTTACGTCGGTTGAGTTCAAGCGCCTGTTTGCCTTCAAACATCAGATTTACCAGCTCAACATAGGGCGCAAACCGGAAAATGCTATCGACACGGTGCCGGTACGAGCGCAAGGCCCGATTAGTCTGGGCAACGGTTTGTCGATCCGGGTACATGTCGAATTCATCGGACTGTTTGTATAAATCCTCAGCTTGCCGGTGGAGATAGGCTGCTTTGACGGCCGCGAGCAGTGATCCCTTCGTCAGCCAACCTACACGCTCCAGCGCATCGTATCCGGCAATCCCACTGATGTAATCTTCTGGCTGCATCTGAGGATCTGGAGCTGGCATGGCTATACTATCAATTGCTGCATCGATAATACCGCGCTTTGCTCGTAGGACTTTTTGCGAAGCACCAGCTTCCGGCGTGAGATAGCCAAGCTCATCGGCCATGATCATCTTATACTCATCAGTTTGTCGCCATGCACCCGGCTCATGATATTGGTTGGCAAGTTGGTAAGGAAGTTCGTCAATGCCAAACTGCTCAGTCAGCCCGGCGTGCGGGATTAACTCACAGGCACGTGAGACAATGGACATCTCAGCCAGCGTCCGCGCGACGGCGGAAGGGCTCGGCGCTCCTTCAGGAAAGACTTCAACACCTGTCATAGTCTGGCTAAAATACCATATATTGGCGTTTTATACAACAATGTAATTCGTCTAAGCATAAGCATGGGCTATACTGGTGGTATGCAGGAATTCCCTGATTTACTTCAGCACATGACCGATGTTCTGGCCATGAATGACCGCGGCGACTACACGCAGCCGGCGCACGGTCTCTACCCGCACCAGTGGTTGTGGGACAGCTGTTTCATCGCCATTGGACTGGCGCATCTCGATGTCGAAAAGGCGCAGCAGGAGCTCAAAAGTCTGGTGCGTGGCCAGTGGCAGAACGGTATGCTGCCGAATATTATTTTCCGCCCGGAATCCAAGTATCGCACCGATCGCAACATCTGGCGCAGCTGGGTGAACCCCTACGCGCCGAGCGATGTCGCGACAACTGGCATTACGCAGCCACCGATGTTAGCCGAGGCCATCGTGCAAGTCGGCGAGCACATGGAATGGCCGGAGCGCCGCAGCTGGTACGCCCGGATGTACCCGGCGCTACTGAAGTACCATCAGTGGTTGTACACCGAGCGCGATCCGCACCACGAAGGCCTAACTCTGCAAATCCATCCCTGGGAAACCGGCCTCGACAACTCACCGCCCTGGATGGCCGAGATGCACGAGCACCTGATGCCGTTTTGGATCCGGGCCATCGAAAAAACTCGCTTTGACAAGGTCATCAACCTATTCCGCCGCGACACCCGCTCGGTGCCTATCGACCAGCGTTTTTCGACCATCGAAGCCATCTGCCTGTTCGACGCCCAGCTGCGTTTGCGCCGCAAGCGCTACGACATCAACAAAATCCTTGACCGTGGCCTGTTTGCCATCGAAGATCTGGCATTCAATAGCATCCTGATCCGTGCCAACCAGCTGCTGCGCGACATCGCCAAAAGCCTCAAAGAAGACATTCCTGACGAGCTCGACGAAGCCATGAAGCGCACCGAAACGGCCTACGAACAGCTCTGGGATGAGATGTCTGGCCAATATTATTCCCGCGACTTCATCACCCACCGCCTGCTCAAAATTCCGACCGTCGCGACGCTGCTGCCTCTGTATACTGGTACCATTTCCAAGCAGCGAGCAGCCGAGCTCGTCAAACTGCTCGAGTCCGAACGGCAATTCGGCCCGGCCTACCCCGCCCCATCAGTGCCAATCGACTCACCGTATTTTCACGCCAAGCTGTACTGGCAAGGCCCCACCTGGGTCAACATCAACTGGCTGATTATCGACGGCCTGAAGCGTTACGGCTACGACGACCACGCCGCGGCCATGCGTGAGAGCACGCTTGAAATGGTCGCCCGCTCCGGGTCGTCAGAATACTTCGATCCCCTGACCGGCGAGGCTGCGGGTGCTGAGAACTTCTCTTGGACGGCCGCTCTGGCTATCGATTTGCTGAAACGGCAATAGCTCGTGTGCCGAGATATTTGGCGAGCGGGATTGCAAATACCGAAAGGGCGATGTACGTCGGATAAAGTAGGAGGGCAAAAGTGTAATGCTCCACGCTGAGTGCGCTGAAGATCGCGCCGAATCCAAATAAGAACCAACTGACGTATGGTTCACTATCAGGGTCTTTATACGTTTTGTGAAGCGTCAGCGCGATTGCCGACACATCTGCTATCAGCACGCCACCAATAGCCAATAGTGGTGAATGAGCGACAAACGAAAGCACCAATCCAGTGGAAGCGACTACTAGCGCAATTCGGTCATGCAAAGCAAAGCCAGAAGTGCCATATTTAACGGCTAGTAAAAATACGCCCAAACTACCCAATACATCCAGCCCCGTAAAGACCAGCGCCCAATGTGCCCCAAGTTTGAGCTGTCCGTAAAAAGCGATTGAGCTGAGTAGCGTGAAGATAAAAAATGTAGCCCGTTGCGGCTTGGCCCGCCCGTGAATAATATCTGATACATACGAAGGGCCGGATACAACCGCCAGCACCGCTGAAAGTAATGCAAATATGGCACGCATTAGTCGTCGCTGAGGGTTGGGCGGTCGATGAGGAGAGGCTCGACGCTGGCTTCGGTATCGGCGATCTTCACGATGTCGCGGTCGATTTTGCCGAGTTCTTTGTAGGTGGTGTTGAAGTGGTTCACGGTGGTGCCGAGGCTGGCGCCGAGCTTGCCCATGTAGGTGTTGTGGGCAATCAAATGTTTCTGGAGCTGCTCGATGTTCTTGCGGATTTTCTCGGTGTCTTTGTGGATCTCGATGGAGCGTAAGCCTTGCATAATGGTTTGCAGCATGGCGCTGAGCGTTGACGGACCGACGATGGTGACTTTCTTCTCGGAGGCGTACTGCATCAGGTTGCGGCCGCTGACCTGAGCGACGCCGACTTTGTTGGCCAGCAGATCGTAGTAAATAGCCTCGGAGGGGATGAACATTAGGGCCTGGTCGAGCGTACCCTTACCCGGCAGGATGTATTTGGACGTCTCGTCGATGCGGTTCTTGATGTCGGTTTTGAACTGCTTCTCCAGTGATTCGCGTTCGCCATCCGTGGCTTCTAGCAGACGCGTGTAGTTCTCGAGCGAGAACTTACTGTCGACCGGCAAGATCTTGTCATCGAGGATGATAGCAGCGTCAACGATCATGCCCTCGGCAAGCTTGTATTGCAGCTCAAAGGCACCGGGCGGCATGATGTTCTTCAGGATTTGCTCGAGGTAGAATTCGCCGAGCACACCGCGCTGCTTGGGGTTTTGCAGCACCGACTGCAGCGTCTTCAGCTCATTGGCAATGTCGCCGACGGATTTGTTGGTTCCCTCGAGCTTGGTAATTTTCTCGGTGACGTCTTTCAGGATTCGGATACTAGCGTCAGCTTGCGACTGCTGCGAGCGGTTGTTGGCGGTCAGCTGCTCGGTGAGCTGCTTACTGACGCTGTCTTTAAACTCTAAAACAGATTTGCTGAGTTCGGTCATATTGGCTTGGAGTAGCAGCGCCGATTGCGTGTCAGGTTTGGCGTCGGTTCCGCGCTTCAGCACAACAAAGAGCATGGCGGCCATACCCAAGACCAAAATTCCCAGAATTATAACCGCGATGATCATGCTTATAGTTTAGCAGTATTGGAGGGGGCGAACTAATTCGTCTTTGTATTATTAGTTTTTACAGTCGGGGTCTATTGACGGAGACTTATAACCAGCGGGCTGCAATGCGGCGTGTAGCTGATCTGCCTTTTGAGCAGCAATCTCACCCTGACAACGAACTGAATTTAGCTGGCGGAATTGGTGAGCCTCATAAACTTTCACCCCGGCAACAATCAAGATTCCGAGTATCAGGACTGTCAGGAGATGTTTAATCATACAAACCTTGTCACTGCGAACATGAAGATGGTGCCGAGGACGGTCAGGGCGATGGTCCAGCGCGAGGAGCTTTCTTCGTGAGCTTGGGGTAGGATGTCGCTGGCGCCGATATAGAGTAGGAAGCCGGCAAAAAAGCCCAGGTAGACTGCCAGATTTGCCTCTGACAGCGTGAAGAAATAGGTGGTGGCGACACCGAGGATTGGCGCAGCAGCATCGATCAGCAGCAAATTCCGAGCCCGTTTCGAACTGTTCTTATTATTCAGCATGAGACTGACGGTATTGAGACCGTCGGCGAAGTCGTGGCCGATGACGGCGATGGCCACTGCGATACCAACCGTGGCGTTAACCTGGAAGCCCAGGCCGATACCGATACCGTCCATGAAGCTATGGCCGGCCAGTGCCAGTGCCGACAGCACGCCGACCTGGGGGTGCTTGTGCTTGCCGTACTCGTGCTCGTGGGCGTGGTGCAACAGGATGGTTTTCTCGATGATGTGGAACAGCAGGAAACCACAGACCAATGCCACCATTGCCTTGGTCGGGTCGAGGTGGAACTGCTGGGTGATCTTGAAGATCTCGGGCAGGATGTCAAAGGCCAGGACGCCGAGAATGATGCCGGCCGTAAAGCCGAGGATGTAGTGTAGCCGCGACTTGTTTTTGAGGGCGAAGGTGCCACCAGCCATGGTCGAGACGAAGGTACCGATTGCGAGGAAAAGCGGTGTCATATCCTAATAGTACCAGCTGTAATAAAAAGATCCGAGAGGTAAACTCTCGGATCGTGGAAGCCTCACACTTCCTACCATTTAGCTTATGCCTAACCGTGCAATAATGCAAGTGGTTTTACACAACGATTTTTACCTGTTTTTGGCCCGAACAGATACAAAATCCGAGTCATCCAGATAGAAGCGCCATGGCTTATCCTGGGCTTGCGAAATGCCGATTCTGGTTGTCGTGACATAGTCTTTTGGCGGCGGCTGAAGTTCGAGCTGCAGCGGTGGCGAGCTCAAGTCGTGGCCGTTGAGAAGTTTGTCGATCCGGAGTGCTTTGCACAGCCTGGCCGGCCCGTTGGTTTTGTCGTAGCCCGGTAATTCGCCATCTACCAGCTCGACGGCACGGATGAGCACCGCACTGCCCTCACCCTCGGTTCCGGTAACGATATTACAGCAATAGTGCATGCCGTACGTGAAATAGACGTAGAGGTGGCCGGGCGGCCCGAACATAATATCGGTGCGAGGCGTACGACCACGGTAGCTGTGGCTTGCTGCGTCAGTCTGATCATAGGCCTCGGTCTCGACGATACGGACTGTAACCTGGCTACCGTCTGCGAATGTTCTGACTAATAACGAGCCTAGGAGGCGCGGTGCGACTTCGGATGCGGGCCCGGTGAGTTCTTGCATGTCCCTATTATAAGGTCTGTTTTCGGGCATTTCGGTTTTGTATCAGTTTGCTGTTACAAGCCTGTTTTGACCCCTGGTAATATTAGGAGTGTAACAGTGAATTGATACAAAATGAAAACCGTTCGAACTAACTATAGTCCTGACGCGACTTGCATCTATGACTTCGCGCGACTTGCTTTGTGACGCCGGTTGTTACGAGCAGCCAGCGAGGCTTGGAATGAGGCACCGATGACGCCCAGCCCGACGATACCAGTAATCGCATCCGGCACTGAGACGAAGATGCTAATCAGTAGCGCTATCGCCAGTGTCAGGATGGCGTAGTGGGCGCCGTGCTCCAGGTAAATGTACTCGTCGAGCGTGCCCTGACGCACCATGTAGACCGTCAGGCTTCGGACCCAGAGGGCGCCAACGCCGAGGCCGAGTGCGATCAGGATGACTTTGTCGGTAATCGCAAAGGCACCGAGCACGCCGTCGAAACTAAAGCTGGCGTCCAGGATCTGCAGGTACATAAAGGCCAGAAACGCCCCCCAGCCGGTGTACTGCGCCGAGCCGCCGGACTGCCCAGAAATCTTACCAAGCAGCAGGATGAAACCATTGATCGCCATATACGACACAACACCGACCAAACCAGCGCGCAAGGCCTCACCGCCGCCATGGGCCAGCCCGACGATAGTCACGATGACAGCGGCAATGAACGGCGGCAACAGGAAATTACCACCAATCCGTTGCAGCGGTCGCTCGATGTGTTCCAGCCAGAGCTCCTCGCGGTTATCATCAAACAGGAAATACAGTGCCAGTGTCAGCAGGAAGCTGCCGCCGAACGCCGAGATAGCCACGTGCGCGTCCTCGAGGTGGGTGGCGTAGCGGTGAGGGTCATGGAGCGCATACTGCAGCACTTCATGCCATGGCAGATGCGCTGTAACCATAACGATCAGAATCGGGAAGACGAACCGCATACCGACAATGGCAACCACCATGCCGATGGTCAGGAAGGCTTTTTGCCAGGCCGGGCTGAGTCGGGCCAGGACTTTGGCATTGATAATGGCATTGTCGAAGCTGAAGGCGATCTCAATGGCGATCAGGATTAGGGTGGTGATCGCAGCACCCAGACCGAGGAAAATAGCAGCTGCCAAGACGGACACAACGATTAAAAGCAGCGAAAAACTAAAGTGGCGCATTACTTTTATGCTATCATAGTAGCTACTTAATGATCGACACTCCGCTCATCTTTCTGCCATTTGAGGTCCTCTTCCTGGTTATGATGTCCGCCATCTGTTCCGGATTGAATGTTGCTGTCATGTCTCTGGAACTGCCTGACCTACGCCGCAAGGCTAAACTTGGCAACAAGCATGCCCAACGCGTGCTGCCGCTGCGCAAAAATACTCACCTCTTACTGGCCAGCATTTTGTTTACCAACGTCGCCGTCGTGTCAGCCACTACGTTGGTACTCGAAAAGCATATGGAGGGCATTTTGGCGGGACTGGTAAGCACACTGCTTATTGTCGTATTGGGCGAAGTCATGCCCCAGGCATTGTTCAGTAAGAATCCGCTGCTTTGGTCGAGTCGCTTTAGTCGCCTACTAAAACTCATGATCTTGCTCACCTTCCCTGTCAGCAAACCATTGCAGCTGCTCCTCGACAAACTGTTTCCTCGCCAGCGCGCCCGCCTGCAATCACGCCAAGAGCTCGGCCTGCTGATCGGCGAGCACTCGACCAATGACACCAGCGAGCTTGATGACGACGAAGTTGAGATCATGCGTGGCGCACTGTCACTCAGCGAAAAGCGCGTCCGAGACATTCTAACCGACATCCGCCATACCTACTGGCTCGAACCCGGCACCAAGCTTGATGGCCCCCGGATTGACGAGATCAAAGCCCAAGGCTTCAGTCGCATACCTATCTTTAATAAGCCCCTGACCAAATGCTACGGCGTCTTATTGATGAAAGACCTGGTCGATATCGACTTCGACGACAACGACTACAAGGTCGAGGACATGATTCTCTATCCTGCCCAGCTGGTCGGTAGTATGACGGCGCTCGACACTATGTTCCGCAAATTCATCGCCTCGGGCACACACCTGATCCCGATTGAAAAAGATGACGAGATCATCGGCATCGTCACCATCGAAGACCTGATCGAAGAGATCGTCGGTCATGAGATCGAAGATGAAACCGACCGTATGCGTACGGCGCTCAATCGCTGATCTAGACAGCTTGCCAGTCGGCCCGGCGACCGAATAGCGCCAACAATCTCGTTTGGATGTCGACGTTGCCGACGACTTCAAGCTCTTTGCTGAATAACCCGCTGTCTTTGAATTCCTGCTTATGTTCGGCAGTGGTGCGGTAAATGATTTCGGCCAGCGTGTTATCGAACTTCACCGGCACGCCAATAGCCTTGCCGAGGTCCCAGGAGTGGATGAGCAGATCGCTGGCTAGCTGCGCAAGGTATTCATCGACTATCACGCTGCCATAGGTCAGCCGGGCGATATCTTCAGCATCAGCATCTTCTAGGGCCATTTCGGCAGCATCAACGGCCGATTGCCAGTTAGCGCTCAGCTCGACGCTGTCATCGCCGACCAGTTCGGCGTCGTATGTCAGGTCGGATTCAGTTTGCGGCTCCCCCTCCAGGATCGATGGCATTTCCTGTAGTTTGTGTAGCATGTGGCCGATCAGGTCGCGGACATTCCATTCAGCGTCAGGGGTAGCATTGGCGAAATGGGTTGACCGGACCTGTTTCACGACACCGGTGGCCTGGCCCAGACAGGCTTCAAATAATTCCATGCCGTCCATATCATCTTGTGCCATGCGAGAACCCCCTTAATGCTTATAGGCTCATCATAGAAGGGTTTACTTAAGAATTGCTGTGAAGTTTTTTGCAGTGGATAACTATTGCGATGAGACGGTCAGCGTCGTAGCGGTCAGCGCATCATGCGGCAATTGGACATTGACGCGGCTATAGTTGGCATCAGTAATAAAGCACACAGCGTTATCAGCAGTCATCAACATTGACCGCCCCATCTTATCACCCGCGATAAGGACGCTCTGATCAGTCTGTGTGAGCGTCACCGGCGAGAGGCAGTAACGCTGTCCCATTTTGAGTCCCAGCCGATAGACGCCAGCGTCTTTGGTCTTGAAATCACTGAGCTGGTACACGCCCGGCTCGTAGGATTTGAGGGGTTTGCTGTCAGCATAGCTACCAAGTAGGGCGTAACTCCCAAACATAGCGAACAGCGCGGCGAAGATATAGGCGCCATCGGTGCGGACGCGGTGCAGCTTGAGTTTTTTAGCGCCCACGTTTGAGCGCCTTCTCGGTTTGAATGAGGTCTGCAGCGAAGATGGCAAAGGCAGCGCTCAGCAGGAACAGGCCGAGCTGGCTGATGAATTTACCGATGTTATTGATCAGTAGCAGGCGTTGGAAGTCGTGCGGGATCAGGTGCGGGCTGTAGCGGAAGATACCATAGATCATAGCGCTGTCGACGACCATCCAGAGGATATTGGAAATAATCAGCGGCTTCAGCTTATTCGAGATGGCATACAATAGCGGCACTACCCCGAAGGCGGCGTACATGATCCATGAGCTGATCGACAGGCCGGTCGTAACCTTGGTCGAATAAATCTGCATGACCTGCGGTAAATTGCTAAACGGCATGCCAACGGCAACGGCATACATCATATAACCGATTAATTTGTCACTGTTCTTTTTGGTTTTAGCCATTACTGGTATTATACAATCGTGCCAGCCAAAACTAAAATCCACCTGCCAAACCGCACCTGGGCCACCCGCCTCTTCTATGCCGGTCTAGTTTGTCTGCTGATTTCAACCTTTATCAACTTCGTCTACATCCGTCCCACAAACTTCAAAGCCCAATATCGGGCACACCAACTCAGTGACTGTCTCAAAACCACGACGTCACGGGCTTCCTGCGAAGCCAACTTCGGTAAGAAATAACTACTTGTTGCCGCGTTTGCGCTTGTTGGGGTCGAGTTCTTTTTTGCGGAGACGCAGATTCTTTGGCGTGACTTCAAGTAGTTCGTCATTCTCGAGGAAGTCGAGACATTGTTCGAGGCTAAAGATGGTCGGAGGTGTAAGCTGGACGGTGCCGTCCGAACCGCTGGCGCGCATGTTGGTCAGCTGCTTGGCCTTGCAAATGTTGATCTCCAGGTCTTCCTGGCGGGTGTTGAGGCCGATGATCTGGCCGGCGTAGACCTTTTCGGCGGGGCCGATAAAGGTCGTGCCGCGGGCTTCGGCGTTCTGTAGTGAGTAAGGCGTCGAGACACCGGTTTCAAAGCTAATCAGCACGCCGTTACGTAGTTGCTGCAAGCTGGCACCAACCGGCTCGTAACCGGTGGTCAGCGAGTTCATGACGATAGTGCCCTTGGTGTTGGTCAACAGGATGTTGCGCATACCAAGCATGGTGCGGGTTGGCATTTCGTAGACCAGCTTGGTGACGCCCTTTGGTGACGCAAACTGCTCTTTGAGGGTGGCGCGGCGCTGACCGAGCTCCATCTGTACCGATCCGACGTGCTCAGCTGGAACTTCGATAATAACTTCTTCGATTGGCTCGACGGTCTGGCCGTTTTCCTCGTGGGTGACAACCTGCGGACGACCGACTTCGAACTCATAACCTTCGCGGCGCATGGTCTCGATCAGCACGCCGAGGTGCAGTTCACCACGACCACTGACGGTGAAGCCGATACCGTCCTCTTTGACCTTGAGGCCGACATTGGTCTCCAGCTCTTTCTCGAGGCGCTCAGCGATCTGGCGCGAGGTGTTGAACTCACCTTCCTGACCCTTGAACGGGCTGGTGTTCGGACCGAGGTAAATACTCAGCGTTGGCGCTTCAACTTCGATCACCGGCAGGGCTTCGGGCTGATCAACATCAGCGATGGTCTCGCCAATCTGCGCATCAGCAATGCCGGTCAGCTGGACGATGTCACCGGCGATACCGCCCTGGACTTCGAACTTGCTGACGCCGCGACTCATAAATACATTGTCGACTTTGGCTTTGGTGATGGTACCGTCTTTTTTGCAGAGGGCGACCTGCTGACCCGGCTTGACACTACCGCGAGTGATACGGCCGATGGCGTACTTGCCCTTAAAGGTATCGTGGCTCAGCGCCGTCACCAGCATCTGGAACGGCTTGTCGAGCTCGACGCTCGGCGCCGGAATCTTGTCGACGACCGCCTGGAAAATCACTTCCAAATCACCGTCAGCCTCAGGATCAGCAGGAACCTCAGCCCACGCCTTACCGGCGCGACCGATGGCGTAGTAGACCGGATAATGCAGCTGGTCTTCGTGCACCGCCAGCTCCAGGAACAGATCAGCCAGCTCGTCTTCGACTTCCTTGATGCGTGATCCAGGCTTGTCGATCTTATTAATAATCACAATCGGCTGCAGCTCAGCGGCCAGCGCCTTGCCCAGCACAAACTTGGTCTGTGGCATCGGGCCTTCCTGGGCATCGACGATCAGCAGACAACCATCGGCCAGGTTCAGCGTGCGCTCCACCTCACCCGAGAAGTCGGCGTGTCCCGGCGTATCGATAATGTTCACGCGGTAGTCACCATGCTGCACGGCCGTCACCTTAGCGGTGATCGTAATGCCGCGCTCCTTTTCCTGATCACCACTGTCCATGATCAGCTCCTGGCTCATCTCGGCCTGGTTGTCGCGGAAGGTCTGCGACTGCTTTAGCAACCCGTCCACCAGCGTCGTTTTGCCATGGTCAACGTGCGCGATAATCGCGATATTACGAATCTTAGTCGGGTCCTGGTTCTGCATAAAAAGTGTTCCTAATTAAAAAATGATGCCCATAAGCCGGCATCTCCGCTTCTTCCCTGTTATTTTAACATAAGCACCCCCTTTTGTGCAACTTGTGACGACTTTTATATCAACTGCAATTGATATAAACTGGTCATATGCATATCTCACTTGAGCTTGACACCCTGCTGAAAGATAAAGGTATTTCGCTTTATGAGTTTTGTAAAGTTGCAGGTATAAGCTATCAACAAGGCAATGACCTCGCAAAAAAACGGACCAAGTCAATTAGCTTTGAAGTCTTAGAAAAACTCTGCACATATCTCAATTGTCGAGTTGATGAAATCCTTGCGCTTGAAGGTGATATTGGCGGCTATCTATCGTACGTTATCAAGTCATTCCCAATTACCGAAAATGTTTTACGCGTTCCCAAAACTAAAATTACAGATTCGCCTAAGCCATTCCTACAATGGGTGGGTGGCAAACGTGAGATGTTACGACAATATCGTGACTTATTGCCCAGCACTTATAACACCTACTGGGAGCCGTTCTTTGGCGGCGGAGCTATGTATTTTGAAATGGCTCCCACATCTTCTGTTATCAATGACATTAACCCTGAGTTGATTCGAACTTACGAAGCCGTACGCGATGAGCCGGAAGCGGTGATCGATTTGCTTCAGCAGCTTCGCCAGCGGCACTCGAAAGAGTTATATATGACAATACGATCTATCGATCGCAATATTGATATTTTGCAAGACTTAAAACCTTATGAAATTGCAGCCCGAATGATCTATTTAAACCAAACATGCTTCAATGGCGTGTACCGCGTTAATAAGTCCGGCCAATTTAATGTGCCGATCGGTAGCTCTTTAAACCGTGTCATCTGCGATCCGGCCGCGATCCGAAAGGCAAGTACTGCACTGCTCAACACCGTCATAGCATGTCAGGATTTTGAGTCATTGCTTACTGGAGCTAAAAAAGGCGATTTTATATATTTAGATCCACCGTATGAGCCGGTATCGGTGTACTCTGACTTTACTCGGTATACAAAGGAAAAGTTTTACAAGCAGGATCAGGTAAGATTAGCAGAGCTATTCTCGATGTTAGACGAGCGTGGTTGTTATGTGATGTTGTCGAACTCCGATGCTCCTCTCGTTCGCGAACTATATGATAAATACAAAATACATGAAGTTTCGTCTGCTCGTAACCTAAATAGTAAACGAGATCGGCGAGGCAAAATTGTCGAACTAGTGGTAACAAATTATTGATATGCGATTTATTGGCAACAAAACAAAGCTCTTAACCTATATCCACGACATCTTAGCCAAGCAGGGACTAAAACCCGGTGATCATTTTTTTGATTTTTTTGCAGGTACAGCAAGTGTTGGTCGTTATTTTAAAGAGCGTGGCTTTGTTGTCTCATCATCGGATATTCTGTACTTCTCCTACGTGCTGCAACGAGCTTACATAGGCAACACCGGTGAGCCAGAGTTCAGTGAGCTTTTAAAAATTCTACCTAAAACACCATCAAGCCGCTTATTCGAGTCTAATTACGAGCAAGTGATCGAATACCTCAACAACTTACCCGGCCAAGACGGCTTTATCTACCAGCATTATACGGAAGAGGGCACACAAGGGTCGGAACAAATTCGAAAATTCTTTAAGGGTGAGAATGGTAGGCGTATTGATGCCATTCGCCATACCATCGAAGAATGGCACATCAACGCATTTATAAATGAGACGGAGTATTATGTGCTTATAGCCACACTTATCGAGACAGTGCCGTTTTACGCCAACATCTCTGGTGTTTATGCAGCTTTTCTCAAATCATACGATCCACGCACAATAAAAGATCTTAAACTCCGTCCCATTGACCTTTCAAGTACGGGACCGATTGGCGAAGCTTTCAACGTTAACAGTATGGAGCTAATCGCAGACATAGATACGGACGTTCTATACCTCGACCCCCCTTACAATGCACGTCAGTACGCACCGAACTACCACTTACTGGAGACTATCGCTCGCTATGATTATCCGACTATTAAAGGTGTTGCCGGCATTCGCCCATATGCCGATCAAAAATCAGAATTTTGCAATAAGGAAACTGCATTGGTCGCGCTCGATAGCATTGCAAAAACTGCACATTATAAAGTATTGGCTCTAAGCTACAACAGTGAAGGAATCATGAATCAAGACAAAATTCTACATACACTCGGTAAATATGGCGATGCAAAAGTATACGAAGTCGACTATCGTCGTTTTAAAAGCAATAACCAGGGTGCAGCTGCACATAAAACCAATATTAAGGAACAGCTATACGTACTAAAGAGAGGATAATTTTTCTACAGCACGGCGTAATAAAGCGGAAGCACTTTGTCCTAATATGACATCACCCTCGTTCGTCAAATACAGAGAAAGCTCGGGTATCGTTTTAGCAACCTCAGAATTTCCGCTTCCCGCTAGAACTAAGCTTCTGATTATTGCAGTACCGGGATAATATTTAGCAACATACTCCGACTCAAAATAATTATAGTTCGCTAACTCGACCACACCCTGCTGCCAATTTTTAAAAGTTTTACCTTCTATATCCAGAACCTCATTTCGAGCCTCATCAAAAAGCACTAAGTCAGGAATAAACACTATTGCATTCTTATTGCCTGCTTTATACGCTGCTTTATCAACATATTTCGGAATGACTACTGGGACGCCTTCGCGCGTCGAGTACTCTGTAAAGTAGCCCCGTTCACAACCACCATGATTTTCATACACCAATAAGCCATCTGCTAGATTTTCAGTGATTACGTGAGTAAAAATGGTTCCCGTTTTTTCTTTTTCTTTCTCAAGCTGCCAATACTGATCCGGCAAGGCATGCATGGATAATCCAATACCTTCGAGCTCGACGTTTAGCAGATTAGCAATATGGTTAAACTTATTCTTGCCTACTAAATAATGTGCCGGTAAACCATGATGGGTAATTACAATACGCCCTTCCCAGCCGAGATATCGAAGACAGGCAGTCATCATTGCAACCATACCAATATTTGGATCATGCCCTAACTTACCATTTTTTTCCAATTTTGCAGAAATACTAATAACATCATCGCGTTTCGTAAATCGGACTGGGACACCATTACGCGGTGATGGCATACTATTTTTAAGTTCCATCAGTTCTTCGATGGATGCGAAAGGAGTGTACAAATCATCGTCCAGCTTTTTACCCATTATTTCCACACCGATTGTCTTTAACATTCGAGTCCCAAATACGTAGGTAAAGGTGGGCTTGATTTTTTGCGGAATTTTAAGGCTGTAGAGCATTATTTTGACTGAGTCTGGATAAAAAGCTTCACTAAAAACAAACTTAGAACACCTTTGGTATACTCCTGTGTTGCGGCTTTCGCTGTCATCAGTTTTAGTTTCTTCAATTAGCAATACTGGGTCGTCCTGTTTATCTTTGGGCATTTCATCCTGATAAAAAACAATATAATCAACAAAACTCGAATAGCCACTGACAGGAACTATAAAAATTTCCTTAATTTCATCTGCTACAAAGCCCAGAACTTTATACCTAAACGTAAATTTCCCTGCCGACATTATTGGTACAATCTTTAGACTGTTCTCGGTGCCCGTAAAATCCAACTCCTTACAGAGTCTCTGCAGTATAGTTAACACTACACTACGTTTTGGTCGTTCTTCAGTTAAGAGCCATACGTTTTTAGGCATGTTCTAATCCTTCTCCTGCACTTCATATCTACGGCGACGCTCGTCAAGAGTCTCGCCTTCGTAAGACCAATACAAGGTACCTTGAACTGGTCCATAACCTAATATTCCCGCTGCCGACCTCGATAAGCTAGTGATCTCGGAGTTGTACTCAATAGTATCAGAGCCGCTTAGTCCTACCACTTTCGCTTTTATCGAAGCGTCGCGGCTAAAATATAATTCAGCACCAATGCTAATATCAACCATACTAAAGTTGAAACGACTACGACTTTCACGTACACGATTTAATGCATACTGGTCTTCGGCTGAATCTACAATATCGTGTTTTGGTGTTATATCTTCGATCTGCGCCAGCTTGAGCGCCGCTACTACGCGTTCTGGGTCGACATTAAAGAATTCACGGCGTGGATTTACTCTACTATCGTCAAAAGCGTCGTGTAATTGTCGCTCAACAAATGATGCATCCGCTACAGTGCAGGCATAAAAGACAGTAAATGGTAATGGCACACTTGTTGAGCGGCTTAGTTCTGCAACTCGCTGCTCCAAACTAGTGCCGGTTTTGCCGATCTTGACATAACCAGGCATAGCTTCGTTGGTCAGTATGTAAATGATTTCAGCCATGGGAATTAGTTACTCGCTCGGCGTGCGAAGAGAATTGAAGAAATGGGGATAGAGACGGCCATGATGCCGAGGCACCAGATGACGGCGAGGTAGCCGTGGTTGTGGAGGGGGGTGCCGAGGATGAGGGCGCGGACGGCTTCGACGATTTGGGTGATGGGTTGGTTAACGGCGAAGGTTTTGAGGACGTGGTTCATGCTGTCGGTGGGCACGAAGGCGCTACTAGCGAAAGTCAGCGGGAAGATGATGACGAAGGTGAGCCATTGGACGGCTTCGACGGATTTGGCGTATACGCCGACGATGGCCGACAGCCAGGAGAATGCCAGCGTGAACAGCAGGACGAGGCCGATGATGGCAAGCCAGCCGAGGAAATCGGCGTGGGGGCGAAAGCCGATGATCAGGCCGGTGACGACCATGACGACCATCGAGATCAGGTTGCGGAGCAGGTCGGAGATGACGTGGCCGGTGAGGACGGCGAGATTGTTCATGGGTAGGCTGCGGAAGCGGTCGACGATGCCCTTTTGCAGGTCGTTACAGATGGCGATGGCGGTGGTAGTCGAGCCGAAGGCGATGGTCTGGACGATGATGCCGGCCATCAGGAAGTTCAGGTAGGAGACGCCTGCTGGCAGGGCTTTGCTGATGGCGCCGCCGAAGACCGTAGCGAACAGTACCAGGAACATGATCGGCTGGAAGAAAGTGCCGAGCAACTGGTCGCGGTTGCGCAGGATGTGGGTGCTGCTGCGCTTGATCATAATCCAGGCGTCACTGACGTTGGAGATTAGGCGCGGTTTGCTGGTGAATTCGAGTTCGACTGCCATTATTTGACCTTGGCCTTTCCGGTTAGTGAGAGGAAGACGTCATCGAGCGTCGGTTTGTGAACGGCCATGCCGGTGAGCTCCAGTTTAGAGCCATCGAGGCTATCGAGGGTTTTGCGCAGATCGTTGTTGGTGTCGTTCAGGACGACGGTCAGTGAGTGGTCGCGGTCGTTCGTGTCGACCACGGCTTTGCCGAGCTTTTTGGTTGCGGCGTCGAGGGTTTTGGCGTCTTTGAAACTGATTTCCAGGCGGTCTTTGCCGACTTTGGATTTGAGCTCGGATGATGTACCCTCGGCGATGACTTTGCCGCCGTCGATAACGACGATGCGGTCGGCCAGCTGGTCAGCTTCCTCGAGGTATTGGGTGGTCAGCAGGATGGTGGTGCCGCGGGCTTTCAGGTCGTTGATAATGCCCCACATGCTTAGGCGCGAACGCGGGTCGAGGCCGGTAGTTGGTTCGTCGAGGAATATCACCGGTGGTGCGGCGATCAGGCTGACGGCAAGGTCGAGGCGACGGCGCATACCACCGCTGTAGGTTTTGGCTGGGCGGTCAGCGGCTTTGACCAGGTCGAAGTCTTCGAGTAGCTCCTGAGCTCGGGCCTTGGCGCTGGCCGGTGTCAGGCGATAGAGCTGGCCCATCATGACCAGGTTTTCACGGCCGGTGAGCAGCTCGTCAACGGCGGCCGACTGGCCGGTCAGACCGATGACGGTGCGGACTTTGTCGGCGTCGCGGACGATGTCGTAGCCTTCGACCGTCACTGTGCCTTTATCGGCTTTGAGCAGCGTGCTAAGGATGCGGACGGTGGTAGTTTTGCCGGCGCCATTCGGGCCGAGCAGCGCCAGCATGGTGCCGCGTTCGACAGTGATATCAATGCCCTTCAGGACATGATTGGTTCCATAGGATTTCTGGAGGTCTTTGGCAATGATGACATTATTAGATGGTTCCATATGCGCAATAGTACCATGTCTTGACAGTGGTGAGTAGGAATACTACTATGATTATAAGGCTCTCGGCCGAGGTTTATATACCTCACTCTAGCGGAGGGTCTTTTTATTTTGACTGGGGATAGTTTACATTTGTATGGCTGCATCTGTTACGGTAGCAGCTGGCTAACACTTTTGGAACGAAGTTTAAGGTATAGTTAAGATATGGACACGAGGCCTTTGGCGGAGCGGCAGCGGCCGCAGACTCTTGAGGAGGTGCTGGGACAGCAGCATCTGGTTGGGGCTGGCAAGATTATTCGCGAGATTATCGAGCACAAGCAGCCGACGTCGCTGATACTGTGGGGTCCGCCGGGCAGCGGCAAGACGACGCTGGCGCGGATCATTGCGCGCGATACGGGTGCCGAGTTTATCGAGCTGAGCGCCGTCACATCCGGCAAGGCCGATGTCGTCAAAACTATTGAGCGGGCCGAACAGAATCGGCGGCTGGGTATGCAGACGGTGCTGTTCGTCGACGAAATTCACCGCTTCAACAAGGCGCAGCAGGATGCGTTTTTGCCGCATGTCGAGGATGGCACGATTATCCTGATCGGTGCGACGACTGAGAATCCATCGTTTGAAGTTATCAATCCTTTACTGAGTCGATCGCGTGTCCTGGTTTTGGAGCCGCTCGATAAAGATTCGATGGCCGACATTATTAAGCGAGCTGCCAAGACCGAGAAGATTAAACTGTCGCCGAAAGCCGTTGATCTCTTAGCGGAATTATCTGGTGGCGATGCACGCGTGGCGCTTGGTAATCTCGAGCTGGCGCAGCAGCTAGCCGGCGGCAAAAGCATTACTCCGGAGCTGGTCGAGACGGCGGCTCAGACTCGCCTGCCCGGCTACGACAAAAAAGGCGAGCAGCACTACAACGTCATTAGTGCTTTTATTAAGAGTATGCGTGGCTCTGACGCTAACGCCGCGCTGTACTATCTGGCGCGCATGCTGCAGGTCGGTGAGGACCCGAAGTTCATCGCCCGTCGGATGGTGATCTTTGCGTCTGAGGACATTGGCATGGCCGCGCCGGCGGCGCTGAACCTGGCGGTGTCGACCTTCCTGGCCATCGAGCGCATCGGTCTGCCCGAGGGCGAATACAATCTGTATCACTGCGCCACCGTCCTGGCTAAAGCCCCGAAATCGCGCGAAGTCAGCAACGCCATGTATGCGGCCAAGGACGCCGCCCGTCAGCATCCCGACTTGCCCGTACCACTGCAGCTGCGCAACGCCCCGACAAAACTTATGAAAGATCTCGGCTATGGCAAAGGCACCAAATGGGAAGCCGGCTTCAAACACCCCAAGGGCTTCCTGCCGGATGAGCTGAAAGACATGGATTTCTTTGGCCATTAAGCTTATGATAAGGGCATGTCCGCTGTCATCGATGTCCAAAAGCTCAGCAAGAAATATCCGAAGGCGACTGAGTACGCACTACAGGATCTGACCCTGCAGGTCCACCGCGGCGAAGTCTACGGCTTTCTCGGCAGCAACGGTGCCGGCAAATCGACCACCATCCGGTTATTACTGAACTTTTTGCAGCCCACCGGCGGTCAAGCCACCGTCGCCGGGCTCGATATCGTCCGCGACAGCGTGGCGCTGAAGCAACATGTCGGCTACCTGGCCGGTGACATCGCACTGTACGACCAGGCTACCGGCCGCGAGCTGTTGGAGTACCTGAATGAGTTGCAGCCGCCGAAACACCCAAAATACCTCTGGGAACTGACCAAAAAGTTCGAAGCCGTACTCGACCAGCCGATCAACACCCTCAGCAAAGGCCAACGACAAAAGATTGGCTTGATACAGGCCTTCATGCACGAGCCCGATGTCCTGATCCTCGATGAACCGACCAGTGGCCTCGACCCGCTGATGCAGGAAGTCTTTGCCCAGACCATCCGCGAACACAAAGACCGCGGCGCCGCTGTCTTTTTGAGCAGTCACAACCTGAGCGAAGCCCAGCGGATGTGCGATCGGGTAGGCATTATCAAACATGGCAAACTGATTCGCGAGCAGGTCATCGGCACCGATACCCAGCTGGGTAGCACCGCGCTGCACGTTAGCTTCAAAGATGCTAAAGCCGTCAGCGAACTCCGCAAAAGCAAAGTGCTTAAAGTGCTCAGCCACAACGGTCATGAGGCCGTCGTCCAGCCGACCGGCGATATCAGCAAGGCGCTGGCCGCGCTCAGTAAATACGAAATAATCAGTCTGACGACCAGTAGCATGAACCTGGAGGACGAGTTTATGGAATTCTACGGAGACGCCTCATGATGCCGATCATCAAATGGGAGCTGCGCCAGCGCAAAAGCGCGCTGTTCGGGTGGACAGCGGCTAGCATTATCCTGACCGTCATTATCCTGCTGGTCTACCCGTCGATCCGCGACCAGGCCCAGCAGCTCAACAAAGTCATCAATACCCTGCCCGGCGGCCTGCGCGGCCTCAAAACCGGCAGCAGCAGCGCCGTCGACGTCGGTTCGCCCGTCGGCTTCCTGAATTCACAGCTGTACTATGCCACCCTGCCCTTCCTGCTGATCATCATGGTGGTCACCAGATTCAGCGCCCTGCTGGGCCGCGATGAGCAAAACCACACGCTGGAGCTATTACTGTCACGGCCGATCAGCCGCGGCCGGGTACTGCTCGGCAAAGCCTTGGCCGGCACGCTGGAGCTGGCCATCGTCAGTGGCCTGACCAACCTGGTAATCATGATTCTGAACCCAATCGTTGGGCTTGATATTAGTATCGGACGGCTAGTCCTGATGGCGGCCTATCTGACGCTGTTCTGCCTCAGTTTCGGGGCCATCACCCTGGCCATCAGCGCTGTCGGCCGGCTGACCAAACGGGCGGCAACTGGTATTGCAATACTAGTATCGCTTGGCGGGTACATCCTCCAGAGTATGAGCGGGCTGACGCACTACCTGCACACGCCGGCCAAGTTCGCGCCCTACCATTACTTCGATCCGACCGACATCCTGAACGGCCACGTCAGTAGCGGGCTGAATGCTTATCTGCTAGGCACGCTGGTGCTGGCGGCGACCGTGGGCTACCTTGGCTTCCGTCGCCGCGATATCAACTAGCCAGGGCATCCCGGCCGTCCACAGCGTACACACCGTGATAAAGACGTGCTGGGCACCGGCACTGGATAGGTCAAACCAGATCAAGGCTCCCGTGCCGAGACCAAAGGCGAGCCAGACCAGCAGCGTTCCCGTCAACAGTACTCGCAGCCAGCGGTCGGTATCCAGGCGATACTGGCGGTCGACGAGCCACCACAGCGCAGCAATACTGACACTCAGCCCCTGCACTGAGCCGATGCTGGCGATGCCATGAATGATAAAGTTGGGGTCTTCGAGCGCCGGTCGACAGACGATGCCGACCCGAGCCACGCAATCGATTGGCAGCATGGCATCAATTGCCGTCAGCAGGCCAAAACTACCGAATCCCATCACCGCCGCTTTCAGTAGCCAGCCGCGTTGCAGCCGACGATACAGCCGCCAGGCAATGTAGCAGATCAGCAAGCCGCTGATGATGTCGAGGGCGATAAACAGCCAGTTATACGGCTGGCCACTGGCCTCGAGGTTACTGGCCAGACCACGATTGGCTTCGGGATTGAGGATATAGCCGAGCGGCCATGAACTATACAGCAGCCCCGCTGTGACCGCTAAGGCGGTCAGAGAGCGAGGCTGGCTGGAACGAATCATGACTAGTAGAGGCTGTTGATGGCCGTGTCTAGGCTGGAAGTGTCCAGGTTGCTGTCGATAGGTTGGGTGTCCAGATCATTGCTGGCTTTTTGGACATCGGCAGTGTTTTTTAGCGTGGCCGGCGCCTTACCGGTAGTGACTACGGCGGCCTGTGGCGTCGTGGTCGACTTGTTGGCGACAATGCGGAAGCCGACAATGCCTACTGCCAGTACAACAACTGCCAGGACAATCAGTTCGAGGTGGGCAAAACCACGTGAGTTGAGACGCTTCATTAGTTGGTGCTCCCTTCAGTCGTAGTTGTTGGAGTTGTCGTAGTCGTGGTCGAGTCGTCGGATGTGGTGCCGGCGGCAGCTGCGGCTGCGGCCTTCACAGCCTTGGCCAGGGCCTTGACGGCGTCGCGGTAGGCTTTGAGGTCAGTGCGGGTCTGGGTTGCCGTCTGCTTGAAAGTCGCGACGTCAGTTGCAACTGTAGTACTGGTGCAGTCCAGGGTTGGTGGTGTTAGGTTGGTCAGGTCAGTGGCAACCGTTGCCTTGGTGGCATTGGCGGCAGCCAGCAGCGTGTCGTAGTCGGCGACGGTGAGATTCTTGTCGGTCTTGTAGGCCGTGATCTTGTCGAGGACGCGGCTAATGTTGGTGTTGATGGCGCTGGCGCTAGTGTCCAGGCCCTTGAACTTGCCTTCCAGGTTTTGCTTGTGAAGGTTGCAGAAGTTCTGGCGGTCGTCAGCCTTGTGCTCCTTGTGCTGGGTCTTGAGCGATTCTACCTCAGCCTCAGCCTTGGCGCGGGCAGCTGATTTGCCGCTGTCTTCTGTAGCGGTGGTGTGGACTTCGGTTTCGGTCGCAGTTTCAGTTTCGGTAGAAGCCGTGCGAACCGTGGTGCGCTTGCCGGATGTGCTGGTCGTGGTAGGCGTAACGGTTGTCGGAGTCGTTTCACTAGTTGTCGTGGACGTCTCAGTAGAGTCATTACTGCCAGAACCCGAGCCACCGGAGGTGCCGCTACCGCCTTCGGCGAAGGCTGGCGTCACCAGCAGCAGGCCGAGGGCCATCAGAACCGGCGTAATCCGGATTAATTTTGCGAGTTTTGTCATGGGAGGGTTTTCCTTATTTATAGGTATGTATATGGTACCCCTAACCGCTTATGGTTTCAACCGACTTTAAGCTGCCACAACTTCTTCCCACGGTAGGCCGGCCTTGCCGAAGTGGCCGTAGGCGCTGGTTTGTGAATAGATTGGGCGGTGCAGGTCGAGACGGTCGGTGATGCCCTTAACAGAGGTGTCGATCAGCTTGTCTTTGAAGGCGTAGAGTTCTTCGTCCGAGACGGTGGCCGTGCCGAAAGTATCGATGGTCTGCATCAGCGGGCGCGGCTGGCCGATGACGTAGGCCAGACCGACTTCACACTTCGTAGCCAGGCCTGCGGCGACGATATTTTTGGCGATGAAGCGGGCGGCGTAGGCGCCACTGCGGTCGACTTTGGACGGGTCTTTGCCGGAGAAAGCACCGCCACCGACACGGGCGTAGCCACCGTAAGTATCAACGACGATCTTGCGACCAGTTAGGCCAGCGTCAGATTCCGGGCCCGGAATGTGCCACAGGCCAGTGCCGTTAATGACGATGTTTTCATCTGATGGCAGCTCGAATTCATATGATTCAAGCACCGGCCGGATGACGTGCTCGATGACATCGTTACGCACCAGTTCGGCAGTCGCATCTTCGGCGTGGGCGACAGCCGCTACCACCTTTTCGATGCCGACCGGCTTGCCATCTTCGTAGCGAACGGTGACCTGGGCCTTGCCATCGGGGCGCAGCCAGGCCAGCTGGCCGCTCTCGCGGCACTCATCGATCTGGCGTGTCAGGCGGTGGGCAATGGCGACTGGCAACGGCATCAGCTCTGGTGTCTCATCACAGGCATAGCCGAACATCATACCCTGGTCACCTGCTCCGTCGGCATCGACTCCGATGGCGATTTCCGGCGACTGCTGGTGGATGTCATTGCTAAATTCCGATTCGGTACTAAAACCCCAGGCCGGCTCGGTGTAGCCGAGCTGGGCGACCTTTTCGCGGACGATTTTCTCGAAGTTGATATCAGCCGTGGTCTTGATTTCGCCGAATAGCGCGATTTTGTTGGCGCCGGCGACGGTTTCGATACCGGTGCGGGCGTGCGGGTCCTGTGCCAGGGCGGCATCGAGGATGGCATCGCTGATGGCGTCACAGATCTTATCCGGGTGGCCGGCGCAAACTGATTCGCTCGTGAAGTAGGTTACGTTAGTAGTGTCTGACATAAAAATATCCTTCTCCCGTGTTGTCCGGAAAAAGGATAAGAGATGATCTTAAATATTTTCCCCGGATGTCGGGACTAGATGGAGCACCTTGCTGGTAAGCAGGCTGCTGGCAGGTCACGGAGCTAGATCTCTCGCTGCACTCTCTATATTTAAATTGTTAACGTCTCCGAGTATACCACAGCAAAATCCTAAGCGTAAGTATTTACATTTTTATTGTTTTATGGTATGATGTGCATCAACTTAGGAGTTATATGGTTGCAGTCCTCATAGGCATGTGCCTCTTCAACACATTACAACTATTCCTGTCGCCGAGTATGAGCAAGCATTCGCTTGATCTGCACCTCGACGACCTCTGGCTGGTGGCACCAAAGCGCCAGTACGAAGCCGCCCTGGCAGCCCGCCGCGCCCGTCCGCTGGCCGCGCTCTGCATCAGCAATTACTAATGACAAGTCCCCGCTTTTTTGTCACAATAAAGCGTAAGCAACATACAGAAAGCGTGGACGGTGGATTACAAACCGGTGGGCGGTACATCACGGTATTGGGGTCGGGCAATCGCGGCCTTTTTGTGCGTGGTCGTCGGGGCCACCTTTGCGATGCAGTTGCACCAGCGGCCTGACCTGACCGATCTGCGTTTTAATCCGTTTGTTTTACTGACCTTGTTGTCAGTCATCGCCAATGTAATCGTCCTCATCCGGGTTTCCAGGCTCCAAAGCCATGTTGACGGCATGCGCTGGTTCCTGCTCTTCGTCAGCAGCGCCCTGGCCTACGGCATTTCCGAAACCATGCAGCGCATCTCAGTCCAGCCGTCAGCTGCCGTCTTCTGGAATTCAGCCTCATGCATCGGTATCACCCTCATCCCGGTCAGCATTTACTTCTTCGTGCTCGAATACACCGGCCAGAAAAACCGTCAGCAACTACTGTTCAGCCTGTTTTTGATCAGCGCTGGCGTCTTCACGTTTTTTAGCGCCAACGGTTCGCTGCTCTATGATGTCCGGCCGGGCCACGCCGTACTCTATCCGTGGGGCTACAACGAAACATTCGGTAGCAATGCTTTCATATTATATGTCGTCTGGATCGGCGTCCTCAGCGGCCTGGCGCTGTACCGGCTGATCCG
>Ga0207705_10000326_pt1 | contig 43356 bp, 53 predicted proteins | sample KBSC13metaG_FD_184314 | JGI IMG/M metagenome (GOLD analysis project Ga0207705, IMG submission 184314) | Corn rhizosphere microbial communities from Kellogg Biological Station, Michigan, USA - KBS C1-3 metaG (SPAdes) (version 2) | ecosystem: Host-associated > Plants > Roots > Rhizosphere > Soil ... | reverse complement strand
GATGGAAGGCATTTCCCACGAAGCCATCGGGATCGCGGGCCATCTGAAGCTCAAGAACCTCATCGTTCTCTACGACGACAACAACATCACCATCGACGGCGCGCGCGAGCTATCCGACACCACGGATAACAACCGGCGCTTTGAAGCGTCCGGCTGGCAGGTGGACACCTGCGACGGCCACAACGCGGCGGATGTGTTCCGCGCGCTGACCGCGGCGCAGAAATCCGAGAAGCCGGTGATGATCAACTGCAAGACGATCATCGGCTTCGGCATGCCGACGCGCGCGGGCACGCAGAAGGCGCACAGCGATGCGCCGGGCGCCGACGAAGTGGCAGGCGCGAAGAAGGCGCTCGATCTTCCCGCCGGTGCTTTCACGCTGAACGATGGTGTTCTCGAAAAATGGCGCGAGATCGGCAAGCGTGGCGCCGCCGCGCGCGCGGAATGGAACAAGCGCAAAGCCTCCGCGCAGGCGTCGAAGGATTTCGACGACGCGCTGGCGGGCAACATTCCCCATGCGCTGCACGACGCGCTGAACGAATTCAAAAAGAAGGCGATCGCCGAGAAGCCATCCATCGCGACGCGCAAGGCGAGCGAAGGCGTGCTGGAAATCGTCAACCCGATCGTGCCGTTCACCATCGGCGGTTCGGCGGATCTCACGCCATCCAACAACACCAAGACGAAAGATATTTTCAACTTCGAGCCGGCGACCTATGGCGGGCGCTATATGCGCTGGGGCATTCGCGAGCACGGCATGTGCGCGGCGATGAACGGCATGGCGCTGCATGGCGGCGTCATTCCCTATGGCGGCACCTTCATGGTGTTCTCCGATTACTGCCGCCCCTCCATCCGCCTCGCGGCGCTGATGCAACAGCGCGTCATTTATGTGATGACGCACGACTCCATCGGCGTTGGCGAAGATGGTCCCACGCACCAGCCGGTCGAGCAGCTCGCGGCGATGCGGGCAATGCCGGGCATCCTCATATTCCGCCCCTGCGATCCGGTGGAAACCGCCGAAGCTTGGGAAATTGCGCTGAACAAGAAAGATGGCCCGAGCTTCCTCGCGCTCACCCGCCAGAACGTGGCGACGTCGCGCAGCGAAGTCACCGACAAAAACCTTACCGCGCATGGTGCTTATGAGATCGCCAGGGCGGACAACGCCCAGGTCACTTTCTTTGCGTCCGGCTCCGAAGTGGAGCTTGCAATGCAGGCCCGCGAATTGCTCAAGGCTGACGGAATCGCGGCCCGCGTGGTGTCCATGCCATGTTGGTCGCTGTTCGAGAAACAGGACGCAACATATCGTGACGCCGTGATCGGCAAGTCTCCGGTAAATGTCGCCATCGAAGCCGGCGTGCGTGAGGGCTGGGACCGCTATATCGGACCGAACGGCATCTTCATCGGCATGCACAGCTTCGGCGCCTCCGCGCCATACAAGGATGTTTACAAGCATTTCGGCATCACCGCCGAAGCCGCCGCGGACGCCGCGCGGAAAGCAATCGGGAAAGGAAAGTAAATTATGGCACTTCGCGTCGCGATCAATGGATTTGGTCGCATCGGCCGTCTGGTTCTGCGCGCCATCCATGAAAACAATCGCAACGACATCGTCGTCGTCGGCGTGAACGATCTTGGCCCGGTCGAAACCAACGCGCATCTGCTGCGCTATGACAGCGTGCATGGCCGCTTTCCCGGCGACGTGAAGGTGGACGGCGAACACATGATCCTCGACGGTCACAAGATCAGGGTCACCGCGATCCGCAATCCCGCCGAGCTTCCCCACAAGGAACTGGACGTCGATATCGCGCTGGAATGCACCGGCCTCTTCACCAGCAAGGAAAAAGCCTCCGCGCATCTGACCGCCGGCGCCAAGCGCGTGCTGGTATCGGCGCCCGCGGACGGCGTGGACAAGACGATTGTTTTCGGCGTGAACGACAACGCGCTGACGAAGGACGACATTATCGTGTCCAACGCCAGCTGCACGACGAACTGCCTGGTCCCGATGGCGAAGGTGCTGCACGACACGTTCGGCATCGAGAAGGGCTTCATGACGACGATCCATTCCTACACCGGCGACCAGCCGACGCTGGATACGATGCACAAGGATCTCTATCGCGGCCGCGCCGCGGCGCTCTCCATGATCCCGACTTCGACGGGCGCGGCGAAGGCCGTTGGCCTCGTGATGCCGGAGCTGAAGGGCAAGCTGGACGGCGTGTCGGTGCGCGTGCCGACGCCGAACGTGTCGCTGGTGGACCTGAAGGTGGTTGTGAAGAAATCCACGACAGCCGCGGAAGTGAACGAGGCGATGAAGAAGGCGGCCGCCGGACCGATGAAAAAGATTCTCGCCATCGTGGACGCGCCGCTGGTCAGCCACGACTTCAACCACGATCCGCACTCCTGCTCGTTCATGCTGGATCAGACCAAAGTGATGGACGGGAACCTCGTCAGCATCATGGGCTGGTACGACAACGAATGGGGCTTCTCCAACCGCATGAGCGACACCGCCGTTGCGATGGGGAAGTTGATTTAAAAACGCTGAGTTTGATCTTGATCATGGCCGGGGAAACCCGGCCATGATGCTTTATAAGACACCGAAAACGGAAACGACCGATGCCGAACTTCAAAACGCTCGACGATCTTACCGTCAAAGGGAAGCGCGTGCTGGTGCGCGCGGATCTGAACGTGCCGATGAAGGATGGCAAGGTCACCGACGCCTCGCGCATCGAGCGGCAGGCGCCGACGATCAGGGAATTGTCCGACAAGGGCGCGCGCGTGATCGTGCTGTCGCATTTCGACCGCCCGAAGGGAAAGGTCGTGCCGCAGATGTCGCTGAAGCCGATCGCGCCGGCGCTGGCCAAAGAACTGGGCAAACCGGTGACCTTCGCATCCGATTGCGTGGGCGACGTGGCGAAGGATGCCGTCGCGAAACTGAAAGATGGCGACATCGTTCTTCTGGAGAACACACGCTTCCACAAGGGCGAAGAAGACAACGATCCGGATTTCACCAAGCAGGTCGCGGGCCTTGGCGACATCTTCGTCAACGACGCCTTCAGCGCGGCGCATCGCGCGCATGCGACGACGACGGGCCTCGCCTATCTGCTGCCGAGCGCGGCGGGGCGTTCGATGCAGGCGGAACTGGAGCATCTGGACAAGGCGCTCGGCAATCCGCAACGCCCGGTGATGGCGGTGGTCGGCGGCGCGAAGGTTTCCACCAAACTCGACTTGCTGCAGAACCTGATCTCAAAGGTCGATTACCTCGTGATCGGCGGCGCGATGGCCAACACATTTTTCGTCGCCGAAGGCCGCCAGGTCGGCAAATCGCTCGCCGAACGCGACATGGTGGATACCGCGCTTGCCATCGTTCACAAGGCGACGGAAACCGGCTGCGTGCTGATTCTGCCGACCGATGTGATCGCCGCGAAAGAGTTCAAGCCGCATGCCGAACATCGCACCGTCGAGATCGGCCATGTGCATGCCGACGAGATGATCCTCGATGTCGGCCCCAAATCCATCGCGGAGTTCGAGAACCGGCTGAAGGCGACCCAGACCGTGGTGTGGAACGGTCCGTTCGGCGCCTTCGAGACCCCGCCCTTCGACAAGGCGACCGTGGCCGCGGCCAAGGCCGTGGCGGCGGAAACCAAGGCCGGGAACCTGATCTCCGTGGCGGGTGGCGGCGACACGGTGGCGGCGCTCAATCACGCGGGAGTTTCGGCCGATTTCACCTATATTTCCACGGCCGGCGGCGCGTTCCTGGAGTGGCTTGAAGGCAAGACCCTGCCGGGGGTAGAAGCCCTCGCGCACAGCAAGGGCTAAGGCACGTCAGGCGGGCAACCGCCGGCGGATCGCTTCGGGCCCGACAACCACGGGATCTGACCGCATGAACGTGAATGAACTGAACGCGATCGCCAAGAAGATGGTCGCGAAGGGCAAAGGCTTGCTCGCCGCCGACGAATCCACCGGCACCATCAAGAAGCGTTTCGACGCCATCGGCGTTCAGAACACCGAAGAGAACCGCCGCGACTATCGCGAATTCATGTTCCGCACCGATGTCGCGATGAAGAACAACATCGGCGGCGTGATCCTGTTCGACGAGACCATCCGTCAGAAGGCGAAGGACGGCACGCCGCTGGTGAAGCTGATCGAGCAAGCCGGCGCCGTGCCGGGCATCAAGGTCGACAAGGGCGCCAAGCCGCTCGCGGGCTCCAACGGCGAAACCATCACCGAGGGCCTCGACGGCTTGCGCGAGCGTTTCGTGGAATATCACCAGCTCGGCGCGCGTTTCGCCAAATGGCGCGCGACCTACGATCCGACAAAAGTCTCCTATAACTGCATCAATGCCAACGCGCAGGCGCTGGCGCGCTATGCAGCGCTGGCGCAGGAAAACGGCATCGTTCCGATCGTCGAGCCGGAAGTCTTGATGGACTACGACAACACCATCGACACCTGCATGCAGGTCACCGAATGGGTGCTGAAGGAAACCTTCCAGCAGCTCTACTACGCCAATGTCGCGCTCGAAGGCATGATCCTGAAGCCGAACATGGCGATCAGCGGCAAGAAATGCTCCAAGCAGGCGGGCGTCGAAGAAGTCGCCGAGAAGACGGTAACGCTTCTCAAGCGTTGCGTGCCTTCGGCTGTGCCGGGCGTCGCCTTCCTTTCCGGCGGCCAATCGGATGAAGAAGCCACCGCGCATCTGAACGCCATGAACGCCGCGCATCCCGATCTGCCCTGGGCGCTCACCTTCTCCTATGGCCGCGCGCTGCAGGCTGCGCCACAGAAGGCGTGGAGCGGCAAGGCTGAGAACGTGTCTGCCGCGCAGGCCGCCTTCGCACACCGCGCCAAGATGAACGGCCTAGCCGCGACGGGTGGCTGGAAGAAGGAAATGGAAAAGGCGGCGTGACGGATCGTTGCCGCCTTTACCTGATCACGCCGCCGAAGTTCGAGCCGCGCGCATTCGCTGAAGAGCTGAAACGCGCGCTCGATGGCGGCGATGTCGCCTGCCTGCAACTGCGCATGAAGGATGCGAGCGACAACGAAATCCTGCGCGCGGCGGAGATCGTCATGCCGATCGCCCAGGATCGCGATGTCGCCTTCATCGTCAATGACCGGCCCGATCTGGCGCACATGCTGCGCGCCGATGGCGTGCATATCGGGCAGGAAGACACGCCCTATGAGGAAGCCCGCGAGATCGTCGGCAAGAACGCCATCGTCGGCGTGACCTGCCACAATTCCCGCGATCTTGCCTTCGCAGCGGGCGAAGCGGGTGCGGATTATGTCGCCTTCGGCGCGTTCTTCCCGACGGCAACGAAAATCCCCAAGGCCACCGCCGACCTCGAATTGCTGCAATGGTGGGCCGAAACGATGACGGTGCCCGTCGTCGCCATCGGCGGCATCACGGTGGAAAACGCCAAACCGTTGGTGGAAGCGGGTGCGGATTTTCTCGCCGTGTCTGCGGGGGTGTGGGGACACAAAGATGGCCCTACAGCGGCGGTGAAGGTGTTTAACAGGCTGTTCTAGTTTCCTCCCCCGTTTTACGGGGGAGGTGGCAGGCGCGAAGCGCCTGACGGAAGGGGTGGCGGGAGCGTCGCAAGCCTTTCACTGCCGCAGCCACCCCCTCCACCGCTTTGCGGTCCCCCTCCCCCGTAAAACGGGGGAGGAAAGCAAGATGACAAGCGGGGTCTGGATTGCTAGAACCCGCGCGCTCTTTGACCTCGACCCAAATAAGGACCGCGGCCCGTGAAAACGGGTCCGAGACAGCATCCATGGCCAAGATTTCCGGCAACGATATCAAGCCCGGCACGATGATCGAATACGAGGGTGGGCTATGGATGGCGGTGAAGACGCAGAAGGTGAAGCCCGGCAAGGGCGGCGCCTATAACCAGGTCGAGCTCAAGAACGTCACCGTCGGCACCAAGCTGAACCAGCGCTTCCGCTCGGACGAGAGCGTCGAGGAAATCTATCTCGAAAAGAAGGACTTCCAGTTCCTGTTCGCCAATGGCGACATGCTCACCTTCATGGACATGGAGTCCTATGAGCAGATCGAACTCTCCATCGAGTTCGTCGGCGAAGACCAGGCGCGTTTTCTTCAAGATGGAATGAAAACACTTGTGCAGATGTATGACGGCCGCGCCATCGGCATCGCGCTGCCGCAGAACGTGGTCCTCGAAGTGACCGAAGCCGATGCGGTGATGCGCGGTGGCACGGCGGCGCCGTCTTACAAAGGCGCGACACTTTCCAACGGCATGAAGATCCAGGTTCCGCCCTTCATCGAGGCGGGCGAGCGTATTGTCGTGGGCACGGAAGAAGGCACCTATCTGCGCCGCGCGGACAAAGACTAATGCCCTATCTCTCCCCCGCCCTGAACGTCATGACCACCGCGGCGCGCAAGGCGGCGCGCAAGCTCATCCGCGATTTCGGCGAGGTGGAGAATCTGCAGATTTCGGTGAAGGGCCCCGGCGATTTCGTCACCGTCGCCGATCAGCGCACCGAAAGCATTTTGATCGGCGAGTTGCAGCGCGCGCGTTCGGGCTACCCCATTCTGTCGGAGGAAGTCGGCCTCATCGACGGGCCGGACAAATCGCACCGCTTCATCATCGATCCGCTCGACGGCACGACGAATTTCCTGCACGGCATTCCGCATTTCGCGATCTCTATCGCGCTGGAACGCGACGGACAGCTTGTCAGCGGCGTGATCTACAATCCGATCACCGACGACATGTTCACCGCCGAGAAAGGCCATGGCGCCTATCTCAACGACACGCGCCTGCGCGTCGCCGGGCGCAAGGACATGCGCACCGCGCTCTGCGCCACCGGCATTCCGTGGATGGGCAAGGACGGCCATGAGCGCTTCCAGGCCGAGCTTGGCGCGGTGATGAAGACGACCTCCGGGGTGCGCCGCTTCGGCTCCGCTGCGCTCGATCTCGCCTGGCTCGCCGCCGGACGCTACGACATGTATTGGGAGCGCGACCTGAAGGCATGGGACATCGCCGCGGGTGTCCTGATGGTGCGCGAGGCGGGCGGTGTGGTGAGCGACCTGAACAACCAGCAGAAGATGCTCGAAACCGGCAATGTCATCGCCTCCAACGAGGCCATGCATGGCCAATTCCTGAAGCTTCTGAAAGACGCGGGGAAGAGTTGAGGCGATGGCCTGCCGCCCCTATTCTCTCCGTCTGATGACCAAATCACTCGCACTTTTCACGTTGACGGCCGCGCTTCTGGCGGCGACGGCGGCTTCCGCCCAAAACCAGATGTATCCGGGTCAAGGCATCACCGTGAATGGCCAGGCCGCATCCATGGGCGCTTATAATCCGCGCGGCCCCTATCCGGGCGTGATCGACCTGCACATGCCCAAGCCGCAGAAAAAGAAGCATGTCGTGAAAAAGGCCGCGCCTTCCACGGCGGACGTGTCTTCGGCCCTTTTGGCGGCACAGCCTCCCGCATCGACGGAAACGTCGACCATGCCGGATATGTCCGGCTCCGCGCCGGACGTGACGGCCAGCGCACCTCCGCCACCCAAACCCAAAAAGACCAAAAAGGCCGAAGCACCGCCCCCCGCGCCCGCACCGGAAGAAACCAGCGATGGCATGGATGGCGGTCTGCCGCTTTCACTGGCGCCGGAAGAGCCGCATCCCATCTCGACGCCCAAGCCGCAGAAGTCTCAGAAGACAGCGTCTGTTGCGCCACCGCCGTCGCCCACCATGGCCAATGTCGTGAAACCGGTGCAGACGCCGGGCGTCAAAAACGCGCTTTCCAAGCGCAGCGAAATCCTGTTCCCGCGCGGCGCCACCGATCCCGGCACGGCGACGATCAACAAGCTGCACAGCGTGGCCAGCGAGTTGAACACGCTTCTGGGCGCGGGCGCGCAGCGCGTGCAGCTTGAGGCTTATGGCGGAACGCCGGGCGACAAATCTTCCGATGCACGCCGGCTTTCGCTCAAGCGCGCCTTGGTCATTCGCCAGATCCTCATTGAGGACGGCGTGCCGAGCGAGCGCATCGATGTGCGCGCCATGGGCGGCATCGACGATAACGGCGCGCCGGATCGCGTCGATGTGTTCGTGAACGCAAGCTAGCTGAGTTTTAACTCGCGCGCTTCGCGGCCCATCAGGGTCAGCACCACAATCGCAACCGCCGCCGCAACGGCGACGCTCGCCAGCGCGAAGGAGTAATTCTCCCCACTGCGCGCCGCGATGCCGGTTTGCAGCACCGCATTGTAGGACGCGATGAAATTTCCCAGCTGATAGACGGTTCCCGGGAAGGTGCCGCGCGCGTCGGGCGGCGACAGCTCGTTCAAATGCGCGGGGATCACGCCCCATGCGCCCTGCACGAAGAACTGCATCAGGAACGCACCTACGGTGAGCATCGCCGCGGTTTGCGAATAAGCCCACAGATAGGCTACCGGAATCGAAAGCAGCGCGCCGATGATGATGGTGCGCTTGCGCCCCAGCGACTGGCTGAGAAATCCGAAGGATAATCCGCCGACGATCGCGCCGAGATTGTAGATAATCGCGATATTGCCGGTCGTGTGCGTGTCGAAGTGGTGCTGCACCTGCAAGAAGGTCGGATAGATGTCCTGCGTGCCGTGGCTGAAGAAGTTGAATGCCGTCATCAGCAGGATGGCGTAGATCGCAAGCTGCCAATGTTTCTTCAGGACATTCAGCACCGTGCCGGTCTTGGCATGGTCGCGGGACCAGCCCGGCGATTCCGGAACGTGGCGGCGGATATAGAGGATCAGCAGCGCCGGGAGCACGCCGATCAGGAACAGCGCGCGCCAGTTCTCGAGGCCGGTGAACGCGCCCAGATGATCGTAGAAATTGCGATAGACCAGCGAGGCCAGAAGATAGCCGGTGGGATAGCCCGATTGCAGCAGGCCGGAGACGAAGCCGCGCGATTCCGGCCGGACCGTTTCCATGGTGAGCGAAGCGCCAATACCCCATTCGCCGCCCATGGCCACGCCGAACAGCGCGCGGATGACAAGGAAGGCGATCAGATTGGGTGAGAATGCCGTGGCAAAGCCGAGCAGCGAATAAAGTCCGACATCGGCCATCAATACCGGGCGGCGGCCAAAGCGGTCCGCAAGCCGTCCAAAGATGAAGGCGCCGACGGGACGCAGCGCCAGCGTGAGCGTCAACGCCCAGGCGACATCTTCCTTGCCGGCGCCGAAACTGTGAGCGACGTCCTTGATGACGAAAACCATGAGGAAGAAATCGAACGCATCCAGCGTCCAGCCAAGATAGCTGGCGGCCACCACATGCTTCTGCGCGGAGGTCCACCCCTTCAATGCGTCGAACATGGCGATGACGTCCCCTTGTGATGCGTCAAACTAGAAAGCGTTAACGCGCGGCGCAATGGCATTAATTTTTGCGTCCATCGAATCAGCGCGTTACGTCTCTTGCGGGGCTGGTGATTCGCATCGCTGGCGTGTCGTGTGCCAGCGGGAGATTTCATGAAATTGCGGACGATTGTGTTGGCGGGCTTTGCCTGCGCCTTGGCTGCACCAGCATGGGCGGGAAGCGGCTTCTATGTCGGCGCGGGGCTGGGCAGCCAGTCGCCAATGAGCTCCGACTGGAAGGCGCCCAGCCTCAATCAGTTCGGAAAATACAGTCTCAAACGCTCCAACACCTTCATCGCGGACGCGGGCTACAAATTCTCCAGCGGATTGCGCATCGAGGTCGAAAGCCAGTTCGGCCAGTATGACGGCCATGACATCACCAACGATCCGCTCAATCTGGTGTCGGATCTGCACGGGCACATCTCGCAATCCACGGTCTATCTGAACGCCAATTACGATTTTCCGATCTTCAGCGGGTTGGGCGGCACGATCGGCGCGGGTGTCGGCAGCGCGTGGAGCAACACCAAGGGCTCCGCGTTCAGCGGGCTTGCGATCGTGCATGGCGATGACCGGGCGTTCGCGTGGCAGGTCGGCGGCGGCATAACCCACCGCCTCCTGCCCAATCTGGATGTGCAACTGGACTATCGCTACCAGGGCGCGGGATCGACGACCATCACCGAAAACGGCGTCGGCGATTTCCATCTGGGCGGCATCAAGGCACAGACCGTCACGCTGTCGGCGCGACTCTATCTTCTGCCCTAAGAAACGAGTGTCGCTTCGGTCTTGGACTTGATCTCGTCGGCGGTGACGCCCGGCGCGATCTCCACGATTTTGAGCCCGCCTTTCACAACGTCGAACACGCCCAGATTGGTGATGATGCGCTGCACGCAATGCACGCCGGTGAGCGGCAGGGTGCATTTCTTGAGCAGCTTGGATTTTCCGGCCTTGTCGGTGTGATCCATGATGACGACGCAGCGTTTGACGCCTGCCACCAGATCCATCGCGCCGCCCATGCCCTTCACCAGCTTGCCCGGCACCATCCAGTTGGCGAGATCGCCGTTCTCCGACACCTCCATCGCGCCGAGGATGGACAGATTGATGTGCCCGCCGCGGATCATGCCGAAACTGTCGGCGGATGAGAAATAGGACGTCTTGGGCAGCGCCGTGATCGTCTGCTTGCCGGCATTGATGAGATCCGGATCGATCTTGTCGGGCGCCGGGAATGGACCCATGCCGAGCATGCCGTTCTCCGATTGCAGGGTGACCGTCATGCCGTCGGGAATGTAGTTCGCCACGAGGGTCGGGATGCCGATGCCGAGATTCACGTAGAAGCCGTCCTGCAATTCCTGCGCGGCGCGTTGGGCGATCTGATCGCGTGTCCAGGGCATGTCAGTTCTCCCGCACGGTGCGCTTTTCGATGCGCTTTTCGAATTTTCCCGTGCAGATGCGCTGCACGAAAATGCCCGGCGTGTGGATGTGGTCGGGATCGAGCGAACCGACCGGCACGATCTCTTCGACCTCCGCCACCGTGATCTTGCCCGCCGTCGCCATCACCGGATTGAAGTTCCGCGCGGTCTGACGATAGACGAGATTGCCTTCCGCATCGCCCTTCCACGCTTTGACGATGGCAAGGTCGGCTTTCAATCCGCGCTCGAGGATATAGGTCTCGCCGTCGAAGTCTTTATGCTCCTTGCCTTCCGCAATCAGCGTGCCGACGCCGGTCTTGGTGTAGAAGCCGGGAATGCCCGCGCCGCCCGCGCGAATGCGCTCGGCCAGCGTGCCTTGCGGATTGAACTCCAGCTCCAATTCCTTGGCGAGATATTGCCGCTCGAAGGTTTCGTTCTCGCCGACATAGGACGAGATCATCTTCTTGATCTGGCGCGTCTGCAGCAGAAGGCCCAGACCGAAATCGTCCACGCCCGCATTGTTGGAGATGACGGTTAGGCCCTTCACCCCGCTGTCGCGCAGCGCGGCGATGAGATTTTCCGGAATGCCGCAAAGGCCGAATCCGCCGGACATCACCGTCATGTTATCGAATACCACGCCGTCCAAAGCGGCTTTGGCGCTGTCGTATATCTTGCTTCTGCTCATGATGCATTCCGGCCAAGAGGCAGCGTCATTTGCAGCCTTGGCGCGGGAAAAACAAGCTGGCTAAGGAAATTGCGCCTAGAGCTGCACCATCGCGCGGAACTCGTCCGTCGAATTGGTTTTCGGAAAGGGAGTTGCGGGGACGGGCACGCCGAGAAACGCGCAGATCGGACCCCAGCCTTCCAGCGAATCCGTCACCAGAAGACGTTCTTTCGGCAGCGCGGCCTTCACCGCCGCATTGTGCCGCTTGTAGACCGCGATCACATGGTCCTTGTCGAAGCGGTTCTCGAATGTCTTCTGCGTGATGACCAGCCCCGCCATTTTCAGCTGTGCCTGGCGCCCCGGATCGTCGGGTACACGTCCGCTCGTTATGGCCGGGATAATCGTCTTCGAAATGGAAGTGTACCACTTCTCCGGATCGCGCTCGGTGAGGATGAATTTCGCCTGCGGAAACGCCTCGGCGAGCTCGCGCCAGAAATGGCAGACCGGCCAATCCACAGCGGCGCCATAAGGCCCAAGGAACGTCTTCCAGTCGGTAGGCTCCCCGCGTGCCGCAGCTTCCCAGGTCGCGTTGTGTTCAGGATGCCCGAAGACTTCGAACATATGATAGCAGGGCGCGAAGCCCAGCTGCTCCAGCGCCAGCCTGAGCGATAACGTGCCGGTGCGGCCGAACCCGGCGCCGATAACCTGTAAAGCCATGGAACGCTCCCCATCCCCGTTCATTCATCTTGCTTGGACGCCGAGGCTTGCGCAAGCTTGGCCACTGCACCGGAGATCGATCATGAAAAGCCTTTGTCTCGCCGCTCTCGCCGTCCTCGCCGCGACGCCGGCCCTCGCGATGGACCTGAAAAGCACCGATGTCGCGCAGGGCACATCCTTTCCGGTGAACGAAATTTGCGCGCGCTATGGCGGCGGCGATGTCTCGCCTGCGTTGTCCTGGAGCGGTGTGCCGTCGAATGCCCAGAGCCTTGCAATCACCGTGTTCGATCCCGATGCGGGCAGCGATGGCTGGTGGCATTGGGTGGTGGTCGATATTCCCGCGAAGACCACAGCGCTGGCGCAAGGCGTGGGCACCGGCAAGCTTCCGGACGGCGCGCGGCATCTGGAGAATTCCAACGGCAATGCCGGCTATCACGGCCCGTGCCCGCCTGCCGGCTCCGGCGTGCATCACTATCAGATCACATTGTGGGCACTGGGTGAGAAGCCCGCGCTGGAGGCGAACGTCAGGCCCGCCGATGCCGGCGCCTATTTGGAGAAGCACGCCATCGCGAAGGCGCGCCTTACGCCGGTTTACCTGAAAGAGAAGTAGGCTCGACATCGGTGAGGCGATCCACCGTCCGCAACGGTGGAAACAGCCACATCCACACCGCGACGACGCCCAGCGTGCCGATGCCGCCCAGGATCACGGCCGGAATGGTGCCGAACCATGACGCGGTGATGCCGGATTCGAATTCGCCCAATTCGTTCGAGGCGCCGATGAAGAGCATGCTCACCGCGCCGACGCGTCCGCGCATCGGATCGGGCGTTGCGAAATTTATGAGCGACTGGCGCACATTCACGCTCACCATATCGGACGCGCCGGTCACGAACAGAGCGGCCAGCGACAGATAGAAATTGTGCGACAGGCCGAAGACGATGGTGGCGACGCCAAAGATCGCCACCGCGGCGAACATGCGGCTGCCGGAACGGCGCTCGATCGGCCAGCGCGACAGTGTGAACGCCGTCAGCGCCGCGCCGACCGCGGGCGCGCTGCGCAGGATGCCCAATCCGGCGGGGCCGACATGCAGAATGTCACGCGCGAAGATCGGCAGCAGCGCCACGGCACCGCCAAGCAGAACCGCGAAGAGATCGAGCGAAATCGCGCCCAGCACGATGGGCCGGTCGCGCACGAAACGGATGCCTTCGATCACCCGTTCCAGCCGCGAGACACCGGCGACCGTGGAACGGTCGAAGCGGCGGCCGCCAAAGGTGGTGGTCAACGCGGCGGCCGACATGAAGCCCAGAAAGCTGATGCTGTAAGTGGCTATGGGACCGAGTGCATAAAGAAATCCACCCAATGCCGGCCCTGCGATCACTGCGACGGTGAAGGCTGATGAACTCAAGGCGATGGATTTGGCGAGACGTTCCGGCGGCACAAGAAAGGCGAGCAGCGATTGGCTGGACGGCCCGGAGAACCCGCGCGCCGCGCCGAACAAGACCAGCACGCCATAGAATGGCAACGCATCGTGCGGATAGAGAAGGCTGAACAGCAGGAACAACCCCGAGCAAATTCCGAGCAAGGCTTGTGCGAACGCGAGTACGCGGCGCTGATCGAAGCGGTCGGCGATCTCCCCCGCAGGCAGCGTGAGCAGGAACATCGGGATGAATTCGCACAGGCCTACCAGGCCCAGCGACAAGGGCGTGCGCTCAATGTCGTAAATCTGCCAGCCGATGGCGACGGATTGCACCTGCATGGCGACCGTTGACAGAAAACGGCTGGAAATGAAGAAACGAAAGTCCCGGTCGCGGTAGAGGGCGGGCGAATTGATGTCCGTCATTCCCGCAGGTGGCGGGATTGGACGTGCAAAATCAAGCCGCGCTTTGGCGCTTCAGCCATGCCGCGCGCGTAATGCCCCAAAGATCGACAGGATAGTCCTGGCCACCGATGCGTAAGTTGGCACGCTCGCCTTTCGTCTCACCGACGCGTCTGGCGACGGCCTGCGAGGGAAAGTTTTCCGGCGCGATGCAGGAGATGATCTTGTCCAGCGGCTGGGTGAGAAAACCGTAGCGGATCGCCGCTCCCGCCGCCTCGCTGGCATAGCCATTGCCCCAATATTGCTTACCCAGCGTCCAGCCCACTTCAACGCCCGGCCAGCCTTCCGGATTGATGAGGCCGACGCGCCCCATCATCGCGCCGTCGGATTTGCGCTCGACCGCCCATTTGCCATAGCCGCGCAAAACCCAATGACCGATGAGGCCGGACAGCGCGCGCCAGGCATCGCCGCGCTCCTGCACGGGACCCAGAAATGTCATCACTTCAGGATCGGAATGGATGGCGGCGAGCGGCTCGAAATCGCTTTCGCGCCATCCGCGCAAGATCAGCCTGTTGGTTTCAAGGCGGGGAATGGCGTCCATATCATCCAACTAGTCGGGTGGCTGGAAGGAAATCTGTACCATGGTTTCGCCCGATGTCGGGCTTCCGTCATCCATCGCGGGCACAAATTTCCAATGGGCGACGGCGTTCACCGCTGCATTGTCCAAATCCGGATAGCCGCTCGTTTTCTGAATTCCAACTCTCTTGACAGTGCCATCGTCACGCACCTGCACGCCGATGAGAACGGTGCCTGCTTCCCGATAAGTAAGCGCTGTTGCGGGATAGTTGGGCTGCTGATTGACGCCCGAAGTATCGATGTGAGGTGGCCCATTGCTGGCGACCGGAGCGCGGGGCGGCGGAGCGGCAGCCGCTTCTGCGGCTGCCGCCGCATTCCCTGCCGCGGGGATCATCGCGACGTTATAAGCGTGCGGATATTCGTTTATCGCGCCCGTCGCCGCATCGATACCCACGCCGATGACGCCGCCGATCAAAAGATTGCCGACAGTCCAGCCTTCGAAATTCGATGGTATCGTCTGCATCGCATCCTGCCATCCCGGCTTGGTACAGCGAATGACGATGTCTTCCTTGCTTCGCTCCACCTTGACCACGCCCGGTGTAACGACCGGCCAGTTGCCTTCCTTGCTGGTGAGAACGCAGCTCGCACCACTTGTCGGCGGCGTTGCGATCGCGATCGTCTGACTGGAGCCCTTTATCACGGACGCGCATCCCGACAGGGATACGCCTACGGCCAGCAAGACCACGACGGAGCCAAACTTCATGAAATCCCCCAACTTTCCCAACGGCGACTATTGTTTCACTTCACTTCACTTCCGTCAAAGGCGCAAATACTGCAAGAACGCCTTTAACTGCGTTCATCGAGCATTCATCGCGGAAACGATTTTTCGCGTCGAACCCGCTCGCGACAGATCGCGACATAAACCAAATCCACCGCTCTTTTTTCGCCCGATTTGATCCCGATGTTCGATGTGTGCCCGAACGCACGAAGGAGATTGGAAATGAACATGTCGAAGAAAAGTTTGAAGCTGGCCGGTGCGTTGGCGATCGTTTTGGGCGCTGCGTCGCCGCTGATGGCGACGTCCGCGAGCGCCGCGCCGTATGGACATGAGTCTTATGGCCACCACGAAACCTATCGTGGTCACGGCAAGTACGGCGCGATGCGCGACCGCAATCACCGTCCGCAGGTTCGTTATGAACGCCATGGACACGCGCCGCACGCCCACATGAAATGGCGGGAAGGCCGCTGGAACTGGCATCGCGACCACTGGGTGTGGGCGCGGGGAATCTGGATCCGCTTCTAAAGAGCCGATCCGGTAAAGGAAGCCTCCGCCGGGCAAGCCCCTCCACCCGCGGAGGCTTTTCTTTTGTCTGCTAAGCGAGACGCGTATCGAGCTTCTTGCAGGCGTCGATGAGGCCTTTCACCGAATCCGCCGACTTCATCAGCGCGGCCTTTTCGTCCGCGGTGAGGTTGAGTTCGACGATGCGTTCCACGCCCTTCTCGCCGATCACCGCCGGCACGCCGACATACAGATCCTTGATGCCATACTGGCCGTTCACATAAGCGGCGATGGGCAACACGCGCTTCTTGTCGCGCAGATAGGACTGCGCCATTTCGATGCCGGCCGTGGCGGGCGCATAAAAAGCAGAGCCTGTCTTCAAGAGGCCGACAATCTCGGCACCGCCATCACGCGTGCGCTGGATGATGGCATCCAGGCGATCCTGCTTGATCCAGCCCATCTTCACCAGTTCGGGCAGCGGCACGCCGCTCACCGTGGAGAAGCGCGGCATCGGCACCATGGTGTCGCCGTGGCCGCCGAGCACGAAGGCGGAAACATCTTCCACCGACACATTCATTTCCTCGGCAAGGAAGTGGCGGAAGCGTGCGCTGTCGAGCACGCCCGCCATGCCGACGACCATGTGATGCGGCAGGCCGGAGAACTGGCGCAGCGCCCACACCATCGCGTCCAGCGGGTTGGTGATGCAGACGACGAAGGCGTTCGGTGCATGGGCCTTGATGCCCTCGCCCACCGCGCTCATGACTTTGAGGTTGATGCCCAGTAGGTCATCGCGGCTCATGCCCGGCTTGCGCGGCACGCCGGCGGTGACGATCACAACATCCGCACCTGCGATATCGTTATAAGAGTTCGTGCCTTTCAGCTTTGCATCGAAACCTTCGATGGGGCCGGCCTGAGAGAGGTCGAGCGTCTTGCCCTGCGGCAGCCCTTCCATGATGTCGAACATGACGACATCGCCCAGTTCCTTTGTGGCGATGAGATGGGCGAGCGTGCCGCCGATCTGTCCGCCGCCGATGAGCGCGATTTTCTTGCGGGCCATGGGAAGTTCCTTCTGAAGAGAGCCGCGCGGTACCTAGCGCGGGGGACACGGGGGCGGCAAGGAAGCCGAAAGACGCAGGCTGAATCGTACAAACACGCCCTAGCGCGGCGCGATATCGCCCAGCCGGATGCGGCCCCGCCGGGCGACCAAGGCGAAGGGAACACAGGCCAGGCACAGGCCGATGGCGAACAGGATGCCGGTCGTGTCGGCTGCCGAATAAAGAACCAGGGTCGCGGCCTCCAGGACCAGCGCCACAACGGGCAGCGCCGGATAAAGAAAGGCGCGATAGGGCCGCGGCAGATCCGGCTCGCGGCGGCGCAACACGAACAGGCCGACGATGATGACGATGCCGCCCAGCGCGTTCATCGTGCCGATCAACCCAAAGACAAGATTGAAGGTGCCGCTCAAGGTCACGCCGGCGCTGAACAGCGCGGTCAGCAGCATGGCGCCCGACGGCGATCCACCGCGGTTCACGCTCTGGAAGAAATCCGGCAAAAGGCCGTCGCGCGCCATGGAGAAGATGATGCGCGGACCGCCCATGATGTTCGCATTGGCGCAACTGGCAACGGTGATCATGGCCGTAAGCGCAAAGAGCAAGGAGGCGATACCGCCGAAATCCTGCACCACAATGGTGAAGGGCAGCGGCGTGGACGCGACGCCCTTGACGCCCAATGCGAAGAGCAAGGTACCATTGACACCGATATAGAGAACCGCCGTGATCGCGATGCCGATGAAGATGGCGCGGGGAATGTCCCGGCCCGGATTGACGATTTCTTCGCTGAAGAAGAGCGGCGTGTCCCAGCCCGCATAGGCGCCGCGCACAAGCTGATACGCACTGACAAGCGCGGCCCAGCCGATCAGAGGCACCGCCATCGCCGGCAGCGGAACCGGATTTGACGGAGGAACGAACAACACAGCCGCAACGCAGAACAGCAACAACATCGCCGCCTTGATGAGACTGGTCGCCTCTTGCAGCAGCCTGCCCTCGCGCAGGCCCAATATATTGGCGCCGAACAAACCCACCAGCATCGCCAGTGCGACGCCGACGGTGTGATCGTTCGCCCAAGGCCAGATCAACGGCAGAAAGTTCGCGAAGGAAATCGCGGCGGCGGCGATGCCGGCGATGAAGGCCAGCCAGCTCGACCAGCCGACAATGAGGCCGCCGATGTCGCCGAAAGCGCGTTGCGCATAGATATAAGCGCCGCCCGATTGGGGAAGCGCGGTTCCCATCTCCGCAAAGACATTCGCCGTGATTGCCACATGCACCGCGCCGAACACCCATAATCCCATGATGATGCCGATGCTGGGAACGGTGGCGGCGATAGAACTGGGCGCACGCAGGATGCCGGAGCCGAGCATGTCGCCAACCGCGACCGCGACGCCGAATGTGAGGCCGAGAATCTTCAAAAGCTGATGGCGCGGTTGCGCCTCGGAAATCGCCATCATGCCCCCGTCGTGCTGCGGCGATGTTATCCGATTGGCTCGGGCGGGGAAGCCACAGGCAGCGCTGCGCGTGGAACATTTTGGGCAAACAGGCGCTGTCCTGGAATCTCCACCCAACGCCACGTAGATGCGGAAACGCCGATAACACAGGCGATATAGCCAAGCGTGAGCGCATCGGCGCGCCAGCCCGCGATATGCGCGATAGGGAGCGCGGATGCGATGATCGCCAGCACCAGCACGTGAACCATGTAGATGGAATAGGACCAGCGCCCCAGCGCGTTGACCGCACGCTTGTCCATGGCTTCGCTGACAAGGCCGCGTCCGTTCGCGAAGACCAGAACCAGACAGGCGAAAACCGGCGGCGCGAGATATTCGAGGGCGCGGTTGCCGGGGATGAAGATCAGATAGGCGAGCGCGAAGAACACGGCGCCGGCTTCCGCGCCGCTGCCGCCAAACCGTTTCAGCCAACCGCGCGCCCAAACGTCATGTGTGAGCACGCCGACGAAGAATCCGAAGACACAACGCGCAATCGCCCATTCGAAGGTTTCACGCATGCCGAAACGCGATACGAAGACGAGGATCGCGATCGATAAGGCAATCAGCGCGAGGGACGCCGCGGCGCGCATACGCGGCAACGAAAAGCAGACGGCGGCGAAAATCAGATAGGTCCAGAACTCGGTGCTGATCGACCAGCTCGGTGTGTTCCACGTCAGCCCCGGATGAAAGCCGAGCGCCTGCACCAGCAGAAGATTGGTGCCGAGCGCGGTGAGCGAACGGCCGCCGGTGAAGATAACGCCCGTGCGCGTGTAGCCGATGATCTCCAGCACCACGAAGCCGCCGAGAATGGCGGCATGCAGCGGCCACAGGCGCAGGAAGCGGCGCAGCGTGAAGGATTTTATTTGCGCGGCATCCGACAGTCTTCCGCCATAAGCATAAGCGATCACGAAGCCCGACAGCACGAAGAAGAAGTCGACAAGCAGCCATGCGTTGCGCACCAGGGGCAACGCGTAAAGAAATCCATGCGCGGGAAAATGATGCAGCGCCACCAGCAAAGCACAGACGCCGCGCCAGCCGTCGAGCGTGCGAAACCGGTGCGCGGATGCTTCAGCCATGAAGTATCGTCAGCCGCTGCGTTCGTTCAGGCAAGAAAAAACCGGACAGAGGCTTGCGCGCCTGCCCGGCTTTTGAACTTCGCAAAACCGAAGAGCTTAGATCGACTCTTTCAGTTCTTTCGCGGCGCGGAAGGCGACCTTCTTGCTCGCCTTGATCTTGATCGCTTCGCCGGTGGCCGGGTTACGGCCCATGCGGGCGGCGCGCTTGCGCACGACGAGAATGCCAAGACCGTTGAGGCGGATACGCGCGCCCTTCTTCAGGTGCTTGGTGATGGTGGCGATGGTGTCGTCAAGGAACGCATGCGCGGCCTTGTTCGACATCTCGTGCTTTTCGGCCAACTGCATCGCCAGCTGGCGTGTGCTGACCGTTTCGACTTTTGCTTTTGCTGTTCCGGCCGTAGCCATTTGATTTGCTCCTTCATGGCGAATCAGTTGATGCCTGATTTTACTGCACTTCCAAGAAGACAAGCGATGGGTGCAGCCAAGAAATGCTGATTTTTCAGCGTTTCATCGACTTGCCCACAGAAGCCCCAAAAGAAAAACGCGCCACCCGTTGGGGCAGCGCGTTTCAAAACAGCTTCGGGAGGATTACGCCCCGATGGTCGCGGCCTCTTCGGCACGCTCGACGCGCTCGCCGATACGGGCGGACTTGCCGCGGCGGCCACGCAGATAATAGAGCTTCGCCCGGCGAACCTTGCCCTTGCGCACGACCGAAACGCTGTCGACCAGCGGGGAATAGACCGGGAAAACGCGCTCCACGCCTTCGCCATAGGAGATCTTGCGGACGGTGAAGCTCTCGTTGATGCCGGCGCCCTGGCGCGCGATGCAGACGCCTTCAAATGCCTGCAGGCGCTCGCGCGTCTTCATCTTCTTGGCCTTCTCGTCGAAGCTCTGTTCGACGACCTTCACATTGACCTTCAGCGTATCGCCGGGGCGGAACGACGGGTGGGCCTTCGCGCGAAGGGCCTTCATCTGCTCGGCTTCGAGTTCTTGGATGAGGTTCATTGGTCTTACTCCGGTGCCGGGCAGGCGTGATTTTTCAATGCTTTTCGCGCCTTCAGAGGGCGCGGAGCCGGGCCGTATAGCCTAGTGCTTCTTCTTTTCAAAGAGGGTCCACAGATCGGGGCGGCGCTCCCTGGTGAGGCGTTCCGCCTCCCCCTGCCGCCATTTCGAAATTTCCTTATGATTTCCGCCGGTTAACACCTCGGGGATCTCCCGGCTCTCGAAGCTTTGCGGGCGGGTGAATTGCGGATATTCCAGAAGCCCTTGGGAGAAGCTCTCCTCGTCCGGCGAGGCCTCCGCGCCCAGCACGCCCGGGATGAGGCGGACAGCAGCCTCGATCAGCGCCTGCGCTGCGATCTCCCCACCCGCCAGCACGAAGTCGCCAAGGGAAATCTCCTCCAGATTTCGGGCGTCGATGGCGCGCTGGTCCAGCCCCTCGAAGCGGCCGCAGAGGAGGATCGCACCCGGTCCATGGGCGAGTTCGCGCACACGGGCCTGGGTCAGCGGCGCGCCGCGGGGCGACAGATAGATGGCGGGCACATCCGGATTGCTCGCCCGCGCGGCATCGATGGCAGCGCAGGCCACGTCGGCGCGCATCACCATGCCGGGGCCACCGCCGGACGGCGTGTCATCGACAGTGCGATGCTTGCCAAGGCCATGCTCGCGGATGTCGCGCACATCGAGCGACCAGAGTTGCTTCTGCAGCGCCTTGCCGATCAGCGAATGCCCGAGCACGCCCGGAAACATCTCCGGGAACAGGGTCAGCACCGTGGCGCGCCATGTCATGTCAGGTCTTTTTTGAATCCGGCGTGGCTCTGCACGAAGCCGAGGCGGCGGTAGAACAGATGCGCGCGCGGACGGCGCAGATCGGAATCGAGCTGCACGAGCTTGCAGCCGTTCTGGTGCGCGATGCGGATGGCTTCCTTCATCAACGCGGTTCCGACGCTGTGGCCGCGCATGGACGACTTGACGCGGACGGATTCGATCAGCGCGCGCTTGGAGCCATTGCGCGACACGCCCGGAATGAAAACGAGCTGCAGCGATCCCACGATCTTGCCGTCGATCTCGGCGAGCAGCATCTTGTTGTAGACTTCCTTCGCCATTGCACTGAAGGCTTTGGTGTAGTCGTCCGAGACTGAAGCGTTCTCGCGGCTCTCCGCGATCTCGTCGTCGGCCAGCATGGCCACGATGGCGGGAAGATCGGCCTCGACCGCGGTGCGGAAAGTGATCTCGCTCATTCCACGTTTCCTTTCTCGCCCGCTTCCACTTCCTCGGGCGCGGCGATCACGATGCGCCCGCCCTCGATGTCGATTTGTTGCGCCACTTCGCGCGTGAAGGGCAGAAACACTTCGTCGCCGTCATCGCGCACCAGCTCGATAACATTGCCCGCGCCGAAATTGTGCAAGGCGCGCACCGTGCCCATCGCGCGGCCTTCGGTGTCCTCCGCGCGCAGGCCGATGAGATCGGCGTGGTAGAATTCGTCGGCATCTTCCTTGGGAAGCGCGGTGCGCGGAACGAAAAGCTCCGCGCCTTTCAAGGCTTCGGCGGCATTGCGGCCGTTCACGCCTTCCAGCGCAACGACCGCACCGTCTTTTGTTTCGCGCAGGAAGGTCGCGCGAAAACTCTTGCCGTCCTTCGTATGCAGCGGGCCGTAGGCGCCAAGCTTGTCCGGGCTTTGGGTGAAGGTTTTCACCTTCACCTCGCCCTTCAAACCCTGCGCGCCGATGACGACGCCGAGAAGAACGTCGCGGACCATTAGGCCTGCGCTTCGCCCTCTGCAGCGGCCGGAGCCGGAGCAGCGGCAGCTTCAGCGGCGTCGGCCGCGGCCTTGGCGGCGGCAGCGGCGCGTTCCTGCGCCTTCTTCTTCGGCAGCATCTTCTGCGGGCTGTGCTTCTTCAGCGGTTCGACCACGCCGGCGGCGGCGAGGAAGCGGTGGACGCGGTCGGACGGCACAGCGCCCTTCTTCATCCATTCCTTCGCCTTCTCGACGTCGAGCTTGAGGCGGTCGGCGTGATCCTTCGGCAAAAGCGGATTGTGGAAACCCAGCTTCTCGATGAAGCGGCCGTCGCGCGGCGAATGCGAATCCGCAACGACGATGGCGTAATGCGGACGCTTCTTGGTGCCGCCGCGCGAAAGTCTGATCTTCAAAGCCATTTTATTCTCTTTCCTTCGTTGAACCTGTTGAACCCGTTGAACTGTTAGCGTTTCGGAAGGCCCGGCGGCATGCCGCCGCCACCGAACATGGAAGCCAGCCCCTGCATGGCACGGCCGCCCTTGCCCATCTTCTTCATCATGTCGGACATCTGCCGGTGCATCTTCAGAAGCTTGTTCACGTCGGACACATCCACGCCCGCGCCTGCCGCGATGCGTTTGCGGCGCGAACCGTTGATGACATCCGGATTGGCGCGCTCCTGCTTGGTCATCGAGGAGATAACCGCTTCCTGGCGCGTGAGAATTTTGTCGTCGAGACCGGCATTGGCGATCTGGTCTTTCATCTTGCCGACGCCGGGCAGCATGGCGAGCACGCCGGACATGCCGCCGAGCTTTTTCATCTGTTGAAGCTGCTGGGCGAGATCGTTCATGTCGAACTCGCCTTTCTTCATTTTTCGGGCGAGCTTCTCGCCCTGTTCCTTGTCGAAGCTCTCCGCGGCCTTCTCGACCAGCGAAACGACGTCGCCCATGTCGAGGATGCGCGAAGCCACGCGCGCCGGATGGAAGGCTTCGAGGGCGTCCAGCTTTTCGCCGGTGCCCAGGAACTTGATCGGCGCGCCGGTGACAGCGCGCATGGAGAGCGCCGCGCCGCCGCGCGCATCGCCGTCCGAACGGGTGAGGATGATGCCCGACAGCTTCACGCGGTCGTTGAACGATTTGGCGATGTTCACCGCGTCCTGGCCGGTGAGCGAGTCCGCGACGAGCAGAGTCTCATGCGGATTGGTCTGTGCTTTGACCTGCGCGACTTCCGTCATCAACTGTTCGTCGATGTGCTGGCGGCCCGCCGTGTCGAGAATGAGAACGTCGTAACCGCCGACCTTCGCCGCGGCCATGGCGCGCCGGGCGATCTCAACCGGCGTCTGGTTCGCCATGATCGGCAGCGTCGGCACGCCGGCCTGCTCGCCCAGAATTTTCAACTGCTCCATGGCGGCGGGGCGATGCACGTCCAGCGAGGCCATCAGCACGCGTTTCTTCTCGCGCGTTTGCAGCATCAGCGCGAGCTTGGCGGACGTCGTCGTCTTACCCGAACCCTGCAGACCGACCATCAGGATCGGCGCGGGGGGCGATCCGAGATCGAGCGAGGAATTTTCCGTGCCCAGCGTTTCGACCAACTGGTCGTGCACGATCTTGACGATCTGCTGGCCCGGCGTGACGGAACGGATGACGCTCTCGCCAATCGCCTTGGGACGGACCTTGTCGATGAAGTCTTTGACGACCGGGAGCGCGACATCGGCTTCGATCAGCGCGGTGCGGATATCGGCCAGACCCTCATCGACATCGCTCTCACTGAGCGCACCGCGCCCGCGAAGCCTGTCGAATGTGGCGCCGAGGCGCTGTTGAAGACTGTCGAACATTCAAACTCCAGTACGGCAAAGCACAAACGCCCCAGAGGGCGCACCTGCGCTGTCTGGGGGCGATCACCGGCCGAGCCGGTGACCGGAAAGTCCCTAGGGCTTTCCGGAAGCGGGCGGGTTTTAGGCTTGGGCCCGGGCCAGAGTCAAACGACCCGGCCCCCCCCAAATCAATGCGCCGCGGATTTCGGGGCGCCGGACCCGGTCAGGCCCAGCTTCTGGCCGAGATAGGTATACGACTGCGCCCAATATTCGGCTTCTTCCGCATGGGTCGAGCCGGGTCCGTGACCGCCTTCCGGCGATTCATAGAACATCACGTCCTGTCCCATCTTCTCCATCTTCGCCGCCATCATGCGCGCCCAGATCGGCGTGACGCGGTCGTCGCTGGTTTCGGTGATGAACAATACCGGCGGATATTTCACGCCCTTCTTCAGATTCTGGTAGGGCGAATATTTCGCGATCCATGCGCGCTCTTTCGGAATCGCCGGATCGCCATATTCATCCACCCAGGATGCGCCCGCCCCGAATTGCGTGTAGCGCAGCATGTCGATCAGCGGACGCTGGCACACGACCGCGCCGAAGAGATCGGGACGCTGCACCATGGTGGCGGAGACAAGCAGGCCGCCATTGGAGGCGCCGACACTGCCGACCTGCTTGGACGTCGCGAAGCCGCGATGCACGATGTCCGCCGCCACGGCTTCGAAATCGTCAAAGGCGTGCTGGTGCTTTTCCTTCATCGCCGCCTGATGCCAAGCGGGACCGAATTCGCCGCCGCCGCGGATGTTGGCGACAACGATGGCGCCGCCTTTCGAGAACCACGGATCGTAAGGCGCGATGGGGCGGTGGCCGTCGTTCCAATACCAGGGCTCCAGCGACAGCTCGAAGCCGCCATAGGAATAGAGGATGGTCGGCGCCGGGCCTTTGATGTCTTTGCGATGCACATAGAAATACGGGATCTTCGTGCCGTCCGCGGACGTCGCCCAGAACTGTTCGGAGACCATGTTGCTCGCATCGAAGCGCGCGGGCTCGGACTTGATCTCTTTCGGCGCGCCTTTGCCGTCATAAGCATAGAGCGTGACGGGCTTCAGGAAGCTTTCGAAGGTGAAATAGGCTTCCGGACCCAAATCGTTCGTCGAGACAATGTGGGTCGAACCGCCATCGGGCAGCGCAAGCTTCGCATCGCTCCACTTGCCGTCCTTGAGGCGGAATTCATGGATCGTGCCCATGACGTTGTGGAAGATCGACGCATAGACCGCATCGCGGCCCGCCGACACATCTTCGATCGTGCTGCGCGCATCCGGCGTGTAGAGCACCGCATAGGTCGGCAGCATCTTCTGCATCACGAAAGGCTTCACCGGAAATGCCACGAGCGAGCCTTGCGGGATTTCCTTGCCGCCTTCCGGCGTCCACGCATTGCGCAGCGTGAAAAGAAGATTGCCCTGCGTGACGCCTTTCAGATCCGCCCCCGGCGGCAGGGGCAGCTTCATCGTCGAGCCATCCGGCATGACGTAGAAATATTCGGCCGTGAAGAAAGTCACGCCGCGGACGACCAGCGGAATCGTGCCATAGGGACCGCGGAACACGGCCGCGCGCGCGGAGATATCGTCCTGCTTGGCTTCGTAGACGGTCTTCGCCGCCGTGATCGGCTCACCGCGATGCCAGATCTTCACGATGCGCGCATAGCTCGACTTCGTCATCGTGCCGGGACCGAAATCGGTTCCGAACAGGATGGTGTCCGCATCCACATAGGTGGCATCGGACTTGGCGAGCGGCAGCGTGAAACCGTCGATCAGGAATTTCTTGGTGTTGGGATCGAATTCGCGCACCACCGAGGCGTCGCTGCCGCCCGGCGATAGCCGCACAAGGCAGCGCTTGAAACCCGGCGCGCAATCGGCGCCCTGCCACACCCACGGCTTGCCTTCGGCCTTGTCGAGCGCATCGACATCGAGCAGCACATCCCATTTGGGATCGGCCTTCGCGTAATCGGCGATGGTCGTCTTGCGCCACAGGCCGCGCGTGTGATGTTCGTCCTGCCAGAAGTTGAAAACGTCGCCGTGATCCAGATTGCCCAGAGCAATGCGATCATTCGCATTCAGGATCTTCAAAATGGAATCGTAGTCGCGCTGATAGTTCGGATCGGCCTTGAGCGTGGCGAGCGTCTTGTCGGTGCGTTCCTTCGCCCAGGCGACGGCCTTCGCGCCGTGAATGTCGGTGAGCCAGAGATTGGGATCCATATCGGCGGCAACCGCGGCGTGTTCCGTTTTGTGCTTTTTCACGCCGTTCGCTCCCAACGCGGTCCAACCGCCAGCGATCGCGCCTGCCAACATGACACCCAGGATGAGCCTGCCGAACTGCATTGCGAGGAACTCCGCTTTTGCCTCTTGCGAGGGGTGCTTTTTGGAAATTTGACCGGTTTCGTCAAGCCACTGGCCCCTCGACGGTCCAGCGCTTATATAGCGCCCAAATGACCACGTTCCTGAAAATGCACGGACTGGGCAACGACTTCGCCGTTTTCGACGCGCGAAATCAATCGCTTGCGCTCGATGCTGCAACCGCGCGCGCCCTCGCCGACCGGCGCTTCGGTGTCGGCTGCGATCAGGTCATCGTGATCGAACGTGCGACGAATGGCGCGGACGCCTTCATGCGCATCTACAATTCCGACGGCGGCGAAGTGGAAAGTTGCGGCAACGCAGCACGCTGCGTCGCGCGCCTGCTGATGGATGAAAAAGGCGCAAACCAGATCAAGCTCGATACGACGGGCCGCGCGCTGATCTGCAAGGCGGACGGCAAGAATGTCAGCGTCGATATGGGCGTGCCGAAATTGGGCTGGCGCGAAATCCCGATGGCGCGCGAAACCGACACGTTGTCATTTCCTATCGCTATCGCGGGAAGCGACTTCTATCCGCTGACGATCGCTACCGCCGTGAATGTCGGCAATCCGCATGTCATCCTGTTCGTGCAGGACGCCGAGCATGCACCGGTTGCCGAGTTGGGGCCGAAGATCGAAACGCACCCGCTCTTCCCCGAGCGCACCAATGTCGAATTCGTATCGCTGATCGACAAGGACAAGCTGCGCATGCGCGTGTGGGAGCGCGGCGTGGGCATCACGATGGCGTGCGGCACCGGCGCCTGCGCGACGATGGTCGCGGCGCATCGGCGCGGGCTTGTCGGTCATAGGGCCGAAATTGTTCTCGACGGCGGCTCGCTGACCCTGGAATGGGGCGGCGAGGGCAAGTCCGTGATCATGACCGGGCCTTGGGCGCAGGCCTACAAAGGCGACGTCGATCTTTCGGCGCTGGCACGATGACGCAGATCGTGACCTTCGGTTGCCGGCTCAACGCCTATGAAAGTGAAGCCATGCGCGCCCGCGCCGGCGAGGCGGGGCTTTCCAATGCCATCATCTTCAACACCTGCGCGGTAACGGCCGAAGCGGTGCGCCAGTCGCGCCAGGCGATCCGCAAGGCGCGCCGGGAAAATCCGAACAGCAAAATCATCGTCACCGGCTGCGCGGCGCAAACCGAGCCACAGACCTATGCCGGGATGCCGGAAGTCGATCTGGTTCTGGGCAATGCCGAGAAGCTGGATGCGAAGAACTATTTCATCAATGAGCGCGTGCGCGTGAACGACATCATGTCGGTGCGCGAGACCGCCTCGCAGATGGTGGACAGTTTTGACGGCCGCGCGCGCGCTTTTCTACAGGTCCAGAACGGCTGCGATCATCGCTGCACCTTCTGCATCATTCCCTACGGCCGGGGAAATTCGCGCAGCGTCGGCGTTGGCGAAGTGATCGCGGAAGCACGGCGGCTCACCGAAGCAGGCTTTCCCGAAATCGTGCTGACGGGTGTCGATCTCACCTCATACGGTCACGACCTGCCGGGAACGCCGTCGCTGGGCGCATTGGTGCGCAAGATCCTGAAGTTGGTGCCGGCGTTGAAGCGCCTGCGCCTTTCCTCCATCGACTCCATTGAAGCCGATGACGAACTGATGCGAGCCATAGCGGAAGAAGAGCGGCTGATGCCGCATTTCCATCTTTCCGCGCAATCGGGCGACGACATGATCCTCAAGCGCATGAAGCGCCGCCATGCGCGCAAGGATACGATCGCGTTCTGCGATGCCGTGCGCCGGCTGCGCCCCGATATGGCCTTCGGCGCCGATCTGATCGCGGGCTTTCCCACGGAAACCGACGAGATGTTTGAGAACACCAAGGCCCTGATAGACGACGCCGGGCTGTCTTACCTGCACATCTTCCCCTTCAGCCCGCGCAAAGGCACGCCCGCGGCGCGCATGCCGCAGGTGGCCAGGCCGCTGGTGAAAGAACGCGCCGCGCGCCTTCGCGCCAAGGGCGAGGAGGCCTTGTCGGCGCGGATGAGCGCGCTGGTCGGCAGCGAACAGGTTTTGTTGGTCGAGAAGCAAGGATTGGGTCGCACCGCCTGTTTCGCGCAGGCGCGCTTTACCGGCGATACGCAACCGGGCCAGATGATCCGCGTTCGGGTGACGGACGCTACGCAAACGCAACTGATCGCAATGCAATGAGAGATTTTGGAGAAGCGCCGCCGCCGGAGACATTCTTCGAGCGGCTAAAGTCGGGTTTGTCGCGCAGCACCGCGGGACTTTCCGACAGCCTCACCGGCGTCTTCACCAAGCGCCCGCTCGACAAAGAAACCGTCGCGGAATTCGAAGAGGCGCTCATCCGCGCCGATCTCGGCGCCGCTTTCGCATCCAAGCTCGCCGCGCAAGTCGCCAGTGGCCGCTACGACACGCTGATTTCCACCAGAGAGGTTCGCGACATTCTTTCGGCGGAGATCGGCAAGGTTCTCAAGAAGGTGGAGAAGCCGCTCGCCATCGACAGAGACAAGAAGCCCTATGTCATTCTGGTCGCGGGCGTGAACGGCACCGGCAAGACCACCACCATCGGCAAGATCGCCAGGCGCCTGACCGATAGCGGCCATAAGGTCCTGCTGGCGGCGGGCGATACATTCCGCGCCGCGGCCATCGAGCAGCTCACCGTGTGGGGAGAGCGCACCAAGTCTGAGGTCGTGTCCCGCCCTGCGGGCAGCGACGCCGCGGGCCTTGCCTTCGATGCTATAGAACAAGCCCGCAAGACAGGCGCCGATGTTGTGTTGATCGACACCGCCGGGCGACTGCAGAACAAAGCGGGGCTAATGGGCGAGCTGGAAAAAATCGTGCGCGTCATAAAAAAACTGGATGCAACCGCGCCGCACGCCACGCTGCTGGTGCTCGACGCGACCACAGGTCAAAACGCGCTGTCGCAGGTCGAAGTCTTTAAGGCCACCGTGCCACTGACCGGCCTTGTGATGACCAAGCTCGATGGAACCGCCAAGGGCGGCATTCTTGTCGCGCTGGCGGAAAAATTCGGATTGCCGGTGCATTTCATCGGCGTGGGCGAAGCCGCATCCGACCTTCAACCCTTTGATGCGCAAGCCTTCGCCAATGCGCTGACGGGTGCGTCATGAGTGAAATGTCCAAACAGCGACAATCGCCATTGCTCAAGCTGGCGCTGGACCTGGGTCCGCTGATCCTGTTCTTCGCCGCGTTCAAGTTCGGCGGCATCTTTGCCGCGACCGCGGTGTTCATGGCGGCCTCCGTCGTTTCGCTTGGCATCGGCTATGCCATGACGCGGAAGATTTCCCCCATGCCGCTCGTGACGGCGATCATTGTCCTGTTGTTCGGCGGGCTGACGCTCTATCTGAAGAACGACACCTTCATCAAAATGAAGCCGACGGTTCTTTACGCGATCTTCGGCGCGATCCTGCTCGGCGGCCTCGCCTTCAACCGCCTCTTCATCAAGGCGGTGTTCGCGCAAGCCTTCGAACTGGACGAAGTGGGCTGGCGCAAGCTGACATGGCGCTGGAGTTTCTTCGCCTTCGCGCTCGCCGCGCTCAATGAAATCATCTGGCGCAATTTCCCGACGAACATCTGGGTCGACTTTAAAGTGTGGGCGATCATTCCACTGATCATGCTGTTCGCGCTGGCGCAGACACCGCTGGTGATGAAACATGAGATCGGGAAAAAGGACGAAGCCTAGGTCGTTCGGCCCGGTACCCATATCGGATTGGTGAAAGGGCTAAACCCTTTTAAGTCCTTGCTTTCTTTCCAATGGTCCAGCGCCCATTTCACGCTGGGAAATGCCAGCTCGCCCCATGGGATTTCGTCCCAGGAAAACAGCTTCACCTCAAGGCTTTCCGGGCCTGCCGAAAAAGCGGGCTGCGCGAGCTTTGCGCGATACATCAGATGTACCTGGCTGATATGCGGCACCGCATAAACCGCCAGCAGGGAATCGATCGCGATCTGTGCGTTCGCTTCCTCGCGGGCTTCGCGCATCGCGCCGGCTTCCGGCGTCTCGTGCTCTTCAAGATAACCCGCCGGCAACGTCCAGAAATTTTTTCGCGGGTCGATCGCGCGGCGACACAACAGGATGTGGTCACCCTGCGTGACGACCGCACCGACGACTATTTTTGGGTTGGCATAGTGAATGTATTCGCATTGCGCGCAGACATGGCGCTCATGCGTATCGCCATCGGGAACACGCCGGACAAAATTCGGCCCGGGTGACGGCGGAGAAGGTTTGTCTCGTTCTGGCATCGCACTGACAAATCTGCCCGTTTGCTGCAAGACGTGAAAGCGGAAAAAATTTTTGACCGATGTGATCGTCGGCAACACGAAACTGTTGTCGGCGCTCACGCAGGTGTCTAATGTTCTTCCACACCGCGAGGGGACCCGCGGCAAATACAATTTGTCGAGACCCCGGCGTTCCTCGGGTGTATCAAAAAAAGAAAAATCGAGCAGCGCGAAATACCGCGCGGATTTTTTTGGAAATTTCTGGGGTGGCTCAATGACTTCGAAGGTGCAGCGCAAGGCGAACGGAAGCTTTGAGCTTGAAGACGCACCTTCCTATTTGATGCGGCGTTGCCAGCAGTTGTTCGGCGATCTTTATGCGCGCGAGACCAATGGCCGCGACCTGACGCGTCAGCAATTCATGGTTCTGGCGGCGCTCGAGCATAATGACGGCGTCAGCCAGACCGCGTTGGTCGAAATGACCAATATCGACCGTTCGACCTTGGCCGAAATGGTGCGCCGCATGCTGGAGCGCGGCCTGCTGTCGCGCGAGCGCACGGAAGAAGATGCTCGCGCCAATGCCGTCGCCATCACGCAGTCGGGGCGCAAGGCGCTGAAGTTCGCGCGCGCAGCATCGGACCGCGCGGAACGTGCGCTGCTGGAAGCGCTGCCCGCTGCCGAACGCGGACGGTTTGTGAAATCGCTGGCAATGATCGCTTCCGCCGCGGGAACCTTCGCCAATGGCGCGGAGAAGCCGCGGCGCAAACTGATCCGCCGCGCGCGCATCTGACCTCTACATCTAGATACGAATGTCGATCTGCGAACCGGGCCGCATATAAGATGTGGAGGCAGCGGACAGTGCGGGCGAAGACGGCGCGGCCGTCTTCGTTTCCTCGGCCTTGCCGAACAGCGGCTCGAACAGATCGTCGGCCGAGGGCTTGGGCTGCGCGCGCTGCGGCGTGGCCTGTGGGCGGGCCTGCTGCGCGGCGAGAAGGCTGGCGGAATTGATCTGCATGGCTACAAACCTCGCAGATCATGGTTGGCAAAGTCTTAAGAGGGGCCTTGGGCGCTTTCGATGGCCGGCAGGATCGTGTTTGCCAGTGCATCCGGTGTGATGGCGCCTGCATAGCGCAGCCGGATAATGCCATTGCGGTCGATGATGAAGGTCTCGGGCAGGCCATAGACGCCCCATTCGATCGAGGCCCTGCCGTCCGCGTCCAGATTGATGCGGGAATAAGGATTGCCAACATCGGCGAGGAAAGCGCGAGCCTTCTGCGGCGTGTCCTTCTGCACCATGCCGTAGAGAGCCACGCCCTTCAGTTGGGACAGTGCACGCAAGGCCGGCGCTTCCTCGCGGCAGGGCGCGCACCAGGACGCAAACACATTCACCACCGAGACATGACCGCTGCGCAGATCCGCGGGGCTAAAGGCTTGCGCCTGTGCATCGAGCGCCGGAAGCGGGGTCACGGGTGCGGGCTTGCCGACCAGAACAGAAGGAAGATCGTTCGGCGCAACCTGCGCGCGCTCGCGCAGCCCCGCGAAGAAGAACGCGGCGACGGCGGCAAACACCAGAACCGGAACGATATAGACGAGGCGGTTCATTTGCCGCTTTCCAGCGCGGCGAGGCGTTTCTTCGCGCGGGCATAGGCCGACAAGGTGAGAATGACCGCCAGGCCCAATCCCAGAAAGCTTACGCCATAAGCGGGCCAGACATAGGCGGCGTATTTGCCCATGGCGAAGAAGGCTTCCATCACGCGATCCCCAGTTGCAGCGCGCGGACGCGGCGCGCGATGATTTCGGTGCGGATGCGGATCATCCAAAGCGTGAAGAACAATGTGGTGTAGCCGACCGCCATCAGGCCCAGCGGCCACAGGAACACACCCGCGATCAGGGGGCCACCGGCGCGGATGATGCTCTCGCCCTGATGCAGCGTGTTCCACCAATCGACGGAGAATTCGATGATCGGCAGGTTCACGACACCGACCAGCGCGAGGATCGCGGCGGCGCGGGCAGCGCGGGTTTCATCCTCGATGGCATTCCACAGCGCGATGTAGCCGAGATAAAGAAACAGCAGCAGCAGGAAGGATGTGAGCCGTGCATCCCACACCCAGTAGGCGCCCCACATCGGCTTGCCCCAGAGCGAGCCGGTGATGAGCGCCAGTGCGGTGAACATCGCGCCCAGCGGCGCGGCCGCTTTGGCGGCGACATCGGCGAGCGGGTGGCGGTTCACCAGACCTAACAAGGATGCGATGGCCATTAGCCCGTAACACATCATCGCCACCCAGGCGGCGGGGACGTGGATGAACATGATCTTCACAGTATCGCCCTGCTGGTAATCCGGCGGTGCGGTGAAGCCGAGGTAAAGACCGGCGATGATCGCAAGCGCCGACACGGCGCCCAGCCACGGCAGCATCGTGCCGCTCAAATTCATAAAGCGCTTGGGATTGGCGAATTCGAAGATCGAAGCCATCTGCGCCCTCTAGTCTTTCCCTTGTGACGCAACAAGCACGGCCATCACCCTGCGAGATTGAGCCGCACGGCGGCGGCGGCGGCAAAGGGCGCGAGCAGCACGGTTACTAGCGAGAATGCGCCAAGCAGCCAGAACGCGCCATTCGACAGGCCGTCCAGCGCCCCAAGCACCGCACCGGAGCCGAAGATTACCGCCGGTGCAAGGAGCGGCAGTACGATGAAGGGCAGGATCAAGCCGCCGCGGCGGATGGAGAGCGTCAACGCCGCGCCGATCGCGCCGATCGCGGAGACGGCGGGCGTGCCGATGGCAAGCGACAGCACCAGCGGCGCATAGCCGGAGGGCGGCAATCCGAACAACACACCCAGCAACGGCGACAACAAGGTGAGCGGCAATCCGGTGGTGAGCCAATGCGCGGCGATCTTGGCGAAGGACATCGCCTCCAGCGACAGCGGCGAGAGCGCGATGAGATCGAGGCTCCCATCTTCGAAATCGGATTGGAAAAGACGATCCAGCGAGAGCAGGGCCGCCAGCACCGCCGCGATCCACAGAACGCCGCCGGCAATGCGGGAGAGAAGATGCAGATCGCTGCCGACGCCCAGCGGCACCAAGGTTGCGACGGCCGCAAAGAAGGCCAGCGCCAAGGCCGCGCTGCCGCCCGCGCGGGTGGCGAGGCGCATGTCGCGGAAGAGGATGGCGGCGAAGGGGTTCATGCCAGCGCCAATCGCGCAGCATCGATGCCGAGCGCTTCATGGGTGGCGGCGATGGCGATGCCGCCCCTTACGCAATGCGATGAAATGAATTGCGCCGCGAGGGATTTGCCGGCGGTGTCGAGCGCGGCGAGCGGTTCGTCGAGCAGCCAGAGCGGGCGGTTGCTCAACTTCAAGCGCGCGAGAGACAAACGCTTCTTCTGACCGGCGGAAAGATATTGGCAAGGCAGATCGCGCGCCTTGCCGAGACCGACTTCATCGAGGCCCGCGTTCACATCGGCGGGGATGCGATAGAGCGCGGCGAAGAACTGCAAGGTTTCGCGCGGGGTGAGTTGCGGCTTGGCGGCGTCGTGATGGCCGAGCCAGCCGATGAAATTGCCGCGCTCTTCGCCATCGGAAATCTCCGCGCCGTCATTCGTCAAGCGGATCGCGCCGGATGCGGGCGTGAGAAACCCCGCGATCATGCGCAGCAAGGACGATTTGCCCGCCCCGTTTGGGCCTTCCAGCGACAGCGCCTGCCCCGCTTCGACGCGGAATCCCACATCGCGGAAGACCAGGCGGCCGCCACGGATGCAGGAGAGATTTTCGGCAAGAAGGGAGCGGAGCGTCATCCCCCGCTTCCTACATCAATACATATGCTGGCCGCCATTGATGGACATGGTGGAGCCGGTGACGAAGCCGGCGTCGTCGGCCACCAGGAAGAGGACGCCGCGGGCGATCTCCGACGCCTTGCCCAGCCGCCCCACGGGGATCTTGGCGACGATCTTCTCCAGCACGTTGGGCGGCACGGCGGCGACCATGTCGGTGTCGATATAGCCGGGCGCGATGGCGTTGACGGTGATGCCCTTGGATGCGCCTTCCTGCGACAACGCCTTGGTGAAACCGTGGATGCCCGATTTGGCGGCGGCGTAGTTCACCTGGCCATATTGCCCGGCCTGCCCGTTGATGGAGCCGATGTTCACGACACGGCCGAAGCCCCGCTCCAGCATCCCGTCCCACGCGGCCTTGCACATGTTGAAACAGCCGCCGAGATTGGTATCGACCACCTCGTCCCAGCCGCCGCGGCCCATTTTCTTCATGGTGGCGTCGCGGGTGATGCCGGCATTGTTGACCACGATCTCGATGGGGCCGAGGTCTTCGGCGATCTTCTTCATCGCGGCGCAGACCGCGTCGAAATCGGCGACGTCGAATTTGTAGACGGGGATTCCGTGCTTCTCGCTGAAGGCTTTGGCGCGCTCGTCATTGCCGGCGTAATTGGCCGCGACTTTGTAGCCCGCCTCTTTCAGCGCGACGGAGATGGCTTCCCCGATCCCGCGCGTTCCACCCGTGACGACAGCTACCCGGCTCATATTCTGGCGCTCCCTTGAAGCAAATGCTTTTTTTATTGCGGCGACCTTAGAACAAAAAGCGGGCCGCGCGCGAGTGCGATCCGCACAAATGCGGCATCACACCCGGCAACGCGGCCCGGCGGAGTCCCGTCGCGAGGGCCGGCCGGCGAAATCCCACATGAAGGGCAGATCACACGGCACCATTCGCAACAGCCTTGGGCCTGACGGTGGGAGCGCGCGACCGTACATGGCAGCCGCATTTCCTCCGCATCATCCGGATGCGCGCGAGCTCGCATCCGAGAGGCCCTGTATGGTCTCGCGCTAACTTCGGATCGGGTGGGGACGGGTTGTTTGTCGGGAATGGCGAAACATGATCTGCGGCTCTCCAAACTAGAACATATAGAGAACATAGCAGACGGATTTCCGACATCAATCCTGAATTTCCATAGATTTAGGACTTTTTGTTCACGAAATGTTTCAAAGGGCAGCCCGGCCCTTTTGGGGTGGTTGACCTAGCGCATCCCCCAACCCGCCAGCATCCACACGGCCATGCCGATCATCATCAGGTTCTCCGTGAGGGAGACGAAGCCGAGCGGCACTTTGCTGGCGCCCCCGACGCAGGCGCATTTGAGTTCGCGCTTGTCGACATAGACCGCCTTGAACACCGACACCGCGCCGATGCCGCCGATGAACAGCGCAACGGGCGCCGACAGCCATACCCACACGCCCGCGATCATCAGGATGCCCGCGAACGCTTCCGCGTAAGGATAGATATAGGCGTAAGGCACCCACCGGCGCGCGAGCAGATCGTAATTCAGAAACATGCTGGAGAAGGTTTCGACATCCTGGAGCTTGAGCAGCCCCAGCACCGCCATGCTGAAGGCGATGAACCATGCCAGAGCGCGCCAGGTGAACGGCGTGCCGAACACCGCGATGCTGGTGGCGAGCGCCATCAGCGCGGTGATCGCGAACAGCGCGATGACGGGGCGATAGGTGGTGGCCTTCGGATCAGGCAGCGGTTTGCCGAGCGCGCGGCGCAGATCCTCGTAACCGCCGATGCGATTGCCGTCGATGAAGGTTTGCGGCGTGGTGGAGACGCCGTGTTCTTTCTTGAACGCTTCGGTTTCTTCGCGCGTGCGAAGCCAATGGTCGTCCACCGTGAAGCCTTCGCGTTCCAGGAAGTATTTGGCTTTCAGGCCCCAGGGACAGGTGTGTTCCGGCATGACCATGCGATAGAGCGTGGCGCGGCGTGGTTCGGACATAAGGACTCCTTTCCCGCACTTAACGCGCGGCAGGCGATCTTGTAGCCTCCGTACCGTGGTACGGAGTCAAGCATGGCGGAAACGACGATTGCCGGGTTTGCCCGCGAAGGCGGCGTGGGCGTGGAAACGGTGCGTTATTACCAGCGCCGCGGGCTTCTTCCGACGCCGCGAAAATCCGGCGGCATCCGCCGTTATGGCGAGGAAGATGTGCGCCGGCTGCGCTTCATTCGCACGGCGCAAGGCGCGGGGTTCACGCTGGAGGAGATAGGCGCGTTGCTGGCGCTGGAGGCCACCAACGACCGCCGCCGCGTGCGCGCGCTGGCCACCGAGCGCATCGCGGCGCTGGATGCCAAGATCGCGCAGATGAAGGATGCGCGCGATGTTCTGGCCAAACTGGCGCGGCAATGCGCGGCGGGAACGAAGGGGCCCTGCCCCATTCTCGCGGCATTTGAATAGGTGGTTTTGAATAAGAGGGTGCGATGCGCCATGCTGGCGCCGCCCTTTTCGAGTAGCCCCGATGCCCAATGATTATTCACACGACGATCTGACCAACCGCCTGACCAAGCCCGGCTGGCAACGCACCGACGCCAGCGGCGCGACGGAGACCGGCACGCTGAAGGAGCTGGCCGCCAAAGCGCATGCCGAGCGCGCGAAACATCCAGGCGTGGTGAAAGAGGTGGAGACGGCGGTAGAGCTTGAACTGCTCCAGCTCCAGCAGCTTTGGCATTATCTGGGGCTACCGGATTGATATTTCTTTCACAATCAACATGCACCTGCACTCATTGTCAGGGACGGCGGCCGAGCATCAATCGCTTCCAGTGTTTTTCCGCAGCACGTTCCTAAAATTCCTTGCAAGGCGACTTTGGAAATGACTGCAGGACCAAACTCCAACGAGATCATGGATGCTATCCGTGATTCTGGATATCTGATGGAGCAAGATGTTGCTACGCAACTAGAACAACAAGGTTTCCATGTTCGAACGAATTTTGCGTTTGAAGACCCAGACGAAGGCAAATCTCGCGAAATTGACGTCCGAGCGATCAAACGGATTGCGCACGACGAAAGTTCAAGGATATCCGCATTCGTTGAACTGATAGTGGAGTGCAAAAATAGCTCCAATCCTTATGTCTTCATCGCACGACCCAAAAATAATTTGGATAAACACGCTCATCCAGACGAATTTATGTTTCCATATCAGTACAGAATGAGAAAAGATTTGGGCGGCGGGAAAGGCTTATCTAGAAACATCGCCGCGTTTGATTACCTTGGGTTCGATAAGATCTACGCTGAGCGCCAAAAAGTTTGGAAGGCTGTGCAATTCTGTCGAATCGATAGAAAGGGCGGTGGATGGCATGCCAATCATGGGGGACTGTATGATTCAATCTTCTACCCAATGGCCAAGGCCATAACCGCGCGCAAGAGAGAAGTGCCGCGCTCAACTCGACCAGACGAGTGGAAATATTTTTGGTTCTTTTTTCCGCTGGTAGTGACGTCCGGAGACCTATTTCTGATCAATTCGGCAGAAGCTTTGCCATCTCCGATACCGATGGAACATATTGCCTTCCAGCGCGAGTTGAAGTCGGGAAAGCTATCAGGTTCATTCATGTTAACTTTTGTCCGCGAAAGCGCGGTAAAGGCGTACTTAGCATCGGTGGTAGATCCGATAGCGGCATTGGCATCGGACTTGATCAATAATCGACTTGAGTTTCTAAAAAAGACGGACGTAGCTTGGTCAGATTGATTTCAATCAGTCGCGCGCGCTGTTTCGTTATTCTGTCGGCCTCCCCACAAGGGGGAGGTGATTGGAATGGCAGACTATTGCATCCTCGTCTCCATCTCGAAGGAACACGCCGTGTACATCACCAGCCTCGTCATTCCCGTGCCTGCCGAGAACATGGACGCCTATCGCAAATGGGCTGAGATGAGCTCCGCGTTCTTCAAGGAATATGGGTGCCTGGAGATCGTGGAAGCGTGGGAAGATTTCATCCCCGACGGCAAGACCACTGATTTCCGCAAGGCGGTCGCCGCGCAGCCGGGCGAGAAGATCGTGCTCACCTGGCAGATCTGGTTCGACAAGGAAACGTTCGAAGCCGCCGAACACAAGATGCATGACGATCCGCGCATGGACGCGGCGGGCGATCCTCCGTTCGACGCGAAGCGCCTGATCCTCGGTTGCTTCACGCCGATTTTTACGATGGGGCGTTGATGCGGCTCTCCGCTGGAGGGAGCATCTAATACGTTCTCCACCGCCGGGAATGTCCTTCATCCCCCTTTCGCAAACGCGGTTGCCGCTTGCGTTCGCGCGGGCATAAGCTTCTTCGACACAACATCCCGGAGAGATGCATGGCCGACGCCAACGAATATGTGCCGCCGAAAGTCTGGACATGGGACAAGGAGAATGGCGGGCGCTTCGCCAATATCAACCGCCCCATCGCCGGCGCGACGCACGACAAGGAATTGCCGGTCGGCAAGCATCCCTTCCAGCTTTACTCGCTGGCCACGCCCAACGGCGTGAAAGTCACCATCATGTTCGAGGAACTGCTGGCGGCGGGCCACAAAGGCGCGGAATACGATGCGTGGCTCATCAATATCCAGAACGGCGATCAGTTCGGCTCGGACTTCGTGGCGATCAATCCCAATTCCAAGATTCCGGCGCTGATGGACCGCTCAGGACCGAAGCCCGTGCGCGTGTTCGAGTCCGCCTCCATCCTGATGCATCTGGCGGAGAAATTCGGCGCGTTCCTGCCGAAAGAGGGACCGGCGCGCACCGAAACGCTGAACTGGCTGTTCTGGCAGATGGGCAGCGCGCCTTATCTCGGCGGCGGCTTCGGGCATTTCTACGCTTACGCGCCGGCGAAATGGCAATATCCGATCGACCGTTTCGCCATGGAAGTGAAGCGCCAGCTCGATGTTCTGGATCGCCGGCTGGCGGAATCCGAATATCTCGGCGGCGGCGAATACACCATCGCCGACATGGCGGTGTGGCCCTGGTATGGCGGGCTGGTGAAAGGCGCGCTCTATGGCGCGGGCGAATTCCTCAGCGTGCAGGACTACAAGAACGTGCTGCGCTGGACGAACCAGATCAACGCGCGCCCTGCGGTGAAGCGCGGCCAGATGGTCAATCGCCCCTTCGGCGATCCGAGCGGCCAATTGCTCGAACGTCACGATGCGAGCGACTTCGACACCAAGACCATGGACAAGATGGCGGCGAAGCAGGCGTAAGCCGCGCCGGGAAATCGCGAAACTCAGTAAAACCGGGGCGGCGGAGAATCTCTTCGCCGCCCCTTGTATTTCTCTCTGTCATGTGTAAGTTATTTCTGACATATGATTGAAGGAACTGATCATTGCGCCTGACCGGGGACCAGTTGCTGGCCATGCTCTCGGCGCTCGCCAACCCGCACCGCTTGCGGATCGTGGCGGCGCTGCAAAAAGACGGGCGCAACTATGTCAGCCAGCTGGCGCGCGAAGTGGGCATCAGCCGCCCGCTGCTGCACCTGCATCTGCAGAAACTGGAGGAAGCCGGGCTTGTGACCAGCAAGCTGGAACTCTCCAGCGACGGCAAGGCGCTCAACTATTTCGAAGTGGCGAAATTCGAATTCGAACTCACGCCGGCGGCCATCGCACAGGCCGCCAAGTCTCTCACCGATTCCGGGAAGTGAAAGGAAATACCATGTCAGCCACCATCTATCTCATCACCCTCGCCGTGATCTTCGGAACGATCATCGTTGTTTTCGGCTTGCGGTTTCTGCAGGCCTCCGCGGTGGCGGGCGCCGATGCCGCGCACACCGATGCCTATCGCAAGCTCGCCTCGGACGCGGTGACGGCGCAGGCCGGCAATGCCGCGACCTTGTCCGCCATCCAGAGCGAACTGGCAGAGATCAAGGCACGCATGACGAGCGTCGAGAAAATCCTGAAGGAAGTCGAATAATGGTTGCGCTCGCGCCTGTTGCAACACGCGCAACGAACAATGGTGGCATCGCGCTATGGCGGATCAACCTGCTGCGCCTTGGCTATCTTATTATGGCGGGCGGCATGGGTTCGATCATCGTGCCCGCCTTCCTGCATCACAAGCCATGGGAATTCACCCACGGCGTGATGAATGCGATGCTGCTGGCGATGGTGGTGCTGGCGCTGCTGGGCCTGCGCTATCCCTTGAAGATGCTGCCGCTCATCTTCTGGGAGATGACATGGAAGATCATCTGGCTGGGGGCGATCGCCTATCCCGCATCGCGCGACGGCACGATGGATGCCGACATGCAGGCCAATCTCTTCCCCTGCGCGCTGGTTGCAATCTTTCTGGTCATCGTGCCGTGGGACTATGTCTGGCGGAATTACGTCACCGCGCGCGGCGACCGGCTGCGCTGACTAAGCCTTGTCGATCTCGCCGCCGGATTCGGCCCAATCCTTGAAAGCGCCGAGATTGAAGACATTCGCGTAACCGAGATCCTTCAAGGCCTTGCCGCTCAATGCGGAGCGTCCGCCGGAGGCGCAGTAAACGATCACGGTCTTGTCGGGAGAAAGATGCGCGTCGTGATAGGGCGACGCAGGGTCGGCGCGGAATTCCAGCATGCCGCGCGAAATGTTCAACGCGCCCTTCACCTTGCCGCTTGCCGCCACTTCAGGCGCATCGCGCACGTCCACCACGACGACATCGCCTTTTGCCATCATGTCCCGCGCCTGCGCCGGCGAGATACGCGCCACCGCGGCGTTGGCATCGTCCATCATATTCTTGAGACTTGTTGTCATGGCGTCGCCTACCGTTCCACGCACATCGCGATGCCCATGCCGCCGCCGATGCAGAGGGTGGCGAGGCCTTTATGCGCGTCGCGCTTGCCCATTTCATAAAGCAGCGTGGTGAGCACGCGCGCGCCCGATGCGCCGATGGGGTGGCCGATGGCGATGGCGCCGCCGTTCACGTTCACCTTGTTCGTGTCCCAGCCCATGTCCTTGTTCACGGCGCAAGCCTGCGCGGCGAAGGCTTCGTTGGCTTCGATGAGATCCAGCTGATCGGCTTTCCAGCCCGCGCGCTCCAGCGCCTTGCGCGAGGCGGGGATCGGGCCCGAGCCCATCAGCGCCGGATCGACGCCGACGGTGGCCCAGCTTGCGATGCGCGCGAGCGGTTTCAATCCACGCGCCTGTGCTTCCTTCGCCGTCATCAGCACGACGGCCGCCGCACCGTCATTGATGCCCGACGCATTGGCGGCAGTGACGGTGCCGTCCTTCTGGAAGGCGGGCTTCAAACCCTGAATGCCTTCCAGCGTAACGCCATCGCGAATGAACTCATCGGTATCGACGACGGCATCGCCCTTACGGGTCTTGATGGTGACGGGCGCGATCTCGTCCTTGAACTTGCCGGTCTTGCGCGCCGCTTCCGCCTTGTTCTGCGAGGCGACGGCGAATTTGTCCTGCATCTCCCGCGTGATCTGCCATTCGCGCGCCACGTTCTCCGCGGTGACGCCCATGTGATAGCCGTGGAAAGCGTCGATCAATCCGTCCTTCAACATGGTGTCGACGAATTCCAGATTGCCCATCTTCTGGCCCGCGCGCAGATAAGCGGCGTGCGGCGCCTGGCTCATGCTCTCTTGTCCGCCGGCAACGATGATCTTCGCGTCGCCGTTGAGGATCGCCTGATAGCCGAGCGCGACCGCGCGCAGGCCCGAGCCACACAACTGGTTCACGATCCACGCCGGCGTCTCATAGGGAATGCCCGCATTCACGCTCGCCTGGCGCGCGGGGTTCTGGCCCTGCGCGGCGGTGAGGATCTGGCCCATGATGGTTTCGGAGACATCCTTGCCCGCAACATCCGCGCGCTTGAGCGCCGCGGTAATGGCGGTGCGGCCTAGTTCATGCGCGGCGACATTCGCGAAGGCGCCATTGAAAGAGCCGACCGGCGTGCGCGCCGCCGAAACGATGACAACTTCTTCCATGGGATTCCTCGCGGGGTTTCGGTTTGTTGCTCTGCGTATGGAAAATGCCGCGAATGCGAGAGTGCGTAAACCGCACCTAATCCTGAAACAAATTCAATCGCTTACCGGGCATCACCCTTGATGCACTGCACAGAAAAGCGGCAAAAGGCACTGGACAGGGTGGAGAATTCAGTGCTGGACTAAATGCCACAGTGCGTCCGCAGCGACGCGGGGGAAACGCCTTCGGGGCGCAGCAAAAGCGGGTTGAACGTGGCTGAAGAACAGACGGGCGATAGCCCGGTCATCATCAAGAAATATGCGAACAGGCGTCTCTACAACACGCAGACATCCAGTTATGTGACGCTCGACCATCTGGCGCAGATGGTCAAAGAGGGCACCGAATTCGAAGTGCGCGACGCGCGCACCGGCGAAGACATCACCCGCTCGGTGCTGACGCAGATCATCTTCGAAGAGGAAGGCAAGGGTCAGAACCTGTTGCCGATCAAATTCCTGCGCCAGTTGATCCGCTTCTATGGCGATAGCCTGCAGGCTTTCGTGCCGGGCTATCTGGACCTGTCGATGGACAGCTTCGCGAAAAACCAGGAAGCGATGAAGAGCCGCGTGGCAGAAGCCTTCGGCGGCGGATCGTCGGCGCTGGAAGCGATGACGCGGCAGAACCTTCAGATGTTCGAGCGCGCGATGAAGATGTTCACGCCCTTCGCGATGCCGGGTGCGGGGCAATCGCCTTCCCATGAGGAAACACCCAAACCGGCGAACGGCGCGGCCAAACAGTCCGAAGAGATCAACGAACTAAAGAGCGAGCTTGAAGAGATGCGCAAGCAGCTCTCCGAACTGGCACAAAACCGGAAATGAATTTCTGAATCTTGCCCGATCCGGTGAGCGGGAAGCTGTCCACGACGATCCAGTGGGCCGGAGTCTTGGGGGCGGCAAGCTGTTTTCGGACATGCGCGACAAGAATATCCGCAAAGATTGTGAGCAGCGGACCGGCCTAACTGTTGAAATAGCCCGGCTGGCTAGAGCATGCCCATCATCTGGCGGTTCTGCGGCGGGCTTCTTGATTCCATGCAACCTTCCGCGTGCCACACAACCGTGGCGCCGCCGCGATCCTTGATCGTATGGCCTTCGACCAGCGGCAGC
>Ga0207705_10000325_pt1 | contig 43398 bp, 34 predicted proteins | sample KBSC13metaG_FD_184314 | JGI IMG/M metagenome (GOLD analysis project Ga0207705, IMG submission 184314) | Corn rhizosphere microbial communities from Kellogg Biological Station, Michigan, USA - KBS C1-3 metaG (SPAdes) (version 2) | ecosystem: Host-associated > Plants > Roots > Rhizosphere > Soil ... | reverse complement strand
GCGGGTCAGGCGATCATGCCGCTCGCGGCCATATTGGGCGAGCGCCTTGGCATCGATGGCGTCGCTTTTGCCGAGGATGCCGAGCGACCGGATGAACGCCTTGACCTTGCGGGCCTTGTCCCGGCATCCAATGTGCAACCGCGAACGAATTCCGTTGTGGAGCATTGGACCCCGGAACGAGTCCGGGGCGACGACCGAGACCTATCTAAGCCTCATGCCGGATGATCTCGAATCCCTCATCCGCTCGCGGCGGCACGAAATGCGCGGTGAACTGGTCGAACTCGGCGTCGCTCGCCTGATAGGCATGGGTACCGGCCGCGTTGCGCGCATGGAGACGTTGCCGGCAAACCTCATCCGGCAGATCGAGGAAATGCAGCGTCGCGGTGATTCCCGCCGCGTCGGCCAGCCCGTGCATCCACGTCCGGCTGGCGACGGTATTGGCCGGAAAATCGAGAATGATCGTCAGTCCACGCCGCAACAGGTCGACGATCAGCGGCGCGATCGCGGCACGCAGCCGTTCGCTCTCGCGCCGATAATCCTCGAGCGAAGTGATCTGCGCTGGATAAAGCGTCGGCAGCCAGTGGTCCTCGGCCAGCACCAACCCACCCATCTCCGCCGCCAGCGTCGCGGAGAGCGTCGATTTGCCCGCCGCGATCTTGCCGGTGAGCAGGTGCAGCTCGGCGGCACTCACCCCTGCGCCATTTCCAACAGCACCGCCCATTCGTCGTCGCGCACCGGCGTCACCGACAGGCGCGACTGGCGCAGCACCTCGATCTTGGCGAGACGCGGTTCCGCCTTCATTTCGGCAAGCGTGACATGGTGCTTCAACGGCCGGACCGGCTTGACCGCGACTGATGCCCAATCGCCTTTCTCGCCATCGGGCTTCCAGGTGCGCGTGATCTCCATGATCCCGGCGCAGGCCTTTTCGGTGTTCGAATGATAGAGGATCGCCTGATCACCGACCTGCATGTCCTTGAGGAAATTGCGCGCGGTGTAATTGCGGATGCCGTCCCATTCGGTGCTGCCGTCGCGGACCAGGTGATCCCAGCCATAGACTTCGGGCTCCGACCGCAGGAACCAATACGCCATCCGATATCTCCTTACCTAAATCCCAAGTGAACGCCCGTCTCAGCGGCCATTCAGACCGACTCGCATAGAAGGATGCAACAGGCTCGGACAGTCTGCGTTTAGTGTATGGTTTCCGAGTGCTTGACGATGGAGTTTCACATGAACAAGTTCCTGACCAAGGCGGTGCTGGGCACCACGCTCGCAGCCACCGCACTGACCGCCGCCGCTCCGGCCGATGCCCAACGTTATCGCCGCTGGCATCACGACGATACCGGCGTAGCAATTGCGGGCGGCATCGTCGGTCTGGCGCTGGGCGCGGCGATCGCGTCGTCGGCGAATGACCGTTACGACCGCGATTATTATTATCGCAGCCGGGGTTATCGCCCTGATTACGATGACTATTATTATCGTCAGCGGGGCTATTATCCGACCGACGGCTATTATGCCTATCGCTATCGCGACTATCGCCATTGCTGGGTCGAGCGCCGCTATGATCCTTATTGGGATCGCAGCGTCCGGGTCCGCGTCTGCAACTGATCCTTTTCAGCTCCGCTGATCGGTGCCGGCCCGCAACCGTTTCAGCTCTGCTGAAACCATAGAAGCCGACGCAGGCATGACCGAAACGGCGCGGGAAGCTTCTGCTCTCCCGCGCCGTTTGCATTTTGGGCCGGCTCGCGGCAATAGCCCGCGCCATGACCGATACGCCCCCCGATCATTTGTCGAGCAACCCGCGCAGCCCGTTCTTCGACCAGAACGCGCTGCAGCGCGGCGTCGGCATCCGTTTCAAGGGTGCCGAGCGCACCGATGTCGAGGAATATTCGATTTCGGAAGGCTGGGTCCGCGTCGCGCTCGGCAAGAAGGTCGACCGTCACGGCAACCCGTTGACGATCAAGCTGTCGGGTCCGGTCGAGGCCTATTTCCATACCGCTGCGGAATCGGACGAGGGAGCGGGCGAGGCCGAATAAGGCCCGTCATCGAAGCGTAGCAACTGCGTCCTATCCGCCCCGGATGAAGGGGAGACGTCAATGAGGATGCGCGCGCTCATCGGACTGGTCGCCGGGCTTGGCGCCGCGGCATCCGCCCAGCAATTGCCGACCGGCCAATCGCTCTCCCCGCTTGCCGCGCCCGGCGCAATATTCCGACCGCTGGTGTCGCGGGTCGGCCCGCATCCCGATTATATCGCCGACGGCGCCGCCGCGATCGCGGTCAGCCCCGATCGCCGCGAGATGCTGGTGCTGACCAGCGGGTTCAATCGTTTCAACGGCCCCGACGGCAAGATCATCGCCGCGCAATCCGGCCAATATGTCTTCGCCTATCGCATCGATCGCGCCGGCGCGCGGCTCGAACAGACTTTGGTTGTGCCCAATGCCTATTCGGGCGTCGCCTGGATGCCCGACGGGCGAGGCTTCGCGGTCGGCGGCGGGGTGGACGACGTCGTCCACCTGTTCCGCCGCGGCAAGGCCGGGTTCGCGCCCGCCGGCAGCCCAATTAAGCTCGGCCATGCGACCGGCAATGGCGTCGACGTCAAGCCGCAAGCGGCAGGTGTCGCGGTCAGTCCGGACGGCAAGCGCTTGCTGGTTGCCAATTATTACAACGACTCGGTCACGCTGATCGATCTCGCCACACGCGCGGTCATCGCCGAACAGGATTTGCGGCCGGGCAAGATCGATCCTGCCGACGCCGGCCGGCCCGGCGGCGAATTCCCCTTCGCGATCGCGTGGCGCGACAATGGACGCGCCTATGTCTCGGCGCCGCGCGACCGTCAGATCGTTGCGCTCGATGTCGCCGGTCGCACGATCCGCGTCGCCAAACGTATCGCCACCACCGGCGAGCCGACCGCGATGCTGATCGCGCCCAGGACGCACCGCCTTTACGCGACCGAGGACAATGATGATCGCCTGGCGATGGTCGATCTGGCGACCGATACGCTCGCCGGCGAGCCACGGCTCGGCCTCCCCGACAGCCTGGCGACGGCGCCGCTCGGCAAGGGGCTGAACCCCAATGGCCTCGCGCTAACGCCCGCGGGCACGCTGCTGGTCACCTATGGCGGGATCAACGCGCTGGCGATGGTCACGCCGGGCGCATCCACCGCTGAGGTGGTCGGCGTGGTGCCGACCGGCTGGTATCCCAGCGCGGTCGCGACCAGCGCCGACGGCGCACGCGTCTTCGTCGTGAATCGCAAGAGCCCGCCCGGCCCCAATCCGCGCGGCTGCGCGCCCAAGGTCGCGGTCCAGAAGGCGCAACCAAGCGCTTGCGGCGCCGCCAACCAGTACATCTTCCAGCTCGAGAAAGCCGGACTGCTGACCTTCGCGATGCCCGACGGCCGCGCGCTGGCGAAGACGACGCTGCAGGTCGCGGACAATATCGGCCTGTCGAACGCCACTGCGCGGCGCGCGGCCGAAGCCCGGATGGCCGAGGTCGCCAAGCGCATCAAACATGTCGTCTTCATCGTGAAGGAAAACCGCACTTATGATCAGGTGCTGGGCGACCTCGAGATCGGCAATGGCGATCCCAGTCTGGCGATCCTGGGCGAGACGCTGAGCCCCAACCATCACGACATGGCGCGCAACTTCGTCACGCTCGACAATTTCTACGATTCGGGTGAGCAATCGAGCACCGGCTGGACCTGGACCACCGCCGGGCGCGTTCCCGATCTGCTCGAAAAGACCGCGCCGGTGAATTACGCGGCGCGCGGCCTGGCCTATGAATCGGAGGAAGCGGACCGCAACGTCGCGACCAGCCTGACCCTCGCGGAGCGCCGCAAGGTCGATCCCCGCCATCCCGACGATCCCGACCTGATGCCCGGCCCGGCCTTGCTCAACGCGCCCGATGCCGATGACGACAAGCTGCCCGGCCAGGGCTATCTGTGGAACGCGGCGATCCGCGCCGGGCTGACCGTGCGCAATTACGGCTTTTCCGATGCGTCGGTATATGACAGCGAATCGCCCGGTTTCGTCCCGCTGCTGCGCGAACCGTTCAAGGACAAGCGCACAATCTGGACTCCCGCCGACCGCGATCTCGCCAGCCGCAGCGATCCCTATTTCCGCGGCTTCGACCAGAAACTGCCCGATTATTGGCGCGTGCTCGAATGGCAGCGCGAGTTCGACCAGCAGGACAAGGCCGGGACAATGCCCGCGCTCACCCTGCTACGCCTCAGCCACGACCATTTCGGCGACTTCAAGGAAGCGGTCGACGGCGTGAACACGGTCGAGGCCGAAATGGCCGACAACGATTATTCGGTCGGCATGGTGCTGGAACGCATCGCCAACAGCTCGTTCCGCGATTCGACCCTGGTGTTCGTGATCGAAGACGATGCCCAGAATGGCGGCGACCATGTCGACGCGCGGCGCAGCATCGCCTTCGCCGTCGGGCCGTACGTCAAGCAACACGCTCTGGTCTCCACGCGTTACACCACCGTCAGCATGTTGCGGACGATCGAGGCGGTGCTCGGGCTGCCGCCGCTCGGACTCAACGATGCGCTGGCGGCGCCGATGGCGGATGTGTTCGACCTCAACCAGAAGGACTGGAATTTCCGCGCGCGCGCCGCCGACGTGTTGCGCAGCACCAAGCTGCCGATCCCGGCGGATCGCTTCGTTGCCAGGACGACCGCCGCCAATAGCTGCCCGCCCCGCGATGCCGGATGGTGGGCGGCGGCGATGCAGGGGCAGGATTTCACCAGCGAGGACCGGCTCGACACGCCACGCTTCAACGCGGCGCTGTGGCGCGGGCTTGCCGATGGGCCGGAGCCGCAAGCGCGCAGCGGTGCCGATCTGCGGGCCGACCGGGCGAGCTTGCTGCAAAAAGCGGCTGGGCGGGCCTGCCCGGCTTCTTAAGAGCCGCCGATTTTTCTACGCCTCCCCGGCGAAGGCCGGGGCCCAGCTTCGGCGAATTAGAGACGGCATCCTGCCATTGAGAGCACATCGCGACTGGGCCCCGGCCTTCGCCGGGGAGGCGGTTTATTCTCTCGAGTTGGACCCGACCGGATTGCGCAGGAAGGTGACGTAGCCGCGAAACCACGGATTGGCCTCCAGCCCCGCCGTGGGCTGCCACTCGCCCCCTTGCAGCAAACCGATCCGGAACGGCAGCTTGAGCCGGTCGAGCTTGGCCAGATACGCGCGATAGCCGGGGATGACATGGTCCCCCTGGTAGATCTGCAGCACCGCCTCATCGACCACCCCGGCCAGCGCATCGAGTCCTTTGGGATCGCCGTTCGCGCTCCAGTCGAGCAACCCGGTTATCCCCAGCCTGCAATTACGCGGCAGCCGCGCGCGCAACCCGCGCAGGAAAGCGGCATAATCCTCCAGATGTCGCGTCCGCGCGTCGAAATCGATCTGGATACCGACGACACGATTCCCCGCCGCGCGCCACCGCTCCAGCGCCGCGAGCATCTGGTCATAGATGGCGGGCGACCAGGCTAGCGTCTCGACCCGCACCACCATCCAGACCTCGCGATTGCCCAGCCGGGGAATCGCCGCGCGCTGCGCCGCGTAGCGAACCGGATCGGTCGCCTCGACCTGCCCCTGCAGCAGATACAATCGCCTGGCCGTCGCCAACGCCGGCTGCGCCTTCACGCCCGCCCATAACCAAACCGCGTCATGGGCCGGCGCCACCCCCCGATCGCGCGCGATGGGCACGGGTAGGACCGCCAGCGCCGCGGCAGCTATCGTCAGTGTGGCCCGGATCATATTGCGTGCCGTATTCCTGCGAAAGCAGGAACCCAGGGCCAAAAAGGATGCGCCCCCGATATCACCCTGGGGCTCCTGCTTCCGCAGGAGCGCGGATTGGCGAAGGCAGCAGCGCTCATCCTACCAATAATAACGCAGCTCGCTCGCCCAACGCGATTTGGGATAATCGCTCTTCAACCGCGTGAACCACGCCTTGCGCACGCTCTTGTCGACATCGGTTCCACCGCACGAATTGTTGCCCGACGGCGCATAGCAATTGACCGCGCGGAACAAGGCATAGGCCTTGTCGTCAATGGGCGCCTTGGGGTCGGCGACAATCGACTTATAGACCTCCAGCCGCGAATAGACCGGCCCGGCGAACAGGGTCTTGGTCCCGCCGAGATCCTGTTTGGGCGGCTGGGTGTCGAGCACGAACTGGTCGAACCCATTGGCGCGGAAGAAGTCGCCTAGGCAGAGCCGCGCATGCGCACCGCCAGGTGCCGCGGCGAGGTCGGCGGCCAGGCGCTTGAGCGGCGGACAATCGATATCGCTGGCCTGAGTGGGCTTGAGGAACAGACCAAGTGGCAAGGATTCCGATCCCAGCAAATCGTAGAAATTGGTGTCGCTCGCCGCCCCCGCCGGCACCAGCGCGAGGTCTGTCCCGAAATCACGATACGCACCGCGGCTCAATTCCTTGTAGAGCAAGGTGAACAGCGCCAGCTGGCGTTCGTGCGCCGCCTTCGCCCCGGTCGCCTGTTTGCGCAGCAGCCCGGCATCGGCGACATTCATCAGCAGGATGCCGCGCAACGATGCGTCGTCGACCGGCGAGTCGGGCGCGAACACCCGCGCCAGCCCACCGGTGCGCTCGTCATGCCAGGCAAGCGCGAGTTCGAGCGCGGAATGCTGCGCATCAACCTTCGCCCCCGGCATCATCTCCAGCCAGAAGCCGCGCGCATTGCGGTCGCCGACCGCCTCTAGCGCCATGCCGCGCAGCATCTGGCGGCTGAACTGGACCTCGCTGAAGCTCGATTGCCGCGCCGCGTCGGGGATCAGCTTGAGCACCTCGGCCGGTTTCTTGCCGATATAGAATTGGTGCGCGGCGACCAGATAGTCGAACAGCGGCTGGTTGCCGGCGAACGCCGCGCGCTGGCCGTTGATCTCGTCGAGCGTGATCGGATTGGTGCAGCAGCCCGCGCTGACCTCGTCGTCGGCCGTCCGCATCCGCCGCAGGTCGAGCACCGCGAGCAGAGTCGGATCGCGCGTATTGCCGATCGTCAGATCGGGCAGCAGCTTGGTGTCCATCTCCTCGGCAAGATCGACGTCGTTGAGCCCGCGCGCCGCCGCCGGCTGCGCGAACAAGGCGACATATTGCTGCGCGAGCAGATCGCGCTTGCTGCCAAACCAATAGACCCGCCGCAGCAATCCCCGCGCCGACGCAGCATAGAGCCCGTTGGGATAGTCTTTCAGATAGGCACGCAACCCCGCATCGGCGGCGGCGACCACTTTCTGATCGACCGTCTTGAAGTCCTTGGGGATGCCATATTCGTCGAACAGGCCGACCTGGATGCGGTTCACCTCGACCCGTGCCGCCATATAGCGCGCGGTCTCGCGCAGCCAGGTGTCGCGCGCGCCGCTTAGGCTGGCGAACCGCGTCCCCGCCGCGTCGAAATCGCCGTCGTAAAAAGCCTGCGCGCCGGCGAGATAGGCGGCGAACCCCTTGCCCGCGGGCGACTTCACTTGCCCGTCGAGCGCCGCGCTGACACTCGCGCCAGGCTTGGCGCAATCGGGGCTGAGCGCCTTGCGCGCCGCGATCAACGCGGCACCCTCGCCACCCGGCAGCTTCGCCGCGTTCACCGCCGCCTCGAACGCCGCCGCGCCGCTGCCATTAGTGCGGCAACGCGACCCTTCGCCCGACGAATAATCGCTGTCGCTATTGTCGGGCCGCACCGCCAGCCAGCCCGACAAGGTGCGCCAGTCGAACAGGGCGCCGAGCGGCTGCGGCGGCGCGCCCTCTCCCGGCTTGGGCAGCGACCCACGCCGATCGAACAGCAGCATCGTCAAATTGGTTCGCGTGTCGTTGCCCGGCCCCAGCATCGCCATATCGTCGCAGCCGGTCAGGTTGGCGTGGCTCAGCCGCCAGCTCGGCGAACACCCGAAATCGCCGCTGGCGTCGGCGGGAAGGGGAATGACGAAACAGGCAGCGAGCGCGGCAAGCGAAACGCAAAGACGACGCATGGTAAAACCCCCGACGAATAACCAAGCGGCAAAAATGACACGCGGTCAGCGCCTTGCCTAGGCGATTTGCGTCATCGTAAGCACTTTCGCGGCAGGCGCCTTTGCACTTGTCGCTCAGGAGCACGATCGCCATATCTGTGATGCGCTCTTGCCCCAGCACGGCAGGGCAGCTTCCCTTTTCGTTCCCCATCCGCTAAGGGCGCCCGTCACGCGGCGCGCCCGCATACTCACGAGGCATTGTTTGGCTAAAGAAGAACTTCTCGAAATGCGTGGCCAGGTAGTTGAACTGCTGCCCAACGCCATGTTCCGCGTCCGGCTGGAAAACGACCATGAGATCCTGGGTCATACCGCGGGCAAGATGCGCAAGAACCGCATCCGCGTGCTGGTCGGCGACGAGGTTCTCGTCGAGCTCACGCCTTACGACCTGACCAAGGGTCGCATCACCTATCGCTTCATGCCGGGCCGCGGCGGACCGGGGCCGCAATAATGCCCCGTCGCCCCAGCGAAAGCTGGGGTTCCTGCGGCACGAGATGCCAGCTTTCGCTGGCATGACGCCCTAAAAATGAAGCTCGTCCTCGCCTCGACCAGTCCCCGCCGCCGCGAATTGCTCGCGCGGATCGGGATCGTGCCGGCGCGCCTCGCCGCACCCGATATCGACGAGACCCCGCTCAAAGCCGAAACGCCGCGCGCTTATGTCGCGCGCCTCGCCGAGAACAAGGCGCTGGCGGTCGAGCGCGCCGCCGACGAGATCGTGCTGGCCGGCGACACCACCGTGGCGGTCGGGCGTCGTATTCTTGAAAAGCCCGTCGACGAAGCGGACCTGCGCCGCATGCTCGCACTGATGTCGGGGCGGCGGCACCATGTCTATTCAGGCGTGTGCGTGATCGGCGCCGACGGCAAACCGCGAGTCCGCGTGGTCGATACGATCGTCGCGTTCAAGGCGCTCTCCCCCGCCGAGATCGACTGGTACGTCGCCAGCGGCGAAGGCATGGGCAAGGCTGGCGGCTATGCCATCCAGGGCAAGGCGGAAGCGTTCGTCCGCTATCTGGCCGGCAGCCATTCCAACGTCGTCGGCCTGCCGATCTTCGAGACACGCTCGTTGCTGACCTCGGCAGGCCTGCCGCTTGGCTGAGTGGCTCTATGAGGCCGGGGTCGGCGAAGCGCGCGCCGCTTTGGTCGAGAACGGACGGATCATCGAGGCGCGGATCGAGCGGCCGGGCGGGCTGAAGCTTGGCGCTGTGATCGAAGGCCAGCTGATCGAGCGCGTCGCCGCCGGGCTGAGCCGCGTCGAAACGCCGCACGGCGCGGCAGTGATCGAGCGGTTGCCGCCCGGCATCACGCTGGGCGCGCGACTGAATGTCGAGGTCGTGCGCGAGGCCATTCCCGAGCCGGGGCGTCCAAAGCTCGCCAAGGTGGCGGCAAGCGAGGCCGCTCCGCGCGACGCCGACGATCTGTTGGCGCGGTGCCGGGCAAGCGGCGTTCCGGTTCGACTGTTGCGCGCGCACGAGCCGGACGCGCTCGAGGCCGTGGGCTGGTCCGAAGTGCTCGACGAGGCCGAGGCCGGCGAGATCGCCTTTACCGGCGGGGCGCTGCGGATGTCGCCGACCCCGGCGATGACTCTGTTCGACGTCGACGGCCCCGGCGCCCCTGCCCCGCTGGCGCTTGCGGCGGCGCGCGCGGCGGCGATGGCGATCGTCCGGCTCGATATCGGCGGATCGATCGGAATCGATTTCCCGACCCTGGCGAACAAAGCCGAGCGTCAGGCCGCGGCCGAAGCGATCGATGCCGTCCTGCCCCAGCCCTTCGAACGCACCGCGATCAACGGCTTCGGATTTCTCCAGATCGTGCGCCCGCGCCGCCGCGCCTCGCTCCCGGAATTGCTTCGCGCCGACCCGGTCGCGGCCGCGGCACTGGCCCTGTTGCGCGTAGTGGAGCGCACGTCGCCGCCGGTGCCGCCAGTACAGTCCGCCGGCCCGCGCGTCGCCGCCTGGCTGGCCGCGCATCCCGATTTGGTCGCCGAGTTGTCGCGGCGGACCGGCGCCCCCATCTCGTTCGCGTCATGACCAAGGCCAATAGCTGCCCGCTTTGCGGCAACATCACCGACCCGGCGCACAAGCCGTTCTGCAGCCGCCGCTGCAAGGATCGCGACCTGCTGCAATGGCTGGGCGAAGGATATCGCATCCCGGCGGGACCCGCCGATCCGGAAGCACTGGACAGCGAGGTTTCGAGCGATTAGAGCGCGCGCTTCCGCGCTTCGCCGGATATGCCCAAGTAGCTCAGTTGGTAGAGCATGCGACTGAAAATCGCAGTGTCGGTGGTTCGATTCCGCCCTTGGGCACCATCCTTACGGTTTCCGCAGCAAGATGAGCCCCCCTTGAGCTGGACGGCAGGGTTTGCGCGCGCGATCAGCTGCGCAGCGTGATCATGACGACATCGTGCGCGCCGACCGTGGCGGCATAGCTGCCGGCTTTCTGGCCCAATTCCTTATGTGCCCACAGATCGCGCGCGTTCAGCTTCAGCGACCTGGGATAGCCGAGCATTCCCCAATCCGCGGTGATCGACGCGCGCTGCGTCCCGCGATTCCACAGGATCACCGCGCGGCCGCCATCGGCCAGCGGCTTGCTCCAGACTTCCAGGTCGCCCTGCTTCCACACGCGATGGCCCTGAACGCCCGCCGCGTCCTGATTGACCGCGATCACGTCGCGATTGAGCAGGATATCGCGGGTCTGCTGCGACATGGTGGCAACGTCGTTGCCGGCGATCAGCGGCGCGGCCATCAGCGACCACAGCGCGAAATGGCTGCGATATTCGGCGGCCGTCAGGTCGCCATTGCCTACTTCCAGCATGTCGGGATCGTTCCAATGGCCGGGCCCAGCATAGGGCCACAGCGGTTCATTGAAATCGACGATGGTGGTAATGCCCAGGCTATAGCCGTGCTTGCCCTCCCATCGCGCGGTGATGTCGCCGGTGGTGCGCCAGAGATTGCCTACTTTCGCTGCCCACAACCAGGGCTTGGCATTGCCCCATTCGCACATCGAGAACAGGATCGGCCGGCCACTGGCGCGCAGCGCGTCCGACATCAGCGTATAGGCCTCCTCGGCGTTGCGCGTCCCGGTCGAGCACCAATCGTATTTCAGATAATCCACTCCCCAGCGGGCATATTGTAGCGCGTCCTGATATTCATGCCCCTGGCTGCCCGGCCGACCGCCGCACGTCTTGGCGCCGGCGTCCGAATAGATGCCGAACTTCAGCCCTTTGGCATGGATGTAATCGGCCAGCGCCTTGATCCCGTTGGGAAAGCGTGCCTTGTCCGCGGTAATGAAGCCGTCGGCGTCGCGCTGGCCGTGCCAACAATCGTCGATCACGACATATTGATAGCCGGCATCCTTCATACCGTTCGACGCGATCGCGTCGGCGGTGTCGCGGATCACCTTTTCGTTCACGTTGCAGGCGAACTTATTCCAACTGTTCCAGCCCATCGGCGGCGTCTGCGCCAAACCGTTGCTGTTACGCTGTGGATCCTGCGCCGGCGAACCCACCACCGGGTTGGGATCGAGCACTTCCTGCGCGATCGCTGGCGAGACTGCGCCTAGCGTGAGCGCGGTGAACAGGAGCGCGGCGAGGTAGAGCTGCAAGCCGGCGCGCCCGATAACGATCCGCACGACACGAGAAATCGGCGCCATGAGCCTCCCCTCATTGTTTCATTCGTCTAACTAGCGAAATTTGTCTGATTTATCTGTCAAATGCAAATCCGTTCATCGGATAAGGTGGCGTCAGCGCTCGTAATACCGTGCCTGGAAAGGAGTGAGTGCTGGTTGCTCCGAGACATGACCATCGCGGCAGCAGCGGATCGCTGAAAGACTGGCGCGGGGGCACCCGACACAAAAGCGCCCCCGCGCCCGGAGACCCGGCTGAAGACGCGCCGCATCCCCGTTCATGACCCTCCCCCACGGCACGACCGATCGGTTCGCCGCGGCCCCGCGTCATGACTTCGAACCCGATGATATTGTTCACATCGGAAGGTGGCCGATTAGACCTTTTCGCGATCGTTCGGCAGTGCGGTGAAATACCTAATGCATTGGAAGCGGGCGGTAACCGGGGTCGCGTAACATGGTTGCACTCGAACGCCGCTACGTAAGTTTACCGAGCCGACACACCGATGATGGCAGGTTAGCCTGTGGCAGCCCTATTCTGTCTGGATACCGCGCCTTGCTCCTGGATCTTGTCGTCCTGCTGATTTCCGAAAACGATCTGCGCAGCGCGCTGACCGCGCGACTGACCATGGTAGGTATCAACGTCATCACGATCGGCGCGGATCAGTTGGCGCAAGGCATGCCCGACGGCACGATCTCGACCGCGGCACTCGTCACCGACGACGCCGCGATCGGACATGCGGCCAGCAAAGCGTCGCCGCGATGGCTGCAGGTGGTTATCCTCAACGGATCGTCAGGCAGCCTGGACGATCGGCCGGTGCGCTTGTCGCGACGCGGCGCAACGCGGCAGCTCGTCGATATACTCGCGGACTGGGGCGCGCCTACCCCGTCGCAATGAGGCCGGCGGCGAACGCCACGCGAAGCGCCTCGGACAGACTGCGCACCCCCATCTTGGTCATCAGATTGGCGCGATAGATTTCCACCGTACGCGGGCTGATCGCGAGGTCATAAGCGATGATCTTGTTCGATCGCCCCTCGATCAGCCCGGTCAGGACATCGCGTTCCCTGGGCGACAGCACCGCCACCTTCGCGCGCGCGGTTTCGATCTGCGCCGACCCCGCGCTGTCATGCTCCATGCGGTCGAACGCCTTGTCGATCGCCGCCAACAGGGCGTCGGCCTTGTACGGCTTTTCGAGGAAATCAAATGCGCCGGCCTTCATCGCCTGGACCGCAATATCGATATTGCCCTCGCCAGTCAGGATGATGGTCAGGAACCGCCCAGGTGAGGACGTACCGAGTTGTTGAAGAACCTCGATCCCGTTCTTTCCCGGCATATGGTAATCGAGCAGCAGCACACCCGATTCGAGTTCGGCGACGCGCTCGAGAAACTGGTCGCCCGAGCGAAAATTGCGCACGACGAGATCGGACCGCAGCGACAGCAGGCCGTGCAGCGACGCTCGCACGGCATCATCGTCATCAATCAGGTAGATGTTCCGGATCATCTTCCAGCTCCTTGAACACCGGCAGGGTGAAGCGGAACGCAGCCCCTCCCTCCGGTTGGTTCTCCGCCGTCAGGACGCCCCCATGCGCCTCGACGATACGCCTAGAAATGGACAGGCCGATTCCCATTGCCTTGCCTGTCTTGGTGGTCGAAAAGCGCGCATAGACTTGCTCGCTCAGCGCGTCGGGAATGCCGGGTCCGGTGTCCATGATCGCCAATTCGACCATGTCGTCGGGTCTCGATTGCGATTTGATCATGATCCGTCGTGGATGACCCGCGTCGAGTGCGCGCAAGGCTTCGACGGCATTGCGCAACAGATTGACCAGCACCTGCTGAATCTGCACGCGATCCGCGAATATCGTGTCGCAGGTCGGATCGAGATCGTAGTCTAGCTCGATCTCCTCGCGCCCCGTGCCGAAGAAGACCAGCGCGACCGCATCCTTGACGACATCGTCGAGCGATTCGCTGCGCATTTCGATATCGCGCTTGGCCAGGAAGTCGCGCAATCGCCGGATGATGTCGCCCGACCGCTGAGTCTGCTCCTCGGCCATGGACAGCAGATCGGCCACACGCTCGCCGCCTCCGCCTTGTTCGATCAGCATGCGTGCCGCCGCGATGAAATTGGCGCTCGCGCTGAGCGGCTGATTGAGTTCGTGCGCCAGGTCGGCGGCGAGTTCGCTCATCGCGCGCTGGCGCGAGATATGGGCCAGTTCCGCGCTGAGCTCGGATAGACGCTGCTCCTCGAACAGCCGCTTGGATATGTCGCGGACGATTCCGGTAAAGATCCGCTCCTCGCCGATCCGCGCCTCTCCGACATTGAGTTCGATCGGAAACTGCGTGCCGTCGGCACGGCGCGCCGTCAGCTCGCGAGTCAAGCCGATGACCTTGCGCTCGCCGGTGCGGAGGTAATCGGCGATCGCCGCGTCGTGGCGCGACGCCAGCATGTCGGGCATCAGGATCTTGACGTTGCACCCGATCACCGATGCGGCGGAATAACCGAACATCGCTTCGGCGGCGGGGCTGTAGCTCTTGATGATACCGTGATCGTCAATGACGATGGTCGCGTCGGGTACCGTCTCGATCATCGAATTGAGCCGCATTTCCGCTTCGCGGCGGTTACGCTGCGTGACGTCGATGACCGAGCCGACCGATCGCACGAGATCGCCGCGATCGTCGTACAGGCAACGCGCATTTCCTTCGAGCATCCGCGACGGCCCCGAATCGGGAAGGAACCGATATTGGAAGGCAAAACGGTCGCGCCGGTCGGCGACTGCGCTGTCGATCGATGCCATCACGTCGGATACGTCCGCGGGCACGACGTGATCACGCCATTTGTCGAACGTGTCGATCGCGCCGGTGGGCAAGCCGAGACGCTGTTCCGATCCGGGCGACCAACTGATCTGCCCGTTCGTGACATCCCAATCGAACACGCCGATCTCGTTGACTTCGGCCGCGATCGCCAGGCGGTTCTCACTGACGCGAAGTTCCTCCTCGGCCTCCACCCGCGTGGTGATGTCGAGCATCTTCAGGACGACGACCTCGTCGAGCTCCGCGCGATGCAACGAACGCCGGCGCTCGACCACGTGCAATTCGGTGCCGTCGCGCCTCCGTTCAACGAACTCCGCCTCCAATTGATCGGCCAGCGGCCCGTCGAGCTGCGTAGCGTCAATGTTGTGACGTTCGACTTCGCGCGATTGGAGCAAGTCGTGCTTGTTGCGTCCAACCGCCTCATCGGCTGACCAGCCGTAGAGTTCGGTGCATCCCCGCGTCCAATGAAGGATCGTGCCGTCAGGCCCGACCAGAGCGATAGCGGCGCTATCGAGCGCATCGCTGAGATCGCTGAGCGCCATGCGCTGACGGGTCAGCCGATCGGACACCAGCAACAGGATCGTACCGATGATCAGCATATTGACCAGGATCGCGATCAAGGCGGCGCCTTCCGGCGGTGCGCTGTCGGTCCTGATCGACCATTGCTCAAGGAGAATCGGGACCGCGGGCAGGACGAACAGGATCGGCAGGACCAACCAACCCAATGGCTGGCGCATGCGATCGCCCGACAGGAGACCCGTCCACCCCGCTTCATGCTTCCACCACAGGAACGAGCAAGCGATCGCCAGCGACGCCAGACCGGCCGGCAAGGGGGCGACGAAGAACTGGTAGAGCGGAGTCGCACGGTCGATCCACAGCAGCGCGATCGTCGAATAGAGACCGAGGCAAAGCGCCAATGCGGCAAGCACGTTCGCCGCCCGGTCGAGCAGGGACGATTGCCGCTGCGCGAACACTATGGCCGCCGCGAGCAACGCGAAGGACAAGAGCGAATTGGGTCCCGGACGACCCGGATTGGGGGCGACCGTGCGCGCAAGCTGTTCCGAAAAGAGCAATCGATCGATGCCCGGCCGGATTCCCGATGCGGACTCGGCGATCACTATGACGACGAGGATCAGGACTGCGATCGCGGGCACCGTCGCGGCTCGCCGGCCAAGAATCGCCATCATCATCGCGAAGGACAGCAGCAAGTGACCAGCAGTCGTCAGCGGCCATGCCGGCGCGTAGCTCGCACCGAACGAGGCGAGCGCCGGAAGCTCGACCAGCCAACCCAATAACGACGAAGACGCAACCAGCGCGGCAATTCCGGCCAACGCCAGTGCTACTTCATCATGTCTCGATGCGCCGATCCGGCGACGCATTCGACCAGGCATTTTCCCCATTCCTTACGCCACCCGCCATGCGGGGCGGCCAGTATTATTTGGCCGCTATTCAGCATCCGGGAATGTGGAAGGGATTTCAATAAGCTCTTCGTGATATTTCAAACATAATAGTTCATTATGGCCCGATTACGCGGCCAGCGGAGCTCGGCCGCCGCGATAGGCGATCATCGAATGGCGCCCGAAACCAAGCCGCAACGTCATCGAGCGAAACAAATCCTTCACCGCGGTGGCGATCTGTTCGACCAGACTGGCGCGGCGAGGATCTTCCAGCTCGAAATCGCCGAGCCACAGTTCGTCCATCGTGCACGCCTTGAGGTTCAGCGCAGCTGGAGCGTCGGCATCGGGCGATCCGGCGTGCTCACTTTGCCCCTGGGCGGGCGGGGACAACCGATCGATCAAGTCGAGCAATGGCGCGTCGCCGGGCGCAGCGTCGATCAACGTCGCGGTAAAATCGTCGGGATTGCCTGGCCTCGACTTGAAAAGCGATATGGCTGGGACGGGCTCGGCGACGGGAGGAATGGCGATATCGGCAACCGGCGCTGCCGCTGCGACGATGGGCTCCGCCAGCGCCGCCGCGGCGGCGAACGCCGGTGCCGCTGCAACCGGAGCAGGCGGCGCGAATGGCACAAAGGGGGCGACGGTCACGGGCTCCGGCACGGGACTGGCCGAACAAATCGGGGCAGCCGGCGTCGATACGGCCCGGGCCGGCGCCGCCTGCGTGCGTACCTCGGGCTGATGGCCCTGCGCGATCAGCGCGACGCGGACGATGCCGTCGAGCGCCTCCGACACCGAAGCCCCCCAGGCGAGTTCGACGTCGGGCGACGCCTGATCGGCGATCGTCGCGACGATCGCGTCGAGTTCCATCAGTGACATGTCGGTCCCGCCGCTGATCGAGATCATCAGCTTGCCGGCACCCGCGATCTCGTCGTCGATCAGCGGGCAGGCCATGGCGCGTTCCGCCGCGAGGATCGCCCGGTCGGTGCGCTCGGTCGCTTCGCCGAACCCGATCACCGCGCGACCCATCTCGGCAACCACGTTGCGCATTTCGGCGAAACCGATCTGCTTGAGGCCCGGCGTCACCAGCAGGTGAGCGATCCCGCCGACCGCGTCGGCCAGCACCGCGTTGGATTCCAGCATGGCCGATTTGAAGGTCATCTCGAGATCGCCGATGCCGAGCAGCCGCTGGTTAGGAACGACGATGATCGCGTCGACCAGCGGCTCGAGCGTGGCGATGCCCTGGTCCGCCCGGCTCGCGCGCCGCAATCCTTCGAATTCGAACGGGCGGGTCACCACCGCAATGGTCGGAATGCCGCGTAGCCGAGCGCGCTCGGCGAAGATCGGCGTCGCGCCGGTCCCGGTGCCGCCGCCCATCCCGGCGGCGATGAAGCAGAAATCGACATTCTCGAGCGCTGCATCGATTTCATCCATGACTTCCTGCGCGGCGGCGCGACCGACTTCCGGCCAGGCGCCCGCGCCCAGCCCTTGCGTCGCCATCCGTCCGAGTTGCAATTGCTGGCGGACGCCCAAAGTGCGCAGCGCCTGGGCGTCGGTATTGGCGACGATCAGTTCGACGTTCGGCAGATTCTCGTCGACCAGGCCGGCAACGCCGTTGCCGCCCGCGCCGCCGACGCCGAAGACGGCGATCCGCGGCATTACTGCCTCGATAGTGTCCATAAAGCTCATGATCGTTCCCCGACTCGCTGCACTGTCGGGGACTCGTATCGCGGCAACTATGGTTAACGCGCCACGTTGGGAATCTACTATCGTAGAATCCCCGCTGCCCTCCCCTCCCGCTTGCGGGAGGGGCTGGGGGAGGGCCTGTCTCGTTCGAGCGGCTGAAGGAAGACACGCCCTCCCCTAGCCCCTCCCGCAAGCGGGAGGGGGACGGCCTCACCCGCTGCCGCCGACATGGTGGCGACGTTGCCGGGAAGACCACGCCACCTTAGGTTGAGCGCGGGACCGAAAGGGATCGCATGCGCAAGGGCTGGATCATCGCAATCGGCGCCGCGTTCGCAGTGTTCGCGCTGGCTTATGGCGCGTCGCCTTTTGTCGCGGTGCGCGGCTTCGTCGCCGCGGCGAAGCAGGGCGACGCCGAAAAGCTGCGTGGCTCGGTCGATTTTCCGGCAGTGCGCGCCGACCTGAAACCGCAACTGACGGCGGCGGTGACCACGCGGATGGAACGCGATCCGCAGATACGGGGCAATCCGTTCGCCGGGCTCGGCGCAATCCTGATGCCGTCGATCCTCGACCGGATGATCGACAGCGTCGTGACGCCCGACGGGATCGCCGCCCTGGTGCGCGCGGGCAAGGTTGGTCGTGCCGAACCGGAGGCGGGTTCGTCGCAGCGGGTCGACTATGACTTCCGCTACATTGCGCTCAACCGCTTCGACCTCGCATTGCGGCGCCACGGCGCGGCCGGCGATCCGGTGCACCTCCTATTCGAACGGCGCGGCCTGTTCGCCTGGAAGCTGGTGCGCATCGCGTTGCCGCAAAGCAGCCTGACCGACGGCCCGCCGGACTCCAGCAGTTCAGGCGCCTGACCTCATTCGCCCGGGCGGTAGCGTCGCTCGACATGACCCTTGAGGTCTTCCGGATAGAAATAGACCGGGCGCAGCCGCCCCTCGGCATAGCGGCCGATCTGGTCGGCGAAGTGACGCGAGGCGGTATCGCCGCTCTGCCCACCGGCCATCACCGCCATCGCCTTCACCCTCGGCCCGAACTCCACCACCGCGACGAAGCTGTTGCCGCTGGTGCCGTAATAGCGCTTGGTTCCCGGCCAGGTCTTGGCGCCGAACGAGGCGAGGCTGCCCCATTGCGCCGAGGTGAAGGGTACCGGGGTCGAATCGGCGGCGTCGTCGAAATGCGGAGCGATCGCGTCGTCGAGCCGCTGGAAACGGTTGATCTGCCGCCACGGCACGCGCCAGTCGCCGAAGTCGCGCTTGAGCCGGTCGGTAGCGGCCGTCAGCGCGTCGAGCTTGTCGCCCGGTTTGACTCGCGCGGCGATATAATCGGGAACGTTCATCCGCTCGGCCTGGGCGAAGCTGCCGACCTCGCGCCAGAGTTGATCGCCCCAGAAGACCGCGAGGCTGGTCGCGGTCGAATCGTAGCCCCAGCGGCAATCCCAGCCACGCAACAAGGCGATCGGCTCAGCCAACTTGGCGCGGCGCGGATCGTCGGCGGGGAGCGCGTCCCATGCCTTGACCAGTCCGGGGATCAGTTCGGCGAAGGCGGGCAGATAGCTGTCGAATGCCGCGACGCGCAGCTTCTCCGGCGTCCAGCCGCTCTTGCCCTTGAGCAGCAGGTCGGCATGCGTGCCGCGCGCATTGGGGCCGGTCTGATCCATGTAGCGCGGATAGTTCGCCGCCTTGGGACTATCCGGCCCCGCCGCGTCCCATGGCCAGTCGTTGGTATTGTGCACCCAGCCGACACGCGGGTTGAGCACGCTCGGCAGGCTGGGAAGCGTGTGCAGGCCCTTCCAGTCGGTCGCCGGGTCGCTGCCGTCGACCGGCCGGGTATAATCGAAGCGATTGTCGCGCAGCGGCATGAATTGCGGCATCAGGAACGCGATCTCGCCCTTGCTGTCGGCGAACAACGTGTCGTTCGACGAATTCGCGCGGCGCGATGCGACCTGAAGGAAGCTCTTGAGGTCGCTGGTCTTGGTCCTGAGCCAGCTCTGCTCGAGCGCGGGGACGGGCTTCCACATCAGGGCTTCGGCGATCCAGCGCCCGTTCTTCACCGCGACGATCGGACCATGATGCGTGCGCCAGGTGGTGAAGCGGCGCTCGCCGATCGACCCGTCAGGCTTGCGATAGCGCAAGGTCAGTGCCGCGCTCGTCACCGGCCGCTCGGCAGTGCCGTAGCGATAGACGTACCCGTCGCCGCGCTTCCCCACGCGCTCGGCGAATTCGTCGACATTGTCGACGGTGGACGAGGTGTGCATCCATCCCGCTTTGGCGTTGAACCCCTGGTAGATGAAGAACTGGCCCCAGGTCGACGCGCCATAAGCATCGAGGCCCTGCGCGCTCGACATCTGCGCTTCGGAGCGGAAGTAGAAACTGGTGTGCGGATTGATCAGCAGCAACGCCTTGCCGCCCGAGGTCAGTTTGGGCGCGATCGCGATGCCGTTGGAGCCGGAAGGCTCGCGCGGCACCATGCCGAGTTCCTCGGGGGTCGGCGGCGTCGGCTTGCCGTAGAAGGTCTTGAGATCGCTGAGAGAAATCCGCTCGATATCGCCGCCGATACTGCCCTCGGTGAAGCTTAGCGCCATCCATGGCTCGAACCGGGTCAGCACCTTGGGCTTGGTGCCGGGGTGCGTCGCCAGATAGAAATTGAGCCCGTCGGCCCAGGCATTCATCAGCGATTTCAGCCAGGGCGCGCTGGCGGCATATTGCGCCTTGAGCTCGGCGGGATCGACATAGAGCCGCTGGCGCAGGTCGCTCCAGATCGCGTCGTCATCGGCATCCGCCGCCTCTGCGGTCCGGCCGAGCGCGGTCAGGTAATTCGCCTCGACGCGCGAGAAATCGTCCTCGGCCTGGGCATAGATCATCCCAAACACCGCATCAGCATCGCTCTGCCCGCGGACGTGCGGAATGCCCCAATCGTCGCGGGTGATCGTGACCCGCGCCGCCTGCGCTCGCCACCGCGCCATGTCGGCGGCAGGGTCCGGCGCGGTTGGCGCCATGGTCAATGCTGCAAGGGCTAGGAGCGGGAAGCGGAGGGCTCTATCCATGCCGGGAGCGTAACGTGACATTCGGGAGAAAACCATGCGCTGGGTGGCACTTCTATTGGCGATGGTGCTCGGGCCGGCGGCCGCGCTTCCCGCCGCCGAGGCGCCCAAGCAAGCGGTCCTGCTGAAGCCCGCGCGCGTGTTCGACGGGCTGGACGGCAAGACGCATGCCGGCTGGCAGGTTTTGGTCGAGGGCGACCGTATCGCCGCAGTCGGGCCGAACCTGTCGGCGCCCGCCGATGCCAGAGTAATCGACCTGCCCGGCGAGACACTGATGCCCGGGATGATCGAGGGGCACGGCCATCTGTTCCTCCATCCCTATAACGAGACGAGCTGGGACGATCAGGTGCTGCACGAGCCGCTCGCGCTGCGCACCGCGCGCGCGGTGGCGAGCGCCAAGGCGACCTTGCTCGCCGGCTTCACCAGCGAACGCGATCTCGGTACCGAAGGCGCGGGCTATGCCGATGTCGGACTGAAGGCGGCGATCGATCAGGGGATCGTGCCGGGGCCGCGGCTCAACGTCGCGACCCGCGCGATCGTCGCGCTGGGCGCTTACGGTCCCAAGGGCTTCGAGCCCGGCGTCGCCATCCCGCAAGGCGCCGAGGAAGTGTCGGGAGTCGACTCGATCGTGGCCGCGGTCCGCCGCCAGATCGCGGGCGGCGCCGATTGGGTGAAACTCTATGCCGATTATCGCTGGCGCCCCGGCGAGGACAGCCGTCCGACCCTCAGCCTGGAGGAAATGAAGGCGGCGGTCGCCGCCGCGCACGACGCCGGGCGCCCGGTCGCGGTCCATGCCGCCACCGCCGAAGGGATGCGCCGCGCGATCGCCGCGGGCGTGGATACGATCGAACATGGCTATGGCGGCACGCCCGAAATCTTCGCCGAGATGGCGAAGAAAGGCATCGCGCTCTGCCCGACGCTCGCCGCGTCGGACGCGACGTCGCGCTATCGCGGCTGGACCGGTGCCGAGCCGGCGCCCGAAGCGGTGCTGGTCAACCGCCGCAGCTTCCAGATGGCGATGAAGGCCGGCGTCCATATCTGCATGGGCGGCGATGTCGGCGTGTTCGCGCACGGCACGAACGCGCGGGAAATGGAGCTGATGGTGGCGAGCGGGATGAGCCCCGCCGACGTGCTGATCGCCGCGACCTGGGGCAATGCGCGCTGGTTCCATCTCGACGCCAAGCTCGGCGCGGTCAAACCGGGGCTGCTCGCCGATTTGGTCGCGGTCGAGGGCGATCCCACCGCCGACATCGCCGCGGTCCGCCATGTGCGGATGGTGATGAAGGGTGGCACGGTGATCGTCGGCTGATTAGGGACAGGACCGATGGATATGTCGAAACCGGTTCGCGTCCGCGACGAAGCGCTCGATGCTTTGCGCGGGTTCGCCATTTTCGGAATGGTGCTCGCCAATCTCCAGGGGTCAGAGGAGCACGCTTTCTGGTGGATCAATCATGCGCCGTGGAACGGGCTGACCTTCGCGGATCTGGTCTTCCCGATGTTCCTGCTCGCGGTCGGGCTCGCGCTGCCGCTGACGATGGACGGGCGGATGCCGCGGCCGTCGATCGCGAAGATCGTGCGGCGCTCGGCCTTGTTGTGGTTCATCGGTTTCGCGATCGGCTTCATCGTCCATTTCAGCTTCAAGCTGGAGGAGATCCGCTTCACCGGCGTGCTCGAGCGGATCGGCCTGGTCTATCTGATCTGCGCGATCGCGTGCCGCCAGACGACGACGTGGAAAGCGCCCGCCATCGCCGCCGGCGTGCTGATGCTGGTCCATGGCGTGCTGCTCCATCTGCCGGCGCCGGGCGACCTGATCGCCAGCATGGCGCCAGGCGAAGGGATGAGCGGCTGGCTCGACCATGCGATCCTGGGCGGCACGCGGCTTTACGGCCATCCCGATAACGGTCCGCCGTTCGATCCCGAGGGGCCGCTGTCGACGCTGTCGGCGATTGCCACGACGATGATCGGCATGGCGGTGCAGCGCATGTCGGTGCGGCGCAAGAAGCCGGTGATCATGATCGTCGCGGTCGCCATTCTGTGCCTCGGCCTGACGCTGGGCGCCGCCTGGTTCTGGCCGATCAACAAGAATTTGTGGACGCCGACCTTCACCCTGATCAACGCGGCGATCGGGCTCGGCCTGCTGGCATTGCTCAAGATCGTCTGGCCGCGGATCGGCGCGTCGCGGATCGCGCAGACGGTGGCCGCGCTGGGGGCGGTGTCGCTGACGCTGTATGTCGTCCATGACGCGGTGGCGATCGTGATGATGATGGTGCCGGTGGGCGGCGTGCATCTGGGCGAAAAGCTGTTGGCGGGGATCGCCGCGACGGGATTGCCGCTGGATTGGACGTCGATGCTGTATGCGGTGATTTTGGGCGGGGTTTCGATCGCGATTACGCTGGCGCTGCGCGCGCGAGGGTGGGTGTTGAAGGTTTAGGTCGGAAATCTACGTGCTGTGCTAGTCGGTATAGCTTTGCCGGAATCGTGTTCCTGCGAAAGCAGGAACCCAGGGTAATCATGTACTTCGCTACCCTGGGCTCCTGCTTTCGCAGGAGCACATGCCCGCTCAACCCACTGCACCTTGAATGTAAACGGGCACCTCCGCTTTCAATGCGCGCCCCTCACCCCACGCGCTCAACCGTCACGCTCTGCGACAAACACTCCGCCTCACCAAAGATGGTCATGAAGCTGATATCAGTCGCATCGCGCCCAACCCCAATCCGCACCAGCCCCTCGACCGGCGCCAGTCCGGTGGGGTCGATCAGCCGCCACGCGCCGTCGAGCCATACTTCGACCACGGCGTGGAAATCGGGCGGATCGAGCCGCCAGGCATAAGCGGCGACCATCCGCGCGGGGATGTCGGCGGCGCGGACGAAGGCGATCAGCAGGTGCGCGAAATCGCGGCACACGCCGCGATGCGCGACATAGGTGTCGGCGGCAGTGGTGGTCGCATTGCTCGACCCGACGACATAATCGAGATGGCCGCGGATCCATTCCGCCATCGCCTCGACCTGATCGCCGCCGGACAGCGCGCCGAACTCGCGCCGGACGAGCGCATCGAACCGGTCGGATTCGCAATAGCGGCTGGGGAACAGGAACGGCACCACGTCCGCCGGCAGCAGCTTGATGTCGTCGGCGGCGAGGCCATGGAGCGTCGCGCCGGGACGATCGACCTCCACCGTCGCGGTGTAATGCGCGGTCACCCGCCCTTCCCCCCGCGTCCAGGTGCGCCGCCCCAGCCCGTTATCCGCCGGGATCGGGCGCAATGCCTCCACCCCGCCGATGCGCAACAAATCGGTGACCAGATGCTGATCGGGCGTCTGCGCCACTTCCAGCGCGAACAGCAGATCGGCCGGCGCGGCGAGCCAATAGTCGAGCCGGGCGTCGATGGAGAGGCGCATGGAGTCTTTCTGGACAGGAGTCGCATCGTTCCTATCCGATAACCCCCCTGCCCGGCTATGCTCGGGATCAGGCGATGGAGAGGAGGCGAATATGCCGTCCGACGACCCGATTCCAGCCCCGATGACGGCCGGCACGCGGTTCAGTTACCGCTGCACGCGCTGCAACAGCTGCTGTGTCGACAAGCGCATCCAGGTCAATCCGTATGAGATCGCTCGGCTGGCGCGCAATCGCGGCGTCTCCACCGCCCAGGCGCGCGACGATTTCACCATCGACGGCGCCTTGCGCCAGCAGGAGGACGGGCGCTGCATCTTCCTGGGCGATCAGGGCTGTACCGTCCATGCCGACCGCCCGCTGGTCTGCCGGCTGTTCCCGCTCGGCCGCGTGATCGATGCCGCGGGCAAGGTGCATTTCGTGCCCTATCCCGATCCGCTTGCCGCGCACGGCGAGTTCGGAAAGGCGGGCGTGGTCGCCGATTATCTGGAGGCACAGGGCGCGACCGCGTTCATCGCCGCGGCCGACGCCTATTTCGCCTTTTTCTGCCGCGCCAACGCGCAGATGAGCGCAGGCACGCCGGTCGTCGCCGACCCCGATCGCGACCTGCTCGACATCGACAGCGAGATCGCCGCGGCGTGCGCGGCCAGCGGCATCGCAGAGCCCGAGGATCTGCTCGAACGGATGTGGCTACACATCAGCCTGCTCGACGCGATGCTCGATCCCTAACATGGCGGCCGCGCCGGCCGCGCGCCGGCGACATCCGGACAAAACGAAGGCCGCGCGACCCCATCGGATCGCGCGGCCTGGTGTTCCGGTGGCGGGTCGCCCCGCCGCCGCGCCGATTACTCGGCGACGTTGCTGGCGTTGGCCGTGACGTCGCTGACGTTCTCGTCGGTGATGTTGGTGGTGTCGGTCAGGTTCACATCGTCGGTGTTGGTGACGACGACGGCGTTGTCGGCCGCCTTGTTGCCGCCGCAAGCCGCGAGGCCGAGCACGACAGGAGCAATCACCGAGAGAACTACGAGCTTCTTCATGGACAAATCTCCGTAAAATCCAGGCCGCGCCCCCGCTCGGCACAGCGCCTCGCGAATTGGTCCTGGGGTAAGTCCGGCGGTGCGTATGGCGCAATTCCCATCGGATTGGTAGGGGAAAATGCACCGTTCGTCGCAAGGAGGGGGGTGCAGGTCGTTATGACTGAATGCAGCAGCCTTTGACCCGCAAAGCGTAATCGGCCTGGAATTTCGTCCCCTACCGCGCACCCAGCTTCGCGGCGACGCTGCGAAACTTCTCAAGCGCGAGCTCCAGATTCACCACGATCTCGGCGGCAATCTCGTCGGGCGGCGGCAAGCTGTCGGGATCGGTAGCACTCGCATCCTTCAACCAGAAGATATCGAGGTTGAGCTTGTCGCGCTTGGCGAGGTCCTCATAATCGAACTTACGGAAGCGCTCGCTTGGCTCGCGCTTGTGGCGATCATATTTGCCGCGATAGCTCGCGATGAAGTCGTCGAGATCGGCGCTCTTCAGCGGCCGCTCGCGCAGCGTGAAGCGTTGATTGGTGCGCAGGTCATAGACCCAGAGTGCTTCGGTTTCGACACGCTCGCTGGGCGAGGCGCGATCGAAGAACAGGACGTTGGCCTTTACCCCCTGAGAATAGAAGATGCCCGTGGGCAAGCGCAGCAACGTGTGGAAATTGAAGTCGCGCAGCAGCTTGCGACGCAGCGTTTCCCCGGCACCGCCCTCGAACAGCACGTTGTCGGGCATCACCACCGCTGCGGTTCCGCCAACCTTCATGATCGACATGATGTGCTGGAGGAAGTTGAGCTGCTTATTGCCCGTGGTGACGACGAAGTCCTCACGGACATAGTCCATCCGTTCGCTGTCGATGCCGCCATCGTCGCGGACAATCTTGAACGACTGACGCTTACCAAAGGGCGGGTTGGTCAGGATGACGTCGTAGCTGTCGGTGCCCTGGATCATCAGCGCGTCGGCTTGCTTGACCGGTGCTGTCGCTCCGCCGATGCCGTGCAAATACAGGTTCATCGCGCACAGTCGCACAACCTCGGCGACGATGTCGGTGCCCGATAGCTGATCGTCCTGGAGCTTGCGCAACGCCTTGCGATCGCGCGCGCCCTCTTGCTTGCGCATATGATCATAGGCGGCAAGCAGGAATCCACCCGTCCCCACTGCCGGATCGTGGACCGTCTCGCCAATGTCGGGATCGATGACCTTAACGATCGCCTCGATCAGCGGCCGCGGAGTAAAATACTGCCCCGCACCCGACTTCACCTCGCCGGCGTTGCGTTCGAGCAACCCCTCATAGATCGTACCCTTCACGTCGATGTTGAGGCCAACCCAGGTCTCGCCGTTGATCAGGTTGACCAGCCGCGAGAGTTTGGCAGGATCATTAATTTTGCTCTCGGCTTTGAGAAACAATGTGCCGACCAGGCCGGGCTGTTTCGCCAACTTTTCCAGCACCGCCTTGTAGTGGCGCTCAAGCGGCTCGCCGGTAAGCGGCGCTATCGTGTCCCAGCGACAGTCCTCCGGCAGCATCGAGGATTCGCCAAGGAATTTTGTACGCTCATCGTCCATCTTGAGGAACAGCAGGAAGCTGATCTGTCCGAGGTAGTCGCCGTAAGAGACGCCATCATCGCGCAGAACATGTGCGTAGTTCCAGACCTTCGCAACAAGTGCCTGTTCGTTCATTAGACAAGATCTCCACGAAAGGCAGCGGCGAGGATGGATTGGCGGAGCAGTTCGCAGCTGCTGCCCACCTCTTCGATATCGTCCGCTGGTGACTGACTGCCGAGCGATTTGAACTCCGCCATAATCGCTTCTTGCTCTTCTTTGGGCGGCAATGGCACGATAATTTCTCGAAAATCTTCGAGATGAAGATTCTTGATGGCGGTGCCTTTGACGTCTTGAGCCACGTCAGCCGTCCGAAACCAGTAGTGAAATGCAAACTCGAGCCAGTCTCCTGATATTTCGTCACTCGCTGGCTTCAGAAGTGCCACACTCACAAATAGTGAAAAAGGTTGATCCGTGGCAATGACGGCGGTACGTCCGATAGTTCCGCTTTTCGTTACTAACAGATCACCTTTTTCTGGGCGGCAACGCTTGGATAATGTGTTATGCTCTTCCAAACTTATGTGACGGCAACTATCAAAAAATAAAACTCCCTGCCTAATATCTTTAACAGAGAGAAATGGTACTCCATCGTCAACATAAGTAGGCGTATGATGAGTTCCATCCACAATTTTGGAAGTTAGCTGTTCCAACGTTGCCACCGCCCAGTGATCGGGAAGTCCGATTAGCGATTCTCGCGGAGGCAAGGGCTCTTTGTAGGTCTTTCGGGCGTTCTTGGAGTCCGTGCGGCGATCGATAAGTATGCGGGCCAGAAGGTCGGCCCCGGTCTCGATCATCGGGTTGTTTGCGCGCCAATTAGCGGTCAACTCACCGGTCACCGCAGCCTTCATCAGGGTTTTACGCCACACTCCCAAGTCTTCCCCTGCCCTAGCCATCGCTTCGCCTGCGTCGTCGAGTTCGGCGAACAATTCGTCGATCCGCGCAACAATTCGTTCTTGGGTTGTGATCGGCGGCACCGGAATCACGCTTTCTCGCATGAAGGCGGAAGGCACACGTTTCTGGCCTGCCGTGCCAGCCATATTGAACTCAGCTGTTTCGCGGAACGATCGCTGACTCACCCAATAATAGAGATACTTCGGGAGCACCGTTCGGGCTGCCAATACGTGAAACTCGGTGGATCCGCACCCCAGCCCGTGCGGGATTTCCGGCACCACCGCGATCTTTCCATTCTCCATGCACGGCGTGATCTTCGCGAAGATCACGTCGCCCGGAGCAAACCGCGTAAAACCCTGACGTACCAATTTGGCAGGGCGAGTGGTGGAAACGTCGATTCTGCCGCTCTCGGCTTCAACGGACGCCATTGGGACGAACGTAATTTCGTCGTCATCCGCGAGATCATCCAGTGGCCGACGCGGATTGATTGGCGCTGCATCGTCGAGCCGCTGCCATTCCCACCCCTCAGGCAATTCCCACGAACCGACGACCGGCTCCGACGGCGTGACCGCCGGTTTCGTCGCTCGCCTCCCCACAAAAGCCCCCTTACGCCACTAACACGTCGTGAAGCTCGTCGAGTAGCGCGTCGAGCCGGCTGCCGAAAGCCCGACGTGCGCCGATCACACCGCCGCGGTCGGCAAAGCTCGATTGCAGGTCGCCGAGCGAAACTTCGATATTGGCGGCGAGGTGATCGCGGATCGCTTCCAGCCAGTCGAGCTGTTCGGGCGTGTAGTCGCGCCCCGCCCTTTTTTCACGCCCCAACCAGAGGTTGAATCGCCCCGCCATGTCCATCGATAACGGCGCCAGCGTTTCGCTGCTGCCCAGCGCAAACCGCACCAGCGCCACGATGTCGGTCAAGGTCTTGGCCGGGTTACCGCGCACTTTGTCGCCCTGAAGCCGGCGATAGGCGCTCCAAATGTGCAGTGGCTCGAGCAGCCAGGGCGGCCGCATCATCGCCATGCGCAGCTCGTCGAGACTATCATAGGTCAGCCGCTTCTGCACTGCGGGCCTGGCGTAGAGAATCTGGAGCGCGGTCAGCGTGTCGCTGTGTTCGTCAAGAAAGCTGCGGAAGCTGCTCGTCATCTTCTCTGCCGCTACCGGGTCGAACACCGACGAGATGACGACGTCCTGCGAGATTTCGTCGATCACGATCTCGCTCGCTCGCTTCAATTCGATCAGGACGGTGCGCAGCTTCGGATTGTCAAAGGGCATCAGCGCGCGCTCGCGCTCCTCCCTGGCGACCGCGTCGTGATCGCCACCGCCAGCGAGTGCATGGATCCGGTCTTCGTCGAGCGCATCGACGAGGCGCCCCGCGAGATCGCTGAGGCTGTGACCGCCGCTCGCTTCGATTACGAGATCGCGATCCTCCGCCGACAATTTGCGGTCGAGGCTGGCAAGACGGCCGGCGAGCGTGGACACAGCATCCTCGTCCGACCGGCCCGATGCGACTTGTTCGAGCAGCTTGTCGAATGGCACCTTTCGCTCGCGCTCAAGCGGCCGCACGACGATCTTCTCGCTTTCGGTCACGCCGACTGCGTCGATCAGGATGAACCGATCCTTGGCGGGTGCGTCGGGCGTGACCTTCGCTAGATCGACCCCCGACATCGACCGCACGCCGCGCCCGCGCATCTGCTCGAAATAGAGCGCCGAACGGACATCGCGCATGAAGATCAGCACCTCGATCGCCTTCACGTCTGTGCCGGTCGCGATCATGTCCACCGTCACGGCGATCCGCGGCAGATATTCGGTACGGAAGGCCGCGAGCACCTTTTCGGGCTCGGTCGCCGCGTGCGTGATCTTCTTGGCAAATGCATTGCCCTTGCCGAACACCTCACGCGCGATTGTCACGATCTCCTCGGCGTGGTTGTCGTCCTTGGCGAAGATCAGCGTCTTGGGTACTTCCTCACGGCCCGGAAACAGTTCGGTCGACAGTGTGTCGCGATAGGTTTCAAGGATCGTGCGGATCTGGTTGGTCGCGACCACCGAACGATCGAGGTCCGCCCCGGAGTAGACCAGATCGTCCTCGAGTTCCTCGTAGCGCTGCCGTCGAGTGTGGCGGTCGCGCTTGGGCACACTAAAGCCTGCGTCGATGCGGCTGCCGAACTCGCCGATCTGGGTGCGGATCCGATAAATCTCGAAGGGCACGTTGACGCCATCAGCGACCGACTTTTCGTAAGGGTATTCGGCGACGATGTTCTGGCCGAAGAACGCCATCGTATGCATCGACGGCGTGGCAGTCAGCCCGATGATCTGCGCGTCGAAATAGTCGAGCACCTGCCGCCAGCTACCATAGATCGAGCGATGGCATTCATCGACGATGATGAAGTCGAACGTCTCGGGCGGGAGCGCCGGGTTGTAGGACACAACACGCGGCGGCGGGGCGTAGCTCTCGAACGCGCTCGCCTCTTCGGCATCCTCGTCGAGTTCGGTGCCGCTCAGCTGCGCGAACACGCGCTGGATCGTCGAGATGACGACCTTGGCATTCTTGTCGAGGCCCGCCGCGCCCAGTCGTTGCGCGTTGTAGAGTTCGGTGAACAACCGGCCGGTGCCAGGCGGGCGATAGGTCTGAAACTCCTTGAGCGTCTGACGCCCGAGGTTGTTACGATCGACCAGGAACAAGATGCGATGCGCGCCGGCATGAGCAAGCAACCGGTAGCTGAGCGTCGCGGCCGTGAAGGTCTTGCCAGCACCGGTCGACATCTGGATCAGCGTACGGGGGTAGTCACCGGCGAGCGATCGTTCGATGCCGTTGATGGCTTCGATCTGACACTCGCGTAGGCCCGTATCGTCGAGCGCAGGGAGTCCGGTCAGACGCTTGCGGATACTTGAACCATCTTTGAGCCATGCAAAGAGTGTTTCGGGCCTGTGAAATCCATAGAGCGACCGCGAGCGCTGATCAGGGTCAACGATATCGGAGAAAAGAATCTCCGAACCATTTGCCTCGTAGTCGAAACGCAGCGGCAGGCCCCAAGTCGCAAGCGCAGTAGACGCGCCGGCGTTATATCCTGTGGCCTGATCGGCCACACCAGATAACGTGTAACCTTCCTTCTTGGCCTCGACCACGCCACAGGCTTTGCCATCGATCATCAACAGGTAATCGGCCGGGCCGCTCGCCAATGGATATTCGCGCACCGCGACGCCCAGGGACGCACGGCGATCGAGGCTGTCGCGATCTTGGATCACCCAGCCCGCCAGGGTTAGCTGCGCGTCGATCAGTTCGCGCGCTCTAGCTTCGGGTGCGACCATCTTTAGATGATAGGTAGTGTTCGACCGTTAAGGCAACGCATTACGAAGACGGGACTGTGCCAATCCAGACGAGGCGGCCTCTCCGCGCTCCCTTGGGTGAGCGGCAAGCCCTGATAACTGCCCGACGTCAATCAGACGCCTCCGATGGGCGTTACCGGAAGGCTCTTGTCCCGCCGCGTCGCGCGCTGCCACCCGTTCCTCACCCAAAATCACCCCACCCCAACACCCTTTACGCTTCGTTTACCACGCCCGGGGCAAAACACGCTCTGTGCAGGGCGATGTGCGCCCAGGGGACGTTTATGGATTCGCAGCGCGGCTACGAAGAGGACCGGTCGGATGGCGATCGCGTCGTCGCCGATGATGGGATCGACGACACGGCGGCAGCGGCGGCGGCGGCGATCGGCACCGACGAGCGCCGCATGCACGTGCGCGCGTACAACCATTGGGTGTCGTTGCTGCGCGGGCGCGCTTATCCGTCGATCGAGGATCTCGACCCCGCCAACATCGCCGATTTCGGCCCGCATTCGGTACTGCTCGATTTCACCGCCGGGATCGAGGATCCGGCGATCGCCTATCTCGGCCGCGCGCTGCGCGACGAGACCGCGCTCGATCAGTCGATCACCCATATCTCGCAAGTGCCCAGCCGGTCGCTGCTGTCGCGGCTGACCGATCATTATCTTCAGATCATCGCCAACCGCGCCCCGATCGGGTTCGAGGCCGAGTTCGTCGGCACGCGCGGCTATAACACCATGTATCGCGGCATCCTGATGCCCTTCTCGTCGAACGACGACACGATCGATTTCATCTATGGCGTGATCAACTGGAAAGAGCTGGTCGACGCCGAGACGCAAAAGAAGCTCGATGCCGAGGTCGATACCGCGCTGCGCGCCGCGCCCAAGCCTCAGGCCGCCGCCCCGGTCTGGGCCGATGGTCCCGCCGCGGACGTGTCGCCGGTGGCCGAGCCCGAGGATCTGGCCGGCAAGCTGGAACAGGCGCGGCAAACCGCGCAGGCCGCGACCAATGCCGATACGCGCAGCCGCGCCGCGCTCTATCGCGCTTTGGGCCGCGCGCACGATTTCGGGCTTGCCGCCGAGCAGGATAGCGACACCTACGACCGCTTGCTCGCCGATGCCGGGGTGACCGTGCAGGAGCGCGCGCCGATGACCGCGGTGGCGAAATTGGTGTTCGGCGCCGATTACGACAAAGCGCGGCTGACCGAATTCGCCGCGGTGCTGGCGCATGCCCGCCGCCACGCCATCCCGGCGGGACAGCTGACGCCGTTGCTGGAAACCGTCGAGGGCGGGATCAAGGCCGTGGTCGCGGCTGAGCGGGCGGCGCGCAATCCCGCGAAGGAAGAGGGACGCGATCCGCTTGCGGATATCGCCGAGCGGCTGGTGCTGGCGAGTGTCGAGTTTGCTACCGGGCTGGAGCCTGGGGAATTGGTCGTGCTGCTGGGGCGGGCGACGGGTGAAGGGACGGTGGATATCGTTGCTTCGGTGGCGAATGACCGGTCGCTCGCGGCTCGGACGTTGAAGGCGGCGAAGTAGGACCAAAGCTCGCCGCATCTCCGGCGCCGTCTTACACTCCTGCGTCATCCCGGCCTTGTGCCGGGATCCACCGGGAGGCTGGCTGAGAAGCAAGAGGCTCAGGGTTCCGCGCTTGCGGCACCGTGGATCCCGGCACAAGGCCGGGATGACGGAGGAGGGAGGTGAGGCCTGACCTCCCGTCACCCCAGCGAAAGCTGGGGTCTCGTGCAGTATATCGATCGCCTGAGATCCAGCTTTCGCTGGGATGACGGCTGCTACGCGGATGATGGCTGTTGGAGGGATGACGACGTTTTGCGTGCCGGGTCAGCCCTCTCCGACTAACCACAAACCAAGTTACACCCGAAACTATCCTTGAGCCTGCCGGTCCACGGGGGCATAGGACGGCGATGGCCAAGACCACGCTGAAATCGCTGTCGGACGCGCTTGCGGACCGGCTGACCAAGGGCGCCTTGCCGGGAGAGCTGCAGGGGTTTGGAAAGGCGGAGCGCGCGGAAGCGGCGAATTTCGTCGCCACCGCTGCCTATAGCCGCCCGCCGGGCGGGCCGACGATCGTGATCGAGCCGATCGCGGCCAACGATCCGCGCCGCCGCATGCGCGTGGCGATCGTCAATGACGACATGCCGTTCCTGGTCGATTCGGTCGCGGCGACGATCGCGGCGCAGGGCATTGCGGTCGACCGCATCATCCACCCGGTCATCCCGGTCACGCGCGACCAATCGGGCGGGCTGATGGGAGTCGGCGACGGCAATCCCGAATCGATGATCTATATCGAGATGGAACGTGCCGATGCGCGCGAGCGCCGCACCTTGGTTACCGCGCTCGAAGACAATCTGAAGGACGTGCGCGCCGCGGTGCATGACTGGGTGCCGTTGCAGGAAGCGATGGCGGCCGATGCCGCGACGCTGAGCGGCACGGGAGCGGAATTGCTCCACTGGTTCCTCGACCGCCATTTCACGCTGCTCGGCCATGGCAAGTTCGGCCGCGAAGGCGGTGCCCGCGATCCGCTCGGCATCTGCCGCAACAAGCATGAGACGCCGATCCTGGCCGAAGCCTCACGCGCGCTGGCGATCGAATGGTTCGAAAAGGGCAATGAAGCGCCGTTGCTGCTCAAGTCGAACTTCATTTCGAGCGTGCATCGCCACATCCCGCTCGACCTGGTGGTGGTGCCGATCCGTGACGGCAAAAAAGTCACCGGCCTGTCGATCCATGCCGGCCTGTGGACCTCGTCCGCGCTCAATTCGCCGCCCGACGACGTGCCCGGCCTGCGCACCCGGCTGGGCGATCTGCAGAAGAAATTCGGGTTCGATCCCAAGGGCCATGCCGGCAAGGCACTGGAACATGCGCTGACCACCCTGCCCCACGATCTGCTGATCGCCTTCACGCCCGAGGCGCTGGAGGAAGTCGCGCTGACGGCGATGAGCTTGGCCGACCGGCCGCGGCCCAAATTGGTGATGGCGCGGTCGATCCTGGGGCGGCATCTATTCTGTTTCGTGTGGCTGCCGCGCGACGAATTCACCACCGCGCGGCGCATTGCGATCGGCGACATGCTGTCCGAAGCGGCCGGTGGCGCCGTGCTCAACTGGGCGATCGCGATGGACGATCTGGTCGCGTCGATCCGCTATACGATCGACGTGCGCGGCGAAGCCCGCATCCCCGATGTCGCGGCGCTCGATACCCGGCTGGCGCGGATGATGCGCGGCTGGGCGCCCGCGGTCGAGGCGGCGCTGGCGGAAACCGACGTGGCGCGATCGACCCGATTGGCGCTGCGCTGGGCCAATTGCTTCCCGCAAGGCTATCGCACGGTCAACACCGCCGAGGAAGCGGCGCGCGACATTTTCAGCCTGGCGACGCTGGAGACGCCCGACCAGCGCGCGGTGCGCCTGTATCGCGACGCGCGCGGCGAAGCGCGGTTGAAACTCTATCGCCTGGGCGGATCGATCGCGTTGTCGGATGCGGTGCCGGTGCTGGAGAATTTCGGCTTCCGCGTGATCGAGGAAGTGCCAACCGCGCTGACCGACGAGAGCCAGGGCTTCATCCACGAATTCCTGATCGAGGCGGCGGGCGGCGTCGGCAACGTGTTCGACGGCAATACCAGCGTGCTGGAAGATGCCGTCGCCGCGGTGCTGGAAGGCAATGCCGAGAACGATGCGTTCAACCGCCTGATCGTCGACCTCAACATGGCGCCAAGCTCGGCGGTGCTGTTCCGCGCCTGGTTCCGTTATCTGCGCCAGGGCGGGCTGACTTATGGCCTGACCACCGTGGTCGACGCGCTGCGCCGGGCGCCGGCGGTCACCGCCGCGCTGATCGACCGGTTCGACGCCGCGCATGCGCCGGGCGGCAAAAGCGAGGCGGGCGTGATCGCCGCCGACGAGGCGATCAAGGCGGGGCTCAACGCCGTCTCGGCGATCGACGACGACCGCATCCTGCGCGCGATCAAGGGCGTCATCGCCGCGACTTTGCGCACCAACGCCTTCACGCCGGCGGCGGACGAGGCACTGGCGTTCAAGCTCGATAGCCACAAAGTGCCGGGCCTGCCCGCGCCGCTGCCGTGGCGCGAGATCTGGGTATACAGCCCGCGGGTCGAGGGCATCCACCTGCGCGCCGGCCCGGTCGCGCGCGGCGGGCTGCGCTGGTCCGACCGGCGCGACGACTTCCGCACCGAGATCCTCGGCCTGATGAAGGCGCAGCGGGTCAAGAACGCGGTGATCGTGCCGACCGGCGCCAAGGGCGGCTTCTATCCGAAGCAGCTGCCCAACCCGGCGGTCGATCGTGACGCCTGGTTTGCGGAAGGGACGGAGAGCTATCGCATCTTCATCCGCACGTTGCTGTCGGTCACCGACAATATCGTCGAGGGCAAGGTCGTCCATCCCAAGGGCGTGACGATCCTGGACGGCGACGATCCCTATTTCGTCGTCGCCGCCGACAAGGGCACCGCGACCTTCTCCGACGTCGCCAACGCGATCGCGATCGAGCGCGGCTTCTGGCTGGGCGATGCCTTCGCCTCGGGCGGCAGCTATGGCTATGACCACAAGGCGATGGCGATCACCGCCAAGGGCGCCTGGGTCTCGGTCCAGCGCCATTTCGCCGAGCGCGGGGTCGACGTGCAGACGCAATCGATCCGCGTGGTCGGCTGCGGCGACATGTCGGGTGACGTGTTCGGCAATGGCATGTTGCTGAGCCAGGCGATCAAGTTGGTCGCGGCGTTCGACCATCGCCACATCTTCCTAGACCCCGATCCCGATCCGGCGGCGAGCTGGGCCGAGCGCGAGCGCATGTTCAACCTGCCACGGTCGAGCTGGGCGGATTACAACCCGAAGCTGATTTCGAAGGGCGGCGGCGTGTTCCCGCGCAGCGCCAAGACGATCCCGCTGTCGAAACAGGTCAAGGCTGCGCTCGACATCTCGGCCGACGAGCTCGAGCCCGCCGCGCTGATCTCGGCGATCCTCAAGTCGCCGGCCGACCTGATCTGGTTCGGCGGCATCGGCACCTATGTGAAGGCGGCGGCCGAGAACCATATCGAGGTCGGCGACCCGGCCAACGACCGCCTGCGCGTCAATGCCGAGGATATCCGCGCGACCGCGATCGGCGAAGGCGCCAATCTGGGCGTGACCCAGGCGGGACGCATCGCCTTCGCGTCGAAGGGCGGCCGGATCAATACCGACTTCATCGACAATTCGGCCGGCGTCGATTGCTCGGACAACGAGGTCAATATCAAGATCGCGCTCAACCGCGAGATGATCGAAGGCCGGCTGCAATTCGAGGCGCGCAACAAATTGCTCGTCCAGATGACCGACGACGTCGCGCACCTGGTGCTCGAGGACAACCGGCTGCAGACGCTGGCGCTGTCGATCATGGAACAGGATGGCGCCCAGGCCTTGCCGAGCTTCGTCCGCCTGATCGAGATTTTCGAGAGCGCGGGCCGGCTCGACCGCGTGGTCGAGGGGCTGGCCGATAACGGCACTTTGCTCCGCCGAGCGCCCGAAGGTCGCGGCCTGACGCGCCCCGAACTGGCGGTGCTGCTCGCCACCGCCAAGCTCGCGCTGCAGGACGCGATCGAACATTCCAACCTGGGCGGCGACGACGAATTGCTCGCCGACCTGCACGCCGCCTTCCCGCCGGCGATGCGCAAGAAGTTCGGCGACGCGATCGACCATCACCGCCTGCGCGGCGAGATCATCGCGACCAAGCTCGCCAATCGCGTCGTCAATCGCCTGGGCGTGCTGCACCCGTTCGAGCTGGCCGAGGAAGAAGGCGCCGCGATGGCCGACATCGCGGCGATGTTCGTGGTGGTCGAGCGACTCTATGATCTCGACAAATTATGGGCCGAGATCGAGCGCGCGCCGATGCCCGAAGCCGGCCGGCTGGCATTGTTCGACGAAGTGGCGGTCGCGGTGCGCAGCCAGATCGCCGATTTGTTGCGGGTGACCGCGCCCGGCAGCACGCCATCGGCGGTGATCGCGCGGCTGGCCAAGGGCGTCGCCGCGCTCGACCGCAAGACCAAGGAATTGCTGCTCGAAGAGGCGAGCGCGCAATCGGTGCGGATCTCGACCAGCCTGGAAGCGGCGGGCGCGCCGGCCGCGCTGGCGAAGAAGGTCGTGCGGCTGTTCGAGCTCGACGGTGCTGTCGGCCTCGCCGATCTCGGCGCCGAACTCGGCATGGACGAAACCGTGCTGACGCGGGCGTTCACGCACCTGGGCCAGGCGCTCGGGCTCGACTGGGCGCAGGCGACCGCGGCGCGCATCCTGTCGAGCGATCCATGGGAACGCCTGCTGATCGCCGGGCTCGCGCGCGATTTCCAGCAGCTTCGCCTCGAATTCCTCGAACGGCAGGCCGGCAAGGATCCCGAGGGCGCGGTGGATGTCTGGCTGGCCGCCAATGCCGGCCGCGTCGCCCAGTTCAAGGGCGTGGTCGACCGCGCCCGCACGGCCGCGACGCCGAACGCGGCGATGCTCGCGCAGATCGCGGGCCAGGCGCGGGTGTTGCTGGGGCGGTAACCTCTAACCCTCTCCCGCTTGCGGGAGAGGGAGGGGCCCGCCGCGAAGCGGTGGGAAGGTGAGGGTCTTCTTTCTTCTTCTGTCCCGACACACGCCTGGAAGAAGAAAGAAGACCCTCACCCAACCCTCTCCCGCAAGCGGGAGAGGGCTAGAACGCAGTAGTCGTCTACGACTGCGGCTTCATACCTCAACCGCGACCTTCGCCCGCCGCCGCACCTTCAACTCGCTCTTCCATCCTCGCGCCCGCCACCACATGATCACCCCGGTGACTGCCAGCACAGCCGGCAGCAACCCGCCGAGGAAAATCACCACCTGCCACAGGAAACCCATCCGCGTGCCGTCATGGATGCGGCGCATCAGGCGGGCAGTGTCCTCTCTGAGCGGCGGCGATGCCTTGGCCGTGCCGGTCGCGTCATCAACCTTGACCTGACGCCCCGAACCTTCGCCGATCGTCACCGTCCATTCGGGCTTGAGGTCGGTCGGCCAGGCAATCATCGCGACATCGCCGGGCAGCGCCGCGTGCGCACTAGCGAGTGCGGCGTCGAGGCTGGTCTTGGGCGCCTCCAACGGCTTGGCACGTGCCAGTGCCGCCCGGTCTGGCCCCTTGGGCGGCTGCGCGCCCGCCATCGCGCCGAAGACTTGCGGGAAGCTGATCCACGCGCCCGTCAACGATAGGACGAATAGCGGCAAGGCGATCCAGAAACCGAACAGATGGTGCAAATTCGTGTCGAGGTTGCGATGCCGCCGCCAGCGCAGACCCCTCACCCATTTGCCGACGGTCGGCCACCACAGCCAGAGACCGGTGAAGCACGAGAACAGCATCGCGACGCCCAGCCAGCCGACGATCGAGCGGCCCCAGACCGGGATCATCATGCTGCCATGGATCATGTGCATCGCGCGGATCAGCCCCGAATTGCTGTTCGCACGATCGAGCACCTGCGCGGTCGGCGGGTCGAGCCAGACGTTGGTGCGCGTCGGCGGCCCCGCTTGCGGCCTAGCGCCGCCAGGTATGGCCGCGACGATCACCGGGCCGTCGCCTTTGGGCAAGGTGATCGACTGGATGCGATCGTCCGGCTTGAGCACCGTGCGTGCAGCCTTGACGTAAAGCTGCGGATCGAGTGTCCGCCCGCCGCTGACCGCATAACGCTGCGAGTTGAGCCCATGGTCGAGCGCTTCGTCCCACACCAGAGCGGCACCCGTCACGCAGAGCGGGATGATCAGGATCGCCAGGATCAACCCGATCCATTTGTGCACCTGGAACCAGAAATTGCGTAACCCGATCTTGGTCACTCGATGTCCTCTTCGTGTTCCTGCGAAAGCAGGAACCTAGGGTTGTTTGGCCCTGGGCTCCTGCTTTCGCAGGAGCGCAAGGAGTTAGACGTCAGCCCACTTTCTCAGCAGGTTGTGATAGGTGCCGGTCAGCCGCACGACCGCCGGATAGTCCTGGCCGAGCCGCGCTGCGACGTCCTGCACCGCCTGGTCGAGCTCGAACAGGATGCGGCGTGCCCCGTCGTCGCGGATCATCGACTGGATCCAGAAGAAGGACGCGACCCGCGCGCCGCGTGTGACCGGTTCGACCCTGTGCACGCTCGACGCAGGATAGAGCACCATATGTCCGGCGGGGAGCTTGACGCGCTGTTCGCCGAACTGGTCCTCGATCACCAATTCGCCGCCGTCATAGCTTTCGGGATCGGACAGGAAGAGCGTCGCCGACAAATCGCTACGCACGCGGAAGTCGCTGCCGCGCCGGATGCGGATCGCGCTGTCGACATGCGCGCCGAACGTGTCGCCGCCGGCATAACGGTTGAACAGCGGCGGATAGACTTTGAGCGGCAAGGCGGCGGCGACGAACAATGCCGTGCCCGACAAGGCGTCGAGCACCATCGTTCCCGCCTCGCGCGCCGCCGCCGAATCCTCGGGCAATTGCGCGTTCTTCTTGGCGAGCGCCGACTGATGGCCGGAGGTCGCGTTGCCGTCGATCCATTCGGCGGCGTCGATGATCGCGCGCAGCCTGACGACGCCCGCGGCGTCGAGCACATCGGGGATCGCAATCAGCATCGCGCCGCTCCGCGCTCGATCGCGACGCGGCCGCGCGCACGAAAGGCGGGCACAGGTGAGGTGTCAAGAAAGGCGGCAGCCTTGGCGACAAAGGCCGGTGTCGCCCGCTCCCCTGCCCGTTCGATCCAGCGGAGCGCTTCCTCGCCGCGTCCCTTGGCGCCGAGCATCCGCGCGTGGTTGAACATGCCGCGGAAGTCTCCGCCCTCGGCCGCGCGTTCGTAGAGCCGCGCCGCCTTGGTCAGGTTGCGCGCGACTACCCAGCCATCCTCATGGAAGCTGCCGACGAAGTTTGTCGCCTTGGCCGCGATGACGCTTGAGCCGAGCTTCGCCGCCTTCTCGAACCAGGCGAGCGCGGCCGCCTTGTCCTCGGCGACGCCATGGCCCAGCGCGAGCAAGGTCGCGTAATTGTACATCGCCCAGTCGAGCCCGCGTTCGGCGGCGATGCGATAACAATCGGCCGCCCGCGCCTTATCGATCGCCACGCCCCAGCCGAGATCGTAGCAGCGCCCGACCATGTTGAGCGCCATCAAATGGCCTTGCGTCGCGGCGCGATTGAACCACGCGAAGCCGGCCGCCTCGTCCTTCGCCACGCCGTTCCCATCGAGCAGCAACTGGCCGTAGAGCGCCTGCGCCTCGGGCTCGCCACCCTCGGCAAGTTGGCGAAGAAACGCCGCGCGCTCGCGGGGATCATCGGGCGAGCGCGCGGCACTGGCGACGGCGGAGGGGGATGCCGTCGTCAGAACTTGAACTCCACCGACCCGAACACCGTCCGCCCGGTGGCGATCGACGCATAATGGCTGGTATAGACCTGGCTGAAATAGACCTTGTCGGTCAGGTTCTGCGCGTTGACGCTGACCAGGATGTTATCGGTCAGCCTGTACGAGGCGCGCGCATCGAACCGCCAGTAAGACGGGATCATGCGATAGAGCACCTTGGTCGCCGGCGTCACGGTGATCACCCCCGCACTGGTTTGCGAGGCGGTGCGGTTATCGGCATAGCCGCCGAATTGCCGGTCCATATAGAGCGCCCCGCCGCTCACCGAGAAGCGCTTAGTGACGTCGACCGTGGTCCAGGCAGTGAACGAGTTCTTCGCGGTCTGCGGTACCTGCTTGCCGGTATTGACCGACACCACCTGGACCGTCGTCGCCTTGGCCGGCCCGTTGGCCGCGACGGTCAGCGCGGTGAAGCCGCCATCGACGACCTTGGGGTCGAGATAGGTATAGCCGCCGAACACGGTCCAGCCGGGCAGGATCGTGCCGTTCACGGTCAGCTCCAGCCCGCGGATCCGCGTCTTGCCCAGGAACGAGGGCAGGCCGTCATCGCCGGTCACCCGGGCATTGGCGATATCGGTCTGGAACACCGCCAACCCCAGTCCCAGCCGTTCGTGGAACAGGCTGGCCTTGGCGCCGACCTCGTATGACTTGGTCTTCTGCACCTTCAGCGCATCGAGGATCGTCAAATTCTGGCTGGTTGCGGTCGTCGGCAGCGCATTGTCCTCGCGCCCCTCGCCCAGCAGGGTGTTGGGCGGCGTCGCGGCGGTCGCATAGCTGGCATAAATGCTGGTTTCCGGCGTCGGCTTGAACACCAGGCCGGCCTGCCAGTTGAACAATTCGTCGGTGCGGCTGAGCCGGATCGCCTGGGTCGCGACATAGGTCTGGCCGGGCGTGATCACCGATTTGAAGCGATCGAACCGGGCACCGAGATTGAGGATCAGCTGCGGCGTCAGGGTGATCGAATCGAACCCGTAGACGCTCACCGTATTGGCGTCGTTCTGCGTCTCCTCGAGCGGCAGCGATTTGACGATCGCCGATGGCGACGTCGAAGTGTCGCTCGCGTAATTGACCCAGGGATCATAGGGGTTCGGGTTGAACAGGCTGGTGCAATAATAACGCGAGACGGTCACGGTATCGCAGCGCGGACTGGTGTTGGCGCCCGTCGACAAGGTCTCGACGCCGGTGGAGGGATTGAGATAGCCGCGCGTCACGAACGTGCCGCGGCGCGCCTTTTCCCACGAAAATTCAGCGCCCACCGCGATGCTGTGCTTGATGCCGCCGGTATCGAACGTGCCGTACAGGTCGATCTGATCGGTCAGTGCATCCGAATAGCCATAACGCGTATTGCCGCGCCGCCAGACATAGCCGCCGCCGGTGAGCGCGGCGCCGCCAGTCGTCTTGTTGATCGTGCCGGACGCGATGGCGGGATTGCCGAAGACGTTGCCGGTGCTGTCGTCGGGCAGCAGGAAGATATAGGCCTGGGTCGAATGCGACCAGCGCGCGGTGTTGCGGATGGTGAGCGTCGGCGTCAGATCGTGTTCGACCCGGATCGTCGCCTGATCGGTGGTCGCGTCGCGGAAATCGCGGTCGGCCAATCCGTAGAAATTGCTGCGGGCGACATAGCCGGTCGTCCCATCGAGCGTGGTGATCCTGCCCAATGCCGGCTGGGTATAGATGTTGCCCGTGCCCGGCGCGTTGGCGATCGTGTAGAGATAGGGGATGCCGCTGTCGGGCAGTTCGTGGCTTTCCAGCCGGTAATAGCTCGCGGTCAAACGCGTCGCGGTGCCGAGGCCGATCGTGAGCGACGGCGCGAAGCCCCAGCGCCGGGCCCAGATCGCGTCGCGCCCGGCGAAATCCTGGTCGTGCCACAGGCCCTGGACACGGAACGCGATGGTCGGCGTGATCGCGATATTGAGGTCGGCGGTGACGCGCTTGTAATCGGCCTCGCCATAGCTCGCCGTCACGCTGCCGAACGTGCCTTCCTTCGGCAGCTTCGAGATGATGTTGATCGTCCCGCCGGCCGAGCCGCGCCCGCCCAGCGTCGAGTCCGAGCCGCGCACGATCTGCACCGAGTCGATCGCGAAGGTCTCGCGCGTCTGCGACGACAGATCGCGCACGCCGTCGACATAGATCGAGCCCTGGCTGTCGAAACCGCGAATGAAGGGACGGTCGCCGATCGGATTGCCGCCCTCGGCGGCGCCGAACGTGATGCCAGGCACGGTGCGCAACGCGTCCTGAAGCGAAGCCGAGCCGGTTTCCTGGATCACCCGGCTCGGGATGACGACGATCGATTTCGGCGTATCGACGATCGGCGCGACGTCCTTCGGACCGTTGGGATCTGCATCTGCCTTGATCAGCTGGCCATTGATAATGATGTCGCGGCGGTGATCCTGATCGTCGCTATCGTCATTGGCCGGCGTCGGATCGGGGCCATCGGCGGCCAGCGCCGGATGCGTAGCGAAGGCGCCAACGCAGGACAGGGCCAGGAAAGCAGGCTGCGCGACGCGGCGCGCGGCATTGTTGCGAGTCACTCTTATCTCCCTTGCTGGGAGGTGCGCTATTGAGAGTCGTTCGCAGTGTCAACGCTATTGAGAAATATTCTCAACTATTCACATCGTTTGCCTCGCTGAGCGCCCATGTCCGTAGCGCGCTGGCGAGATTGGGCGGCTCGTCGGCGAGGATGCGCAACGCGTCGATTTCGGCAACCAGGGCGGAGAGCGGCAAGGCACGGATTTTCGCCGCGTGTTCGAGGGCTCGCCAGAATATGGGTTCGAGCGTGATCGAGGTTTCGTGCCCGGCGATGGTGATGGAGCGTTTGACGGGACCGGCGAAGCCGCCACGAGGAGGAGATATTTCCCTCATCGTCATGCCGGGCTTGTCCCGGCATCCAACGCGCAACAACGGCTGGATTCCGTTGTGGAGCGTTGGACCCCGGAACAAGTCCGGGGCGACGAAACTCGAAGCTGATGGCGCCCGCTCAAGGCTTGTCGAACAAAGCCGCAAGCTGCTCGATGATCGCGCCGCCCAGCTGGTCGGCGTCCATGATCGTCACCGCGCGTTCGTAATAGCGCGTCACGTCGTGGCCGATGCCGATCGCGACGAGTTCGACCGGCGAACGGTTCTCGATCCAATGGATCACCTGACGCAAATGGCGTTCGAGATAGGAGCCGCTGTTGACCGACAGGGTCGAATCGTCGACCGGTGCGCCGTCGGAGATCACCATCATGATCTTGCGCTCCTCGGAGCGGCCGATCAGCCG
>Ga0207705_10000324_pt1 | contig 43443 bp, 33 predicted proteins | sample KBSC13metaG_FD_184314 | JGI IMG/M metagenome (GOLD analysis project Ga0207705, IMG submission 184314) | Corn rhizosphere microbial communities from Kellogg Biological Station, Michigan, USA - KBS C1-3 metaG (SPAdes) (version 2) | ecosystem: Host-associated > Plants > Roots > Rhizosphere > Soil ... | reverse complement strand
ACACCATTGCCTATGCCACTCGCGGCATCCTGGAAGTAGGCCTCATCGCGTCCAAAAGCGTGTTTGTCGACGTGGCCGCGCACATTGCGCGTGCGGTCGCGCAAACGCAGCGTGACGACGGCGCGTTACCCGGTCGCATCGATGCCGATTGGAAACCCGCAGCTCGTTGGAGTTGCGTGACGGGCAACGCCCAAATGGCCATCGTGTGGCAGCGAATTGCCCATGAAACGGGCGACCGTTCAATGCTGCCCGCCGCAGAGAAAGCGAATCGCTTCAACATGTCGGTGCAGGATCTTGCCACGCAGGATCCCGGCAGCCGCGGTGGCATACCCGGTTCGCACCCTCGTGACGGCGGCTACATGACACACCGTTATCCTAATTGGGCCGCCAAGTTCTTCATGGACGCGCTGATGTTGCAGTTGCAGGCGGCCTGAAAACATGCGCGATATTGCACTCGCCCTGTTCATCTTCGGGACGATTCCCTTCATCCTGTCGCGCCCGTACATCGGGCTGCTGATGTGGTCGTGGCTGGGCTACATGAACCCGCATCGGCTGTGCTACGGCTTCGCCTACAGTTTTCCTTGGGTGATGATGATTGCGGTCCTCACCATGGTGAGCTTCGCAGTCAGCAAAGAACGAAAAAAAATCCCGGTGTCCGCAGTCAGCGTGCTGCTGTTCGTGTTTCTGGCATGGACGGGAGTCACTACGTTGTTCGCAGCCGAGCCGGCTGCTGCTGCGGAAAAATTCCAGGAGTTCGCGAAAATCATGGTCATGGTGTTCGTGACCCTGATGATGGTGAATACCCGTCAACGCATGCATTGGCTTGTATGGATGATCGTGGTTTCGCTCGGGTTTTACGGCGTAAAAGGGGGCGTGTTCACGGTGACAGGAGGAGGCGTCAACCATGTGCTCGGCCCTCCCGGCAGTTTCATTTCCGACAACAATGCCCTGGCGTTGGCGCTCTGCATGACGTTGCCGTTCATGCGTTATTTGCAGCTGCAGGCGTCGCGCAAAGTAGTGCGCGTTGGCCTTGGTCTTGGCATGCTGCTCACCTATGCGGCTGTCCTGGGTACATATTCGCGGGGCGGGTTGATTGGACTGGCCGTTGTCTCCGGTGCCCTGTTCCTGAAGAGTCGTCGCAGATTGGCGGTAATAGTGACGATGCTCGTGGTGGTCTTCGCCGCCTACCATTTCATGCCGCCGCAATGGTTGGCGCGCATGAATACGTTGCAGGATGCCACCCAAGTCAATACAGCCGAAACACGAATTCAGTCTTGGAAGTTTGCAGCTAATCTTGCCATTCACAAACCGCTTGTCGGTGGCGGATTCGATGATTACAAGAGCACCATGCTGTGGGACGCCTATGCACCAGAGGGCGCCAAACAGCGTGCCATTCATAGCATCTACTTTCGAGCCTTGAGCGAGCAGGGCTTCGCCGGACTGATCCTGTTTCTGATGCTTTTATTCGCGAGCTGGCGCAACTGCAGTCGCGTTCGAACGCTTGCACGCGGCACACCCGAACACAAATGGGCCTACGATCTCGCTTCCATGCTGCAGGTTTCCCTGGTGGCATTCGTGGTGGCGGGCGCATTCCTGCCCATGACTTATTTCGACCTCGTTTATCAGCTGATCGCACTTTCAGCGCTACTGGAGATCCACGTTCGCCAGCGCTTGACTCTGCCAGAGCGCGCTCTCTCTCAACCACTTTCAGACACACCTGCAGTTCACAGGGCGCTGCCGGGGTGAAGGTGTGAAGCGGGTGTTGATGATCGCTTTCCACTTCCCTCCCGCGTCGATGGGAAGTGGGCATCTGCGGACCCTCGGGTTCGCAAGGTATTTGCCGGGGGAGGGTTGGGAGCCGACCATCTTGTCAGCCCATCCCGCTGCATTCCCCCGCGTCGATGCGGCCAATGTCAAGGCGATTCCGGAGGGTTGCCGAGTGCATAGAGCGATAGGATTGGACGTCCAACGGCAGCTTTCCATCCGCGGCAAGTATCCGGGATTTCTCGCGCAGCCCGACCGTTGGTCGAGTTGGTGGGTGGCGGCGGTGTGGAAAGGATTGCGATTGATCCGCCAGCATCAAATAGATGCCATCTGGTCCACGTATCCCATCATGACGGCGCATTGCATTGCCCATACTTTGAGCAGAACGACCGGGCTTCCATGGGTTGCGGACTTCCGCGATCCGGTTTCTGGGTCAGTCGAAGCGGGCAACCCTTTCTCGGTATCTTCGCAGCAACGCTGGGAAAGAAAGGTGCTGGATCGCGCCACGCGAGTGGTGTTCACCACCCCCGGCGCCATGCGTCGCTACGCGGAAAATTATCCCCATACATTTCGCGGAGGCCGCATGGCCGTCATCTCGAATGGCTATGACGAGGCCGCCTTCTCCGCTCTTCCTGAGCCAACGACCCGCACATCACGCGGACCGTTGCGCTTCGTCCACAGCGGAATTCTTTATCCGGACGGTCGCGATCCCCTGCCTTTCTTTTCCGCGTTGGCGAATCTCAAGGCAGCAGGAGCCTTGGGCGCCGATGATGTTTCGATCGTGTTGCGCGCTAGTGGCTCCGAGGCTCGGTATGAGGAAGAGATCAGACGTCGCGGTCTTGAACAAATGGTGACCTTGGCGCCGCTGGTTCCCAATCGCGCAGCCCTCCTCGAACAGGCTGAGGCCGATGCCTTGTTGCTGTTCCAGGGCGTCAAGTTCAACCATCAAATTCCTGCCAAAGTCTACGAGTATCTACGGATCGGTCGACCCATTTTCGGCTTGGTTGGAAAGGGGGGTGACACAGAATCATTGCTGCGCGAATCGGGGGGTGCGAAGCTGGTTGCCTTGGACGACATTCCGGAGATCGAAAAGGGGCTGATGGAATTCGTCTGTGCCCTGCGCGATCAAAAAGGGCCGGTCGCGAGCAAAAGTGTTGTCAGGTCCTATTCAAGGCGTCACGGGGCGGCAATGCTCGCTGGCCTTCTGGAAGGAATCACGCCTCAATGATCACTCCACGAAACAAGAGCAACCTATGACGACGGGGAGTTCGCCGCCGACGGGATCGCCCATTTTTCTGACCGGCTTTGCCCGTTCCGGGACCACGTGGGTGAACCGGCTGATGCGGGATTACTTTGACGCCGGTTTTGTAAATGAGGGTCAATTCATTGTCGCTTTCGGCTTGCGGCTCTCGCGCTACGGTGACTTGTGCAAGAAGGAGAACTTCCGGCATTTGTTGCTCGATCTTCGCGGGGATGAATTTTTTTCCATTCTGAAGCGCAATTACTCAGTCAACATCGACTGGCATCCTCTGGAGACAGGGCCCACGAGTTTCGCCGCGGCAACGCTCGGCATATTGCACCAAATCGCCGCGCAGATGGGCAAGAGTCGAATCGGTTCCAAATATCCCGTATTTGGTCGCCATCTGGATTTGCTCAACAGGCATTTCCCCGATTGCCGGATTATCCACGTCATTCGCGATGGCCGGGATTGCGCGATGTCGCACCGGCATGTGACGTGGGGCCACCAGAATACCTGCGCCGCCGCAGTCCATTGGCGCAAATACATCAACGTGACGCGGAATGCTGCGCAGGCTATGTCCGGGCGATACCTGGAAATTCGCTACGAAGACCTGATTTCCAAGCCGGAGACCAGCATGGCGGAACTGGAGCAATTCGTAACCGGAGCGCCGGCCGGTTCGGTCACCGCGCGCTTCATGTCGGATGCCAAGCAGCTGAAACCCGAAAAGATAGCCCGTTGGCGTGAAGCCATGTCGCTGCGCGACCAAGCGATTTTCGAGGGCGTGGCGGCCGACATGCTTGAATGTTGCGGCTATCCACTTAGCGGAGTGGGTCGCCCGCCTTCTGCGCTGCGGCGCGCCTGGTATGCGATGCATGACCGCTTGAGCCGCGAAGCATGGCATCTGGCGCGCAAGGTGGTTTCAACAATCCCGGAAACAAAATGACGAAAAAGGGACGGCCAGACATCAGCGCGATTTCGCCACGACTGGCCCGATTGGCGAACGTCCTCCGGATGCCGATGACATACGACGTCGTAGCCGGCAACGCGAGCTGAAGCCGTGACGACACGATTCATTTTCAGCATCGACGTGGAAACCAGGAGCCGCGGCAATCCGGCTGTCGACATCTTCGGCCACATCCCAGGGCATCCCGAGACACTGGGCATCGAGTTGATCATGGATGTTCTCGAAGAGCATCAGGCGAAGGGAACCTTTTTTTTCAACGCTTATGAAGCCGGGAAACATGACGAGGCAGAGATCGCCCGTGCCGCAAGTATTATCCACTCGCGCGGACACGATCTGGAGTTGCACACTCATCCGCGTCCGATGTTTCCCTTCTACGGCATCAGCCAAGCTTCACTGGACGGTCAAGCGAAAATTCTTGAAAAAGGGATGTCGCTGATCGAGGAATGGACGGGCAAGAAAGTCGTGGCACACCGTGCGGGAGCCTTTTCAGCCAATATGGACACCCTGCAAGCCGCCGCATCCGTGGGTTTGCTTGCTGACAGTTCGTTGTCACCGGGCAGCCGCGTTGATGTGCCACTGGTGCGCCAGATGGGTGTTTCGAATGGGCTGAGCCGCATGCTCGGAATATGGGAAATTCCACTTACAAGCTTTGAGCAGATTCGTGTGGGGCAGTGGTACTCCCGACGCGCGCTCGATATCGAGGGTTGCTCACTGCCGGAGATCAAGCATGTCACGCGTTGGGCGGCGGCGCACGGACTGCCGACACTTTGCATTCTCATGCACAGCTTCAGTCTATCCCGGTATGGCCGCCCCAACCGCCGGGTCATTCGTCGTTTCAGCGCGCTGCTGGCGTGGCTTCGTACCCAAGACGATATCGAGATCTACACCGTGGAGCAGCTCTGCCGAGATGCCCCGGGAGTGCCGTTGTCGCAACCTTCTGACAGCTTGCCCGTGACAGGTCTCTGGCTTACTTGGGGCAGGGCCATGCGAGCGTGGAATGAAGGCTGGAAGAATTTGCTTGTCGCCGCGTTGGGTGCGGCCTTTTTGGTGCTGGTAATGATTGCCCTTGGTTCGATCTTGTATCTTCTGGTGGCGCGTTAGCCGGCGTCTTCTGGCTTGCGGGCGAGATCGACATGGCCTTGCCGGGTTTTCGGTGATCCACGACAGTCTGGAGAAGGATTTGCCCATCCTTGAAAAAGCGAGCAATCCTCACGCAAACCGTCTCGAGGCGGCGATGGCGCGCGCCGTGGCTGTCTCCCGGACCGCCGCCTTCGACGACTTTGTGGCAGTGGTCCGACAAGAGTCGCCTTGGCGGTTCCATGGCGTCAATGAACTCGAACGCTTCCTGCACAACGTAGAGCATCACTTGCGCACCACCATGCCCAGGCTGTTGGCGTCCCTAGACCGCATTCCCCGCGTCGTTTTCGACTTCGGGTGTGGATCGGGTAGTGGTTCGATCGCCTTGGCGCTGCTGTTTCCCGAAATCCAGTGCTGTGGTGTGGACATAAGCGCGGCGGACGTAACCATCGCCCGAGCGCGTGCACGATTGTATGGAGTGGATGATCGTTGCGAATTCAGTGTCATTGGAGAAGGGCAGGCCTTGCCCGCTCCGGATGGCAGCTCTGACCTTTGCATCTGCTGCTCCGTACTTGAATACATCACCCAGCCCGATGTGAGGAGGTTTTGCGCGCAGGAAATGGCACGGGTGCTCGTCGAAGGCGGCTTGCTTTTCATCAGCGTACCCAACCGGCTTTATCCCGTCGAGTTACACAGCCACAAATTTGGCTGGAATTATTTCCCGAAGTTGCTTAATGCGCGCATCATCGGTTCTACCGTCTGGGAGATCCGCCGATTGGCCCGGCCGCATGTGCTGAACGTGCACCGCCCGCAGTTGCTTCGATTGCTGACCCCGTGGACCAATTTCTGCCTGAAAAAGCAAGCCTGACCGGCCTGGCGGCAAGTCGAAGTTTTATACCTTGCGTGTGAAGTCCGATGCTCGGCGAGCAATACTGTGCAAAATGCGGCAGGCGGCGCGGCGCGACCGATCGAGGAGGCATGAATTGAAGGATCCGATGACATGCTGAATGCCCTATCAGTGGTGCGCGATGGCAGCAGCATGGCTGGCCAACAACGCGCATCGGATAGCATGAAGCGCCAAGGATTTCTCCACGCGTTGCGATTCGCTTGGGATGGCGGCGCACTGGACGCATGGTCCCATCCCGCCCAGCACGGCATAGAGAACTTTCACGTACAAACGCTGCAAGGCACCGCGGGTTGTGTGGGTCCTGTCTGGTACCGGGGCCGTTTTGGCAACACTGCGCTGGATTTGCTGCTCGATGATCTCAATACCGTGCAACGCATTGACGAGAAGGCGTTGCGCGGCAACTTTGCGCTTTTTCTGCGCACGCCCGGTCGCTGTCTGTTGATGAACGACGCGCTGGGGTTTGTGCGACTTTATATCAGCCCCGATGGACACTTCTACAGTACCAGTTGGCTGGCGACCTGTGCTTATGTGGGCCGGATGGAAGTCGATGAAGCGGCTGCCATGGAATACGTGCTTCTGGGCGCTTCTCATTCGGACCAAACGGTTGCGCGCGACATCAAGACGCTGCCTAGAGCTCACGCGCTCGATGTGGCATCGGGGCTCTTCCACGTGCGGCAGGTCGCCGATACCTGGGATGGGGCGAAGATACATGCCACAGTAGATTCAGCCGTCGACGACATCTGCGGACATCTCGAGACCGTCAGCCGAGAGGTGGGCGCGGCTTTCCCGGGACGGACGCGCGCTGCGCTCTCGGGAGGATTCGACTCGCGTTTGATCGTCGCAGGTCAATTGGCGTGCGGAAATCGGCCCGATCTGTTCGTGTACGGGGACACCACGTGCGACGACATTCACGTTGCGCGCAGAGTGGCCGAGCGCGCGGGTCTCCCTCTTAAGGTCATAGACAAAGCTGCGCAATCGCCATGCGCCTCTCTGCCCGACTTGGATCTGCTGGTGCGCAACGCAGTGTTTTTTGACGGTCTGCCCAATGACGGCATTTATGATGCAGGCGTGGACCGGCAAACTCGCCTCGCACAGACGGCGGGGGGGTATATGGTTTTGAATGGCGGCGGCGGTGAAATTTTCCGCAATTTTTTCCATCTTCCAGACCGCCCGCTTTACGTGTCAGATATCGTCCGCGCCTTTTATCGCGGTTTTGACGCCAAGGTGTTTCGGCGCGCAGACGGATTATCGGGCTACCGAGACACATTGGTAGCGTCCATTTGCCGCGCGCTCGGGTTGCGCGACCAAGCTTCCGGCCAATTGCTTACCCGCCAGCAAATCGAATTGATTTACCCCCTCTTTCGTTGCCATTACTGGATGAGTGTCAACAACAGTGTCGCAACGCGGCACGGCTACTACGTCACGCCCTTGATAGACCTGACGACAGTGGGTGCTTCCTGGCGATTGCCATTGGCGTGGAAAAATGCAGGCCGACTGGAAGGTCGCCTGATCGCCAACCTTCACATGCCGGTTGCGAGCGAATCTTCGACTTATGGGTTCCGGTTCAGCGATGGCCCCGGCTGGCGGGCACGGTGTTCGGAGCGAGCCATGTGTGCCCGGCCAATCTTCCTGCGCCCCCTCATCAATGGCGTGCGTCGGCGGGTGTACAAACAGGCAGTCGCGCCCGATATGATCACGCACTCCCGAGCTTTGCTGCCGGGGGAATGGCGGCTGGATCCGCTTCTGGACCTCGACCGGCTGCCCGACAATGCCGCGTTTGGACGCGCCCTCGCTATCGAAGTGGCTTGGCGAGGACTGCTTGCGTAAGGATCACCAGAGGCGGCTCTCACTGGCACCGCCGTCAACAGCAATTCTGGCCAGTACTGCCGACCCGTTGCGAGTAAATCTCATGAATTGGAATGCCAACGAACACTACAAAAACCAGCGCGTTGCGACGAGCTATGACGCCGTTCGTTTCTCAAGCCCTGCCGGAAAAGTCTTCAACCGCTGGGAGAAGCACGTCATCAGCAAGTGCTTTGCGCGCGTACCCAGCGATGAAACGCTGGTGGATATCCCGTGCGGCACGGGCAGGTTGGCCGATGCATTGCTGTCGCATGGATACCGCGTCCATGGAATGGACATTTCCGGCGAGATGCTGCAGGTCGCTCGGCAACGGCTTGAGCGCTTCGGCGAGCGGTTCACGAGTGAAGTGGCCGATGCCAAGAACTTGCCGGAGGATGCGGATACGTATGCCGGCGCGCTGTGCGCCAGGGTCTTGATGCACTTTCCGCTGGAGCAGCAAATAGAATTTCTGGCCGGCGTGGCCAAGTTGAGTCGTGGTACCGTGGTCATCAACCACAGCCTTGACTCGCCCTACCAACGCTTCCGGCGGGGAATCAAGCGGCTGCTCGGGCATCAGGCATCGGCTCGCTTCCCCATCAGCAATGCTGACATCAAACGGCTTTTGCAGGGAGCCGGCTTGCGCGAGATCAAGCGCCATCGACTGATGCCATTGATCAGCGAAGCGATATACATCGTCGCCGTGAAAACCTGACTTCACTTCGGTGCGACTGGGTCCATGGAGGGGTTGGTTGGCATGAAAGCAGCCGACATCGCAACGTCGCTCAATCAGGACTTCCGTTGCCCGAATTGCAAGACGCGCGCGAATTGGCGTTCCGCTGGCAGCGCCGCCGTGCGTGCAAATTCAACGCTGTATCGGTTCCGGTGCCAACGCTGCGGGGAGCGCGTCGTCGTGAAGCTGGCGCCGCTAGGCACATGCGATGCACGTGGGCTGCATGATCTGGAAAAGGAGTTCCAGACGCTACGCAAGCTGCAGGAAATATTTCCACCGGATGGCACCCAAGGCGCATTGGCCGCCGAAAGTTTCCTGGAAATTAATGATCATGCCGCAATGGTCACACGCTTGTTCCGCGGCAAAGACCTGATCTGCTACGCGCGTTCGGCCGATCTGGAGGAGCTGGGCCGAATGTTTCATTCCGCAGGTGCGCTGTTGCGTTCACTGCACGACGGGTGTCCCGATGGTTATCAAACACGCAAACTCGACGTCGGGCCGAAGCTTACATACCTCGAAGATACCTATGGGCGTATTCTGCTTCAGAACAGCAAGACGAGAATGGCATTCACCCGTCTTCGCGCGTCCGCGGATGCGGTCGGTCTACCGCCGCTGCGCGTAAGCTGGGCACACGGGGATTTCAAACCGGAAAACGTGCTTTATGATGGCCGCCGGATAATTTTGCTGGACACCAGGCTGGATATTCGGGGTGCGGTTGTGTACGACTTGGCGTCGTTCCTGAATCACGTACAGATCGCTGCTTGCAGTTCTCGCAGTGGCCCACTTCGCACCAACAATCAGCTTATAGAGGCAGCGTTCCTGAGCGGGTACGGTGAACTTGGTGCCGCGGAAATTACCGCGTTGCGTTGGGCGCAACTGTATTTCATGCTTTGCTATTTCGGCGCACACCGCAAGCGCGGATTCCCTTCGAGCGTTTATGCCAATTGGCGGCTGGCGCCCTTGGCGAAATTGCTGGCGGTGCAAGTGGCGTGAGTCGAGCCCAGTAGGTTCAAGCCACTTCCAACTTGCCCACTTCTGGAACCAGTTTGGCAGCAGGGTTCGCGTCGGGCCCGAGCATTGCGTCCAGCCGCCCTTCGTGGAGCCACTGCCACGCCTTCCAGTGGAACAGCAGCTTCCACAGCACGTAGCTGTCCGCATCGAGTCTCTCCAGCTTCTCGCGTGCGCCAGGATCGATCCAATTGTCGCCGTCCTCGAACAGATGCTCTCCGAGAAAGGAGGAGCGGTTGGGTTGGGCGCCGCTCTTTCCACGGAACAATCTCGGATAGCGGGAGCGACACCTGTTTTGTTCAGCCCGCAGGCGCTCGCGATAATACGAAAGACTGAGGCGGTTGCCCGGCAGCAGTTCGCCACCGCTGACGAAGGGTACTGACAGCGATCGCCTGTTCAGACGAGCAAACAGGCTGCGGTAGAAATGTCCGCGCTGTTTCTCCTGAAACGGAATAGTGGCCGCGTGCGCCATGAAGTCCTTCGACAACCCCGGCGTGAAGGCGTTCGCGCGATTCGCATATACCTTCAAGGGATTCATGGCAGGTCGGTTGCGGCTGCGGTTTTCAATCACGAAACGCGCCAACCCATGCATGTCGCGAGGCAGGCGCGACAGTTCGCTGTCGAGATCGCGTGCGAATCCCTCGCGCATTGCTGCCACCACTTCTGGTTTGAACAAGATTTCCGCCGCGCGCCAGATGGCACTGCCCGGCCCGCGAATCTCCTGTCGCAGATAGGCATCGAAACCGCCTTCGGGTTGGTGCAGCGGCATGAACACGAACCCCGGCACGAGCCCGTCCCACACGGCTTCGGCATCGATCTGCGAGGCAACCTTGGCGATGAACAAATCGAGGCTAGGAAAACCCGCGTCACTTGCGATCAGATAATCGAGGTAGGCGCGCGACGAAAAAAAATCGAGGGGCGGGCTTGCGTTTCGCAAAGGCACTCCAGCTCGCTCGGCGATTGCCCGTGCCAGCCGACCGTCGGCATCATCATGTTCATCTTCGTGCGCGATGGACAACGCATTGACGGGAATGCCGGCCCGTTTGAGCAGGAACAATAGCAGCCGTGAATCAAATCCGCCGCTCAGCAGCACGGTCCCGGCGCCGCCCGAAGACGCGTACGCGCGAATATCACGGTCCAACGATTCTAAAAAGTTATAGTGGCGCCAGGCATTGGAGGCCGCCGGCCACTGCCAGTACCGCTGTACGTCGAGGCGCTGCCGTTTGCAGTCGTACGTGAGAATGCTGGCGGGCGGCACGCGTCGCAGGCCATCCATCAAGCTGCGCTCGCCGATGGGATGCCCGATCGAGATGAACGCGCCCCATGCCGCAAGGTCCGGCTCGCCAGCCGTGGCTTTCGTATCAGAGACGAAGGTCAGCGCGCCCGGTTCATCGCGCATGTACAACGGCTGCATGCCCAGACAATCGACCGCGATGACCAATATCTCCTGATTTGCGTCCCAGAACACGCCTGCGAATGCACCGTCATATTGAGGGAATAGCCGGGCTGCCGTCTCCGCGTCAACAAGATCTTCGGCATCCGGTCCCCTGATCGGTATGCCGGTGAAAAAGCAAAGGTTGCCATTAGCTGGCAACGTCCCGCCAAGACACCCGATTGCCACCCCGGGAAAATCGCGCTGGCTCGTGGACAGCCCATCAGGATTTTGACGATCCAGCATGGTGGTGACGCGAATAGAGGCGTCAGCGCCGATGTGAATCGCGAGTTTTCGTGCGTGGTGTGGCGCGGGCATGGCACTCATCTGTATGGAATGTCGTGCTCGAAGCCCACTCGTCGGGGCACCGACGTTGCGGGTATGAGTGAACTAAGTGTTCTTTCTGAAGACGAACACAGTGTTGTAGCCCAGCGTATGAGCCCGCGCCAGAAAACGCCTGTTGGCATTTTCTATTGCGGTCGCCATGGACCACGGTAAAAACAAGGCACGAAAATCCGTCTGCGGCCAAACGCCGAGAGAATATCGCCGTACGCAGGAGAATTCTCGCTGGAGAAATAGCTTCATGATATCCGCGTTGGGCGTGCCATAACTGCCATCGCTGTTTCCTGCGGCCCGCATGGCTATGTACGACAGCGACCAGAAACTTCGGTGGTTGTTGACAACGACGTGACCGCCCGGTTTCGTGAGCTCCGCAATCTGGTCGGCCGCCTCCTCTCGCAAGGCCGGATCGGCATTGGGGAAAAAGCGGAATGCTGAAACCGCGTCGAACGAGTTTCTGCCGAACCGGTCGAGGGCTTGTCGTCCGTCGATCTGATGAAGCGCAACCCTTTTGCACTTCGCGCGTGCCTGCTCCAGCATGTCGGCGGAAATATCGATGGCGTGCAGGTCGCAGTTTGGCAGGGCGGCCTCAAGCTCGGCCGCGATCCGGCCCGTACCGGTCGCGAAGTCGAGCGTTCGATGTGGTGCGAGGCGTGCGAAGATATCGCGGATCAGCGGCTGTTCCAGCGCCCACATCGCGGCGCGGCCAGGCCGCTCATGGAAGCGCGCCTGATAAACGTTTCCGGCGTGCAAATGGCTGCTCGAGTACTCGGCAAACTGTTGCAAGGGCGTGCGCCGAAAGAGTTCTTTCATGTGCATACCGCCGCGCGAGCCGGGGGATCGAGCTTTTGCCACGCTTCAAGAAGAGGTGTTACGAAGTCGGTGAAAATGGCGTCCTCCGGACGCATGGAGCCGTCCAGCCACTTCAAATCACCTGTCTCAGGATTGCCGTGTAGCGTCCAGTGCCCAGGGCAGTCGCGAACGGCCCAACTAGCGTATGACAAGGTCAATTCAACGATGACCGGTTCGATGCCTCGGCGGAGGATGTCCACGGCAATGGTTTGCGCATCCAGCTTGCGTGCGACATTGAAAGCAAAACGAACGAGTTCTTCGCCGATTTCCTGCGGGTTCCAGTCGATACGGCCGCTGCCGCTTGCGCGGAAGTCGTCAGGCCGGTTCAGACGGCGAAACACGAATGCGCGATTGCCGATGACCGTGATGCGGACATCGAACTCATTGCCCGGCAGGAATTCCTGGGCGAAAAAATAGCCATGTTGAAGTTCTGTTTGCTCTGTCGGTGCATAAGGATGGTGGCCTTTCGCGACAGTCACTGCTGCACGAAGGTGCCGTAGTAACTGGCGCGGACGCGAAGTCGGCCGGTAACCCAAACCCGTGACACCATAGGTGAATAGTTGGTCGACATAAAACAGTGCTTCCTCCCGATTGCGTACGAGCCGCACATTGGAAGCCTGATAACCAGCCGAAAGCTTCAGCACGAATGGGTATTCCGCAGCCTCGCAATACCGTTCCGCCTGTTCGCGTTTCCAGAAGATGCGGGTGGCGGGCGTCGGGATGCCTGCGGCGGACAAAAAATAATACTGTCCGACCTTGTCCTCGAAATGCCAGGAACTCTTGAGGTTCGGAAACACCGGAAGCCCCATGCCCGCTTCAACGGCGTACAGCAATCGCTTGGCGTACAACCGGGGAAGGGCCGAGGGATCACAACGCCACATGAAGGCATCGCACGAGGCGATCTGCGCGATGACATCCTCCGAAAACACGTCTACAGCGACCGCGTCGACGCCTCGTTCTTTGGCAAGTTGAAACCAGCGATCTGAAAACGACTGTTTCTCGCCATTGCGATGCACCACCTCATCCGGCTGGATCGCGATCTTCAGGACCATGGTCGTCATCCCGGCATCGGTTCTTTCGTTGCGCCGCGGTGGCGCATGAGTCCCGACGAGGCGGTCATCTCGTTCAGGAAGTCCTCGAAGATGGCGTCCGCAGCCCGCGTACAACCTTCCGACCATTCCAGTGGGCCCGACGCAGGATCGCCGTGCAGCACCCAATGCCCCGGGCATTTGCGAACCACCCAGCTCGCGTAATTCGCAGTCAGTTCCATGACGACGGGCTCGCGGTCGCGATGGAGAATGTCTAGTGCGACGGTCTGTGTACCCAGCTTTTGGGCTGTATGGAAGGCAAGGCGAATTACATCCTCGCCGACCTGTTCGGGGTCCCAATCCATGCGCCCGGAACTGCCGCGCGTGCGGAAATCACCGGGTTGAATGAACCGCCGGACCGCGAAGGCGCGATTGCCTACGATGATGACGGAAATTTCGAACTCGTTGCCGGGCAGGAATTCCTGCGCGTAGAAGTAGCCGTAATGCAGTTCTGCATCGGCCCCCGGAACATAGGGATTTCGTCCTTCGAGTGTCTGGGCCGCCGCCCGCAACCGGCGTAGCAACACACGGGAGCGCGAGGCAGGCCGGTAACCGAGTGATGCGACACCATGGCCGAACAACTCTTCGACATAGAACTTCGCTTCACGACGATTCCGTACCATCCGGACATTGGCGGACTGATGGCCGCCCGCCAGCTTCAGCACAAAGGGGTAGCAGGCGCTTGCGCAGAACTGTTCTGCGGCTTCCCGGGTCCAGAAAACATCCGTTCGCGCGCAGGGGATATCTGCCGCACTGAAGAAATAGCGTTGCGCAAGCTTGTCCTCGAAATACCAGGAGCTTTTCAGCGAGGGAAATACGGCTATGCCCAGGCCCGCCTCGAGCGCATAGAGGAAACGTTTGGCATAGGCCCGAACATGGGCCGAGGAGGGACAGCGCCACATGAACGCGTCGGCCCCCGATATGTGCCCCATGGCGTCCGCGGCAAATACATCGACGGGGACAACCTCGATATTTCTCGCCTGCGCCAACTCAGCCCAACGCGAGGAAAACGATTGCCGTTTTCCATTGGGGTGGACCACCTGGTCCGGCTGGATCGCAATCTTGAGGCTCATCGCTGGCTGCCCTGCCGTGCCGATCCTCGGCGAGGCACGCTGCGCGTCGGGAATCCCCAGTCGCCGCGGCTGCCCCTCTGTCCGGGCGCATAACGGACGCGCGCGCCGGGTCGTGATTATCCGGCCAGACCGAGTGACGATGACGTGAAGGTGCGACGGGCAAAGTTACCAAAGCGCGACCAAGACGGCCATGCCGGCAGCCCAGACAAGAGCCATGACGGCCAGGATTTTGCGGAAGGGCGCGGGGGTCAGGCGCCAGACGATGTCGCCCGCCAGCAGGCACAAGACGGAATACACCAGTACGCCGAAGAGTGGCCAGCCGAGGTGCCCTTGCGACCAGAAAAAAGATGTCATGTCATTGCACCAGCCGCAACCAGCGTTTCCCCTGCCCAGACGCGTTGGCCCGTCTGTACGCAAATCGGAAACTGCTCCGGTATCTCGAGCACTACCGTGCTGCCGAGCAAGATGCGACCAAGGCGCTGGCCGCGTGAGACCGTGTCACCCTCGTGCGGCCACACTTCTATCCGCCGGGCGGCAATGCTGGTGATCAATCGAATGGCCAGCCGTCCATATTCCTTGGAATCCAGCACGATACGCGTTTGGACGGGGCACCGTTTCTCGCGTAAGAAGGCAAAATCGCGGCCTTCGCCGTCCATGAACCCATCGCCGCTCGGTTCGATCGCCACGATCTTTCCCGCGGCAGGGCTGCGCTGCACATGCATGTCCCAGAAGCTCAAGGCGATCACCAGGTAGCAAATACCGTCGCGCACTTCCGCGCTGGTGATCAGTCCGTCCGCGGGCGCAAGCAGGCCGGGTTCGGAAGGCGGGTTGCGCTCGGGGTCGCGGTTGAAGAACTTGAGAAACCCGCGATGAAAACGTCCGTTCCCCAGCCAGTCGCGGATTTCACGCTCCGGCCAGCGCTTTCGCGCGGGAAGAAACCCGCGTAGCCAGAACGCCGGGTAGGGAAACCGCAGCGCCCAGACGCCGACGAGCACAGCAAGTAAAACGAGTATCAGCACCTGAACCAAAAGCGTTGTCATGCGTCATGTTCCCGGATTCGCATCGTGCAGCAGGCGACGCTCAAACGGACGCGTGGTGACGCGCATCCATGATGGATTCGAGCTGATCGAGGTAAATGATAAAGGGTGAAATCCATGGCCGTATGCGCCCTCCGGACAGCGCCCCGGCCAGCATCTTCGCCCGAGGCGACAGATTCTTCATGAGACGCGAAGGTCTTTTTGAAAGAAACCGGCGCGTGCTTTCGGCCAGGAAATGTGCCCGCTCCGCGGCATCATCGGGCAGGGGTGCGGCCGGGTCGACATACGGGATGTTCGCAAAGTCCGGATAAGCGCGCGCGATCGTGTCGTCATGAAACCGATGATCCATGATCATGCTCGACGGCAAGGTGCTCAGGAAATCGAACAGATCATGATCGAGAAATGGCGCGTGGACGGCGGGTACACCCGTAAGCATGGCGTAGGGCGCCAGTGCAATTTCGCGCCGTGTTCGATTCCAGAAGATGAAAGAGCCGACCGGGTTGGGCGCATCCAGATGTCTGGTCAGTTCGCGCGCCAATCGAGCTTTGGCGACGCCTGGGTCCAGGCACGCTTTCAATCGACCCCTCAGTAATGCACGCACGCCCGGGAAGCTGGCCGCCTGCCGTGACATCAGTGCACTGCAGATCGTATCGATGCTTCCCGACCGAAACGCGGCATCTAGCTCAACGCTGAGGAACTTGCTTTGCGAAAGCACGTCGCCCGCAATGCCATCGTAGGTGCAGGGCGTTCGACCATTCAAAAAGTCCGCCAGCGCGAGATACCAGCCGTGTGCCGACGCGCAGAAATGCGTCTCCACGTTCTTGCGAAGCTGGGCGGCAAAGATCGACAGTTGCTGGTCAACGATGACGTGCCTGAACCCGAGTGCCTTGCAAAGAATCGCTGCGACGCGCGGGTCCTCGTTGGGATCCGGTGGATTGTCCATCGCGGTGACGCATGCGCGCGGGTTGAATCCCATTCGATGCAATTCGAGCAGGATGTGCCGTGAATCGCGCCCCCCGCTTACCGGAATGGCAAAATCGTTCGACGTGGGCGCGCGTTTGGCCATCGCCTTGGCGAACAGCTCGATGTAACGGTCGATGGCTTCGTCGCGCGACAGATCCGATGACCGTACCGGTGCCGGATATCGACCACGACATTCCAGCTTTCCATCCTGCCATTCGAACAATGCGTCAGGAGGCACGACCTTGATTGCCGTAAAGGGCGTGTCGTCACCCACGAAGAAACCCAGCCGGAAAAACACTGACAAGGCTTCGATGTCGAGCTCAGTCGAAATCCCTTGCTCGATCAGCGTCACAAGCGACGGCGAAATGCATACGCCGTCACCCCGTGTGCGCGACCAGAACATCGGGAAAAATCCGTAGCGGTCATTGTTGATGGCGAGCCGTGCGCCGTCCCAGTGCCATCGCGCGAAAACACCGTCAGGCAGTGCATGAAATCTGGACGACAGCTGATGACCGAATTTCGCTTCGAGACTACCGCGAACTTCCAGCGCGCCAGCGACGGATTGCACGTGGAAATATGTGCGCGCGATGGCGTCCACGGCGGCCCGGTCCGCGTGCGTAACTGTCTCACAATTAGCCATTGGCTTGGCGGATCCTGCGGCAAACCATGTCAGTGTCGTTTCGTCATGGCGATCATCTCGCGGCAGCGTCTGCGGCAAAGCAGCCACATGAAGCCCAGGTAGGCGGTGGCACCAATGCAGGCCATGGATACCAGACCGATTCGTGGTCCCAACCACGGACGAACCACTATTTCGCGAACGAGGATCACGATGACATACATGAACGCCCCGCCCGCCGCAGGCCCCCCCATGGATGCCAGATAGTTGCGTGGCTTGAGTTCAAGCGGAGCAAGCGAAACGTGCAGACGAACCAATACTGCAATCGGGTACATGATGACCCATGCGAGCGATACGCCTGTCAAACCGTAGTAGTACGCGCCGATGATGAATGCAGGCGGCATGAGTACCAACGTTATCAAATGGTTCAACGTGGCGATCTGGGGTTTTCCTATGGCGGACAATGGCGAGCCGCTATGCGAAACCATCCGGAACGGCATCACCAAACTGAGCAATTGCAATGGAATGATCGCCGGCGTCCAGCGGTGCCCGAGTACCACGTTCACCAGTTCCGGAGAGACACTGGAGATGCCCCAGAAGATGGGGAATGCAACAAAACTAAGGATGCGCACCACCTTCAGATAGTGGGAACGGATTGCAGCCATGTCGTGCTGGATCGTTGAATAAGCCGCCAGCCCGACCTGGTTGAGAACCTCGCCCACCTTTTGTATGGGCAAAGACGCCAGTTGCATCGCGATCGAATAGAAGCCGAGGATCTCCTTGCCAAGAATCTTGCCGATGATGAACACATCGGATCGCGAGTACACGTACCACAGAAACCCGCTCAGCGTGACGAAGCTGCCGAAATGCAGCATTTCCGCCATGCCTTCGCGAGAAAATCTCGGGCGACACCAATGACGGGCAGCCATACTGAGCGCCACGGGTCTTATCAACGATCCAGCAAGATTGCCGAAGACCAGCGCCCACACGCCCGCGCCGGCGAGCGCGAATCCCAAGGTGGTAAAGCCATTGCCCAGCACTATGACGACGTTTGCGATGGACTTGCGTTTGAAGCGCATGCTCCGGCTGAGCATCGCGTCCTGGACCACACCCACGGACGCCAGCGGGAACTGGATGCCGAGCACGCGCACGATGGTGGTGAGCCTCGGATCGCCGAAAAACTGGGCGAGGAAAGGTGCCAGCGCGAATACCAGCAGATAAATGCCCGTATTGGCGATGATGAGAAGGCCGAAAGCCTGCTCGATCTGACGTTGTGTCAGATCTCGCTTCTGTACCATCGCCGAGTACAACCCGAGCTCCTGGAACAGGGCTGCGAACCCGATCATCACTTCCGCGATGGCCATCAAGCCATAGTCCGAAGGCTTGAGGATGCGGATGACAATGATGGTGATTGCCCACGCGACGAGTTGACCCGCCAAGCGCGCACCGCCCAGCCACTTCAGCGAATGAAGGACATCATTGCGTAGGCTCATTCGGCAAAAGTCCAAAGGGATACGTGGCGCACACGCGGGCACCGCCCCACGGGCGGCATAGTCTTGCAAGTGGCGTGCCGAGATTTCGAGGCTTCGGTATTGCGGCTACGGCATGACCGAGCGGGGCAGTACCGCGAAATTGGGGTAGTCGTTGTACGCGTGTGGTGATTTTGGCTTCACGCTGCGTGATTGGAAGATGTTCCACGCCTCATGGGCCTTCGGCATATCGCTGTCCGCGGCCGCGGCGATCCCGATCTGGAAATTGGCGGGAAACCCGGTGGCGGCATAGGGGTAGCCCGCCATTTCCCCGGCTTGTGTGGGCTTCTTTCTCAATTTTCCGAGTTCCTTGATCATTTCGGGAGAATTGCACGCGAGCCCTACGAGGTCGGGCCAGTTTGCCGCATAAACCGCGGTGTATGACGGCAACCAGTTTCCCGAGGCGTCCTTTACCTGGATGCTGTAGGCCGATGCCTCCAGCCAGCAGTAACCGTGCGCCGGATCATCCTGCCAGTCGGTCATCAAGCCGATCTCGAACTTGGCGAGCCAGTTGCGAAAGGGCGCGGCCTCCGAGAAACCCAGTTCCACGGCATGTCCGAGTGACCAGGTGAGGAAGTTGTGTTGCCACGGCGCGACGCCGTTGTGCTTTCCGCCGTGCAAGCTGTAAACGGTGCTGCCTTTGGTCACATGCAGCGGATTGGCCTGTGGATTGTTGCTGTACTTCTGGTTCCATTCGTGCAGTGAATTGCGAACAACGGAATTGAATTCAGACTTGAGCGGATACGTGTCCGGCAGCAGAAACGCGGCCTCGGCCAGATTGCGAAGCGTCCATGCTTTCCCTCGCATCGAGCCATGGGACGGGTCGATCAAGCCCTTCGAGAAACCTCGATATGACTCGTTCGACCAGAGGTTGTTGTACGAGGCGCTGAAGGCAAGCTCAGACATGTAGTAATAATCGCCGGTCACCATGTACGCCACGTAGGACCACGCTGGCTGATGTGCGTTGTCCCACGAAAAGGGATTCCTGGTGCCATACCATGCTTTGGTGCAGTTCTTCACCACGGCGTTGTCGATGCAGTTTGGCAACAGATCGGCCTTGTACGACGCACCCTTTGCGCTGTCCTGCCGTGCGACGCGGTTCGCATACGCCCAATCCGCAACGGTGACGTAAGGATGCTTTTCAATGCTGACTGGCCATCCGGTCACCGGATCTCGGTAGTGGATGTCGTAGGCGCCGAGCGCGTCGGTGTTGGCCAGCATCCAGCGGTAGGCCCTTACGCCAGGATCGATAACATAGAGGCTGGTCCAACGCGGGAGGGGGCCGATCCCTGGTTGCGCGCCGACGTTCGACATTGATTTGGTTTGGTCGCAATGGTCCAGTGGTGCACACGACTGACGAAGATCTGCCAGAAATTTGGTATCGGGTTTCAGATCCATGTAGCGGGACACCGCTTTGCTGTCCTGGATGTATTGAGTGTCCTGCTGAAGGTACACCTGCGGCTCGTCGTTGTTCCACCACAGCACTTTGTGCCAGCGCGTGGCGGTGTACTGCGTCAGGGCTGGGCTGGTGTAGCTTGCGCTGCCCGAAGCGAGGGTAGCCGTGTATTGCGGTTGCGCCTGAGGTGCGAAAGCGTCGGAATTCTCGACGATGATGTCGGTGCGGATCGGGCCAACTATGCCTGCCTCAGAGCCGGCGTATGCACGGACCGCGAAGTAGACCCTGAGATTGCCGCCGTCGGCGGTGGCCATGAGCCCGTTCACCACCCACTCGGTGGCGAGAGGTCCGGAGAGCCACACGTTGCAAGTTTTGCCCCAAGGCTTGCATGCGCGCGCGGCGCTGGCCATTTGCAGCAACTTGCGTGCGCTCACCGTATAGTGCCTGCCATTCGAAGTCAGCGATACTTCTGCGTCGTAACCGGTGGCAAGGAGTTGCGCCAACGCGATCGGGGCAGCTCCGGTCGTCACGGAAGCTTGCGAAGACAAGACGAGCGGCAGCTTTGCTCGACCTCCCAGTGATGGCACCATCGCTGTCAGCACCGCGTGCCGCAAGCTGCCGTCTGGGTTGCTGGCCTTGGGATCGACTTGCAACGTTATCGGACGTCCGTCGATCGTCGCAGTAAGCGTGGCGCCGCGTGGCACATCGCCGTCCCGGAAGATTTGTCCGAACGTCACCGGCACGTTGGCCTGCTTGCTCGAAGATTGGCTGATCACCTGGTCGGTGACCACGGCGGCTTGGACCGGTGAAGCGCCAAGCCACAGCATCATGCAAACGCACAGCAGGCCGCACCCGAGGTACGGGCGCTCGCCGCGAAGAGAGGATTGGTGTCGAACAGTGCCCATGCTGGTTTCGGGCCTCCCGCTGCTGGCCAGTGGACCAAGGGGAGCCGCTGACACGAGCCGTGGTGCGTGACAGCCCACTCGGTTCCTTGTGTCTCACAAAGAAACCGATGATACGCGAACCATGAGGGAGCCGTGCCGGAGGGTGTCCTCCGGTGCGGCTGATTTCGATGCGGGTCAACGCGAGACGCGAAGGGCCGGTTTGGATCGCTCCGGCACGCGGGCACTGTTCTCAGCGACGCATGAGGCGTCCCGCGGCGCGATCCGCAGGCGCGTAGGCCGCGGAAACACGAGGTGTCAGCGTAGGCGCCACCGGTGAACCGGTGGCCGGTGACTGAACCCGAACTGCCGCGTCGGCGGCCGGCAGGGTATGCATGGTTGACGGTGCAGGTAAGTACTCTGCCTGCGGAAGGAAACGCTCGCACCACCAGTCGAAGCGGCTGCAGACCACGCGTACCAGGAAACGCACCGCAGTGGTGGGCGCTTGCACCTTGCCGGCAGGTATATTGCCGCTCGGAGTTGTTGTCGATGCCGTGCTGGAATCTGCAGTCACGGGGTTCGGACGCGTCGCGGGCACTGCGCTGACGGTATGAACCGGTTCGGCGCTACTTACGCCCGGTTGGACGACATCGCCGCATTTCGAACTGCTGCACTTTCGCGCAGGCAACTCCTTGGGCACTGGCGGCGGGGTAATCGTAACCAACGGCGGGGTCGAGGTCGGCGGCGGGTACACCGTCGGGGGCATCGTGGGCGGCGGTTGTGCCCCCGCCTGCACCGAGCGCGGAATCACCGCAAAGTTCGGATAATTGTTGTACGCATCCGGTCCATTGGGCTTCACGCTGCGCGAATCGAAAATGCTCCACGCGGTTTGTGCATTCGGCAATCCGCTGTCAGCGGCGGACGCGATGCCGATCTGGAAATTGGCTGGGAACCCGGTGTTGGAATATGGGTATCCGGCCATTTCACCAGCTTGCGTGGGTTTTCCCCTCAACCGTGCGAGTTCCGTCAGCATGGCCGGCGAATTGCACGCCAGTCCGACCAAGGTGGGCCAGTTCGCAGCATAAACCGCGGTGTAGGACGGCAACCAATTGCCCGCGGCGTCCTCGACCTGAATACTGTACGCCGAGGCCTCCAGCCAGCAATAACCGTGCGCAACATCGCGCTGCCAGTCGGTCATCAGACCGATCTCGAACCCCGCCAGCCAATTGCGGAACGCAGATGCGTCACTAAACCCCAGCTCAGCTACGTGCCCTGCCGACCAGGTCAGAAAATCATGCTGCCACGGCGCGACACCGTTTTTATTGCCACCGTTCAAGCTGTAAACGGCGCTGCCTTCCGTAACGTGCAGCGGATTGGCCGATGGATTGTTGCTGTACTTTTGGTTCCAGTTGGCGAGTGAATCATTCACGGCCGCGTTGAATTCGGCCTTCAGCGGATATCCGTCCGGAAGCAAGTAGGCGGCTTCGGCCATATTGCGCAGCGTCCATGCCTTGGCACGGACCGAGCTGTAGGTATTCTCGATCAGCAACTGCGAGAATCCTCGGTAGGTTTCATTGGGGAACAGCTCGTTCAGCGACGCGCTGAACCCGAGTTCCGACATGTAGAAGTAGTCGCCGGTAACCATGTAAGGCACATACGACTGCGCCGGTTGATGCTCAACGTCCCACTTGTTCGGATTGCCCGTGCCGTACCATGCGGTCGAGCAGCCCGTGACTACGGCATTGTCGACGCAGCCTGGCAACAGGTCGGCTTTGTACAAGGCGCCCTTTGCGCTGGTCTGCTTTGCCACGTTATTCGCGTAGGCCCAATCTTGCACGGTGACGTAAGGATGCCGTTGGATGCTCACCGGCCAGCCAGTCGCTGCGTCGCGGTAGTGGATGCTGTAAGCCCCCAGTGCGTCGGTGTTGGCGAGCATCCAGTTGTAGGCACGCACATCAGGGTCGATGATGTAGACGCTGGTCCATCGCGGCAACGGACCGATTGCCGGCTGTGCGCCTGTGTTGGACATCGTCTTGGTCTGATCGCAGTTGTCCAGCGGCGCACACGATTGGCGCAGGCCCGCAAGGAAACTTTCGTCCGGCGTCAGCGGCATGTAGCGCGATACCGCCTTGCTGTCCTGGATGTATTGGGTGTCCTGCTGCAGATAGACCTGCGGTTCATCGTTGTTCCACCACAGCACCTTGTGCCAGCGGGTGTAGGCGTATTGGGTGAGCGCCGGACTGGTGTAGCTCGCGCTACCCGAGGTCAGGGTGGCGGTGTACTGCGGCTGTGTCTGGGGCGCGAAGGCGTCGGAGTTTTCGACGATGATGTCGGTGCGGACGCGCCCGACCGTGCCGGGTGTGCCGTTGGAATAGGCGCGCACCGCGAAGTAGACGCGCAGGTTCGGGCTGGTGCCGTTGGAAGCAGTGATCGAGCCATTCACCACCCACTCGCTGGCGAGCGGGCCTGAAAGCCACACGTTGCACTGCGGATCCCAGGCGGCGCAAGCGCCTGCCAGATTGGCGGCCTGCAACAGCGAACGCGCGCTGGCCGTGTACAACGTGCCGCCGATGTTCAGCGAGATCTTGGCGTCGTAGCCCGTGGCGAGCAATTGCGACAACCCGATGGTCGGTCCGGTCAGCGCCGCACCGGTGTACAGGGTCAGCGGGAGCTTCGCCCCGGCCGGCAGCGACGGCACCATCGCCGTCAGCACGGCGTGGCGCAGGCTGCCATCGGGATTGGTAGCCTTCGGGTTCACCTGCAGCGTGACGGGCTGGCCGTTGAGCGTTGCCGCCAATGTTGCGCCGCGCGGAACATCCCCGTCCTTGAAAACTTGGCCGAAGGTGACGGCCACGTCTTGCTGCCCCTGGGTGGATCGGCTGAACACCGAATCGGTCACAACGGTGCCCGCCACGGCCTGGGCGGTGCCCAGCAGCAGCGCGCCGGCGGCGCACCCATAAAGGGCAGTCCGGAATTTCTGGCGAAATCCGGACATTGACGCCGAAGCGCCAAAAATAGCTTTGATGATGCCCATGCAAATGTCCCGTAATGCGCGTGGGCTTCCCTGCCAATGAGCGACCTCTTTATGCAGGCCGCAGTCCCGTGGCGTGCAATAAACGCGGCGCGCGGGGACGGGTCAACGAGCAAACTGCAGGACTGTGGACTGGCGCACCACCAAAGTTAAAAACTGTGAACCAGTGGCAAATCAGGTGCGTGCCGACGTCTGCTCGACAGCGACTGACGAGCTGGCGGCACTGGGCGGGTTGCACAGGTGTTGCGCGTGAGGAGCCATCCGGCGGCAGAACCCGATGAGGGTCTATCGCAGAAGGACGGTTCCCGCGAGTGAAGGTGTCACGGATCACCGTAAATGACTGGAAATGGTTGGTTTCCGTCCGGTCCTTCCTTTTTCGGTGGCCCTCCCCGCGATCAGGCGCGGTTTCCGCTTCGCGGCGGGATGCTGGATCGCGGCTCGATTGTCTTCACGAGCCGTCGACAAAGCTTACAACTCCCGGCTTTTCTGGCCATTTTGATCGGATAAACATCCTTCAAATCAGTAGTTTAAGTAGTTGGCACAGGACGTGCTTCATACCGGCACCTGACCGGAAGCGCTGCAACCCACAACAGGAGCACGTATGAACACCATCAAGTACCTGGGCGTTGCCGGGCTGGCCGCTGTCGGCCTGTTCGCGACTCAGGCTTTTGCAACCACTTGCCCGACTGCACCGGGAACCGGCACGCAAACCCAAGGCGCCCCGGTCTGCATCGCGCCGGTAGGCACCGACGGTGCCGGCACCGGACTGCAAGCATTGCTGGACGGCATCACCCAGTCCGGTACGCCGAACATCGACGTGTACCACGGTCAGACGAGTCCCAGCGCTTACTGGTCGACTTCCGCCTCGGGTCTCGGCGAAAACCGCATCATGTTCGAGATCGCAGGCTATGCGAACACGAACTCCTTCGGCATTTTCGATCCGACCGACTCCACCAAGCGCTTGCAGTTGTTCGGCGGCAGCGCGAGCCACAATGCCGCCACCACGTTGATGTGGAACGGCGATGGCAGCTTTATCGCCACCTACTTGGACGGCAATGGCCAAAGTCTGGGTACGGCAGGTGCCACCTTTGGCGCGACCAACCTGTTCGGGTACTACCTCGACAATGGGCACGGCCAGATTTTCTATTCCGTGTTGGGTCTGAACAGTGACGGCACGCCGCACATGGTCGCCTATCAAGGCAACGGCCAGACCAGGCTGGACAACGTCAAGACCGGTCAATACGCCACGTTCGGGAGCAGCGACTACATCCTGGCTTGGGAAGATCTGCCCTTCGGCGCGTCCGACCTCGACTACAACGATTTCGTGGTGATGGTCGAGTCCGTGCATCCGGTGCCGGAACCTGCCACGCTCGGCATGTTCGGCTTCGGCGTGTTGTTGATCGGCGCCGCGGTGGGCTTGAACCGCCGTCGCCGCTTCAACATCGGCTGATCTGCGCTTCAAAGGCTGTACCCATGGCCCGCCTCTTGGCGGGCCATTTCTTTGGCGTTCCTCCAGTCACGGACACGTTGAACAACCCTGCGCGAACCAGGAAAGCTCGGATTGCTCGTCATTCCGGAATACTTGCGCCCTCCATGGCGCTCGCGTTTGCAGTCCTGCAAACGCAGTCGCGAAGCGATATCCGGAACCCAGCGACTTTGCATTTCAGTGCGTTGCGCGAAAGGCACTGGGTCCCGGCTTTCGCCGGGATGACGAGTGATGGGGGTTCAGAGATTTCCTACCGCAACATTGCGCAACGGCAAGGCACGCATTGCCCCTGCTGGTACACTCCTTGCATCTGTTAACGGCGTCACAGAATGGAAGGTGCCGGATTGGAAATGCAGCCACTTGGGATCGACCTGATCGCCGCCGCGCGGCCCAATTTCATGAAGGTGGCGCCGCTGTACCACGTGCTGCATGACCAGCCGTGGTGCCGCCTGCGGCTGGTGCACACCGGCCAGCACTACGACGCGAACATGTCGGATGCTTTTTTCCGCGATCTCGGCCTGCCGCGACCCGATTTGCATCTTGGCGTGGGCAGCGGCAGCCACGCCGAACAAACCGCCAACGTGATGATTGCCTACGAGGGCGCGTGCGTCGCGGAACGACCGGACCTCTGCATCGTGGTCGGCGACGTCAATTCCACGGTGGCCTGCGCGCTGGTCGCGTCCAAGCTGTGGATACCCGTGGCGCACCTCGAAGCGGGCCTGCGCAGCGGCGATCGCAGCATGCCGGAGGAAATCAACCGTCTGGTCACCGACACGCTGGCCGACATCCTTTGGACGCCGTCGCCGGACGGCGACGCGCACCTGGCGGCCGAAGGCGTGGTGCCGGAGAAAATCACACGCGTCGGCAACATCATGATCGATTCCTACGAATTGATGAAGGACCGCATCCACGCCAGCGGCGAGCGGCAACGGCTGGGGCTGGGCGACACCGATTACGGCGTGGTGACCTTGCACCGCCCGTCCAACGTGGATACGCGCGCGCCGCTGGAGGCGCTGGTCACACAGTTGACCCGCATCGCGGCCAAGCTGCCGCTGGTGTTTCCGGTGCACCCGCGCACCCGCAAGAATCTCGAAACGTTTGGCTTGTGGAACGCGCTGGCGGACCCGCCCGGCATCCGGATCGTGGAGCCTTTGGGTTACGTGGATTTCATGAACCTCGTGTGCGGCGCGCGGCTGGTAGTCACCGATTCTGGCGGGGTGCAGGAGGAAACCACCTATCTCGGTATTCCGTGCCTGACGCTGCGCCCGAATACCGAACGACCCATCACGATCACCGAAGGCAGCAATCGACTGGTGACCGCGGCCAATCTCGCCTCGACCGTGGACGACATCCTGGCGGGCCATGGCTTACACGGCCGAAAACCTGAGTTGTGGGACGGCCACACCGCGCAGCGTGTGGTGGCCGACATCCGCAGGCGGTTGCTCGATGCCGCGCCAGCGGGAGCACAAGATGATTCGCCCGTGGCAGATGCAGGGGAGCGGCAGGCCGCGAATGCCTGACAGGAGGAGCGGGAAGCGCTGATCCGCTGCGCCCGCGCCTGACCCGCGGGCGCAGCGACGGAATCGAAGTTGAAGATTGCCTTGTTTGCCGGCGTAGCCCTGCAGTGTTCAGGTCGGCCGGCTGAGAACCAGGCTTTCCCGCGGCGAGCCATCCAACATGCACGTGATCATCCTTGCCAGCTACATCACCGCCGCCGCCGCATTCCTCGCGGCGACGGGCGTGCTGGTGGCCGGCTGGCGGGGTCAGCGTACGGGCGCGCTGCTGATCGTCGCAACGACGGTGTCGATGTTGTGGGGCGTATTGCTGGCGTGGGCGGAATGGAAGCACGCGCTGCCGATCTATTGGCTGTTGACCGGCGAGGTCCTGCGCTACGGCGCCTGGCTCACGTTCCTTGGTGCGCTGCTCGGCGGTTTCTCGATGTCCGGCGCGCTGCGCGGCGCGCGCATCGGCACGCACGCATTATGGATTGCGCTGGCGTTGTATTGCCTGTTGCCGGCCGTCGGTCCGCTGCCGTTCCTGCCGCTGCCCTTCAACGCCGCGCTTGCGATGGTGGGGGTGCTGGTGCTGGCGCTCGTCGGCGTGGTGTTCCTGGAGCAGATCTTCCGGAACGTCGATGCCGAGCAGCGTTGGGCGATCAAGTTTCTGGTGATCGCGTTGGGCGTGATGTTCGCCTATGACATCTTCCTGTATTCCTATGCCGTGTTGTACCGCGACTTCAACGTGAGCGCGTGGGCAGCACGCGGTTTTGTCGACGCGCTGCTGGCGCCCCTGTTGGTAGCCGCGGCGGCGCGCAACAGCGGTTGGACGCCTGAAGTAGGCGTATCGCGGCGCGCGGTGTTCTACTCGACCAGCCTGCTGGTGATCGCGCTGTATTTCATCGGCACGGCCGTGGGCGGTTATTACGTGCGCCTGTACGGAGGCGACTGGGGCCGGGTCGCGGAAATCACGCTGATTTTCTTCGCGCTGCTCGCGGTGCTGCTGGTCGCGGGCTCGGGGCAGGTCCGTTCGCGTCTGCGCATATTCCTGCACAAGAACTTTTTCAGTTTCCGGCATGACTATCGCGAGGAATGGCTGCGCCTCACCGCCACGTTGTCGGCCAGCGACAACGACACGGGCTTGCCGCTTCGTGCGCTGCGCGCGATGCAGCAAATCATGGACAGTCCCGCCGGCGTCCTGTGGAGTTGCGATGACGCCGGCACGCTGGTGCCGGAAGCGCAATCCAACCTGCCGGTGCCGGCAGGCCTGAAGGTCGCGGCGAATCAGCCGCTGTTCGATTTCATGTGCGCGCGTCGCTGGATCTATGATCTCGGCGAGCCGCCGCCGCTTGGCGATGCGCACCTGCAGGCGCCGCCCGAATTGGCCGCGTTGCCGCGTGCGTGGCTGCTGGTGCCGCTGGTGCTTGAAAATCGCCTGGTCGGCATCGTGGTGCTGGCCGAAGCGCGGGCACGGCGTGCCCTCGATTGGGAAGACATCGACCTGCTCAGGACCGCGGGCAGCCAGGTCGCCGGAACCCTGGCGCAGGCCGCGAATGCGCGGCGACTGGCGGAGGCGCGCCAGTTCGAGGGTTTCAATCGGCTCACGGCGTTCCTGATGCACGACCTCAAGAATGTCGCGGCCCAGCAGTCGCTGCTGCTGCAGAATGCGGTACGCCATCGCAGCAATCCGGCGTTCGTGGATGACATGCTGGCGACGGTGGAAAATTCGGTGCAGCGGATCACGCGGTTGCTGGAGCAGTTGCAGGGCGAAGCGGCGCCGGTGGCGCGTGCGCGGGTGAAGTTGGCAGATGTCATCGAGCGCGCACTGGCCGAATGCAGCGCGCAGGCACCGCAGCCGGGCTGGACCCCGCCGCCGGAATCGTTGTGGGTTCGCGCGGACGCCGGGCAATTGGCGACGGTGTTGGGGCACCTGATCCGCAATGCGCAGGATGCGGCGACATCGCAGGGACGTGTTTCGGTAAGGCTGGGATCGGGCGAGGGGCAGGCCATGGTCGAAATCGAGGACGACGGGATGGGTATGGATGAAGATTTCATCCGCAATCGGCTGTTCAAGCCGTTTTTCACCACCAAGGCGAGCAAGGGGATGGGGATCGGGGCATATCAGGCGCGCGAGTACGTGCGTGCGCTGGGTGGCGCGCTGGCCGTGCAGAGCACGCCGGGACGTGGCAGCGTGTTTACGGTGAGCCTGCCGCTGGCCGAGCCTGCGGATGACGCGGCACCGGCGCGTGCAGTGGGGGCGGCATCATGAGTGCGGTCGCACGTACTTTGTTGATCGTCGAGGATGACGCCGGACTTCAGACGCAGTTGCGCTGGAGTTTCGACGAATACGCGGTGATCGTGGCCGGCGACCGCGAATCCGCGCTGGCCGAGGTTCGCGACCATCAGCCTGCGGTGGTGTTGCAAGACCTGGGTTTGCCACCCGATCCGGCCGGCACCAGCGAGGGCTTCGCGACCATTGCTTCGATCCTGGAGGAAGCGCCTTACACCAAGATCATCGTCGCCACCGGCAACGGCGATCGTGACAACGCGGTCAAGGCGATCGGCGCGGGCGCCTATGATTTCTGCTCCAAGCCGCTGGACGTCGAGGTGCTGCGGCTGATCGTGGACCGCGCGTTTCGAGTGCATGAACTCGAGGCCGAGAACCGCACGCTGAAAAGCGAATCGGGCGCGGCGATGGACGGCATCATCGGCACCAGTGAAGCAATGGCCCGGGCGTTTCGGCTGGTGGAGAAGGTCGGGCCGACCAGCGCCAGCGTGTTGCTGCTGGGTGAAACCGGCACCGGCAAGGAGTTGGTCGCGCGTGCGGTGCATCGCCTGAGCGCACGGCGCGCCGGACCGTTCGTCGCCATCAATTGCGCGGCCATTCCCGAGAACCTGCTGGAAGCCGAACTGTTCGGCTACGAAAAGGGCGCCTACACCGGCGCGCACAAGCAGACCAAAGGCAAGTTCGAACTGGCGCACAACGGCACGTTGCTGCTGGACGAGATCGGCGACATGCCGGTGGCGTTGCAGGCCAAGTTGCTGCGGTTCCTGCAGGAGCGCGTGGTCGAACGCATCGGCGGGCGTGAGCCGATTGCGGTGGACGTGCGCATCATTTGCGCGACCCATCGCGATCTGCGTTCGCTCATCCAGGAGACGCGTTTTCGCGAGGATCTGTTCTATCGCATTTCGGAAGTCACCATCCAGTTGCCGCCATTGCGCGATCGCTCCGGTGACGCGGTGCTGCTGGCGCGGCACTTCCTTGAGCAGGCCTCCAGCCGCCACGGCCGATCGCTGCGCGGTTTCACCGCCAAGGCGTTGAAGGCGATCGAAGCGTACCCGTGGCGCGGCAACGTGCGCGAACTGGAGAACGCCATCAACAGCGCGGTGATCATGGCCGAGGGCAAGCAGATCGGACCCGAGGCGTTGCGGCTCGACGCGGGCGGCGCCGATGAAGCGCTGGACTTGCGCGAAGTGCGTGCACAGGCGGAAAAGCGTGCCATCCGGCGCGCGCTTACCCGCGAAGGTGGCAACCTGTCGAAGGTCGCCCATTTGCTGGGCGTCAGCCGGCCAACGCTGTATGACCTGCTCGAAAAGTATGATCTCAAGAAACCCAACGATGCCGACTGATGCGGCGCCCGCTCAACCGACAGGGGTGAGGATTACCATGAAGATCTCGAATGGCTTGGCTCTACGCCGTGGGCTGGTGATGCTCGCGATGGGATTGCTGCTTGCCGCTTGCGGCAGCGGCAATGGCAGTGTCGCGACCGGGCTCAAGTATCAGGACAGCGGCAAGTATCGGGCCGCCTACATCGAGGCCAAGAAAGTCCTGCAGCGCGACGACAAGAACGGTGACGCGTGGCTGCTGCTTGGTCGATCGTCGCTGATGCTTGGCAATCCCAAGGACGCGCTGAACGAGTTGGACAAGGCCAAGGCGCACGGCGTGCCCAAGTCGCGTTGGGTCGTACCGACTTCCGAGGCCCTGCTTGCCACCCACGACTTCGACAAGGTGGTGGTAACCGCGGCTCCGGATGACAGCCTCGATGCCAAGCTGCAGGCGCAACTCGCGGTGTTGCGCGGCAACGCCCAGCGCGGCTTGAAGCAGCCGGACCAGGCCAAGCAATCCTATGATGCTGCGTTGCAAAAGGAGCCCGGAAATACGCTGGCGCTGGTGGGACTGGGGCGGCTCGCGGCCGACGCAGGCGATACCGCGGCGGCAAGCCGCTATGTCGATCAGGCGCTGGCATCGGCGCCCGACAGCGCGCAGGCGTTGGTGGCCAAGGCCGATCTGAGCGCGGCTGCCGACGATTTGACGGCGGCCGAAACCTCGTACCAGAAGGCGCTGGATATCAAGCATCCCGACTGGTTGCCGCAGGACGCCTTCTATGCGCGCTTGCGGCTGGTCGAAGCGCAAACCCGGCAGAAACATTACGAGCAGGCGCTTGCCAACCTGCAGACACTGGAGAAGATGGCGCCCGGGCAGCCGGGACCGCATTACCTGCACGCAGTGGTGCTCTATCAACAAGGGCACCTCGATGAGGCGACCGGGCAATTGCAGCAGGTGCTGAAGGTCGCGCCGGACAGCGCGCCCGCACAGATGCTGATGGGCGCCGTCAATTATGCGCAAGGCAATTACGGACAGGCGGAGATGTACCTCAGCAATGTCATGGGCCTGGACAAGAACAACGAAGGGGCTCGCAAGCTGCTGGCGCTGACGTATTACCGGGAAGGCCGTTCCACCCAGGCACTGAGCATGTTGCGACCGGCGGTTCCGGCCCAGACGACCGATGCCGAACTGCTGGCGCAGTTGCAGCGCGCTGCCGCGGAGGGCGCCGGCATGCCGCCAAAGCCCGGACAGGAAGCTGCGGCCTCGGTCGCTGCTGCGGTGGCGAATGCGGCCAGCACCGGTACCCCGTCGAGCAAGGCGTTTGCGGCGGCCGAAAAGGCGCTGGCCGGTAACGATTCAGCCGAAGCCATTCGCCTGTTGAAGGCGATGTCCACGGGCAATGCGGGGGCGGAGGCGCAACGTGTCACGATGCTCACGATCGCCTACGTGCATGACCACCATCCGGAAGAAGCGGTCAAGACCGCCGCCGAGTACGCGGCCAAGCATCCCAGGGAAAGTTCGGCGCACCTGTTGTACGGCACCGCGTTGGTCGCGGCCGGCAAGCACAAGGAAGCGCGTGCGCAGTACGACGAAGCCGTCCGCATCGATCCGAAGAACACGGCGGCGCTGATGAGCCTCGGCAGCCTGGATTCGGTGGAAGGTCAATACAAGGACGCCGAAAATCATTATGGCGCGGTGCTGAAGCAGGATCCCCGCAATGCCGCTGCAATGGTGGCGCTCGGCAAGGTCGCCGCGATCCAGGGCAACAAGGCCGAGGCGATCAAGCGGTTCAAAGAGGCCATCGCCGCCCAGCCCAAATCGGCTGCCGCGTATGTCGAACTGGTGCTGGTGTACAGCCAGAACGGGCAGTTCGACGATGCAGCCGCGGTCGCGAAGCAACTGGCGGACGCGCTGCCGGACAACCCGGCCGCACTGAATGCATTCGGTGCCGCCGAACTCAACGCCGGGCGTCACGCCCAGGCGCTGCCGCCGCTCGAGAAGGCCGTGAAGCTTGCGCCCGAATCGGCGCTGTTCCGGATCAATCTTGCGCGTGCGCAGATCCTCAACAAGGACGCCAAGGCTGCCGAGACCAACCTCCAGACCGTGATCAAGGCCGATCCCGCGCAAACGCAGGCCGTCGCACTGCTGGCCTTCATGAAGCTGCAGGACCACGACACGACCGGTGCCATTGCGCTTGCGCAAACCCTGCAAAAGCAGCCGGCGGCCCGCGCCGCCGGATTCGGCCTGGAAGGCGACCTGTACATGGCCACCAAGGATTATGCCAAGGCCGCCGCCGCGTACCAGCAGGGCTTGAAGGTGACGTACAACCGTCCGCTGGTCATGAAGAACTTCGCGGCACTGGAGCACAGCGACCCGAAGGCATCGGAAAGCCTTTTGCGCAACTGGCTCGCCAAGCATCCCGATGACGCGGCGATGCGCCTGATGCTGGCGCAGTACTACCTCGATCATGACCGCAACGCGGACGCCGCTGGCCAGTACGAACACGTGCTGAAGGCGTTCCCGTCCAACGTGGGTGCGCTCAACAACCTGGCCTGGATATACACCGAGCAGAAGAATCCGAAAGCGCTCGCACTCGCCGAGCGCGCGCACAAGCTCGCTCCCACTTCGGCGAGCGTCCAGGATACCTACGGTTGGGCATTGGTCGCGGCCGGACAAGCCAAGACGGCATTGCCGATCCTGATCCAGGCAGCAAAGGCTGCACCGAACGTGCCCGCCATTCAATACCATCTGGCGGTTGCACAGGTGCGCAGCGGCGATCGCGCCGGCGCGCGCAGCACGCTCGAGGCGCTGCGGAAATCCGGCGCCAGCTTCCCCGACAAGTCGGCTGCGGACAAGCTGTATCACGAACTCGTCAGCGCCACCGGCACCGACAGGTAAACCATCGAGGCCGTGCGCCACGTCGTGGCGCCGCGGCACATCGCAAGGACGATCCATGAATCAAGCGGGAAAAAGCGGCCAGCGGACGATTCTGGTCACGGGTGGCGCCGGTTACATCGGCAGTCACGTGGTGCTCCAACTCACCGAAGCCGGCGAGCGCGTGGTGGTGGTGGATGACCTTTCCACCGGATTCCGCGAATCCGTGATCGGCGCGGAGTTGATCGTCGGCAATGTCGGCGATCGGGTGCTGATGGCGAAAGTTTTGCACGAACACGACGTCGACACCGTCATGCATTTCGCCGCGCGCACGATCGTGCCGGAGTCGGTGGCCGATCCGCTGCGCTACTACGGCAACAACACCTGCGCCACGCGCAACCTGCTGGAATGCTGCCGCGATGCGGCGGTCAAGCAGATCGTGTTCTCTTCGACCGCTGCGGTCTACGGCATTCCCGAAGGCGGCCAGGCCGCCGAAGACACGCCGACCGCGCCAATCAATCCCTACGGCTCGTCCAAGCTGATGAGCGAATGGATGCTGCGTGATCTGGCGGCGGCGGGCGGCCCACGCTACGTCGCGCTGCGCTACTTCAATGTCGCCGGTTGCGATCCGGCCGGACGCATCGGGCAATCGACGCGCCACGCGACATTGCTGTTCAAGGTCGCCTGCGAAGCGGCGCTCGGCAAGCGTGATCGCCTGTCGATCTTCGGCACCGACTATGCGACGGTGGATGGCACCGGCGTGCGCGATTACATCCACGTCGCCGATCTGGCGCGCGCGCACCTCGATGCGTTGGCATACCTGCGCAGCGGTGGCGATTCGACCGTCCTCAACTGCGGTTACGGGCACGGCTACTCGGTGCGCGAGGTGCTGGAAGCGGTCGGGCGCGCGCACGGTTCGCCGGTGCCGTGGATTGAGCAACCGCGGCGTGCGGGCGACCCGCCTTCGCTGATCGCGGTGTCGGATCGAATTCGCGAAACCCTCGGCTGGCAACCGCGCCACGACGACCTGGATTTCATTGCACGCACGTCGCTGGCGTGGGAGCGCAAGCTCGCGTCTTCCGCAACGTGAGCGGCTTTGCTTCCGCGGCCGCGCACGGCTCATCCGGAAATCTGTCCGCATGAGCTTTCCCATCTACGCCACTTCACCGCTCAGTTGGGCACTGGTGCTGCTGGTGCTGCTGGCGCTGGGCTGGCACGCGCTGCCGGGCGCGGTGCGCTGGGCGGGCATTGCGATCGAGGTCTTGTTGATTGCATTGATGACGCCGTTGGGCGCCGCCGGCGTGGCGCACCTGGTGGTCGCGCGGGTGCCCCCGGTGCAGTCTTGCGCTGCGCCAACGCCCACCACGATCGTGGTGCTGGGCGGCGGCTTCAGTTATCCGCCGCGTGCTGCGGACGATTACGGATCGTTGAGCACCGAGGCACTGCAGCGGGTGTTTGCGGGGGTGGCGTTGTGGCAGAAAATTCCTGATGCGCGGCTCGTGATTGCCGGAGGTGGCGGCGGTCGCATTCGCGAAGCCATGCCGATGGCGAATCTCGCGATGCGGATGGATGTTCCGGCAGAGGCCGTCGAAATCGAGGACCAGTCGCGCAATACCTGGCAAAACGCGCGCAACGTCGCAGCGTTGTCGCCGCCGGTATCGAAGCGCATCTGGCTGGTGAGTTCGCCCATGCATTTGCCGCGCGCGCTGGATGCGTTCCGGGCGTGGGGGTTCAAGCCGTGCGCATGGCCGAGTGGCGCCGAGAAAGACGGGTTTGATTTATGGCTGGGTGCGCTCGTGCCCCAAGGCGGGGCGATCCGCAGGTCGGCGATCGCCTTCCACGAACTGGCCGGGAGCGTGGAATACAAGTTCCTCGCGCGGCGGCAGGCGCGTCGCGCGCCCGCTCACACGCCGTAGTAGCCGCGGTACCACTCCACGAAACGCTTCACGCCTTCTTCCACCGACGTGTTCGGGCGATAGCCGGTGTCGGTCATCAGTTCGCTGACTTCGGCGCTGGTATCGGGGACATCGCCCGGCTGCAGCGGCAGCAGGTTCTTCTCGGCCTTGCGGCCGAGGCATGCTTCCAGCACCTCGATGTAGTGTGAAAGCTGCACGGGATGGCTGTTGCCGATGTTGTAGACGCGGTAGGGCGCCGACGAGGTCGCTGAATTAGGCTGCAGCGGGTCGTAGGCCGGGTCGGGCTCGGGCACGCGATCGAGCGTGCGGATCACGCCTTCCACGATATCGTCGACGTAGGTGAAATCGCGGGTGTGGTGGCCGTGGTTGAACACGTCGATCGGTTCGCCCGCCAGGATCTTGCGGGTGAACAGGAACAGCGCCATGTCCGGCCGGCCCCACGGCCCGTAGACCGTGAAAAAGCGCAGGCCCGTCGTGGGCAATCCATAGAGATGGCTGTAGGTGTGCGCCATCAATTCGTTGGCTTTCTTGGTGGCGGCGTACAGGCTGACCGGATGGTCGACCGAATCCTGCACCGAGAACGGCAGCTTGCGATTGGCGCCGTAGACCGAACTGGATGACGCATACACCAGATGTTCGACCTTGCCGTGCCGGCAGGCCTCCAGGATGTTGATGAAACCGACCAGATTGGCTTCGACGTATGCGTACGGATTCTCGAGCGAATAGCGCACGCCGGCCTGCGCGGCCAGGTTCACCACACTCTGCGGCCGGAACTCGTGGAAAACCTTTTCCAGCGCTGGACGATCCTCGATGCTCACCTTCGCGAACTTGAAATTCGGATGGGGGGTCAGGCGATCCAGCCGCGCCTGCTTCAGGGTGACGTCGTAATAGTCATTGAGGTTGTCGACGCCCAGCACCTCGTCGCCGCGCGCAAGCAGCCGCAGGCTGAGGGCGGACCCGATGAAGCCGGCGGCGCCGGTGACCAGTACGCGCATGATGTCTCCTTACAGTCGGTCGTCCACCGCTTCCCGCGGCAGCACGTTCTTCACGTCGAACAGGACGCAATCGGGTTTGCCCAGCGCACGCAGCGCGACCGCGCCCATGTCCGTGAACTGGTGATGCGCGACCGCCAGCACGATCGCGTCGTAGCTGCCGGGATCCGGTTTCGCCACCACATCGACGCCGTATTCGCGGTGCGCCTCGGCGGCGTCGACCCAGGGATCGTACACATCGATGTCGGCGTGGCAGGCGCGGAACTCGTCGATGATGTCGGTGACCCGCGTGTTGCGCAGGTCCGGACAGTTCTCCTTGAAGGTGAGCCCCAGCACCAGCACCTTGGCGCTGGCCACGTTGATGCGCTTTTGCAGCATCAGCCGGATCACCCGTTCGGCCACGTGCCGGCCCATGCCGTCGTTGATGCGGCGGCCGGCCAGGATCACCTCGGGGTGGTAGCCGATTTCCTGGGCCTTGTGGGTGAGGTAATACGGATCGACGCCGATGCAGTGGCCGCCGACCAAGCCCGGCCGGAATGGCAGGAAGTTCCACTTGGTGCCGGCGGCCTCCAGCACCTCCAGCGTGTCGATGTGCAGGCGGTGGAAGATCAGCGCCAGCTCGTTGATCAGCGCGATGTTGAGGTCACGCTGGGTGTTCTCGATCACCTTGGCGGCTTCGGCGACCTTGATGGAAGAGGCCTTGTGGGTGCCTGCGCTGACAACGCGCCGATACAGATCATCCACGAAATCGGCGACCTCGGGCGTCGAACCGGATGTGACCTTCTTGATGGTGTCGAGCCGGTGCTCCTTGTCGCCCGGGTTGATCCGCTCCGGGCTGTAGCCGGCGTAAAAATCCTGGTTGAACTTCAGCCCCGACTCTTCCTCGATGATTGGCACGCAGACCTCTTCGGTCGCGCCCGGATACACGGTCGACTCGAAGATCGCCACGCCGCCGCGGCCAATCGCGCGGCCAACCGTGGTGCTGGCACTCTTGAGCGGCGTCAGGTCGGGGCGCTTGCCGCGGCCAACGGGCGTCGGCACCGACACGATGAAGACATTGCAGCCCTTCAGATCTTGGATGTCCCGGCTGAAGCTGAGCTGGGTGGTCGAGGCCAATTCTTCGGGCGACACTTCCAGTGTATGGTCGCGGTGCTGCTTCAGCTCCTCGATCCGCGCCGCGTTGACATCGAACCCCAGGGTGGGCAGCTTGCGTCCGAAACCGACCGCCAGTGGCAGACCGACATAACCGAGGCCGATCACGGCAAGACGTATGGCTTCGGGGCGGGGCAGCGACGCCTGATTCATGACGCATCCTTTCAAAGGGCACGGGGAAACCGCGGACCATGCGCGATACGTGCCAACGGTGGCCGCGGAAGGCGCCTATGCTCGCATGCGCCGCACGAAATTCAAAACAAACAGGGCCACGCCGATCAGCGCGATCCCGATCCATTCAGGCGCGGAAGGCTGCTCGTGCAGCAGGCCCCATGCGAACAACACGCCGGCCACGGGCACCGCAAGACTGGTCAGGCCGGCCACGTTGGCGGGCAATTTTTGCACCACCAGCGCCCACAGTACCCAGCACACGCCGGACGACAGCAGACCGTTGTAGAGCAGTGCCGCGATGTAGGAACTGGTCCATGCCACCGCGCGTTCGTGGCTGAGCAGCGTCAGCGCCACCAGCCCGATCGTCCCGATCAGCATCTGCCATGCGGTAAGGCGCAGCGGGGTCACCTCAGGGTGGCGCTGGAACAACCGCTTGGACAACACGGTCGCAATCGCCCACGCAAGGCCGGCCAGAAGCGCCAGCATGATGCTGTGCGGTTCACCCAGAGGACGCCACGGCTCGACCACGCAGATGAACCCCGCCGCGGCGATCGCGATGCACAACCAGCGCCGAGGGCCCGGTTTGTCATTGAGCCACCACCACGCCAGCGGCACCACCCAGAAGGGCATCGTGTACGCCAGTAATGCGGTCTTGCCCGCGCCGCCGGACACCAACGCCCATTGCGCCAGCGCCTGGAACGCCGCGGTCTGAGTAAGGCCGATCACGATGGTCGGCAGCCAAGGCGTGGGCTTCAATCCATCGCGCCGCACGGCCAGCAACGCGAACAACACCGCGGTGCCGATCACGTAACGCATGGCGCTGAAGGTGAATGGTCCGCTGTCGCGCATCGCCACCTTCATGACCGACCAGTTGAGGCTCCAGACGATGGTGAGGATCAGCAGTCCGATCCACGCCGCGCGCGTGCTTGCGGGTCGATTCATGGGTTGTCGTTGGAAGCAGGGAAAGGCCGCCATGCGGATCCATGACGGCGGGCAAACCACGTATGCTACCCGTGCTTGCGTAGCGGGCAATGCGATCCGGATGCAACACCCACTGAAGGGCGGAGGCTTGCATGAAGACCAAGGTGTACGTCGCGATGTTGACCGGTGGTATTGGCCTGGCGTTGATGCTGCCCGGCATGGCTCGTGCGGGCGACGGCAGCCTTATGGAAGTCACCACTACCATCAAGCAGTCCATGTCGGGCATGCCGGCGATGCCCTCGCGCACGATGACCCGCAAGGTGTGCTCGGCACCGGGTTCGTTCGATCCGCATGCGCTGAACAAGATGAGGCCGGACAGTCAATGCAAGATCGCCAACTTCAAGAAGCAGGGCGACACCGTCACCTTCGACCAGATCTGCACCGCGCCGATGGCGATGACCATGCACGGCACCTTCCGCACCACCGGCGGCGCCAATTTCACCGGCAGCCTGCACGCGACGTTCGATGCGGGCGGCGGACAGCCGATGACCGTGGATACCGAGTACGCCGGCAAACAGATCGGGACGTGCGACTACACGCCTCCCAGGGCGTCGGATTGAGGCGCGCGGGTCAGCTTTTGGCCGACCCTTCGTAACACGCTTCATCCCGCGATCAGCCATGCACCCGTCCAATGCAGTGCATGGCTGGGATTCGCATCGGCATTTCGGGATGGCGTTACCCGCCGTGGCGCGGGGTGTTTTACCCGGAAGGCTTGGTCCAGCGTGACGAGTTGCATTACGCGTCGCGGTATTTTCCCACCATCGAATTGAACGGCTCGTTCTATTCGCTGCAACGGCCGGAAAGCTACGCGCGCTGGCGCGAGCAGACGCCATACGGCTTCGTGTTCGCGATCAAGGGTCCGCGCTTCATCACCCACGTGCTGCGGCTGCGCGATATCGAGGTACCGCTGGCGAATTTCTTCGCATCCGGCGTGTTCGAGCTGCACGAAAAATTCGGGCCGCTGCTTTGGCAGTTCCCGGCCAACTTCAAATATGACCATGACGTGTTCGCGCGATTTTTCGACCTGCTTCCGCGCGATACCGAAGCCGCCCTGAAACTGGCGCGCCGACGCGACTTCCATGTGAAAGGTCGTGCACGGCTCGCGATCGATCGCAATCGCCGGTTGCGCCACGCCATCGAGGTACGGCATCCGGGCTTCCTGGATGCATCATTCATCGCGCTGTTGCGCAAACACGATATCACGCTGGTGGTGGCAGACACCGCCGGCAAGTGGCCGTACGTGGAGGAGGTCACCGCCAGCTTCATGTACCTGCGGCTGCACGGCGACAAGGAGTTGTACGCCAGTGGCTACACCGATACGGCGCTGGACCGCTGGGCCTCGCGCGTCCGGGCTTGGCATGCCGGTTCGCAACCGCGCGATGCGGTGCGCGTCGACGGAGCACCACCACCGCCAAGTCGCAAGTCGCGTGACGTCTACTGCTACTTCGACAACGACGCCAAGGTGCACGCGCCGTTCGACGCGATTCGGCTGGCGAAAAATCTTGCATCGCGCAACGCGCGCTGACGGTGGGCAATGCAAGGCACACCCGGAATCATGGTTTGCGCAACAGTTCGGGCGGGAAAGCCGCGCGGCCGCGGGTGCCCGGGCGACGCCGTGGTATGAACGCGGCGGCGCCCCACGCATGCAATTCGACCACTTCCCATGTAGCGGAAATCTTGCCGTCGCGTCGTGTCTGTTCGTAGGACCGCAGCATGCGCGCGAAACGCGCCTTGCCGGTCAGGCCTTTCACGCGTTGCGCGTCCGCGTTGGTGACGCCGAGTCCTTTCAGTTCGTGCAGCAGGTCGCGTGGCGCGTTGTAGCGGGTGACGATGCGGTCGACGTCCAGCACCGGCTCGCGCAGACCGGCGGCAAAAGCGGCGTCCCCGAGATCGTGGATGTCGAGGAATGCACTGACGTGGGGGTGCGCGTCGTCGGCTTCGGCCCATGCGGCGCGCAGTTCCTTCAAGGTGTCCGGCCCGAGGCTGGAGGCGGCGAGAAAACCACCGGGTTTCAGCACGCGCGCGAACTCTTCGAACAACGGTTGCGGCGGTCCGCACCATTGCACGCACAGGTTGGCGTGCAGCACGTCGACGCTCTGGTCCGGCAGCGGCAGCGCGCGCGCGTCGGCGCACACGCGCGCGAACGGGTTGAGCAACCCCGCATGGCGACGCGCGGCGCGCAGCATCGGCAGCGCGATGTCCATCGCGATCACGCGCGCCTTGCGCCAGCGCTTGCGCAACGCCGCAGTGCCGCGGCCCGTCCCGCTGCCGACGTCGACCACCAATTCTGGGGAGCCTTCGTAATAATCCAGCCGCTCCAGCAGGCGCGCCTGCACTTCGCGCTGCAAGGCGTCGTGGCGTTCATAGCCGCGCGCGGCACGGCCGAAGGCGTGTCGTACCTGCAGCGGATCGAGTTCGAACGTGTTCATGCGTGCGTGGCTTCCAGCAACGGCCGCAGTGCTGTGACGACTTCGCCGGTGTGTCCGATGAAAGGTGCATGACCGCCGCCGGTGACGCAGGTGAATGCCCCGGCGCATTGCGCCGCGCTCCATTGCATCGCCTGCCACGGGATCAGGCGGTCGCGGCGCCCGGCGATCCATGCGCTCGGTCGCGCAAGTTCCTGGAGGCGCGCGCGCAGATCGGCATGCTCCAGCACGTCCAGGCCTTCCACCAATGCCCGCACGTCGGGGCGATGTTCGCTGAAGGTGTCGGCGCGCAGCTTGCGCAAATCCGCTTGCGCACAGTCGCTGCCCAAGGCTTCCAGTGCGAGAAAACGTTCCAGCGTGCCTTCGTAGTCGCTGCCGAGATCGTGGCCGAAGTTCTGCAGGATTTCCGGCGACACCGCGTACGGCCAGTCGTCGCCGCGCACGAAGCGTGGCGACGCACACAGCATCGCGAGCCCCTGCACCTGTTGCGGAAAATCCAGCGCAGCCTGCAGCGCATACAGGCCACCCAGCGACCAGCCGAGCCAGAGTGCGGGCGGTACGCGCGCGGCGATGGCCTTCGCGCAAGCGGCAGGCTGCAGGGAAACCGTGCACTCGCTGGAACGACCATGCCCCGGGAGGTCGACCACATGCATCGTGCAGCGATCGCGCAGTGCTTCAACCAGCGGCGCGAACACGCCTCCGTGCATCGCCCAGCCATGCAGCAGCACGAGATGCGTGTCGCCGCGGCCTTCGGTATGTATGAAAAGTTCGGACATCGCGTAGCAGGAAGGGAATGGAAAGATAACGATCGTCGTCATTCCGGGGCCATCGCCGGATTCATCGGCGATGGCCCCCGGAACCCAGCGACTTTTCATTGGTCGCTTCAAGCGTCAATGCATCCAGCAGCCGATCGACATCCGCTTCCGAATGCGCCGCGGAGAGCGTGACCCGCAATCGCGCCTTGCCCGCCGGTACGGTAGGCGGACGGATCGCGGTGACCAGGAAGCCGTTCTGCTCCAGCACACGCGATGCTTGCAGCGCGCGTTCGGCATCGCCCAGCACGATCGGCTGGATCGCCGTGGAAGATTTCATCAACGGCAACCCGAGCTGCGCGGCGCCTTGGCGAAAACGGGCGATGAGCACGTGCAGCTTTTCGCGTCGCCAATCTTCTTCGCGCGTGATCCGTACCGCTTCGCAGGCAGCACGGGCCAGTGCGGGCGGCATCGCGGTGGTGTAGACGAACGTGCGCGCGAATTGGGTGAGGCCTTCGATGAGCGCCCGGCTGCCGGCCACGAACGCGCCCATGCAGCCGAGCGCCTTGCCCAGCGTCGCCATCAGCACCGGAACATCGTTTGGTGACAACCCGGTTTCATCGACGCTGCCGGCGCCGTGCGGGCCGAGTACACCAAGCCCGTGCGCGTCGTCCACCATCAGCATGGCGCCTTCCTGCCTGCACAACGCAGCAAGCTCGCGCAGTGGCGCCACGTCACCGTCCATGCTGAACACGCCATCGGAGGCGAGCAACGCGGATGATTCCGGCGTGCCGGCAAGCTGGCGTGCGGCAGCCTCGACATCGTTATGCGGATAGCGTCTCAAAGCCGCACCCGAGATCTGCACGGCATCCAGCAGGCTTGCATGATTCAGCTTGTCCTGCACGCAAACGCTGTCGCGATCGAGCAACGCCTGCATCGCGCCCAGGTTGGCCAGCCAGCCGGAAGAAAACAGCAACGCCGCACCGCGACCGGTCCATTCGCACAGCAGTTCTTCGAGCTGCGCGTGTTCGCGGCGGTGGCCGCAGACCAGGTGCGCGGAGGTGCTGCCGACGCCGCACTCGTTGGCCGCATTCTGAAGCGCGCGAACGATGCGTGGGTCCTGCGCAAGCCCGAGGTAATCGTTGCTGCAGAAATTCAGCAGCTCGCGGCCATCGATGGTGATGCGCACGCCATGTGCGGCATCCAGCGTGCGTGCACGGCGCAGCAAACCTGCGCGTTCGCGTTCCGCCACGCGCGTGGCCAGCGATTGCAACAGATCGAGGCGCACGGCTCAGGCCGCGTGCGGGCACGCGTCGAGGATGTCCGCGTGCACGGTGCCCGGCTCATCCGCTTCAGCATCGACGTGCATCGCGTGCAGGTCGAGGTGATGGAACAACGCGTGATCGTGCTCGACGTCCGGATTGCCGGTCGTCAGCAGTTTCTCGCCCATGAAGATCGAACCCGCGCCCGCGAAGAAACACAGCGCCTGCATCTCGTCGCTCATCTGCTGGCGGCCGGCCGAGAGGCGCACGATGGACTTCGGCATCACGATCCGCGCGACGGCAATCGTGCGCACGAATTCGAACGGATCGATCCTGTCGGCATCGGCCAGTGGCGTGCCAGGCACCGGCACCAACTGGTTGATCGGCACCGATTGCGGGTGCTCGGGCAGGTTTGCCAACGCCTGCAGCAACCCCGCGCGTTGCGTGCGCGTTTCGCCCATGCCGACGATGCCGCCGCAGCAGGTTTTCAGGCCCGCCGCACGAATGTCCTGCAGCGTGTCGAGGCGATCTTCGAATTCGCGGGTGTGGATGATTTCGC